>ENA-OQCP01000284-OQCP01000284.1-human-gut-metagenome-genome-assembly--contig:-NODE-284-length-22779-cov-3.221482_pt1 | contig 22779 bp, 26 predicted proteins | sample MGYA00242760_ERZ504583 | MGnify/ENA primary metagenome ERZ504583 (study PRJEB26092, sample SAMD00036308) | human gut metagenome | host: Homo sapiens | study: EMG produced TPA metagenomics assembly of...
ATCTGGTTAACAGATGATCGATGAAATAGTGGAACAAATATTTAATGCAACAGTAGCGACTGGTAATTCATTCAAATGATGCAGCAACGTTATATGAGTGGATATTGCATCCGGAATATTTGAATAAGGATAGCTTGTTTGAGTTGAGAAATTTATTGGCTCGCTATCCTTATTTTCAGACAGTCCGGTTACTTTATCTGAAAAATCTCTTCTTGCTTCAGGATGCTGATTTCAAGGATGAATTAAGGAAAAGTGCATTGTATATAGCCGATTTAAGTGTTCTTTTCTATTACATCGAAGGAGAGCGTCTGGTAATAAAGAAACACCCCTCTGAAAAAAATGTATCGAGTGATTCCTCTACTGACCGGACTTTAGATTTGATAGACCGTTTCTTGTCGGATTTATCGGAGGAAACTTCTATGGAACTGCCATTGCCGGCAGAAGTTAATGTAGATTATACTTCCATTTTGATGCAGGAACCTGATGCAGAATCTGCTTCTTCTACCATGTTGAAAGGCCAGGATTTGATTGATAACTTTATTGAACAGTCAGCAGGTTCTGAAACCTTGGCTGTGGTGGAAGAGAATGATTTGATGCAAGAATCAGATGCAGCAGATGAAGTTCCAGAGGAAACAGATATACAAGAGGGAGAAGATGAGGTAGAGAGAATAGAAGAAAGTTCGGATGAAAATTATTTTACTGAAACTTTGGCTAAGATCTATGTAAAACAGCAACGATATGATAAAGCTCTTGAAATAATTAAAAAAATTAAATTTGAAATATCCAAAAAATGCTTACTTTGCAGACCAAATCAGATTTTTGGAGAAATTGATTATTAACGCTAAATCAAAATAACAAAATGTATTTATTATTAGTTATCTTAATGCTGATTGCATCTGTGCTGATGTGCTTCATTGTATTGATTCAAAATTCTAAAGGAGGTGGTCTGGCATCAGGCTTTTCATCATCCAACCAAATTATGGGTGTGCGCAAGACTACGGACTTTTTGGAAAAAGCAACCTGGACTCTGGCAGCTGTCATGGTAGTCTTCAGTATTGTTTCTGCTTACACTATTCCTTCTTCCACAGGCAAGGGCGGTGATGTGATTCTGGAACAGGCGCAACAAGAAGAAAAAACTAATCCTTATAACATGCCCGTAGGTACAGAAGCTCCGCAATCGGAGGCCCCTGCAGCTACAACTCCGGCTGAAACTCCTGCTCCTGCAGCAGAAGCCCCTGCAGCAGAATAAGATAAGGATATTGCGGATGACTCCCGCTTGGAAAAATAAGAGAAAGGTTGATACTGAAAAGGTGTCAGCCTTTTTTCGTTTTGATGAAGTATTTATTTACCTTTGTCAGCAATTTATGCAATCTGATTAATAAATTGAAATCCAAATAGTACAATGACAGAACAACTCAAACTTAAATTGAATGATTCCAAGGCTACCCGTTGGGGGGCATTGGTGATTGTTGCCTTCACGATGATGGCAGCTTATTATGTAAACGACGTGGTAGCACCGTTGAAGACAATGTTGGAAACGGACTTGGCTTGGTCGAGTACCGATTTCGGATTCTTTACCGGTGGTTATAGTTTTCTGAATGTTTTTTTCCTGATGTTGATTTGGGGAGGATTAATCCTCGACCGCTTTGGTATCCGTTTCACCGGAAAGCTGGCAACTATCCTGATGGTAGGTGGTACAGCACTTGAATACTATGCAATGACGGGACTTGCCGGTGCCGACGCGACTTTATTCGGAATCAATGAAATATTTGGCTATAAAACGGGTGTGTTTGTTGCTTTTGCCGGTTATTTCCATTTTTGGAGTAGGAGCGGAGGTCGCCGGTATTACAGTTTCCAAAATCATAGCCAAGTGGTTTAAGGGGAAAGAGCTTGCCACGGCTATGGGGGTACAAGTCGCTTTAGCACGTATCGGTTCGCAAGCCGGTTATGCCGTAGCCATTCCTTTGGCCCGCGCTTTCGGTATTTCCACACCGGTGTTGTTGGGTTTGGTTCTGTTGTTGGGCGGTATGATTGCTTTCTTCGTCTTTGCAGTGATGGACAAGAAGCTGGACAAACAGATGGAGCTGCTGCCATTGCTGCCGGTACGGAAGATGAGGAAGAGAAGTTCTCTTTTAAGGATGTGAAGAATATTCTGGTCAATCCCGGTTTCTGGCTGATAGCATTGCTGTGTGTATTGTTCTACTCTTGTGTATTCCCATTCCAGAAGTTTGCTTCCGAGTTGATGATTATCAAATACGGTATCAATGAGAATGTGCCGGTACATTTGCCGGACTTCCGGCATTGGGAGCGCTGATTCTGACTCCGGTCTTTGGTGGTTTCATTGACAAGCGGGGCAAGTCCGCATCTATCATGCTGCTGGGCTCGGCCATGCTGATATGTGTGCATTTCATTTATGCTATTCCCGATATAAACTATTGGCTGGTAGCTATTGTGCTGATGATAATTTTGGGTATCGCTTTCTCGCTGGTACCTTCTGCCATGTGGCCGGCTGTGGCCAAGATATTCCCGGTAAGCCAGTTGGGTACGGCATACGCATTGATTTTCTTTATCCAGAATATCGGTCTTTGGGGTATTCCTACATTGATAGGGTGGGTGCTTGATGCCTATTGTATATCCGGCAAGAAACCAGATGGAACGAATATGTATGACTATACGGTGCCTATGTGCATTTTTACCGGTATTGCCTGCTTGTCCCTTATAGTGGCCCTACTGCTGAAGAAGGCAGACAAGAAGTATGGTTATAAGCTGGAAGAGCCTAATATTCAGAAATAATAGGAAAAGCGGATACCATATGATGGAAATACCCGAAGGAAAAGTAAGTCTGTTGGACGCTGTTCCGGTCCGCTGTGGACATATAACAACCGAATGGGAAGGTGAGTGCGCCGTACTCGCCTACCCACGGTTTAAATACGAATGGATGCGTCGTTTTTTATTGCCGAAGGGGATGTCTCTTGACATCCATGTGAGGCTGGAAGAACACGGTACAGCTGTCTGGAATCTGATAGATGGACATCGTACCGTGCGCGAAATCATCTCTCTACTTGCCAGGCACTTTGGGGAGGAAGAGAATTATATTCCCCGGGTCACCGCCTACGTAATGCAGTTGCGTAAGGATGGATTTATCCAGTTGACAATCCGGAATTAGAATTCCTTTATTCCCTATCCACTTTTATCAATCCTCCCGTTGCCGTATCAAACAGCACTTTGATGGTAGAATTCTTGTTGAACAGTACCGGTGCGAGGTATTCTACGGTGCCGAATTGGGTAATGGGAAGTTGGTCGTCAAACAATTTCTTATTGTTATACATCAATGTCACTTGTGCCTTGCCCGGAAGGTTATAGGCTACACCGTCCACTTTCTTTTTGCCTTCCTCGGTGGCAGATACATCGGGACTTTTGAGGTCGGTGACGCTGATATAATACGGTTCACCGGCAAGGTCATTATTGGCCACCACTCCCAGCTTTCGGGAAAAACGGAAAGCCACCTCATCTTTCATCTCTTTAGGCGTCAGCCGGATGGTGAATGTCTTGGGTTCTTTCTTTATTTTGCCCGAGAACATTTCCGTCATAGCCGTTTCCTGCTGGTTCAGATTGTCAAGCATCAGCTTGAGTTGGGCGCCGTCCTTGGGCATATTGTCTGCTTCGCCGCGCAGGAGGGCATTCTTGCTTTCGCGGATGCTGTATATTTCCTTGGCCACCAGCTCGGCCATCTTGGCACTGGAGTTGGACATCAGTATTTCTTCCGTCAGAAAACTGCGTGGGTCAATGCTGCTTTCGGTGGCTTTGGCTTCGGGCGTCTTGGCAGCAGGCTTACCGCTGAACGGAATGTTGATGGAGCGGACAATTCCGTCTTCGGTAAGCTCCATAAGGGGTGCTACGGTCTTGTCTTTCATCTTCACGAAATAGACGTTGTCCTTATCCGGTACACCGGCTATGCGGGTTTCTATCTTATCCAGTGTCCAGAACTCCTCGGGTTCGGCAGACACGTTGTTGAGACGCAGATAGCGGTCGGCATATCTGCAAAATTCTCCGGGAGTGTAGGTATGCTTGGTGGCTTGCAATACGATTTCTATTTCTGTTTTGGGTAACATATAGGTCACTCCGTAGTCTTTGCCACGCATCACACCGGTGGTTACGTCTGTTTGCGCCAGGGCAGTGGTAGACAAGAACAGAGCTGAGAGCATCAATATATTCTTCTTCATAATGTACATTCGTTTAGACTGATTTAGCTAAGGGACAAAGTTAATGAAGTTATCTTTGCTAAATATTGCTTTATAAATTATTAACAGAGCTGACGAACTGTACGCAAACCGGCATGTCACTACAATGTCCTGATGAGTATCTTCCAAGAGTCCGGTAACTTCGTTTCGTTTGTATACCTGAATGACATTGCTGTCGCGGCAGGCGGCAAGCAAGTATTTACCGTTGGGCGTGATGTTGAAGTTGCGGGGATGGATGCCGGTGGGCTGATAACCTACCTTGCCAAGGTCCCATTTTCGGGATTCACGGCAAAGATGGCGATGCCGTCTTCTTTCAGACGGTTGCTGGCGTAGAGGTATTTCCCATCCGGACTGAGGTGGATGTCTGCACTTCCACGGGCGGCTACGGTGTCGGCTGTGATAGTCTGTATCTGTTCCAGGCAGCCGTCGTCGTAACTGAAGGCAATGACCTTACCGGACAGTTCGGTGATGAGATAGGCAAACTTCCCGTTAGGGCTGAATGTCAGATGGCGCGGGCCGAATCCGCTTCAATGTCAACGGCTTCCAGAGAAGCATGAGGAATAGGGTCGTCGGGGTGCATCACAAAGCGCAGGATGCGGTCGGCACTGAAGTCGGTGGCGAAGATATACTTTCCGTCCGGTGAAAAGACCGTGCAATGGATGTGGGGAGTGGCTTGCCGTATGGCGTCGGGACCGGTGGCAGAGCTTGAAAGAGCGTGTCTGCAGGAGCCAAAGTGCCGTCTTTCTGTAAAGGAAAAACGGACATGGTTCCACCGCTGTAGTTGGCTGTCAACACTTCCCGGCCATTGGTGGCCACGTAGCAGGGGTCGGCGCCGAAGGTGGGAACGGTGTTCAGCAGGCGCAGTTCTCCCGTTTCCCGGTCGAAGGCAAGGGAGCTGAGGCTGCTGTGCTGTCGTTCATTTCACTGACGGCATAGACAAATTCGCCATCTTCCGAGGGGACGAGGTGGGAGGGATTGGGCAATGCCGCTGAACTGAGCGGAACGGCTGTTCCCGTCTCCTGATTAAAGCGGAAGGTATAGATACCCTTGCTTGAGCCATTCGTGTAAGTACCTATTAGCATGGCGAGTTCGTCCTGGTCACCGTTAGTGCCCTTTGGAGAAGAGCCACATGCTGTCAAACCTAATCCGAGCATACAGAAAAGAAGTGTTTTCATTAATTTAATGTGTTAATGTGCAATATGCTAATGTGCTAATTGGCTGCGCTGTATATGCTGCATGGTCATTGGTACATTAGCATATTGGCACATTAGCACATTAAAATTTAACTTCGGCAATACTGACGCGGTCATCGTTCAGCACGATGCGGAGGTCGCTGGCGGTAGTGCCTTTGAACGGATAGGAAATCAGTTTGCCGTATTCGCTGACGGTGCCCGAATATACGGTGAGGAACTGTCCGCCACCGCCCGAGAGCTGGATTTCGAAGGTTGCCGGCAGGTTGTTGTCACGTGTAAAGGCAATGGCAACTTTATCTACCTTGGCTCCGTTCTTCAAGGCAAAGGTAATATAATCTCCCTTATTTCCTTGCCATGCGGTATTGATTTTTTCGTCGAGCACGTTTTCGGCATCCTCTGGGTTGGTGCTGGCACTCACACGCTTTGCTGGTTTTTGGGCTTCAATGGCTTTGGCACGGGTCTGGTAGTCTTCTACGGTCAGCGTTCCGTTCAGGCGGATGTCTTCGGAAGAGGCGCCGGCCATGAGCACGAAGTCGCCGGGTTCCACCACCCATTTCATGTCGGCGTCCAGAAGCTCCAGGTGCTTGCGGTCGATGGTGAAGGACAGCTCCTGGCTTCGCCCGGTTCGAGGTGGATGCGCTGGAAGCCTGCAAGATTCTTTTCGTAGGTGGTGATGCTGCTCAGTACGTCGCGGATATAGAGCTGCACTACTTCATCTCCGGCACGTTTGCCGGTGTTGGTCACCTTCAGGCGGACGGTGGCAGACTCGTTCGGGGTGATGACTCGGGGGGTGATGTCGAGGTCGGAGTACTCGAAGGTGGTGTAGCTCAAGCCGTAACCGAAGGGGTAGAGTGCTCCGTTGATGCGTGACATGTTGCCCGTGGGCCCCGGATTCTTACCGCCGTCTATCTGTGAAGAAGGTTTGCAGGGGAAGTTGAAGGGGATTTGCCCTACGGTCTTGGGGAAGGTCACTGTCAGCTTTCCACCAGGGTTGTAGTCGCCGAAGAGGATGTCGGCCAGGGCCGTTCCGCCTTTGGAGCCGGGATACCAGGCTTCGAGGATAGCGGGGACGAACTTGTCTGCCCAGTTGATGGAGAGCGGGCGTCCGTTGATGAGTATCAGTACGACGGGCTTGCCCGTGGCTTGTATGGCTTGAAGCAGTTGCAACTGCGGCCGGGCAGGTCGAGGCTGGTGCGCGATTTGTTTTCGCCGCAGGTGCGTTGTCCGCCGCCCAATACTACGACGGCAACATCAGCTTGGCGGGCATTTTCTACGGCTTTGTCTATCTCGGCTTGCTCGTCGTCGGTCAGAGGATAGTCTATGATTTCACTTTCGGGCCAGTGGGCATCCACTAGGTCGCAGCCTTTGGTGTAGAGCACCTCTGCCTTGCCTTTTGTCTTTTCTTGAATGCCTTCCAGTACAGTGGTCACCTCTACGGTAAGGGGGCCGTAATGGGTCAGCGCGTAGCCTTCTTCGTTGGCATTGGGACCACAGACGGCAATCTTCTTGGTGGAGTTGATGTCTAAGGGCAACAGCTCACCGGCATTCTTCAGCAGAACGATGGACTCGCGGGATGCCTGCAAGGCGATGGCTTCGTTCTCTTCTTTTTCCACTTCACGGTCGGCACCGGCAAGGTCTGTCTGGTAGGGGGCATCGAACAGACCAATGAGGAACTTTACCCGGAGGATGTCGCGCACACGGTCGTTAATGACTTCTTCGCTCAGCCCGCCTTCCTTCACCAGTTCGCGGAGGGGAAGGACGAAGGAGTCGGGCGAGCGGAAGGTACAGCGTACGTTCAGCCCGGCTTCCACGCTTTGGCGGACGGCTTCTTTCATGTCTTTGGCGGTGCCGTGCTTGGTGTAGAGGTATTCTACGGCGTCACTGTCGGATACGACGTAGCCACGGAATCCCATTTCGCCACGCAGGCGGGTGGTGAGCCAGTAGTAGCTGCCCTGCACGGGGATGCCGTCGTAATCGTTGTACGAACTCATTACGCCCAGCATGCCAGCTTCCCGGATGACGCGTTTGAAGGGTAGATGTGTATGTTTTCCACTTCGCGCGGCGACATTTGCGGGTCCACGCGTGCCATGCCTTCGCGGGCGCCTTTGTTGTTACTGTAAGCGGCAAAGTGCTTGCCGGTGGCGGCCACTTGGTGGTTGTGCTGCAAGCCGCGCACCATTTCGATGCCCAGTTCGGCTACGAGGTAGGGAGATTCGCCGTAAACTTCTTCGTAGCGTCCCCAGCGCTGGTCGCGTCCTACGTCGAGGATGGGGGCGTAGACGTTGGTGTAGCCCAGCATGCGGGCTTCGCGTCCGGTGATGAGTCCTACTTGGCGAATCAGTTCACGGTTCCAGGTATGTCCCAGTCCCAGTTGGTGGGGAAGTTGGTGGCGCGGTAGCTTTCCACGCCGCGTATGCCTTCGTTGGTAAGTCTACGGGGATGCCGAGACGGGTATCTTCCACAAAGAACCGTTGCACCTCGTTCAGTGCCCAGGCGTGGCGCGAGGCGGGCCAGACGTAGGCATTGTCCGAGGGAGGCAGCCCCCATTGCTGGAAGCCGTTCAGGTGTTCGTCGATGGCGCCGATACCGTCTTTCCAGAGCAGCTCTTTCCATTCGGGGGTGGGGAGGTCGTCTTTCAGTACGCGTTTGTAGCCGTAGAGGGTGACCATTTGGCAGGTCTTTTCGTCCAGCGTCATCTGTTGCAGCAGGTTTTCGATGCGTGCTTCGAGCGGGGCGGAGGGGTCTTCGTACACGTCTTTCACTCCGTTTTTGTTGAAGTCTATCCAACCTTTGCGGTACATTTCACTTTTCACCGGCTTGTAGGTTGCCGGTGTTTTGGCAGGCTTTCGTGCGCAGAGCAGTGTGCTTCCTCCAAGCAGCAGGGTTAGGGCTATAAGGTTCTTCATGATATGTTCTAAAAATCTCTTGGTTATTATTGTTTCTTTTGTTGACAAAAATACGGCTAATGTGTGAAATAAAGGGATAAAATAGTCCGAAGTATCGGCTTTTATTGTCCGAAGGGTCTTCCTCTTACTAAAAATATCCTCCAAGACGCTACCGGGGAATTCAAATCATTATTAGACGAAACATATCATTCACTTTTAAAAAGAAAGAGAGAACACTATAATAACCTGAAAAGTAGATGCAATCGCGGTGTATACAAGTATTACGGCTACATCTGTTAAACGAGGGTGTATTTATATAATAGGAATCTGTTGGCGGAATTGTTGCTTGTACGGAAGAACTTTCTTTTCAACCTTGGGATGTCTAAACCCAACCTTGGTTTAGACATCCCAAGGTTGGGTATGGAAAAACCAAAGTTTGGGATAGATTGCTTCCTTAATTCTTTCCGGTTTTTCAGTTAACTTCAGAGACTTTTTCCGTTAACTTCCCATCTCTTTTGTGCAAATATCCATTACAGAAGATAGATATTCCCTCTTGCAGGGGGTAATTCCGTCAACGGATACTGGCTTTGGTAGCTGTTTGAACATTGATGACAATGGGGTGCACATATTCTATGTATGGAAGATTATTGTTTTTATCACGAAAAGTCAGTATTAGCTAATATTTGTAAATATATGGTGATTGCTAATAAAAGAATATGTATCTTTGGGCCAAAGAAAGCGGTAGAGGATGAAAAATAAAGTAGCATTTATCCTTTTTCACCCTCCCTACTTAGCAATGAGTTACGCAATCTTTTAAATTTCAGACCGTTACAAAGTCATGGGGTTGACTGGATTTGACAGCGGGCAGAAATGGTAAGTAAGCATGCAGTGCGTCGTTGATTTGCACTTTAATCTCAGTCCTCAAAATTTTATCTGGCGAAACTCGTTACGCTCTCGCTGCTTAATCGAAGTATAGTAGATTGAAGCTTAATCCGGCACCAGGTGCTGGGACGTGACATCACTCGGAAGCTGTTGCTCCGAAGCATTCCGATAAAGTGGTGCAGTCAAATCGGGGATAGTTCGTGTCAGCCTCGTGGCGCGGGTGAAAATTTAGAGGATAAGGCAACGGTTGATGGCTTTGGTTCTGCCGCTGCACGAAAATTTAGGCAAAGATAAGCATGTAGAAAGCTTATGATTTCCTCGTTTGGACGAGGGTTCGATTCCCTCCAGCTCCACGGAAATAGTAAAAAGAAGTTTGTAAGTCCTTGAATTCCAGTAATTCAGGGGCTTTTTCTTTTCTTCTACTCCCCCTACCTTTTATATTCATTTAGAAAATAGTTGTAGTAAATGTGCTACAATTCAAAATTAATATCTACTTTTGTCTGTTCAAAAATCAATAACTATTAGAAGTGGGGGCAACACTTTAAATTCTGCAACAGATTTATGAAAATTCACGAAGGAAAATGTACAGAGAAGATTTTGAAAGAACGTGAACGGATTGGTAGTCGGTTAGCCATTCTTCGCAAGAAGAGAAATATGACCCAAGAGGAATTGGCTAATCTTTGTGGTGTTAATCGTGTTAATATAGCCAAGATAGAGAAAGGGGCTTATAATGTGAGCATTGATATACTATCTAAGGTAACATCCGCTCTTGGTTTTGTGATAGATATAAAAGTGGATAGCTCTGTTTGTCCGATTCATTTCTCTCAACGTAAACCTGTAAAGCTGGTAATAGGGGAAGACTATTATGTCAGTTTTGGCAATAACGAAGCCCATAGATGTAAGCTGGTTGATATTCCGGAGATGTACCAAGGTCAAAGAATTAAAATCGAAACTCCGACCCCGAGAGGGTCTATCACCCACATATTATTTGCCGATGAAATAGGAACGACACCTGACGAGGCTGTAATGAACCAAGTAACGATGTAAAAACATTAAAAGGGAAGAAGTGCAAGTTCCTCTTTTATTGAAATCCCCCTCGCTACAACCATCTGCAGCGAGGGTGATTTTTTAGTTTATGAGGGTTTCTACACACCCTCTTTCATCAGGGCTATTCAGAAATTTAATGGTTTCTTCTGAATATATAATCTTAAATTGATGGTTCGGAATCAATTCTAAAGCTGGGAAATCAGTAGTGATTAACAGTTTTAGTCCCTTTCTTTAATATGTAAAAGCAACTTGTACAAAAGAAGTTTCTTATATACGGGATAGCAGCAATAACTCCGTTGAGCCTTCGTGGGGACAAGCCGAATTTGATTTTATAATGTGGGTTTATAAGGTACAGTCTCCGGTCAATGATTTGATAGTTGGCTTGCCGGACGATGCGATTGAACAGTTCGATGGTGCATCCGGTGCTCTTTATATCCAGTAGCTCCGTAATTGCGTGTTCCTGCTCGCCGCATAGTCTTAATATCCATCTGTATAAAGTGCGGGGAAGGAGGTGGAGAAAAGGGAAGTGTGAAACAATGCGGCTGTGTGCTATCTGCTGGTGGCCTCCGAATGGCATTTGCCAGGCGGGAAATCCTACAAATACAGCTCCGTCGGCAGACAAATGTTTTTGTAGGCCGGAGAGGAACCGTTCTTTGTCTCTGATATGCTCTATCACATCGTGTAGAAGAATCAGGGGAAAATTCGTAGCCTTGTCCTCAAGCTGGAAAATGTCGGTGGCAATGAACTGTCCCTGCTGATGCCTTTGGGTGAAGAAGGTCCTGGCTTGCTCTATTCGCATGGCATCAATGTCTACGCCCATCACCCGGCAACCGGCTTTGGCAAAGGGAAGCAGATTGCCTCCCTCTCCACAGCCCACTTCCAGCACTTTATCGGGGATGTGTCCGATGACTTCCTTTATGTAGGGGATATAATAGTTCTTGCTGGTCTGTGACTGTTCATCAAAGTAGCTTTCCTGGTCGGTATGTCGTTTCTGCATGTTCTTTGTTCCTTCTTGAGTTTGATTATCCATATAAATAGATAATCAGTCGGGTAAAAGACTGCGTGGCGCATCGTTTTTTTACCAGGAAATGCGGAGGCCTACCGGGAGGGTGAATGTGAACGGGTGTTCCTTTCGGATGGTGCGCAGTTGGCTGCCGTCGGGGATATAATAGTTTACAGTCGGCTCCAGATAGATGCCTGCCTGGGGTGTGAGGCGATATTGTATGCCTATACTTGTGTTGACCGACCACTGCCAGGGAGCACTTACCGGCTGGCTGTCGAGCTTGTGTGGAATACTGTCCGTGACATGGAAGCTTTGGAGTGTTCCTTTTATGGGGATATCCACCTGCATGCCTGCGTGGCATAACCGGAGAAACGTTTGTAATGCCAGAAACGGTAGGAAAGCCGGAGAGGGATGCCGATATAATGTAGCTTCTGGTTGTCTTGAATGCGGAATGCTTCGCCGGTAGTGAACTCCGACCTGAGAAGCGTATATTGCAATCCGGTTTCCAGGCTCCAACGCTCATTCAATTTCTTGCTGAGAGAGAGTCCCACGACGATGGGGGCATGATGTTGCTGGTTCTCAACAATCCTGCCGCTGTTATTCTGGGCAATCTGCATGAGTCCGATGGAATCTTTTCCCAGAGTACCCTGCTGATAGCGGGTGTGCAGATAAGAATAATACTCTTCCCACGTGCTGACTTGTTGAGGGAAGTCACTTGAAATGCCGTCGGTATGTGGAGTGGCAATCAGCTTATATAAGTTCTGTGCCAGTTGCGGTCCGAGTGAACCTGCCAGCATCAACTTCCATTTTCCGGATTTCTTCTTGCGGGTTGGCGGCATCAGGGAAGGGGAGGAGCGAAAGCCATCTGCCGGTTGGTGATGGTCTGTCCGGTGAATGGAGAAGGTATGGGATATTTGTGGATACTATCTTTCATTGTGGGTATGGCAAGGGGCCATTCTGTGGAAACTGGAACGGGAGGGATGATTCGTTCCCTTTTGTTCAGATTTTCTTTGGTATAGCATTGTTCGTCGGTTCGGGGAGTATCGGTTTTCTTTGTTTGTTGCGTACTCCCGGCTTGCCTGGAAGAAACTTTGGACAAACGGTTTTCCCTAATACTCTTTTTCTCTCTGTACAGATAGTCATACAGCGTTGGAAAGAGAAGCAATACTGTCAAAACAATGAATACACGGTATCCTGCCAGCATCTTTTTAAGTAAAATTTTCGCCCGGAACAATTGGGAGGAAGAGGAGTGTGGCGCTATACCCAGTAAATCTCCGATTTCTTTGTGGGACAATCCTTCCAGTACTGCCAGTTTAAATACCTTGCAGTAGCCCTCCGGAAGGCTCTCCACTATATCCAGCATCTTATCGTACGAAATGAAATCCGGACAAAAAGGATTTTCAGCAGGCTCTTCCTCTTCCGGAATATCTGTCAATGGGATGGTGGGGTTGGCATTGGCATGGTTGAGGTATTGCAGTGCCAGGTTTCTCATAATCTTTTTCATCCAGTATTCCAGTTTCTCCGGGTTGCGCAGCGAATGAATGGAAGTGAATATGATGACAAAACCGTCGTGAAGAAGATCTTGGGCTATCGTTGGGTCGGGAATATAGCGTAGGCATACTTTCAGCATTTTCTCTGAATAGTTTTCGTAGAGCAGGCTCAAGGCCTGCCCGTTTCCCTTCTGGCATAAAGTGACAAGAGCTTTTGTATCCATGTGTTTGTCTCAATGTTATTTCTTAAGGATAGAGAAGAACATGAATGACTGCATGGATTTTTATTTTTTAACTAAGCCTCCCGGTTGACTTCTGCTGCACAGTCCGGACAAATGCCTTTCAGTACATAGTTGATGCTGTTCAGTGTAAATCCTTGAGGCAGCTTCACCACCGGAGTGGGAATGTTGGTGAAGCAGAAGGTTTTGTTGCATTTCTCGCAATGGAAATGGGTGTGCAGGTCGCTTACGTCGCAAGAGCAACTGTCGCTGCACACGGCATACTTGAAGGAACCCGTCCCGTCATCTATACTGTGTATCAGATGATGGGAGAGGAATAGGGTAAGGGTACGGAAGATGGTGGATTTGTCCACCGTATCCAGCATGGTTTCAAGGTCGAGCAATGAGACGGAACGGCCTGCCTGCATCATGGTGCGCAATACCAGGATGCGGATGGCAGTGGGCTGTATGTCCCTTTTGGCCAATAGGTCCAAATATTTCTTTTCTTCCATTTTTTCTATTTAATAAGTTTTTGTATGCGTATGGCGTTCACTATCGCAATGAGGGCGACGCCTACGTCGGCAAAGACAGCTTCCCAAAGTGTAGCGATTCCACCGGCACCGAGGATGAGGACAAGCAGCTTCACTCCGAAAGCCAGCGAGATGTTCTGCCAGACAATCCGGCGGGTTTGCCTGCCCGCATGAATGGCGGTGGCCACTCTCGAAGGCTGGTCTGTCTGTATCACTACATCGGCGGTTTCGATGGCGGCATCGCTGCCAAGTCCGCCCATGGCGATGCCCACATGGCTAAGGGCAAGAACCGGGGCATCATTGATGCCGTCGCCCACAAAGGCTATTCGGTTGGCAGGGTTGCTGCGGAGTGCCTCGATGTGCTCCACCTTTCCGTCCGGCAGCAGGTCTCCGTATGCCTGGGTGATGCCTAGCTTTTCTGCAAAGTTAGTAACAATGGCTTGTTTGTCTCCCGATAATATCTGAATATTATTGATATTTAAAGCTTTTAATTCTTTGACGGCGTTGACGGCATCTTCCTTTAATGTGTCTGATAGCAACAGATAACCGGCATATTTTGTTCCGATGGCGCAGGCCACAATCGTATCGACAATTGATGACAATTCATCGGGATATTCTATCCCGAACTTAGTCAGCAGGCGGGTGTTGCCCACCAGGACACGCGTTCCATCCATAGTGGCTTGCAGTCCGTGGCCGGCAATCTCCGTAACGTCCGTTGTGGCAATCAACTCTATATCCCTTTGTTTGGCATAGCTTACGATGGCTTTGGCTATGGGGTGCGTACTGTTTCGCTCTGCCGAGGCGGCAAGCTGTATCAACTTCTCTTCCGTAACTCCCGGTTGTGCCTGGCAGGATTGTACATCGAAGGTGCCTTTGGTCAGCGTACCCGTCTTGTCGAATACCACCGTGTTGACTTGGGTGATGGCATCGAGGTAGTTGCCACCTTTGAAGAGGACACCCAGGCGGGAGGCGGCGCCGATTCCTCCGAAGTAGCCTAACGGAATGCTTACGACGAGGGCGCACGGGCAGGAGATAACCAGAAAGACCAATGCCCTGTATAGCCAGTCATTGAAGATGAACGAGAATTGTGCATCTGCCAGCGAATAGAGGAAGGGGAGCAGTACAATCAATGCCGCCAGTCCGGTGACGGCGGGCGTATAGATACGGGCAAACTTACGGATGAAAAGTTCTGCGGCGCTTTGCGCTCGGAGGCATTCTGCACCAGTTCCAATATACGGGAAAGAGCACTTTTCTCGAAGGGTTTGGTGACTTGGATGCGTATGACTTTGTCGGTCGCAATCATTCCGGCAAGCACTTCCCCGCCCTGGCGGATGTTGCGGGGAACACTTTCTCCCGTCAGTGCGGAGGTGTTGAAGGCGGCAACTTCGTCCAGCATCGTTCCGTCCAGGGGGACGCGCTCTCCGGCTTTTACTTCGATGGTTTCGCCTACCTGCACATGTTGGGGAGCTTCGACAAGCGTACTGCCGTTTCTGATGACCGTTGCCGTTTCGGGACGTACGTCGAGCAGGGCGCTGATGTTACGCTTGGCTTTGTCTACGGCTTTGTCCTGAAAGAGCTCTCCCAAGGAGTAGAAGAGCATGACGGCAACGCCTTCGGGATATTCGCCTATATAGAAGGCGCCGAGGGTGGCGATGGACATAAGGGTGAATTCGCTGAACACGTCCTTTTGCAGGATGCTTTCCCAGGCTTCCCTCATCACCGGGAGGCCTACGGGGAGATAGGCAAGCAAGTACCATATAAAAGGTACATACTCTCCCTTGAAGAAGGTGGCGTCAGTAGCATTCAGGATGAGCCTCCGAAGAGCAATAGGGCGGAGAGGATGATTCTCCAATAATCTTTCAGCAGACTGTTTCTTTTTTCTTGTATCGCTGTATGTCCGTGTGTGCAGCAGCATTTGCAACTCATATTGTTTCCTCCTATTTTCTATTTTCTGCTGCAAAGGTAGCGGAAAGGAGATGCAACTTGGTTGCAAAGTGAAAATTCCCGGACTGTCCGGGCTGTCTTAGATTTCCAGCATCCGCTTCTCCCGTTCCAGGTCTTTCTCGTTCAGCAGGGAGAGGGGACGGAGCAGGTTTTGATGAAGTCGCCCGGCTGGCAGGTGTAGTTGTAGTAGGGGCGTTGCTCGTCGGTCAGCTGGTCTTGGGGGATGAGTTGGCCTTTCAGTTCCAGGAAGTCGTCCATGGAGGTGCTGTCCGAGTGTTTGATGAAGAGGATGCGGCGGGCTATGGGGTTGCGGTTGTAGTCCAGACAGAGGTAGAGCCCTTTGAGCAGGTGGGGAAAGTCGTACATGGGCAGTTGCAGGTAGATGGTGGACAAGGCCAGTTGGGGCGCCTCGCGTTCGTTGAAGAAGATATAGGCATTCTGGTGGTTGTTGAAGACAGCAGTGCCGAAGTGGGTGGTGTTGTAGGCGCTCATGTGCACCACTTTGACGTGGTCGTTGCTGTCGGCAGGGGTTATCAGGTAAGGCTCCACCTTTAAGGCATTGGAGGAGGAAGAGAGGCTGTAACTGATGTAGATGCCGCTGTAATTGTACACTTCCTGCGCCGAGTGGAGCATCTCATGAAGTTTATTAATAATGGAAATTCATTTTTGCTGTCAGCACCCGCCTCTATCTTTGCCGCCGAAATCAAGAACCAACTTAAACGACACACTATGTTCAACGGTGAGAAAAAACAGATAATACAGAGCAAGAGACTGGCTGATGCCTTGTTCATCCTTTGGGCGGGTGGAGCGGCTTTGCTCTCCTATTCACTGGTCTATGCGCTGCGCAAGCCGTTTACGGCTGCGGGCTTCGACGGGCTCGACTTCTTCGGGATGGATTACAAGACGGCAACCAGCATCGTGCAGATTTCCGGCTATTTTATTTCCAAGCTGATTGGTATCAAGGTAATTTCGGAACTGAAGAAGGAGAACCGTCTGAAGTTCATCATCCTCTCGGTGGCGATGGCCGAGCTTTCGCTGGTGCTGTTCGGAGCGTTGCCCCGGCCGCTGAATGTCTTTGCGCTGTTCTTCAACGGGCTTTCGTTGGGATGCATGTGGGGAGTGATTTTCAGTTTCCTCGAGGGGCGGCGGGTGACGGACCTGCTGGCGAGCCTAATGGGCTGAGCATTGCCATCAGTTCGGGCACGGCAAAGTCCGTCGGGCTGTTTGTGATGGAGCATCTCCACATCAGTGAGTTCTGGATGCCTGCCTTTATCGGTGCCTTTGCCTTCCCGCTGCTGTCGTTGCTGGGCTGGCTGATGACGAGAATGCCGCAACCTACCGCGGCAGACCGGCACTACGCTCGGAACGGGTGACGCTGGACGGCAGCGCGTGCGGACCTCTTCAAGAACTTCATGCCGGTATTGCTGATGCTGTTTGCGGCAAACTTGTTCATCACCGTCTTGCAGGACATCAAGGAGGACTTCCTGGTGAAGATTCTGGATGTGGAGGCGGCGGAGCTGTCGTCGTGGGCATTTGCCAAGGTAGATGCGGTGGTGACACTGATTATCTTGTTGCTTTTCGGGCTGATGTCCGCGGTGAGGAGTAATATAAAGGTGCTGTGCCTGCTGCTGGTGCTTGTGACGTGCGGCACAGCGACCTTGGGATTCGTGGCCTTCAATTACGATGGGTTGCAACTGCCACCCATGACGTGGCTGTTCCTCCAGAGTTTGTCGCTCTATACTGTTTACCTCAGCTTCCAGACGTTGTTCTTCGAGCGTTTCATCGCCTGCTTCCGCATCAAGGGGAATGTGGGGTTCTTTATTGTCACACTCGATTTTATCGGGTATACCGGTACGGTGGTGGTATTGGTATTCAAGGAATTCTTCAATCCGGACATCAACTGGCTGGATTTCTATAACCTGATGTCGGGCTATGTAGGCATTGTGTGCAGCGTGGCTTTCCTATGCTCGGCTGTCTACTTGGTGCAGCGCTATCGCAAGGAGAATGCTTCGGGACCGTTGGGCTCTTCCCTTTTCCGTTTGCGCCGTTGGTCCCGGCCGGGCAATTCCTTGCTTCTTGAGACTGAATAATAATAATATATCGTATGAAAAGAATTGAATGTACCATTATGGACTGGGCAGGAACTGCCGTCGATTACGGTTGCTTTGCTCCCGTCGCCGCCTTTGTCGAGAGCTTTCGGGTCATCGGCGTTCCCGTCACAGCTGCCGAAACACGTGCGCACATGGGGCTGACCAAAGTAGAAGAAATCCGTGCGCTGTTCGATATAGAGCGTGTCCGTGCGGAATTTGAACGGAAATTCGGCCGTCCCGCCGGTGAGGAAGACGTGCAGGCACGTTATGCCGAATTCCAACGGGTGTTGTTTGCCTCGCTCGAAGATTATACCGACTTATCCCGGTGTGGTGGAAACGATTTCCGCACTGCGTGCGCAAGGCGTCCGCATTGGCTCCACCACCGGCTATACCCGCTCTATGATGGATGTTGTGCTGCCTGCCGCCACAGCCAAAGGCTATGCGGTAGATAATTGCGTCACTCCCGACGGGTTGCCTGCAGGCCGTCCTGCTCCCTACATGATATATAAGAATATGGCAGACCTCGCCATCCCCTCCGTAGATTGTGTGTTGAAGTATGGCGATACCATCGCCGACATCAAGGAGGGTATCAATGCCAAAGCATGGACCGTCGGCGTAGTCCTCGGCAGTAACGAACTGGGACTGGCACAAGAGGAAGTCTCCTCCCTGCCTGCCGATGAGCTCGAAGCCCGTAAGGCCGATGTCCGCCGCCGCATGCTTGCCGCCGGTGCCCACTATGTGGTCGATACCATTGCCGAGCTTCCCGCAGTCATCGCCGAGATAAACCGTAAACTTGAGATTTTGTAACCCTTATAAACGTATAAACTTAAAAACTCAATGCATATGAAACCCTACATTCTCCTTACCCCCGGCCCCCTTACTACCTCACAAACCGTCAAGGAAGCCATGCTGACCGACTGGTGTACCTGGGACGAAGACTACAACCTCCACATTGTGGAAGAAATCCGCAAGTCCCTCGTCTCCCTCGCCACCCAGCATACCGGCGACTATACTTCCATCCTCCTGCAAGGCAGCGGCACGTACTGTGTGGAAGCCGTCATCGGTAGCGTCATCAAGCCTGGCGACAAACTTCTCATACTGAGCAACGGCGCCTACGGCGACGCATGGGCAACATTGCCGAGTATCACGGCATCTCGTACGACATGCTTGCTTTCGACGAAACAGAGCAAGTCTCCGTCAGCTACGTCGACGACTATCTTTCGCACAATGCCGAAATCACTCACGTTGCCGTGGTGCATTGCGAAACCACTACCGGCGTGCTCAATCCCCTCAAGGAGATAGCCCACCTCGTCAAGATGCACGGCAAGAAACTGATTGTAGACGCCATGAGCAGCTTCGGCGGTGTTCCCCTCGATGTACACGAACTGGGCATAGACTTCCTCATCAGCAGTGCCAACAAGTGCATCCAGGGTGTTCCGGGGTTTGGCTTCATCATCGCCCGCCGTTCCGAGCTGTTGCACTGCAAGGGCGTCTCCAAGTCACTCTCTCTCGACATTTACGACCAATGGGAAGCCATGGAGAAAGGACATGGCAAATGGCGTTTTACTTCTCCTACACACGTGGTCCGCGCCTTCAAGCAAGCCATGGACGAACAGGCAGAGGAGGGCGGTGTGGAGGCCCGTCACAACAGATATTGCGAGAACCACCGCGTGCTGGTAGACGGCATGCGTTCCCTCGGTTTCCAAACGTTGCTGCCGGACGAGATTCAATCGCCCGTTATTACTTCTTTCCTCTATCCTCATGCCGATTTCAATTTCAAAGCTTTCTACACACAACTGAAAGAGCGTGGATTTGTCATCTATCCGGGAAAGATTTCGCAAGCCGACACTTTCCGTATCGGCAATATCGGAGATGTTCATCCCGAAGATTTCCGGCAGCTGATAGAGATAATTCGCGAGTGTAAATACTAAGCTCCGAATCTGCATAGATTTAATCGTTCCATCGTGGAGGAAAAATCGTTCCACCATGGTGGAACGATTTTTCCTAGTGGTGGAATAATATTTTCCCCATGATGGAATGATTTGTCCTTCGCCTTCCTTCTTCTTAAGCTTCCCTATTAAATTTGACCTTCGTCAAGTCTGTAAACGCTATCTTTTCGTATTTTTGCACCCAATTTCGGAGGTATCAGATTTATGGCAACATCCAGAGAAATGACGGAAGGACGGGCTCTTCCGTTGATTTTCAACTTACTTTGCCTTTACTGCTCGGCAATCTGCTGCAACAGACCTATTCATTGGTAGATGCAGCTATCGTGGGGCGCTTTCTGGGTATCAACGCCTTGGCTTCAGTCGGGGCAAGCACTTCGGTCGTTTTTCTTATTCTGGGATTCTGCAATGGCTGTTGCGGAGGTTTCGGCATTCCCGTGGCGAGAATTCGGTGCGCGGGATTATGTCACGATGCGCCGTTATGTGGCTGTCAGCCTGCAGCTGGCTGCGGTGATGTCTGTTGTCATTGCCGTGGTTACCAGCATTTACTGTGCAGATATTCTGCACATGATGAGTACGCCGGAGAACATATTCACGGGAGCCTATTATTACCTGCTTGTCACGTTTATCGGGGTTCCCTTTACTTTCTTCTATAATCTGCTGTCCAGTATTATCCGTGCATTGGGTGACAGCAAGACGCCGTTTTGGTTTCTACTTCTCTCTACGGTACTGAATATCCTGCTCGATTTGTTCTGCATTCTGGTACTGGGTTGGGGAGTGGCAGGAGCTGCCATCGCTACCGTATTTTCACAAGGCGTCTCGGCCATATTGTGCTACATCTATATGATGCGTCGTTTCGACATTCTGAAGACAACGCCTGCCGAGCGGAAATTCGACGGTGCTTTGGCATGCACACTGATGTACATCGGCGTACCCATGGGACTGCAATTTTCCATTACTGCCATTGGCAGCATTATGCTGCAAAGCGCCAATAATGCTTTGGGTACGGCTTGTGTGGCTGCATTCACGGCAGCCATGCGTATCAAGATGTTTTTCATGTGTCCTTTCGAGAGTCTGGGCATGGCAATGGCCACCTATAGCGGGCAAAACTACGGTGCGGGCAAGCCGGAACGTATCTGGATGGGAGTCAAGGCAAGCGCCCTGATGATGATTGTTTATTGGGCGTTCACTTTCTGTGTACTGATGTTCGGTGCCAGGACTTTTGCCCTGCTCTTTGTAGATGCCTCTGAGTTGGAGATTTTAAAGAATACGGAGTTGTTCCTGCACATTTCCGTTTCCTTTTTTCCGGTTCTGGGACTGCTCTGCATCCTGCGATACACTATCCAGGGGGTGGGATATACCAATCTTGCCATGCTTTCCGGTGTCTCGGAAATGATTGCCCGGATACTGGTCAGCCTGCTGGCTGTTCCGGCTTTCGGCTATCTGGCCGTGTGTTTTGGTGACCCTACTGCATGGATTTTTGCAGATGCCTTTTTAATACCAGCCTTCATTTATGTCTATCGGCGGATACTTCGGATGAAGAAAAATTAGTGTATCTTTGTATCGGGGAGTTGAAAGAAGAATGACCGGACGAAAAATTATACACATCGATATGGACGCATTCTACGCCTCCGTAGAACAGCGTGATAATCCTGCATTGCGGGGCAAGCCCATTGCCGTGGGCCATGCGGAGGAACGGGGAGTGGTGGCGGCAGCCAGTTACGAGGCACGGCGTTTCGGGGTGCGTTCTGCCATGTCGTCACTGAAGGCAAAGCGGCTGTGCCCCCAACTTATCTTTATCCCGGGACGGATGGAAGTCTACAAATCCGTTTCCCGCCAGATACACGAAATCTTTCATGAATATACGGATGTCATCGAGCCCATTTCGCTGGACGAGGCTTTTCTGGATGTGACGGAGAATAAACCGGGCATTCCATTGGCTGTAGACATCGCGAAGGAGATAAAGCGGAAGGTGCGGGAGAGGTTGAATCTGGTGGCTTCCGCCGGCATATCCTATAATAAGTTTCTTGCCAAGATAGCCTCGGACTACCGCAAGCCGGACGGGCTTTGCACCATACATCCTGCCCAGGCGTTGGACTTTGTTGCCCGGCTGCCCATTGAAAGTTTCTGGGGAGTGGGACCGGTAACGGCGAAGAAGATGCACACTTTGGGGATTCACAACGGGGAACAGCTGCGTATGCAGTCTTTGGAGATGCTGACCCGCGAATTTGGCAAAGTGGGGACAATTTATTATGATTTTGCCCGTGGCATCGATACCCGTCCGGTAGAGGCTGTCCGCATCCGCAAGTCTGTGGGTTGCGAACATACGTTGGAGAAGGACATCAGCAAGCGTTCATCCGTCATTATAGAGCTGTACCATGCGGCAGTGGAGCTGGTGGGGCGACTGGAGCACGCCAATTTCCGCGGGAATACGCTGACGCTGAAAATCAAGTTTCATGATTTTAGCCAGATTACCCGCAGTATGACCCAAGCAAAGGAGCTGGTTGCCCTTGACGTGATTCTGCCTTTGGCAAAGCAATTGCTGCAGGAAGTGGATTATGAACATCATCCTATCCGTTTGATTGGGCTTTCCGTTTCCAACCCCCGTGAAGAGGGGAGGAGAAAGGAGTCTGGGAACAGCTGAGTTTTGAATTTAGTGACTGGGAGACGGAACATTCAAATAAATAATGCTATATTTGTGTTCAGTATCAAAAAAAGGAAAGCTATGGGCTGTTTTATGAATATTTTGTGGTTGATGTTTGGAGGTATCATCACTGCTGTGGAGTATCTTATTGCAAGTTTATTGATGATGTTCACCATTATTGGCATCCCTTTTGGCATGCAGACCTTGAAAATGGCAAGCCTTGCCTTGTGGCCTTTCGGCAAAGAGGTTCGTAGCGGGGAACGTTCCAACGGTTGCCTCTATGTGCTGATGAATATTCTTTGGATATTCTTGGGCGGCATTTGGATTTGCCTTTCGCACTTGGGATTTGGGTTATTGCTGTGCATCACCATTATAGGCATTCCTTTCGGTATCCAACACTTTAAGCTGGCAGGGCTGGCATTGACTCCTTTCGGGAAGGATATTGTTGCGGCTTGAGCGATTGTGCTGTATCGTTTTTTATAAATATATGTAAGTATAATTGATGGTAGAGGATGAATGGCGCTTTAATCTTATTGTAATGTGCTTCTGCTTGCATGCTAAATGTTTAGCTTTGTGTTTAGCATCCGATTATGGTTCTATTTTTTGTTTTTATTTGAATTATATATAATAATAATTTTATTTTTAAAAGTGAAATGTTATATTTTG
>ENA-OQCP01000285-OQCP01000285.1-human-gut-metagenome-genome-assembly--contig:-NODE-285-length-22774-cov-2.748355_pt1 | contig 22774 bp, 24 predicted proteins | sample MGYA00242760_ERZ504583 | MGnify/ENA primary metagenome ERZ504583 (study PRJEB26092, sample SAMD00036308) | human gut metagenome | host: Homo sapiens | study: EMG produced TPA metagenomics assembly of...
CGACCTTGGTCAAGAGTTCGAGACTGACGTCGGCAACTGTTGTGCCTTCTATCTCTAAATATACAAATACATTATTCATAATCTTATCCTATCGTATGGTTAGCTAACAGTTCAACAATCAAATCTTCCACATCCTTGTCGCTGCCCGTCAGCGTTTTGCTTTCTTTGGCCTGGAATGAGATGTTCTGAATGGTCTTCACCTTGGTAGGCGAACCGCTCAGACCGCATTGTGCAAGGTCGCCGTTCACGTCGGCAACACTCCATTCCGTGATGTTCAGATAGGGATATTTCTCGTAGAGGCCGGCGTAGGCAAGCTCAGCGCCTTCCTTGGTGATGGCAGCTTTTTCCTGGGCACCGAGGGCGCGTTTGTACTTCTGCACCAGTTTGGCATTGCGCGGGCGGCAGGGAGCGGCACTTCCGTTTACGGTGATGACTATGGGCAGGGGAGCCTCAACGGTTTCCACACCCCCGTCAATATGACGTTTCACGGTAATCTTCTTGGCGGCTTTATCCACGTTCAGAATCTCTTCTGCGTAGGTCACTTGCGTCAGCCCCAGCTTTTCGGCAACCTGTGGGCCTACTTGGGCGGTATCACCGTCGATGGCCTGGCGTCCGCCAATGATGACGTCATAGTCGCTATCTTCTTGATGGCTGTGGCAAGGGCATACGAAGTGGCAAGCGTATCGGCACCTGCAAAGGCGCGGTCGGTCAGCAGATAGCCGTTGTCGGCACCACGGTAAAGTCCTTCACGAATAACTTCGGCTGCACGTCCCGGTCCCATGGTCAGGATGGTAACGGTGGAGCCGGATGTTCATCTTTCAGTCGGAGAGCCTGTTCAAGAGCGTTCAGGTCCTCGGGGTTGAAGATGGCAGGGAGTGCCGCGCGGTTGATAGTTCCGTCGGCTTTCATGGCATCTTTCCCAACGTTGCGTGTGTCGGGAACTTGTTTTGCCAATACAACAATTTTCAAACTCATGCTATTAATTATTAGTATTAGTATTTCTTTGTATGTCAGTACCGGGAATAGGAGTAGTAGAATCCTGCTACTGAAATTGGCCGGTTAACTCATTATCAGCCTGCAAATTTACGGAAAGAGTTGGGTTTGACAAGAAAATGGGGTGAAAAATGCACAAGTTGAGGGATTTTGCGCAAATATCAGTTGGCTCTATATCTGTAAAAAAGGTAATAAAACCGGTAATTTATCTACCTTTCCGTTCCCGTTTCCTCTGTACTTTTGCAGCGTCTGGATGAGGTCTGCATAACGGGCAGCATCGGATAAACAAGCATTGCTACTTAAATGTTATTATAGAATATGTATATTGAAAAAGTAAATTCCCCTGCTGACGTGAAAAAGTTATCAGTCAGCGAAATGAACGGATTGGGTGGAGAAATCCGCCAGGTGTTGTTAAACAAGTTAAGCTCCCACGGAGGACACGTAGGTCCCAACCTGGGAATGGTAGAAGCCACCATAGCCCTGCATTACGTGTTCGATTCACCAACGGACAAGATAGTCTATGACGTGTCTCACCAAAGTTATACCATAAGATATTGACAGGCCGCCGGGCAGCGTTTATGAATGCGGACGAGTATGACGAAGTCTCCGGATATTCCGAACCGTCGGAAAGCGAGCACGACTTCTTCGTCATTGGGCATACCTCTACCTCCGTCAGTCTGGCAAGCGGACTTGCCAAGGCGCGTGACCTGAAGGGGGAGGCGGGTAATGTGATTGCCGTCATCGGCGATGGCTCGTTGAGTGGAGGTGAAGCCTTCGAAGGATTGAATGTAGGTGCCGAACTGGGCACGAACTTCATCGTCATTGTCAACGATAACCAGATGTCCATTGCCGAGAATCATGGCGGGCTATACCGCAATCTGCAACAGTTGCGCGAAACGGAGGGTCAGGCTCCCTGCAACTATTTTAAGGCAATGGGATATGATTATCTCTATGTGAAGGATGGCAATAACGTGGAGCAATTGATAGAGGCTTTCCGTGAAGTGAAGGACAAGAAGCATCCGGTTGTGGTACATATCAATACCTTGAAAGGTAAAGGATACAAATTGGCGGAAGAGCAAAAAGAACGTTTCCATTACAGTGTTCCGTTCGACCTTGAGACCGGCAATCTGACCGGTGAGCCTGGAGAGGATGAAGACTATGCCGACCTTACCGCTGGTTATCTGTTGCAGGAGATGAAGAAAGACCCGACTGTGGTGGGCATCACCGCAGGCACACCCACGGTATTCGGCTTTACACCGGAGCGACGCAAGGAGCTGGTCGCCAGTTCATCGATATGGCATTGCCGAAGAACAGGCTGTTGCCATGCTTCTGCCATTGCTGCCGGAGGTGGAAAGCCGGTATTCGGCGTCTACAGCACCTTTATCCAGCGCGCCTACGACCAGCTGTCGCAAGACCTCTGCATCAACAATAATCCTGCACTGATTCTTGTTTTCTGGGGAAGCTTGTCGAGTATGAACGACGTTACCCATCTTTGTCTTTTCGATATTCCGGTCATTGGCAATATTCCGAATATGGTTTATCTGGCACCTACTTGTCGTGAGGAGTATATGGCAATGCTGGAGTGGGGGATCCGTCAGACGGAACATCCGGTTGCCATCCGCGTGCCGGCCAATGGGGTTGTCCGCAGGAATGTAGAACCGGAGAAGGATTACGGCAAGACGCTGAACCGTTATGAGGTGTCCCATCGTGGAGAGAAGGTTGCCATATTGGGACTGGGCTCTTTCTATCAGTTGGGCGAAGCCGTGGCTGCCCGGTTGAAGGAAGAAAAAGGAGTGGATGCCACGCTTGTCAATCCCCGCTACATCACGGGTGTGGACGAGGCTTTGCTCGATGACCTGAAGCAGGACCATGCACTGGTCATTACTCTTGAGGACGGAGTGCTGGATGGTGGCTTTGGCGAGAAGATTGCCCGCTACTACGGTCCGTCGGATATGAAGGTGTTGAACTATGGTGTGAAGAAAGAGTTTATCGACCGTTACGATGTGGAGGAGCAGTTGAAGAAGAATCGGTTGACGGTTCCGCAGATTGTGGAAGATATCTGTAGGATTTGGTAAGAATTGAAGAAGGAGATGCATCAAACTGCATCTCCTTCTTTTATTTATTTAATACCAGTTTCTTGGCAATATCCTTAGGCAGTGCATCCTTGTGCACAATGATGTTCATTGTTTTATAGCGCACGAAAGCTTTGGAAGCATACCACAGCCCTTTGTACTTTCCGGCTTCACCCCAAGAGTTTTTTACCATATAGTATTCGTTGCCTTCCTGGTCTTTGGCTATACCGTAAATCAGCATACCGTGGTCGTCGGTTGTTTCCCAGTTGTCGTATGCCTGTTGGCGTTCTTCTTGTGTGCACCACTTTTGCGGTTGAGGCTTGCTGTTCAGTTTCTTTTCTTCCGGTTTCATTTTCAGCCAGTGTGCCATGTCCGAACCGCTCAGTTCTTGCACCTTTTCTGCATCGGGCATTACGGCTATACCGTCACGTGTGAAACCTTGTTCGCTTACGTCGCTACCCCAAGCAATGGTATAACCTTTATTGATAGCATTGTCGAACACTTCCATCAGCTCGTCGATAGGCAGGTTGTAGGAAGAAGCCCAACGCCAGTTGTCTTGTATTTCCAGGACGAACGGCTGGTAGAAGATGGTGCGTATAGGAAGTCAGTGAGATATAGTCATCTGCATTCAGTCCGGTAGATTCATAGAAAGACTTCGGAGTGTATTCTTTGCCTTTATAGGTGAACTTTTCAGGACGTTCGCCCAAGTAAATATCGTGGATAGAGGTGATGGCCTTCTTCCAGAGTGGGTTCTTGTCACTGTCGGTTTGCAGGCTGCGCAGTTTGCCTTTGGCGATAGCTGCCACTACGGCATCAGATACGGCTGTCAATTCGGTGTGGTTGCTCAGCGTGTCACCATACATAACGCCCGGACGCATTTCCTCTTCGGGCACCAGACCGAAAGTCTTCATACCATAAATTACATCGTAGAACGAACCGCCTTGTGAGAACGAAACGTCACCATGTGTACGCACTGCCTTGTCGGCACGGTCCAGATAGGTGTTGTGTACGATAAACATTTCAGAAAGGTCGTACTCGCCCTTGCCCATACGGAGCAGTTCGGATTCGATGAATGCCAGTCCGGAGTAGCACCAGCATGTACCGGCACGGTTTTGGTTCTTAACAGAAGTGATAGGATTTTCTTTTACGGTTGTAAAGATGAAACCTTCCTCTTTCGTAGTGTCTTGTGCTATTGTGTTTAAACTTAATAAACCCAATGCAGCCATCAGTATTGATTTCTTCATCATAATTAAAATGTTATAGATTTATAGTTGCAACTGCAAATATAGGTAGAATATCGTAAACAAAAGCTATCTTTGGAGCGTTAATTCTGACACTTATGGAGAAAATAATACGTATCGACGACCGTAGCGGTCTTGTTTTGGAGGGCGGTGGCATGCGCGGCGTCTTCACTTGCGGTGTGCTCGACAGCTTTATGGATCGTGGCATTCGCTTTCCCTATACCATCGGCGTCAGTGCCGGAGCTGCAACGGACTTTCCTATATGTCCGGCCAGCGCGGGCGTGCCAAGTACAGTAATATCGACTTGCTGGAAAAATACAATTACATCGGATTGAAGTATCTGTTGAAGAAGCGGAATATCATGGATTTCGATTTGTTGTTCCAGGAGTTTCCGGAACACATACTTCCCTACGACTACGAGGCATACTTCATTGTCCCGAACGTTATGTGATGGTAACTACCAACTGCGAGACGGGCGAAGCGAACTATTTTGAGGAGAAGCGGAGTAAAGAGCGCGTCATTGATATTGTGCGTGCTTCGAGCAGTCTGCCGTTTGTCTGTCCCATTACCTACGTGGACAACATCCCGATGCTGGATGGAGGTATTGTGGACAGTATCCCTTTGATGCGTGCCCGTCAGGATGGATTTACCAATAATGTGGTGGTGTTGACGCGCAATCATGGGTACCGTAAGGAAATTCAGGGAACGAAGGTTCCACCTTTTATATATAAGAAATATCCGCTATTGCGTGAAGCCATCAACCGCCGCAGTATTGTCTATAATCAACAGTTGGAGCAGGTGGAACGGATGGAAGCCGCCGGGGAAATCGTTGTGATCCGTCCACAGAAGCCGGTAGTGGTAGACCGCATCGAGCGTGACATCAAGAAGCTGACGGAGCTTTATGAAGAAGGATACCGGTGTGCGGAACATTTTGCTTTTCGTTTTTGATTCTGAGAGAGTATACTATGAGAGCTGGTGCAATTAGCATCTGCTCCCATATTGTTTTCATTCTTTTCTATTAATTTGCTGCTAAAGCTAAAGTTTATTTAGCAAAAAACACGCGTAGAATACTTTTAGAAAGGGGATGTATCAAAAATACCACCTTTCGTAACATTTGTTATAGGTGCAAATCCTGGTTTCGCTTAATTTTGCTGACACAAAACTCAATTGCAGAATTGGTTTATTACTAACTTTAAATTAATAGATATGTTGAAAAGCATTAGTCTCAGGCTTTGCACACTAATTGTGCTTCTCTTTGCGGGCATCTATTCCTTTGCCCAGCAAGTCCAGGTAAAAGGTACTGTCGTTGAAAAATCGAGTGGTGAATCCATTATCGGTGCTTCTGTCATGGAAGTAGGTTCCAACAGTAATGGAACAATTACGGATATTGACGGAAATTTCACTCTGTCTGTAGCTTCCGGTGCCACATTGTCTGTATCCTATATAGATATAAACCGTTACAGTAAAGGCACGGCCCACTTTACGCATTGAGTTGACGGAAGATTCCCAGTTGATTGATGAAGTAGTAGTGACCGGCTATATGTCCGAGAAGAAGGCCAGTTTGACTGGTTCGGTGGCTGTGGTCAAGATGAAGGATGTAGCAGATATTCCTACGGGAAATGTGTTGTCGAGCTTGCAGGGACGTGTTGCCGGTATGAACATTACGACTGACGGCACACCGGGCGGTGGAAATACTTCTACATTGGTCCGTGGTAAGTCATCTTTCCGAAATGATGCCAATTCCCCGCTTTATGTCATTGACGGTGTGATGACCCGTGAGAACATCTCGTCTATCCTTCTTCCAATGATGTAGAATCCATTCAGGTATTGAAGGATGCCGCTTCCGCTTCTATTTATGGTGCACAGGCTGCCAATGGTGTGATTATCATTACTACCAAACGTGCCAAGAAAGGGGAGACCCGTGTGGATTTTGATATGTCGTTGACTTTGCAGACCTATCAATGTGGCTTTGATATGTTGAATGCAGATGAGTGGGGCCAGGTTTATTGGTCGGCTTATAAGTATGCCAATAATGGAGCTACGCCAAGCAGCGAAATATATGGTAATGGTGCAACTCCCCAACTTCAAGACTATATCGGCCTGAATGGAGCTAAAGTACATGCCGTTGATACGGATTGGCGCGATGTGGTTTATCGCACTGCCTTGATGCAGAATTATAGTGCGACACTTTCAAAGGGCTCTGACAATGGTGCCTTCTCGTTAGCGTTGAACTATCTCGACCATGACGGTCTGGTAGAGAATACGAATTTCCAGCGTATCAATACCCGCATCAGTTCTAACTATCATTATCTTGACAATCGCTTGCGTATCGGCGAGAACGTTGCCATCAATCGTTGGACACAGACCCTCAGTCCGGCCGGTGTAGATGAGAATGCCATCAAACAGCATCCTGCCAAGACGGTTTATGATGAGAATGGCAATTATAACGATGCCATCAATGATGTTTTGGGTGATGCCCCCAATATGGCACGTTTGTTGGAGAATGAAAAACAGAACAAACATGATTACTGGCGTATCTTTGGTAATGCATTCCTTGAAATTGAACCGATTAAGAACCTGGTGCTGAAAACCAATTTCGGTATGAATTATTATGATGAAACCAACAAAACTTTTGAGCCGGCATGGGCACGCGATGAGGTCAATAAGCTGACTCAATCATCCAACAAAAGACTGGATTGGGTATGGACCAATACCGTGACTTATAGCAAAGCTTTTGGAAAGAACAATCTGACTGCACTTCTTGGTACAGAAGCCAAGAAGAACCATTCGGAATCCATGTTCGGTTATGGTACGGGACTGGCTGTAGAAGATGAAGATTATATTTATCTCGACGGTGTGACTGCCGGTAAGAATGTAGGTGCCGGTGCTTCCAATTATGGTATGGTGTCTTACTTTGGTAAAGTGAACTATGATTATGAAGGACGGTATTTGGCCTCTGTTACGGTGCGCCGTGATGCTTCTTCCCGCTTGGCAAAGGGTAATAATGTGGATTACTTCCCTTCAGTGTCGGCAGGCTGGCGCATTTCAAGTGAGAAGTTTATGGAAGCGACCAGGGATTGGTTGGCTGATTTGAAACTACGTGCTTCATGGGGTGTCAATGGTAACGATATTATTGATAATGAGGCTCCCTATACAAAATACTTGATTAGTCTGAAGGATGCAAGCTACAACATGAACGGTGATGGAACGACTTTGGCTCCCGGTGGTTACAAAGTGAGGTCTACCAATCCCGATTTGAAGTGGGAGAGTACAAGACAGCTCAATATCGGTGTGGACGCCGCTTTCCTGAACGGACGTCTGAGTGCTTCTCTCGATTATTTTGATAAGAAGACAAGTGATATGCTTGTGGAGAAACCGTATATCGCTGTCATTGGCGAGGGTGGTTACTGCTGGTATAATGGTGGTACGATGAACAATAAAGGTTTCGAGATGGCACTGACCTGGAATGATAAGGTAAAGGATTTCCAGTATAATGTAGCATTCAACCTTTCATATTACAAAAATGAAGTGACAGAGCTGACGGAAGAAATTTACTATACTTATGGTGGCGGTAATGGGGTTGACAAGACTTTGGTTGGCCAACGTTCGGTTCATGGATGGGCTTCAAGACAGATGGAGTGTTCCGTACCCAGCAGGAGGTGGATGAGTATAAATCCAAATATAATGTACAGTTTGGCGCTCCCGGAGTAGGACGTATTAAATACGTGGATGCTGATGGTAACGGTACGATTGATACGAACGACCGTGTATGGTTGGGGTCTGACAATCCGAAAGTGATTGCAGGTCTGAATCTTGGGGCATCTTGGAAAGGCTTTGACCTCAGCATGTTCTTCAACGGTATGATTCGTGATGCCTATAACAACTCCAAATATTATACGGATTTATTCCAATGCTGGACCGGTAATCACTCTACCCGCCTGCTCGATGCCATGCATGCTTACGAGAACTTTGAAAAGACGGGTGTTTACAATAGCAGTGTACCTGCTTTGACCACTCTTAACAGCAACAATGAGCACGAAGTATCTGAGTTCTATATTGAAAATGGTTCGTATATCAAGCTGAAAAGTCTGACATTGGGTTACACGCTTCCTAAAGCAGTTCTCGACAAGATGAAGATGCGTCATGCGCGCATTTATTTCCAGGCTCAGAATTTGTTTACGATTACCGGTTATACAGGTGCCGACCCTGAAGGTCTGGGTTATCCTTATCCGTTGCCCCGTACGTTCTCTTTGGGATTATCATTGGTTTCTAAACTTAAAACTATACTATCATGAAATTGAAACATTTATATATGCTTGGCGTAGTAGCGCTGATGACTGCAAGCTGTAATGAAGACCGTTTCCTGGATTTGAAGCCCCAGGGTAGCTTGAATGAAGATATTATGACTTCTACAGAAGGTGCCGACCTTTTGGTGAATGCCGCGTATGCAGCTTTGGGTGGTCCCGAAGGACAGAGCTGGAGTGTATGGTGTCATCCTACTTCCAATTGGACCTATGGTGAGGTACGTTCGGATAATGCCTATAAAGGCGGTGGTGGTGTTGGTGACCTTAATGAAGTGCACCGTATGGAGACATTTGATATGGATGCAACCAATGGATTTCTGGACAGCAAGTGGTACCATCTATATTGCAGTGTACAGCGTTGTAACTCTGCATTGCGCGTTCTGAATGCTGCAACAGATGAGCAGGTGAACGGACGTGTATCCCGTATTGCGGAGATGAAAGTGCTTCGTGCCCATTATTACTTTGAATTGAGCCGCCTTTTCAACAAGATACCTTATTTTGATGAGAACGTTGAGATTTCCCAATATCCGGATATTCCGAACAATGAGTTTACCCGTGACGAGATTCTGAGTATGCTGGCCAAGGAGATGCTTGATGCCGCCGAACTGCTTCCTGCATCACAGTCGGAGGTAGGGCGTATTCATAAATATATAGCACTGGCCTATGCGGCTAAAATCAAGCTGTACCAAGCGTATCAGCAAGATGAGACTACGCATGCCGTAACTTCCATCAATAAAGAGCTGCTGAGGGAAGTCGTTTCGCTTTGCGACCAAGTGACTGCCAGCAACCGTTACGGTTTGCTTGACGATTTCCAGGGATTGGATTTAGTAGCTAATGAAAACGGTAAAGAGTCTGTTTTTGCCATTCAATATTCCATGAATGACGGTACCGAAAGTGCGGCCGCATCAACTGGAGCAATCTGTTGAATTCTCCGGGTGGAGGCAGCCCTTACGGAGGTGACGGTTTCTTCCTGCCCAGCCAAGACCTGATTAATGCTTATCAGACAGATGCAAACGGTCTGCCCGATTTTAATTATCAGTCAAAGTCTGATTATAGTTGGGCGGTATTGAACAATGGGTTTATACTTTACAAAACACGACTCCCAATGTAGACCCGCGTCTCGATTTTGTTGTGGGCCGTCCTACTATAACTTGGAAAACTTACCCAGACAAGCCATGTGAGGGATGGGTGCGTGATAAGGAAACTTATGGCTATAATTGCGCGAAGCGCTTCTGGGTTTCTCCGGAAAGTAGTGATATGTTTAATGGCTGGCCTTGGGGGGCTTCACAGTTGAACTGGCAGATTATACGTTACGCAGATATTCTTCTTTGGAAAGCTGAGGCTCTTATTGAACTCAATGAAGGCGATGGACTCGAAACTGCCCGTGATTTGATTAATCAGATACGCAATCGTGCCCGGAACAGTGCCTATGTAAAGGATTTCAACGACCATTCCAAATATGCGGCCAACTACCTTGTCAATCCTTATCCTGCTGATGTCTGGAATCAGGATTATGCCCGTCAGGCCCTCCGTTGGGAAACACGTCTGGAGAAGGCTTTGGAAGGTGAACGTTTCTTCGACCTGGTCCGTTGGGGCATAGTGGAAACAACCATGAACAAGTACATTACCGCGGAGTCAGACAATCGCATTTATTATGCCAATGCGCACTTTACGGTGGAAAGGATGAGTATTATCCGGTTCCGAACAATCAATACGGATTTTCTGGAGGCAAGTATGTACAGAATCCCGGTTATGCTCCGTTCAACTAATTATATTTTGAAATGAAAACGCAAGGGAGGGGAAACGTTTGTTTCCCCCTCTTCCTTTAAACAATCTTTTATTATGAAACACTTTGCCTATTCTATATTGGGCTGTCTATTGCTTTCTTTGAATGCAGCTTTTGCTCAAAAAACATGGTCGTTTGACGGGCAGGACCCCTTACTTTCCAGTGACGGCAAGTCATTGTTGAATTTGTACACTATAAAGGAAATACCGGAATTTGTTACCGGAGTCGAAGGTAAAGCCCTTCGTACAGACGGGTATTCCACTTGGATGGATACAACCACGGAAGGAGATGTTTCGTCGTTGTCCGGATGGTTTGCTCTGGAATCTTATCCGACGGATACTGCTGCCTTTATGGGAATCAGAGACATGGCAGGAACATCTGTAGCGGTATGTGTAGACCGTTATGGTGAGTTGCTGTTGGGAATGGGGCAGAATGCTCATACTCTTACTGTTCATTAAAGACAAAAGTCGACCGTTTCAAGTGGCTGCATGTGTCCTTGATTTAAGTAATGAATCGGTTTGCCTGAATGGGCAGAGGATGAGTGCAGAGGTATGGCCCCGGAACTTGCAAGATGGTGAAATGATACTTCGGTAGGTAAGGATTTCAGGGAAAAGAAGGTTTGGATGTACGATGTTACGGCTATAAACGGTTGATTGACGGGATAAGCTTCACTCCCTTTTCCGATGATTCGTCTGCATGGAGAGACGAGATTGCCTTAGGATTGAAGAAAACTCCGGTTTTGGCTATTCCGGAAACCCGTTTTGCGAAGGACTTCAACCGTCCCCGCTATCATCTGTTGCCGGCTGCCAACTGGACGAATGAGACGCATGGTTTACTTCTTTATAAAGGTAAATATCATATATTCAATCAGAAGAATGCTTCTGCAATCTTCCTGGGGCAGATAAATTGGGGACATTTCAGCAGTCCCGATATGCTTCATTGGACGGAGGAAAAGCCGGCTTTGACTCCTGATGCTGCTTATGACAAGAATGGAATATGGTCCGGGCATGCTGTTATCAATGATGACGATATCCCCCAGCTGATATACACAGCCGGTGGAGACAAGATGGGAGTGGGTATTGCTTTTCCAAAAGATACTGCGTTGATAGAATGGGAGAAATATGCGGGTAATCCGGTTATTGCCGAGAAGCCTGCCGGATGTACCCGTACGGACATGCGTGACCAGTATGTCTGGAAAGAGGGTGATGTCTGGTATATGATTATCGGTTTCGGCATTGAGCAGACCGATACACCCCACGGGGCTTTGCTGCTTTATAAATCGGCAGACTTGAAGAAATGGGATTTTGTACATTTGCTGTTTGAGGGCAATCCGGAAGTGGATGACTCCGGTATTTTCTGGGAAATGCCGGTCTTTAAGAAGATGGGCGGCAAATATGTTCTTTTGGTGAATAGGGTTCCTCATAAAGGCATACCTGCGCGTTGCCAGTATTGGATAGGAGATTTCAAGAATGAAAAGTTTATACCGGACAACCCAGTCCCTCAAAATCTGGAGGTCATCAACCGCTTGCTGTCCCCCTCTGTTGTGGAGACTCCGGAAGGGGATGTTGCTGCCATTGCCATTATACCCGATGAAATAGGAGGGGAGGCCACTTATGAACAAGGATGGCGCATCTCTATAGTATGCCCAGAAGATGGCAGCTGAAAGATGGAAAACTATGTCAAACACCCCATCCCGTAATGAAACAATTGCGTGAACAATCCACGGTTTATTCCAGGCAGGCATTGACTGCTGCGAAACCGCACATTGTGAGCAGAAGAACATCAGCTTGAAGTCAAGGCGACTTTTTATCCCGGTGACGCAAAACGGTTTGGATTTACATTGTGTAAGAATCCGGATAATAGCGAATATAGCCTGATTTATTATGATGTGGAGAAGGAGGAACTTATTGTGGACCAGACGCATTCTTCCTTGCGTGCACACATTCCTTTGAAGATTCGTAAGGATCATTATCGGTTGGATACTGCTAAACCGGTGGAGATTCGTTTGTTTATTGACGGTTCTGTGGTGGAAGGATTTATTAATGATGAGGATGCATTCACTACAAGAATCTTTCCTCTGAAAGAAAACAGTACGCTATTGGAACTATTCTCTGATGGAAATACAACGGAAGTTGCTGCCGAAGTTTGGAGACTGAAAGATGCAAGGGTAAAGATGAACTTTTAATGAAAATACAGAAAATGAAGATACCTACTATATTGGGTGCACTTTTAGTGGCAGGAACATTGTCTGCCGGTGCACAAATGAATTCAGACAGTTTATACAAAGAGCCTTATCGTCCTCAGTATCATTTCAGTCCGGAGAAGGGATGGATTGGTGACCCCTCGGGATTCATGTACTATCAGGGTAAATATCATATGTACTGGTGGGGCAAAGTCGAATCTACAGATTTGGTACATTACCAACAGATAACCCCTTATGCCATGACCGGAGCGGATGACAATATCAGTTACTTCACCGGTTCTGCAGTCGTAGACAAGAACAACACGGCCGGTTTCGGCAAGGGTGCTTATGTGGCGGCTTACACCGTTTTTGAGAAGGACTCCAAGAAACAAGCGCAGGGCATCTCTTTCAGTCATGACGGAAAGACATTTCATTATTACGAAGGTAACCCGGTTTTGGACCTTTGGAGTACGGAATTCAGGGACCTACCGTCTTCTGGCACGAGCCGACCCAAAAATGGGTGATGGTTGTAGCCAAGGCCCTGGAGAAGAAAATAAAGTTTTATACCTCTCCTGATTTGAAGAGCTGGACTTGGACCAGTGATTTCGGCCCTGCCGGTGACAGTGAAAAGTCTTGGGAGTGCCCGGATTTATTCCAGTTGCCGGTTGACGGGGATTCTGACAAGAAAGGTGGTGATGGTTGTATCTGTAAACTGGGCGCAAGAACAATACTTTATAGGAGACTTCGACGGCACTTCTTTTAAGCTGATGGAGAACCATCCTGCAGAGCCTCTATATGTGGACAAAGGGCTGGACTTTTATGCATCCCGCACATTTCAGGATTTTGACGGAACGTTGGATTCCAAAATTTCGATGGGCTGGGTTGCAACCTGGGACTATGCACCGGTAGCTCCATCGAAGTATGGGAAGGGCTTTTGGTCCATTCCCCGCAACCTGGAACTGAAGACATACAAGGAAGGTGTGAGGCTGGTACAGAAGCCGGTGGAACAGTTGCAAACACTTCGCTATAAGCCTGCATCGGTGAAACGTGCTTTATCGGTGGGGACACAGAGGTTACCCGGCTTTGTTCCCGATGAGAATGTCTACGAACTCGATGCTTCGTTTTCTACTGACGTATCCAACACCTTTGGCTTGAATTTGTGTGTGGGTGAAGGGCGCAAAGTGGTGGTCAGCTATGATACGGATTCACATAATCTGGTGATTGACCGCACCCATTGCTCCGATGTAGCAGATTCCTAAATTCAGCCGTATGGCATATGCAGGGTGGAACCGGTAGATAATAAGATACATTTGCATATATTTGTAGATCAAATCGAGTATTGAAATCTTTGCCAATGACGGGAAGGATGTATTCACATTATTAACCTATCCGGGCGAGGCTCAAACCGGTATCGAACTTTTTGCGCAGAAGAAGGGGACGAAGATGGAGTTGGATGCTGGATGCTTAAATCAATATGGAGATGAGGAATTTAATTTGTATTATTTTAGACTGAATGTAACATTTGTAGTATGCTTTGAAACAAAAAAGATAGCCTCCTGCTGCTTGGTGGCGTATCTTTGCATGGTAGAAAAACATAATTAATTTAATACCAACAGAAACATGATTCATTTAAAAGACTTTTGGCGGACAATCAGAAGGACGCTTACCGTATTTATATTAGGAACTACCGTGGCTGTCTTCACATGCCAGGCCATAAATCCTCCTTTCGTGATTAAACATCTGGGTGACGGACAGAGTATCGTCCAAATTGACGAGCAGAAGAAGTTTTTGCTGCTGCCGGTGGAAGAGGCTTCTCCGGAGGCAAAATTGTATATGATAGCGGACAATGATGTTGTACGCAGTATGAACGTGCGATTGGCAGTCAATAAGGTTGACTATTTTGTTCCGGTCGATTTGACCGGCTTCGATAATAAACATCTCTCTTTCAACTTCCAGCTTATTCCGGATTCGGCCTTATGCTGGGAAGAAATGAAACTGTCGGATGAATCGATGTTTCGAACCGGGAGAAGTACCGTCCGGTGTATCATTTCAGCCCGGCTTACGGTTGGATGAATGATCCTAACGGAATGTTCTACAAAGACGGGGTCTACCATTTGTTCTACCAGCATAATCCCTACGGCTCCATGTGGGGGAACATGCATTGGGGACATGCCACCAGTACGGACCTCGTCACTTGGGAGCATCACGGAGATGCCATTTCGCCCGATGCGCTGGGAACAATTTTCAGTGGCTCTTGTGTTGTCGACAAGGATAATACGGCCGGGTTCGGTGCCGGTGCCGTCATTGCCTTCTATACATCGGCAAGCGACCGTCAAGTGCAGAGCATGGCCTATAGTCTTGACAACGGAAAAACCTTCAAGAAGTATGCGCGAAATCCCATCCTGACTTCCACGCAGCGCGACTTCCGTGACCCTAAAGTCATCTGGCACGAAGATACCAAGAAATGGATTATGGTTCTTGCCGTAGGGCAGGAAATGGAGATATACTCTTCTGCCGACCTGAAGAACTGGACGCTGGAGAGCAAATTCGGTGAAGGACAAGGTGCTCACGGCGGAGTCTGGGAGTGTCCCGACCTGCTTGAACTGCCGGTTGAAGGTACGGAACTGAAGAAGTGGGTGCTCGTCTGTAACCTCAATCCAGGTGGGCCGTTCGGTGGCTCTGCCACACAATATTTCGTGGGGACATTTGACGGAAAGAGATTCGTGAACGAGTCTCCCGCAGTGACGAAATGGATGGACTGGGGAAAAGACCATTATGCAACTGTCACTTGGAGCAATGCTCCTGCAGGACGTACCATTGCATTGGCATGGATGAGCAACTGGCAATATGCCAACGATGTGCCCACCCGCCAATACCGTAGTGCCAACTCCGTGCCGCGCGACCTTTCGCTCTATACCTCGGAGGGTGAAACCTATGTAAAGGTAACCCCGTCTCCCGAATTGCTGAAACTGAGGGATAAAGGCAGCAAGAAGCGTGCTTTCAAGGTAGACCGCACGTATAATCTGGACAAACTGCTGAATGACAATTCCGGAACGTATGAAATCGAAATGACCATCAAGAACAAGGATGCGGATGTGATAGGATTCCAGCTCTTTAACTCGAAAGGCGAGGAGGTGGAGATGTACTATAACCTGGCGGAAAAGACGTTCACCATGGACCGTACCAAGAGTGGTGAGGTGTCGTTCAGCAAGGACTTCCCTGCAGTGACCGTGGCTCCTGTCGAGGGTGGCAATGAAATGAAACTCCGCTTGTTCGTAGACAAGTCGAGCATTGAAGCGTTTGGCAACGACGGACGTTGCCATGACAAATCTTGTATTCCCGTCGGAACCTTACAACCGCATCAGTTCTATGCTAAAGGTGGAAGCTGCAATGTCACCTCGTTTACTGTGTACAAACTCGGATTAAAATAACAGATAATAATCTTCAGCATGGAAAATACTAAGAATTCTTCCTTGGCAAAGCTCTTTCCGGTCATGCTTTGCTTCTTCGCCATGGGCTTTGTGGATTTGGTGGGCATCGCCTCCAACTACGTGAAGGCCGACTTGAACCTGACCGACTCGCAAGCCAACATATTCCCCGTCTCTGGTGTTCTTCTGGTTCCTCATCTTCTCCGTACCTACGGGTATGCTGATGAACCGCATCGGACGCAAGAAGACGGTGCTTCTCAGCTTGTCATCACGTTTGCCTCTTTGCTTCTCCCGGTTTTCGGAGACGGCTATGTGCTGATGCTGCTCTCGTTCTCATTGCTGGGCATCGGCAATGCGCTGATGCAAACGTCGCTCAACCCGCTGCTTTCCAATATCGTAAGCGGCGAGCGGCTGGCAAGTTCGCTCACCTTCGGACAGTTTGTAAAAGCCATTGCTTCGTTTCTGGCTCCATACATCGCCATGTGGGGAGCTACGCAGGCCATTCCGTCTCTGGGCATGGGCTGGAGGGTGCTGTTCCCGGTCTATATGGTCATTGCGGTGATTGCCATTCTTTGGCTGAGCGGTACTTCCATCCGCGAGGAAAAGGAAGAGGGACGCCCTTCCACCTTCGGGGAGTGCCTCGCCCTGCTGGGCAAGCCGTTTATCTTTCTCTGCTTCCTGGGCATCATGTGCCATGTGGCATTGATGTAGGTACGAATACCACAGCGCCCAAAATCCTGATGGAGCGTCTGGGCATGACGCTGGCCGATGCCGGCTTTGCCACCAGCCTTTACTTCATCTTCCGCACGGCGGGTTGCTTTCTCGGAGCCTTCATCCTTCAGAAGATGGCTCCCCGAACCTTCTTCGGCATCAGCGTGTTATGTATGTTGGCTGCGATGGTAGGGTTGTTCGTTTTCCATGAAAAGGCAATGATATACATCTGCATTGCCCTTATCGGTTTCGGCAATTCGAACATCTTTCCGGTTATCTTCTCCCAAGCGTTGCTTGCTATGCCACAAAAGAAGAACGAGGTTTCCGGCTTGATGATTATGGGGCTCTTCGGCGGTACGGTATTTCCGATAGCAATGGGCTTGGCAAGTGATGCTGTAGGACAAAGCGGTGCCGTGGCTGTAATGACGGTGGGGGTAGTGTACTTGTTCTTCTATATGCTGCGTATGAAGCGGTAATCTTTGTTCGCAGGCTGCGGACACATATCCCAAGGCTGCGGATATCTGTCCCAAGGTTGCGGATGTCTATCCCAAGCCTTGGGATAGAGATAATCCTTAGTTCTTAGAGACTTTTTAATAGATAATTGGCAACTTTTCATTCTATAGTTAGGAACTTTTTTATTAGGTTTGCAGCGGGTAGGACATTGAGTTTGCCGTGAATAAAATATATCATTCATTAAACAATATAATATTATGAATAAGATAATAGTAGGTATGGGCGAGGCTCTGTGGGACTGCCTCCCCGAAGGAAAGAAGATAGGCGGTGCTCCGGCAAACTTTGCTTACCATGCATCGCAGTTTGGTTTCGACAGCCGTGTGGTCAGTGCCGTAGGTGCCGATGCGGATGGGGACGAGATTCTGGATGTGTTCGCCCGGAAGGGGCTGCGCACGCAGATTGAGCGCGTGCCTTACCCCACGGGAACGGTGCAGGTGACGCTCGATGCCGTGGGCGTGCCGTGCTATGAGATAAAAGAAGGCGTGGCCTGGGACAACATTCCCTTTACCGACGAACTGAAGCGTCTGGCACTGAACACGCGTGCCGTATGTTTCGGCTCTTTGGCGCAACGCAGTGAAACAAGCCGCATCACCATCAACCGTTTTCTCGACACGATGCCCGATGCGGAGGGGCAACTGAAGATATTCGACATCAATCTCCGCCAAGGGTTCTATACCAAAGAGATACTCTGCGAATCCATGCGCCGCTGCAACATCCTCAAGATAAACGATGAGGAGCTGGTGACCATCAGCCGTATTTTCGGCTATCCGGGCATCGACTTGCAGGACAAATGCTGGATTCTGCTGGCCAAGTATAACCTGAAGATGCTTATCTTGACTTGCGGAACGAACGGCAGCTATGTGTTCACTCCGGGAGTGGTTTCCTTCCAGGAGACGCCCAAGGTACCGGTGGCGGACACCGTTGGAGCCGGTGACTCGTTCACGGCAGCCTTCACCGCTGCCATTCTCAGCGGGAAGCAGGTGCCCGATGCCCATAAACTGGCGGTGGAAGTCTCTGCCTATGTATGTACCCAGAGCGGTGCCATGCCGGAATTGCCGGTGGCCTTGAAAGAAAGGCTGGCATAGATTTTTCTTATTCTTTTCACATTTTTCGTTATCTTTGCTCATCTGCAATCTTAAATCAGAGGAAAGTGAAGATGAGACAGCATAACCTCGGATTTTATTCTTTCTGCTCGTGCTTTGGGGAGTGGCGGTTGCCTGCTCCCGGCGCGAGGCACGTTTCCGTATCGGCGTTTCCCAATGTAGCGAGGATGAATGGCGGCGCCAGATGAACAGTGAGATACTCCGTGAAGCCCATTTCTACGAGGATGTGGAGGTGGACATCCGTACTGCTGTCGACGATAATGACCGTCAGGCAAAAGATATTCGTGAACTGATAGCCGAAGGGGTGGACCTGCTGATTGTGGCCCCTAATGAAGCCACTCCGATAACTCCGGTTGTGGAGGAGGCATACAACCGGGGCATTCCGGTGATTGTAGTGGACCGTAAAATCCTTTCGGACAAATACACGGCCTACGTCGGTGCAGACAACTACGAGATAGGGAAAGCTGTGGGAGAGTATGTGGCCAATGTGCTGCATGGGCAGGGAGATGTGGTGGAAATCTCAGGTTTGGTGGGTTCCACACCTGCCGTAGACCGTCATCAAGGATTTGTGAAGGCTATATCCGATTATCCTGGTATCCGGTTGCTGGCCGCTGAAGACGGTGCCTGGTTGCAACTCAAGGCCGGAGAGAAAATGGATACCCTGCTGAGCCGCTTTCCGCATATCGACCTGGTGTATGCGCAGAATGACCGTATGGCGGCCGGAGCCTATGCTGCCGCTGCCCGCAAGGGGCGGGAGAAGGAAATGCGGTTTATCGGCATAGACGCCCTGCCCGGCAAAGACTACGGAGTGGAGAAAGTGCTTGCCGGCGAACTGGATGCCACGTTTATATATCCTACCGGTGGCGACCGCGTGATGCAGATTGCCATGGATATCTTGAACAAGCGTGATTTCCCCCGTGAAACTATCCTGGCACTTCCGTCGTCGACCGCGACAATGCTCTCATCATGAAGATGCAGACCGCCCACATCGGCACCCTGGATGGAAAGATAGAAACCCTGAACGGAAAGATAAACCAGTATTTGGCCAGTTATGCCACGCAGCAGGTTGTCTTGTACGGCAGTCTGTCTGCCCTATTGTTGCTGGTCGGCTTGTTGGTGGCTGTCTACCTCTCCTTGCGTGCCAAGAACCGGTTGAACCGTGAGCTGTCCATGCAGAAAAAGAAACTGGAGGAACAGAAAACCCAGTTGATACAGCAGAAGGAACTGTTGGAAGTGCAGAAGTCGCAGTTGGAACAGCTTTCCCATGAACTGGAGGAGGCTACGCATGCCAAGCTGGTGTTCTTCACGAATATTTCACACGATTTCCGTACTCCGCTGACGCTGATAGCCGATCCCATAGAGCAGCTTCTTGCCAACCGCACCCTCGACGGACAGCCGCGCCAGCTCCTCGAGCTGATGAAAAGAATGTACATATCCTGCTTCGCCTGGTCAACCAGATACTTGATTTCCGGAAGGTGGAGAACGGGCGCATGGAGCTCCATCTCGAACCTTTTGATTTGCTCGACAGCTTCCGGGGCTGGAACGACTCTTTCCGCATGGCGTTGCTGAAGAAACATATTGCTTTCAGCTTTGAGGCATCTCCCGATACGGACTTCCGGATGATGGCGGATGCGGAGAAGATGGAGCGCATTTACTTCAATCTCTTCTCCAATGCCGTGAAGTATACGCCGGAGAACGGGAAAATCACCGTACGGTTGTTAAAGTCGGAACAGAACTACAGTCTGTCCGTCTTCAATTCCGGCAGCTACATTTCTTCGACCGATGTGGAAGCCATCTTCGAGCGCTTCTATCAAGTGGACGGGCATCAAGCCGGTACCGGTATCGGACTGGCGCTGGTACGTGCCTTTGTAGAGATGCATGGCGGTAACATTACGGCACGCAGTGACGAGAAAGGCACTACTTTCATCGTTACTTTCCCGCAGCAGGATGTTTCGCAGTACCATCCCACCATAGTGACGTTGCCTGCCGAAGAGAAGGACGTGTCGTCCACCCTGATAGATACGGAAGTGAAGGCATGCGAAGAGGTGGTTGAGGCTGATTGTCCTACTGTGCTGGTAATTGACGATAATGCGGATATTCGCAACTATGTGAAGTCACTTCTGTCGAACGAGTTCCGTGTATTGGATGCTGCGGACGGGACAGAGGGTATCCGGCTGGCCATGAAGTATGTGCCGGATGTGATTATCTCCGATGTAATGATGCCCGGTATGGATGGTGTGGAATGCTGCCGCCGCTTGAAGGGGGAGTTGCAGACATGCCATATCCCGGTGATTCTGCTGACGGCCTGCTCGCTGGACGAACAGCGTATCCAGGGCTATGATGGCGGTGCCGATTCTTATATTTCCAAACCATTCAATTCGCAGTTGCTCTTGTCTCGTGTCCGCAATCTTATTGCAAACCGCCGTCAGTTGAGGCAGTTCTTCGGAGATAACCAGACTATCGAGAAGGAAGCATCAGTGATTTGGATAAGGGTTTCGTCTCCCGCTTCAAATCGCTTGTCGAGGAGAGGATGAAAGATGCGGAACTCAATGTGAGGATTTGGGACGGAATATGGGTATGAGCCGTGTGCAGCTTTACCGTAAGCTGAAATCGCTGACCAACTATTCGCCGAATGAGCTGCTGCGCCAGATGAGGTTGAAAAAGGCTGCCTCACTGCTTGCCTCCTCTGACATGACGGTAGCGGAGATTGCCTATGAAGTGGGCTTTTCGTCACCTTCCTATTTCACGAAATGCTATAAGGAACAGTTTGGAGAGTCCTACCGAGTTTCTGAAAAGAAGGGGATAGCTGTTGTCTATCCCCCTTGTTCTTAATACACGTCTGTTTACTTCTGTAAATGATACTGGAACTTATTTCAGTATTTGAGGCAGGTTTTCCCTTCCCCAGAAGTAGTAAACACAGATTCCAATCCAGCTTGTGAGCAGGATGATAATTGCAACTAATAGTTTCTTCACGCCGTCTACCGGCCACTTCATGATTTCAAGTACGGCTTTGACACACAGAACCACACCGATAATCCAAATGATAAATCCAATCATAACCTGTGATATTTAGTATTGTTAATTAAAAACAAATAGAGACTACGCCTTATTCAGGAGCAGCTCTATTCTTTATTTAGTAATCGGAATTACTCTGTAACTTCAGCGCCCCAATTTTCTTTGGAAAGACGCTTGTAGCTATTGTAACGCCATTTAGCGTTTTCTTCAGCAGCCTTGAACAGCTCGTCGGCCTCCTGCGGATATTGCTTCATTACGGATGCGTAACGAACTTCACCCTTCAGGAAGTCTTGGAATCCGCTCCAATCCGGTTCCTTGCTATCCAGCGTGAACGGATTCTTGCCTTCAGCCTCCAGAGCCGGGTTGTAACGCCACAAGTGCCAGTAACCGCACTTAACGGCCTTTTCTTCCTCTGCCTGGCTCTTGCCCATACCTGCCTTCAGACCGTGGTTGATACACGGAGCGTAAGCGATGATGAGTGACGGACCGGGATATGCTTCTGCTTCACGGATAGCCTTTAAAGTCTGAGCCTGGTCGGCACCCATAGCGATTTGGGCAACGTATACGTAACCGTAAGTAGTAGCCATCAGACCGAGGTCTTTCTTGCGTACACGCTTACCGGCAGCGGCAAACTTGGCGATAGCGCTACCGGAGTAGCTTGGAAGACTGACCGCCTGTGTTGGAGTAAACCTCAGTATCCAGTACGAGGATGTTGACATCCTTACCGCTTGCGATTACATGGTCGAGACCACCGTAACCGATGTCGTAAGAGGCACCGTCGCCACCGATAATCCACTGGCTGCGTTTTACCAGGTATTGAGACAGACTGGCGATAGTCTTGCAGCTGTCGCACTTGTCTTTGGCAGCTTCTACCATCGGAATAATCTTTTCAGCCAGTTCCTTGCTCTTGTCTGCATCGTACATGTTTTCAATCCAAGCCTGGAATACTTCTTTGTATTCGGCCGGAGTTCCTTCTGCTGCGATGGCATCTTCCATAGCCTTCACGATACGTGCGCGCATCTTTTCGTTGGCAAGCTCCATACCCAGACCGAATTCGCAGAAGTCCTCGAACAATGAGTTAGCCCAAGCAGGACCGTGACCTTTTTCGTTCTTGGTATAAGGAGTAGAAGGTACTGAACCGGAGTAGATGGAAGAACATCCTGTTGCGTTGGCTACCATTTCGCGGTCACCGAACAACTGGGAAATCAGCTTCACATACGGAGTTTCACCACAACCGGAGCAAGCACCTGAGAACTCGAACAACGGAGTGGCGAACTGAGAGTTCTTCACGTTGGCCTTGATGTCAACCAAGTGTTGTTTGCTCTTCACGTTTCAGCACAGTAAGTCCAGTTGGCAGCTTCCGGCAATTGGCTTTCGAGGTGCTTCATAGTCAGAGCCTTGCCACCCTTCTTCGGGTTGCCCGGAC
>ENA-OQCP01000286-OQCP01000286.1-human-gut-metagenome-genome-assembly--contig:-NODE-286-length-22749-cov-9.467686_pt1 | contig 22749 bp, 30 predicted proteins | sample MGYA00242760_ERZ504583 | MGnify/ENA primary metagenome ERZ504583 (study PRJEB26092, sample SAMD00036308) | human gut metagenome | host: Homo sapiens | study: EMG produced TPA metagenomics assembly of...
TGAGATTGCCGCCTATATTCCGCAGGTCAAGCGCACCGTCGAGGGCGCTGTCGCCTAGTCAAGATCTCCGATGGCTGCAACCGCTTCTGTAGCTTCTGCATGATCCCGTATATCCGCGGTCGTTATCACTCGCGCAATGCCGAGAGCATTATTTCCGAGGTGCGCGACTTGGTTGCCGGTGGCGTGCGAGAGATCGTGCTGATCGGCCAGGACACGGTATTTGGGGCACCGACTTTGCGACGAAGACGTCACCGATGGCTCGCCGCGCAATCTGGCGCAGCTGCTGCATGCCGTCGCCGAGGCCGTGCGCCCGCACAACGTCTGGGTCCGCGTGCTCTACCTGCAGCCCGAGGCATGACCGACGAGCTTATCGATACGATTCGCGATACGCCCGAGGTACTGCCTTATATCGATATCCCCGTGCAGCACTGCGACGCGCGCATCCTCAAGCTATGCGCCGTTCTGGTTCGCGCCAGGAGCTCGAGGACCTGTTCCGTGATCTGCGTGAGCGTATCCCCGGCATTGTGATCCGTTCCACGGCCATGGTCGGCTTCCCGACCGAGACCGACGATGAGTTCCGCGACCTTATCGACTTTATGGACACCGTCGGCTTTGACTACACGAGCGTCTTTGCCTACTCGCAGGAGGAGGGCAGCCTGGCCGCTAAGATGGAGGGTCAGGTCGATGAGGAGGTCAAGCTCGAGCGCGCCCAGGAGGCCATGGACCTGGCCGAGTCGCTCGGTTTTGCCGCCACCGCCGCACATGTGGGCGAGCGCGCCCAGGTGATTGTCGACGGCATCGAGGAGACCGAGGACGGCGCCGAGCTGATCGGCCACGCTTGGTTCCAGGCGCCCGATTCCGATGGCGCGGTGCACTTGGACGCCAGCGAGGCGTCCGTGGGCGATATTCTGACGGTCGAGTTTACCGATAGCTTCTGCTATGAGCTTATCGGCCATGTTGTGGAGTAGGAGAGCATCGTGGCAAACGAGAGCAATAAGGAACTGACGAGTGTTTGGACGCCCGCCAACATCGTGACGTGCGTTCGCATCGTCTTTATCCCGGTGTTCATGATCGTGTCGGCGCTTTCTCACACGAGTGTTGCCGGTACAGATTGGAGCACCTTCGACGGCCCGCTCGCCGCCGCTGCCTTCATTCTGTATGTGATCCTGTCGTGCACCGATAAGGTCGACGGTTATCTGGCGCGCTCGCGCAACGAGATTACCGATTTCGGTAAGTTCTTGGACCCCATCGCCGATAAGCTGCTGGTGTTCTCGGCTCTGCTGCTGTTCTTGGATTTTGGCGCTGTGACCGTGTGGTCCGTGTTCATTATCCTGTTCCGTGAGCTTCTGGTGAGCGCCTTCGCATGGTCGCGAGTGCCGCCGGCGTGGTCGTTGCCGCCGATAAGCTTGGCAAGTACAAGACGGCGACCACGATGGTCTCCATCTGCGGTTACCTGTGCGTCTTTGCGATGGCCGGCTTGCACCTTGGCCCGCTGGCGCTGACGCTCGGCATCTACTCGGTGTCGCGCTTCCTGTACGCCGTTGCCGTTGTCCTGACCGTTATCTCGGGCGCCCAGTACTTCTGGAACTGCCGCAAGATCGTCTTTTCGGTCTAGGTCCTGGTGGGTATGACGGACTCTTTTGAGCAGATTTCCGCACATAACGAGGAGCTGGCGCGTCATATTGTCGAGCGCGCGAGCGCTCGGGGCGTGACGGTTTCGACGGCTGAGTCGCTGACAGCAGGTATGATTGCCTCGACGATTGCCGATATCCCGGGCGCCTCGGCGGTGCTGCGTGGCGGTGCGGTGACCTACTGCGATGAGATCAAGCATCGCGTTTTGGGCGTTGATCAGGAGACGCTCGACCGCTATACCGCGGTGTCGCATCAGACCGCGCGCGAGATGGCGGCGGGTTCGCTGGAGCTGTACCAGAGCGATATTGCAGTGAGCGCAACGGGTTATGCCGGCCCCGGCGGCGGCACTGAGGACGATCCGGCTGGCACTTTCTATATTGGCTGGGCGTATCGCGCGCTGATGGGGAAGTGCCGGTCGTGGACTCTGTGCGCTGCCACTATGAGGGCGACCGTTCGTGTGTTCGTGCCCATGCGGTCGCGGAGGCATTGGGACGCATTGCCCTTTTGCTCAACTCTATGGAATAGACGTGTTTTAAGGGGCCTTAGGGCCCCTTAATTGTGGAGATAGGGACCTCTGACAAATTCAGCGTTTTTGCTGGTCATAGGTTTATTTTCGCCTTCCTTGCTTATATTTGGCCCTATGTGGTCAAGCATTTGGTCAGTATTTGGTCGGCGTTTGGTTGGGTTTTGGAAAGACTGCCTGCATATGATTTATCTGAACGGTTGACCACGAACAGCCGTTCGTTTATTATCGATGCAGGTTGTTAAGAGGAGGGCTTTTCATGGCCAAGAATTCAGGTCCCGTACGTACCGTTCATGCTCGCACGACGGGTAAAGAGCGCGATGAGATGATCGCCACCACCAAGGCCGAGATCGAGAAGAAATTCGGCCAGGGTTCCATCATGAGGTATGGTGACGGCGGCCCCGAGCTTGAGGTTGAGGCCATCCCCACGGGCGCTCTGGCACTCGATGCCGCTCTGGGTATCGGCGGTGTGCCGCGCGGCCGTATCGTCGAGATTTACGGTCCTGAGTCCTCCGGTAAGACGACGCTTTCGCTCGAGATCCTGGCCGAGGCCCAGGCAATGGGTGGCGTGGTGGCATTTATCGATGCCGAGCACGCGCTCGATCCCACGTATGCCGCGCGCATTGGCGTGGATATCGACGAGGTACTGATTTCCCAGCGATACGGGTGAGCAGGCGCTCGAGATTGTTGACATGCTCGTGCGTTCCGGCGCCATCGATGCCATCGTCGTCGACTCCGTCGCCGCGCTGACCCCGCGTGCCGAGATCGAGGGAGAGATCGGCGATACCACGGTCGGCTTGCAAGCTCGCCTGATGAGCCAGGCGCTCCGCAAGCTTGCCGGCTCGCTGTCCAAGTCCAACACGACGTGCATCTTCATTAACCAACTGCGTGAGAAGATCGGCGTCATGTTCGGCAACCCCGAGACCACGACGGGCGGCCGCGCCCTTAAGTTTTTCTCTTCGGTGCGTATCGACATTCGCCGCATCGACAGCATTAAGCTTAAGGATGAGGTTATCGGTAACCGCGTGCGCGCCAAGGTCGTTAAGAACAAGGTGGCAGCTCCGTTCCGTTCTGCTGAGTTTGACATCATGTACGGTACGGGCATCTCTAAGGAGGGCTCGATTCTGGACATGGCTGTCGAGTGCGGCATCTGCAAGAAGATGGGCTCCTGGTTTGCCTATGGCGAGGACAAGCTCGGCAACGGTCGCGAGGCCGCCAAGGCGTTCCTGCGCGAACACCCCGATTGCGCCGACGAGATTGAGCATAAGGTCCGCCTTGCCTGCGGGCTTGAGTTTGACGACGATGCTCCATCCGAGTCGAGCTGACCGATCAGCCTGCGCCTGAGGAGTTTGACGAGCTTTACGCCATCGATGGTTCCGCCATGCTCGATGATGACGACGAGTAGCGGTTACGCTCATGTCGTATACGGTGACCGAGGCCACGGTCGTCTTTCCCGATAAGAAGGCGGCCTCCTCGTTCTCGAGCGGGTATGCGTCCAAAAAGCCTTGCGCACATATCGATTGTGAGCTTGAGGGCGGTTTTGAGCGGTCCATTTGGATTCCCGCGCGGGTCGCGCGCCTGTATGTCAAAAACCGCCCCGATCTTCCCTGTGATTGGGACAACTTTCGTGAGGCGGTGCAGCTCGTCGAGCGTAAATGTGCACTTACCATGGTGACCGAGATGCTATCGCGACGCGACCATGCGACGGGCGAGGTCCGTGACAAGCTGGCTCGCTACGGCTTTCACCAGACCGCGATCGATTTCGCCGTCGAGCGCGCCACCGAGTATCGCTTTTTAGACGAGAACCGCTTTTGCTCGTACTTTATCGAGGAACGCAAGCGGCGCGGTTGGGGACAGCGTAAAATCGAGACCGAGCTCAAGCGCCGTCATGTCGTGCTCGATGACATTCCCGGTTATCCCGAGGACTATTTTGCCGTCGAAGAGATTTGGCGCGTGCGTCAGCCCTGCTCGCCAAGCGGCGTGTTCCAGAGACGCGCGGATTCGAAAAACTGGTTCGGTTTTTGATGGGCAAGGGCTTCTCGTATCACATCGCCGCCGATGCCGTTAAGGCACGTCTCGATGCCGAACGTGAGGAATGTGCGGTTTAGGCGTATGCGTTTTGTGGCCCTGCCGTTCACCGCGTTTTAGCCGCCGTGCTGGGGCCATTTATTTGACAGTTGTTGTGGTTCAACGTACGATAAACACTGTCATTTGCTTTGTGATATGTGCTCATCTGTGATGAGTTTGTTTATATGTTTATCTGTATCCGACCCGCATAAGCTGCGCCCATATTACTCAAATGTCGCGAGCCGTTCGTAAGGACGGTTCGCTTTGTTGTGTAACGAATCCATAAAAAGGAGTGAGCATGCCTATCATCGCAGCGCTCGTTGGCATCGTTTTGGGTGCCATCGCCGCCATTGCCTACATGCGCACCGCCAAGCAGGGTAGTCTTCACGAGGCCGACGAAAAAATCCAGTCGGCACACGCACAGGCTGAGTCCCTGATCGGTGATGCCAAGCGTCAGGCCGAGACCCTCAAAAAAGAGGCTCTGCTCGAGGCTAAAGAGGAGATCATCAAGAACAAGCAGGCCGCCGAGGCCGAGGACAAGCAGCGTAAGAACGAGATTCGTACGCTCGAGAACCGCGTGATGCAGCGCGAGGAATCCCTTGATCGCCGCAACGACGCTCTCGACAAGCGCGAGCATCAGCTGTCCAGCCAGGCCGGTCAGGTCGAGAAGCGCTCCCGTGAGCTCGAGGAGCTCTGCGCAAAGCAGACCTCCGAGCTCGAGCGTATCGCCGACCTTACCCGCGAGGACGCCCACAAGGAGCTCCTCGATAAGGTTCGCGGCGAGGTCACCCACGAGGCCGCCACGATCATTCGCGAGTCCGAGCAGCAGGTTCGCGCCGAGTGCCACAAGACCGCCCAGGAGATTCTGTCTCTGGCGATTCAGCGCTGCGCTGCCGACCACACTGCCGAGGTCACCGTTACCTCCGTGCACATTCCCTCTGATGACCTCAAGGGCCGTATCATCGGTCGCGAGGGTCGCAACATCCGGACCTTCGAGCAGGTTTCCGGCGTCAACCTCGTGATCGACGACACGCCCGAGACCGTCGTTCTTTCGAGCTTCGACCCGGTCCGTCGTGAGACCGCCCGTGTCGCCCTCGAGAACCTCATCGCCGACGGCCGCATTCACCCTGCCCGTATCGAGGAGATGTATCACAAGGCCGCCGACCTGGTTCAGCAGCGCGTGCGCGAGGCTGGCGAGCAGGCTGCCTTCGATGCCGGCATCCACGACCTGCACCCCGAGATCGTCAAGACCCTTGGTGCCCTGCGCTACCGTACCTCGTTTGGTCAGAACGTGCTTCAGCATTCCCTCGAGGTCTCTGATCTGTGCGGCGTGATGGCTTCCGAGCTTGGCCTGGACGTTGTGACCGCCAAGCGCGCCGGCCTGCTTCATGACCTGGGCAAGGCAATCGACCACGACGTCGAGGGCCCGCATGCCGTCATCGGCGCCGAGCTTGCCCGCCGTTATGGCGAGAAGCCCGTTATCGTCCACGCTATTGAGGCTCACCATGCCGATGTCGACCCCAACACGGTGCTCGATGTCCTGGTGCAGGCCGCCGATGCTGTCTCTGCCTCTCGCCCCGGTGCCCGTCGCGAGTCTGCCGAGAACTACATCAAGCGTCTTGAGAAGCTCGAGGAGATCGCCAACTCTCATGACGGCGTCGAACGTACCTATGCCATGCAGGCCGGTCGCGAGGTCCACGTCATGGTCCAGCCAGACAAGATTTCCGATGCCCAGTCCACGGTTCTGGCTCACGATATCGCCCATCAGATCGAGGAAGAGATGGAGTATCCCGGTCAGGTGCGCGTCGTCGTGATTCGCGAGAGCCGCGCTGTCGATATCGCTAAATAACATGAGCGACGCGAACGAGCTCATCTCATTTATCGCGTCGATGTCGGGGGAGGGCAACCTTCGCGTCGAGGAGAACCTTGGCGAGGGGTATGTCCGCCTCCGCGTTTCGGAGGCCGAGCGGCGCCAGGCTAAGCACGACATTCAGCATGTCGAGGACATCGTCATCGAAATGCTCCGTAATGCTCGCGATGCCGGCGCGACAAGGTCTATCTCGCCACGACCAAGGAAGATGGCGTCCGCACGCTTGTCTTTCTGGATAACGGTTCTGGCGTTCCGCAGGATATGCAAGAGCGAATCTTTGATGCCCGCGTTACCTCCAAGCTCGAGAGCATGAAGATGGACCGTTGGGGCGTTCACGGTCGTGGCATGGCATTGTTTTCGATCAAGCAGAACACCGACGAGGCCCGTGTGGTCACGTCCGGTGTCGATCTTGGTTCAGCCTTCAAGGTGAGCGTTGCGGCTAACCGCCTCAGTGAGCGTGCCGATCAGTCCAGCTGGCCCCAGGCCGTCAAGGATGAGGACGGACGTTATGTCTGTGCTCGCGGTCCGCATAATATTATTCGCGCTGCTTGTGAGTTTGCGCTCGAAGAGTTGCGTGGTTGCGATGTCTATCTTGGTTCTCCGTCTGAGATTGCCGCGACCCTTTATGCTCAGGCGTCAAGCGGCTCGATACGTCTCGTCTCCTGTTCATTGATGACGAGAGCGAGCTTCCGGTTGTCGATCGTTTAGGCCTTGCTTCTGATGCCGAGGACTTTATCCGTATCTGTTCGGGTTTGGGTCTTGAGATGTCCGAGCGCACGGCCCATCGCATTTTGGTAGGGCAGATTAAGCCCGTTCGCGGTGTGACCGCGCGTCTGCTGCGCGAGCGTGATTCGTCCTCGCGTGCGCCGGCTCCTGTCGATCTCGCGAAGGATCGTCGCGGGCTACGTATTGCCAAGGATGACATTGCACAGTTTTCGCGTGCTGTGGAGCGCGACTTTAATGACCTTGCTGCCCGGTACTATCTCAACCTTTGCGGCGACCCAAAGATTCGTGTTTCGCGTGATCGAATCACCGTGACCTTTGATCTTGCCAAAGAGGAATAGTGCCTTTACCGAGTCCACTCGGTACGATACAGTTATTGCAGTTAAAACGTACTTTTAAATGCAGGAGTTTCTTCATGGATTGCCTGAAGGTATCAAGCAAATCATCGCCCGCGTCCGTTGCCGGCGCATCGCCGGCATGGTCAAGGATGGTGTACCCGTCAACATCCAGTGTGTCGGCGCTGGTGCCGTCAACCAAGCCATTAAGGCCGTTGCTATCGCGCGCGGTTTTTTGATTCCAACCGGTTTTGATATTTCCTGCGCGCCGTGTTCTCCGACATCCTCATTAACGGGGAGTCGCGCACGGCCATCCGCCTTTCTATCTACGTTCACCAGATCAATCGAGCTGCTATGGATAACGTCGTCATGGATGATGTTAAGCCTGTGGCATAGCTTCTGCTTGCCTCGTTCCGCTCCCCATCGTTAGGACTTATGCACATGGACCAGCGTTCCGTACGCGATATTCTTGCCGGTAAAACCTACTTTATCCGCACCTTTGGCTGCCAGATGAATCAGCACGACTCCGAGCGTGTGAGCGGTCTGCTTGATTCGTATGGCTGCCTCATGGCGCTCGATCCCGCGCATGCCGATATCGTTGTCTTCATGACGTGCTGCGTGCGCGAGGCCGCCGATACTCGCCTGTACGGTCAGTGCAATTCCTGCAAAAGCCTGCCGCCTTCGCCTTCGGGCAAGCGCGTGGTTGCCGTTGGCGGTTGCATCGCGCAGCGCGATGGCGAGGGCCTGCTCACCAACGTCGATAATGTCAATGTCATTTTTGGCACGCATTCCATCGCACATGTGGCCGAGCTCATTGCCGAGGCGTTCCTTGATGGTAAGCGTCATATCCGTGCCAATGAGCATGAGGATACGGACGCCATGAGCATGCCGTGGCATCGCGAGACCCAGTATCACGCTTGGGTGCCCATCATGACAGGCTGCAATAATTTCTGCACCTATTGCATCGTGCCGTATGTGCGTGGTCGCGAAAAGAGCCGCCCCTTCGAGGAGATTGTCGACGAGGTGACCGGTTTGGTACGCCAGGGCGTGCGTGAGATTACGCTGTTGGGCCAAAACGTTAACTCATATGGTCGCGATCTGTTTGGCAAGCCGCGTTTTGCCGATCTGCTGCGTGCCGTGGGCGATACGGGTGTGGAGCGTATCTTCTTTACGTCTTCACATCCCAAGGACCTGCTGCCCGAGACCATCGATGCCATGGCCGAGACGCCTGCCGTTATGCCGCAGCTGCATCTGGCCGTCCAGTCAGGTTCGACGCGGATCCTCAAAGAGATGAATCGCCGTTATACACGCGAGGACTATCTGGGCCTTGTCGATCGCATTCGCAACCGCATGCCCGACATCGCGCTCTCGACCGACATTATCGTTGGCTTCCCGGGTGAGACTGAAGAGGACTTTGAGCAGACGTTCTCACTTGCCGAGACGGTCCGCTATGCTCAGGCCTATACCTTCATCTATTCCAAGCGCGCCGGTACCCCGCTGCCGAGATTGACGATCCTACGCCGCATGAGGTTATTCTCGAGCGTTTCAACCGCTTGGTTAAGGTTATCGAGACCACGGCATACGAGTATAACCAGGGTGAGCTTCATACTGTGGTTCCGGCGCTCATTGAGGGAACGAGTAAAAAGAACGACGCGGTCCTGCTGGGCAAGAGTCCCAAGAATCAGACTGTGCACGCGCTATCCCCGAGGGTTACAGCATCGATCAGCTTGTTGGCAAGATCGTTGATGTTGACGTTGACGTTGCCAAGACCTGGTATTTGTCCGGCTCCGTTGTGGGCGAGCCTCGCTAATGGTTGCTCCCGGGGCAGGTCTTTCCGCCGTTGCGATCGTCGGTCCGACGGCGGTTGGTAAGAGCGATGTTGCCGACCGTTTGGCAGCCCGTCTTTCGTCCGAAGTGCTGTCGTGCGACGCGATGCAAATCTATCGCGGCATGGACATCGGTACCGCAAAGATGCGCCCGATGAGTGTACGGCGCCGCTGCGTCTCGTCGACATTGTAGAGCCGGGTGTGGCATATTCTGCTGCGCTTTATCAGGCTGACGCTCGCGTGCATGTTGAACGTCTCCTTGGTTCGGGTTGCCTGCCGGTTTTTTGCGGAGGTACGGGGCTATATCTCAAGGCCGCCCTTGATGAGATGGACTTTCCCTCGGGTGAACTTGAGGACGATCGTCGTGCGGGCTATCAGGAGCTTGCCGAGCGTATTGGCGAGGAAGAACTGCATGCCCTGCTTGCCGAGCGTGATCCAGAATCAGCTGCTGTTATTCATCCCCATAACGTGCGGCGTGTGATTCGCGCGCTCGAAATGCACGATGATGGGGTTTCCTATGCGCAGCAAAAGTCGCAGTTTAGTGTTCCGCGCGAGCATTATCATGCGTTATGGTTTGGCCTGACGCGAAATCGCGAGGTGCTCTATGAACGCATTAACCTGCGCGTCGATCTGATGTTTGAGCAGGGTCTTGTCGACGAGGTCCGCGGTCTTATGGACCAGGGGCTGGGAGATGCCCTGACGTCGATGCAGGCAATTGGCTATAAAGAGATCATCGATGCTTTCAATGGCGTGATGAGCATGGATGAGGCTCGCGAACTCATTAAGATGCGTTCGCGTCGTTATGCCAAGCGTCAGCTTTCGTGGTTTAAGCGCGATGACCGTATCGTGTGGTTTGATATGGATGAATGTACGATCGATGGGGTCGTTGAGGATATCCTGCATCGTATTGAGGCTGCCTAATGGCCCGTTTCCCCCTTGTTCCCACGGCACCCGAGCCCGAGCGTGCATTTTAGTTGGTGTTGAGTGGCGCGACAATGCATGGCCACTCGATCGATCGCTCGATGAACTGGAACGCCTTGCCCACACGGCTGGTGCCCAGTGCGTGGCACGCTTGTCGCAGCGTTTGGTAAAGCCGTATCCTAAATCGTTTATCGGTTCCGGTAAGGTTGAAGAGCTGTGCGGCCTGGTGCATCGCATGGATGCCGATGTCGTTATTTTTGACGACGACCTGACCCCCTCGCAGCAATCCTATTTGGAGAAAGCCGTGGGCGAGCCGGTAAAGATTATCGATCGTACAGCACTGATCCTGGATATCTTTGGCCTGCATGCTCAGACGCGTGAGGGACGCCTGCAGGTACAGCTGGCACAGCTTCAATATTTGTTGCCTCGCCTGCGTGGCATGTGGAGCCATCTCGCCAAGGAGCAGACGCGCGGCGGCATCGGCTCACGTTTTGGTCAGGGCGAAAGTCAGCTCGAGGTCGACCGTCGCCTCATTCGTAATAAGATCGCTGCGCTTCGTCGTGAGCTCAAGCAGGTTGAACAGCGTCGTGATGTTCAATCCAAGAGTCGCATTGAGTCACCGGCGTTTCGCGTCGCGTTAGCCGGTTATACCAATGCCGGTAAATCGACGTTACTCAATCGTCTGACCGGCTCTACGGTACTTTCGCGGGACAAGCTGTTTGCTACGCTCGACCCGACGACGCGTTCGTATCGTCTGCCCGGCGGTCGCGGCATGACGATTACCGATACCGTCGGCTTTATTCAAAAGCTGCCCCATGGTCTGGTCGATGCCTTTAAATCGACGCTGTCCGAGGTTTTGGGCGCCGATCTAATTCTCAAGTCGTAGATGCGTCTGACGAGGACTATGAGCGGCAGCTGGAGGCTGTCGACCGCGTGCTTGATGAGATCGGCGCCGGAGAGCGTTTAACGCTGACCGTATTCAATAAAATCGATCTTCTCGATAGCGTCGATCGATTGAGTTTCCGTCGTCGCTATCCGGAGGCCGTTCTGTTCTCGGCCCAAACGGGCGAGGGGCTCGACGATCTCGTCGACCGGATTGCTCGCGAGGCAGCTGCCACCGATGTGTTGCTCTCCGCTGATATCCCGTATCGTGAGGGCGCTCTCATCACGCTGGTGCATGAGCAGGGAACCCTTCTGCATGAGGAATATCTCGAGGACGGCGTCGCATTGTGGCGAAGTTGCCGGCTCGTATTGCACCGCTGCTCGAGCGTTATCGCACCGAGTAGACGAGCTCCAAAATGCCCAGAATGATGGGCTGATGCAGCAGATAAAAGAGGAGAGCGTGACGTCCAAGGCTGGCGAGCGCCGGCAGGGGGTTGGCGTAGGCCCAGCTAGGGACGGTCTTATCGATTCCCTGCGCTATGTGTGCGGCGAAGTATCCTGCAAGATACATAAAGATAAACGGGATGATGGGGTAGTAATCACCTGAGATAAACCCAGGGCTCGGAAATCCCAGCCACGCCAGGTAGGGGACAGGGTAGATCGTTTTGGGGATGCTCCAGGTGATTACGAACAACATAAGGCATAGGGGCATGCCCCATCTCGCCGTTATCTTCTTAAGGACGGGATCGGTCAACGCCACGATGCCGGTGCATGCGGCCATGCAGTAGATGATGCCAAAATTAACCGAATCGTCGACTGAGACAAGTGTTGTTGCCAACCAGACAACGAGTGCTGCTAAGGCGTATTTGGCGGCACGTTTGATATTGTTGCGCGAAAGGGTGCACATCCAACCGGCGATAAACAAAAATACCCAGCTGATGCTGCGCGCCAGATGTCTTGAAAGGCTGACTGGGTAAACCAGGCATATCCCAGCCGTACAGGTAGGCGAGATCATAGCAAGCGTGAAAACCTGCCATAGAAATCATCGTAAACCCGCGGACGGTATCAAATATGGTGATGCGTTTTTGCATTACGAGAACCGGCGCATCAAGCCGACGACTTTGCCCAGGATAACGGGATTCGTTGCATAGATAGGTTCCATGGTGTCGTTCTCGGGCTGCAAGCGCACACGCCCCTGCTCCTTGTAGAACGTCTTGACGGTCGCCGAACCATCAATCATGGCCACGACAATTTCGCCGTTCATGGCACTCTTTTGTTCACGGACGATGATGTAATCGCCATTGAAGATGCCGACATTGATCATTGAGCTCCCATGCACCTCAAGGATAAAGGAACCCTGATCAGTGGCGATTTCGGTCGGGATAGTAAACGTGTCTTCGATATTCTGCTCGGCCAGAATGGGAATCCCAGCCGCGACGCGACCAACGAGCGGTAGCGAGACCGTTCCGCGAGGTGCGGTGGGCTCGTCAGATTTAGAAATTGAGACAGAGGAACCATCCTCGTTAAAGAGTTCCAGGGCGCGCGGTTTGGTGGCATCGCGCTTGAGTAGCCCGCGCGCCTCCAGGGCAGAGAGATGGGCGTGCACGGTGCTGGGGGAGGAAAGGCCCACGGCAGAAGCCATCTCGCGCACGCTGGGCGGATAACCCTTCTCCTGCTGATATTCCTTGATGAAGTCGTAAATTTGCTGCTGACGCTTGGTAATTTTGCGAGCCATCAGGGCATCCTCTCTACCCATGTCAAACAAATGTTCGAATTTTGCTTGACAGGAACAACTGTTCGAAGATAATAATAACCGAACATTCGTTCTCGCGCTAGACATTTTTGTCCGCGCGGCTTGATAAAACTGTTCTCAGCAAAACACGCGAGAGGAGAACATGATGAACGTAACGAATATGGTCCAGGGAAACCTCGCCCTTAAGCTCGAGACGCCTGCAGAACCCACTTTTACGGTTGTTCAGGGTGGCCGCTCCGGCTTTCAGCCTTTGACCGTAAAGCCTGCGCGCAATCAGCAGGCTGTAGTCGCGCCGGCCCGCGTTGCCCTGAAGGTTCCGACGATTGTCGCCGTCGCCGTTGCGCTTACGCTCTTCTTTGTCCTCGCTATGTCGGTCTTTAGCACTCGTCACGCCGCGTATGCCGAGTCCGTTTCCAACATTACCTACGAGACCATTCGCGTTCAGCCTGGCGATTCTCTTTGGTCGATTGCCGAAGAATATCCAATCGAAGGCCTTTCCACGCAAGAGACTTCCGACATGATCCGTAGCGTCAATCATCTGGAGCATGGTTCGCTCGCCGCCGGTGCGCATCTTAAGGTTCCTGCTCGTTCGTAATCATTATCGCGCTGCGCATGGTACCCTTGTTATCGTTTAAGAGGAGGTACCATGCGCTGTCCCAAATGCGGCAAGGCACATACCCGCGTCGTTGATTCCCGTATGCAGGAGTCAAATAACACCATTAAGCGCCGTCGCGAATGTTGCTCGTGTAACTACCGCTTTACAACGTTTGAGCGATGCGAGGACCCTATCGAGGTCATTAAGTCAGATGGAACTAAGCAGCGGTTCGATCGCAATAAGCTTCTTGTCGGCTTGATGCGCGCCACCATCAAGCGCGATATCGACACTAAGAAGCTCAATGAGATTATCGATGACATCGAGGTCGAGCTGCGCTCTCGCACACTGACGGCCGTCACGTCCCATGAGTTGGGTGACATGGTGCTCAAGCGCTTGGCCAAGATCGACAAGGTGGCGTACATCCGCTTTGCCTCGGTCTACCGCGATTTCAAAGACGTCGATGAGTTTCTGCAAGAGCTCGACAAGCTAAGGTGATTCCATGTCCAACATTACCGTCAACATAAAGCGTCTCGATCCCACCGTCGAGCTTCCCAAATACGCCCATCCCACCGATGCGGCTTGGATTTGCGCTCCAATGAGGACTGCGTCCTGAAGCCCTTCGAACGCCGTCTGGTCTCTACGGGGCTGGCCATCGCCCTGCCCGATGGCTACGCCGGCTTCGTTCAGCCCCGCAGCGGCTTGGCCATCAAGCAGGGCCTGTCTATAGTCAACACGCCGGGCCTCATCGACGCCACTACCGAGGAGAACTCAAGGTTATCCTCATCAACCTGGATCCCTCCATTAACATTCAAATCAATAAAGGCGACCGCATAGCCCAACTCGTCATCCAAGAAGTCCCCACGGTCAACCTCATAGAAGTAGAAGAACTAGACAAAACCGACCGAGGCAACGGAGGCTTCGGCTCCAGCGGCATCGCCTAGGGCGCTCGTATCCCTCCCGCCCGGGGCTTACCTATATCATTCCATGCTCAAACATTCTCGCGTCGCTTCGCTCGCTGCGAAACTGCGCGTGGAACGATATGTGAGAGAGGCGGGCGGGCGGCTACTCGCTTGAAAAAATATTTACATTCTAGTAAGCCAATGCGACAAAGGAACAATCCCTTTGTCGCATTGGCTTACTGTATTTAGATTTTCCGGTTTCGCCTTTGAAGGTTCTAGTGGTGGGGAATCTGGTATAGCTGCTAGTACGTAAACGCAGCTTACCTGCGGGAGCCTATATATCGTCCCACGCGCAGTTTCGCAGCGAAGCGAGAATGTTTGAGCATGGGATGATATATAGGGGCCTCCCGCAGGTAAGCGGACATAAAGACGCTAGCGGATATGCGCGGGTTTTCCGCCCCAGTAGAAGCGGCAAAAGGCTCTTTTGCGCTTTTGGGGTTTGCCTACGAGCTCCATGGTTGCGATGGCTATGTCTTCGGCTGCGTGTGGGCGGCGTAGTACTTCGCCGTTGATGAGCAGTGCCTTGAGCGACTCAGGATGATCGTGGAGATGACGCAACGTCACGATGAGCTCTCGTGCGGTGGTGACATGCATGCTGGCGCCCATGCCGGTGAGCATGGTGGTGTTGGCCTTTTCCTGGCCATAGGACTTGCCCAGCAGGATCATCGGCAGGTGTGCGCACAGGCATTCGGTGACGGTGAGTCCGCCCGATTTGAGAATTGCCAGGTCGCAGCCGTGCATAAGCGCTGCCATATCATCGACATAGTCCAGAACCGTGACGTTTTCGAGCTTCATGGCGTCGAAGAGCGTTTTGAGGCGGGTGGCATATTCGGTGTCTTTGCCCGGCAAAAAGACAAAGTGCATGTCTTCGAAGCTGCGTAGGAAGGGGAGGGTGCGGTCCATCTCCGCGCGAAAGCGAACGTACGGTTGAGGCAAGCTGGCACCGGCCATTACCAGCACGACGGTCTTGTCGGTGGGGAGGTTGAACTTAGCTAGCTCTTCCTCGCGATCGTAATCCGTGTCGAATCCGGCGCGAATAGGAATGCCGGTAATGCGAATCTTTGTCTCGAGCACCTTGCGCGGACGCAGCGTTTCGGCCATAAATTCGTTGGCAACACAGAATAAATCGGTGTCCTTGTGGGGCCACCATCCTCGACTTCGTAGTCGGTCGGTACGCAGATGACCGGATAATCGATACCCGTAATTACGCGGGCGCCCACGGCAACATTGGCTGCTGTGATGTGCGTTGCAACCACGGCTATGGGCCTGCGGCTACGAATATATTCGTTGAAGGCGGGGAACATAATTCGCGACCATGCCGTTCCGCCACCCCAGAGAAGATGTCCCGTAAGCGTATATCGCCAGGTCAGGTCGTAAATGGGGCGCGTGGCTCCCGTAAAAGAAGCCGCGGTCTTATTGCCGTCGAATTTAATACGTCCAAAATCAAGGATATCGAGCACTTCAATCTCAATATCCTCGGGGATGCCATTGGTGCCGCGGATGAGGTCGAATGCCTGCGCTATCGCATTTGCGGCGGCCTTGTGGCCCGAGCCAACGGAGGCGTGCACGATGGTCACGAGAGGTTTTTGTTGAGCCAGGAGCGTGGTTTGCTCCGATTGGGGAGTGCTGTGCGTGAGCAGGGGAGCGTCGTCACTCGTCTGCGCCTGGTCCATCGATAACTCCCCTTCAGCTTTGTAATACGGATTTATCATTGTAGTGCATGAGTGTCACGTTCACGTAAATTTGGGTATGAGCGCAAAGAACGTCAATGTTTCGACGAGAGGATGTTCCATGACTACCGATCAGCCGATCGATGTTGCGATTATCGGTGGCGGCCCCGCGGGCTATGCTGCCGCCATTTATGCTGCGCGTGCCAACCTGACGACGACCGTGATTGAGCAGGGCATGTCGGGAGGGCAGATCGCCACAACCAATGAGGTCGAGAACTATCCGGGTTTCCCGCTCCTGAGTGGCGCCGAACTTGGCGAGCGTTTTCAGCAGCATGCAGAGGGCCTGGGAGCACAGGTTACATGGAGCATGGTTACGGGTATCGATTACGATGCCGATGCAGCGTTGTTTACGGTGCATCACGATATGGGCGATACGCTGGCCTCGAGCGTTATCGCTTGCATGGGTGCCACGCCGCGTCCGGCAGGTTTCGCAGGCGAGGATACGTATCGCGGTCGTGGCGTTTCATATTGCGCAACATGTGACGGCATGTTTTTCCGCGGCAAGCAGGTTTTTGTAATCGGTGGTGGCAATTCGGCATGCGAAGAGGCGCTGTTCCTGTCCGACATTGCCAGCAGTGTGACCATCGTGCTGCGCCGCGACCAGTTTCGTGCGCCCGATGGTGTTGTTCAGAAAGTACTCGCAAAGGACAATATTACAGTTAGGTACCAAACTAGTATTGTGGAGCTATCGGGCGAAGCCATGCCAACGACGATTACCTTTAAGGACAATGCATCTGGCGAGACTCATACCGAGTCATTTGAACCTGGCTCGTTTGGCATCTTTGTCTTTACGGGGATGCTGCCGCATACCGAGCTGGTTGAGCATCTAGTCGATCTGGCTCCTGACGGCGGCATTGTCACCGACGATTCGATGGCCACCCGTACGCCCGGCTTATTCGCAGCCGGCGATATCCGTTCCAAGCGTTTACGCCAGGTTGTGACCGCCGTTTCGGACGGAGCCATAGCAGCAACGAGCGCATACGCGTTTCTCCGTGAATAAGTACGATAATATATCTTATGTAAGGTTGCTATCTTTAAACAAAGTGGTTGGACGATGCATCAATGTGTTGTCCAACCACTTTTACTTGCCGGCTATGTGGTATGCAAAACTAGATAACCTAGAATACAATATAGAAAATGAACGGAGGACCTTTATGAACCACGTTAAACACGTTATTCCGATGTCCGATTCGTCGGTAAGCATTAAGCCCGAGGATATTCAGCCACGGTGCTGCCCGATGCATTCATTCAGTCCGATATCGTGCGTAAACTCAATACGTTGAGTCTGCCGCGCTATAACCAGTTGCCCAATGTGACACTCTACCGCGACCAGGTCATTGAGTATGTTGCGCTGTGGATGGAGCCGCTGTCCATTTGCGTTGAGCACCCTGTCATTACGCCATCGATGATCAATAACTACGTGAAGGTCGGCCTGGTGCCTGCTCCGGTCAAAAAGCAATATGGCCGCGAGCAGATTGCCCGCCTGATCGCTATCTGCCTCTTTAAGCAGGTGCTACCTATTGCTGCGGTGCAGGCACTCTTTAACATTCAGCGTTTGAGCTACGATGCCCCGACGGCCTTCGATTATGTGGTCGATCAGCTCGAGGCATCGATTCGTTCGGCGTTTTCCGTCGAGCAGGCGCCGGTTCCCGATACGGCGCATCAGGTAACGCGTGAGTCGCTGCTTGTGCGCAGTGCGGTTTCATCCTTCGTTTCGAAAGCGTACCTGATGAGCTATCTAAAGTTTAATGGGTTTAATAGCTAGCCGACGTATAAAACGGGCGGAACAAAGGGCTATCTGCCACTTTGTCCCGCCCGTATTTTTGCTTGGTTGGACGTTATTGGCCCGAAGCCACGCCCATGCCGTAGCCGATAATGAGCCCATACATTTCGGCATAGTATGAATCTAGCCCGTTACAGGGCATGATGATAGTCTTGGAGCCTGGCCAGCGCTCCACAATTCGGCTGGCAAGTGCTTGCGCCTGCCTCATTCTCGACATGGTCGATAACGACCTCGCCGCCCGTAAAACCTTCGGCTTCCATGGTGTCGATGATCTTGTTGAGCATCTTCTTTTCGCCACGCGTGTGCCCGACGAGCTCGATTTTACCGGCCTCGCTCGCCGTGCCCAAAATGCGAATATTGAGCTTGTTGGCAATGACGCCGGCTGCCTTAGGAATGCGTCCTGCCTTTGCAAGGTTCTCGTAATTACACAGGCTAAAGAGAATCTTGCTGTTTTGCTCGAGACTGTCGAAGTAAGCGCAGGCGTCCTCAAAGGAAACGTCCGGGTTACTTGCAAGATAACGATCAAACAGCAAGAAGATCAGATCCATCTTCCGCCTGCTGCCCGCGAATTGACCAGGTGAATCTGACGATTGGGCTCCTCGGCAAGTACCATATCGCGTGCCGTAGCGGCAGCGTTATAGCTTCCAGAGACACCCTCCGAGATTGGCATGCAGATCGTCTTGTCGGCGAGCTTAAAGAGCTCAGCCACTCCCCCACGCTTGGGCAGGCGCTCGATGATGCGCTGGCTTCCGACTGAATGGCAACATTAAGCTCGTGAACATCGAGCAAAAGGTCGTCGACAAATTCGCGCTCCCCTACTCGAATTTTGAGAGGAGCGAATGCAAAGGTGGTACGGGGTGCAGTCGGTTGCCAATCGCGAAGATTGCAGCTCGAATCTGAGATAAGTGCCCAGCTCATTGAGGGTCCTTTCTAGTTGTTCCCCAACAATTATAGCCATCTTTTTGATTGATTGGACGCTATCTAGTTTTGAATACTAGATAGCCGTCCTGATTTTATGGCAAACGGTAGGGAAAAAGAATGGGCCTCGTGACTCAAGATCGCGAGGCCCACGTTCGTTCGCTGCAGTAATAAATTAGTAGCGCACGAAAATGTAATTGTTGTTCATGCCGGCGGCAACGGAGCTGATGATGACGCCCGTTTTGTAGTCGGAAGCATGGATCATCTGACCATTACCGATATAAATGCCGGTATGGTAGGAGTTAACCACAACATCGCCGGGTTGCGGATCGGACACACGGGTCCAACCCATGAAGTCGACCGTGGTGCCCAGACGGCAGTAGCGTCCCGTGAGGCAATAGCTTACAAAACCGGAGCAGTCAAAGCTGTTCGGTCCAATGCCGCCCCAAGAATACGCATAGCCGAGCTTGCTGTAGGCGCGCGAAACAACGGAGCCACCATCAACAGACTGACTCGGTGCTGAAGGCGTGGGAGCCGGAGCGGGCGTGGGGGCAGGCTGCGGTGCGGGAGCCGGCGTGTTGCCGCCCTGGTTGTTGTTATTGTTGGTCTGGCCGCCATTGTTGGTGTTCTCGGTCGTACCGGCGGTGTCGTTGCTCACCGTGGCCTTTTCGGCGGTGCTAGCATTAATGCCAGCCTGCAGCGCAGCGTTGGCCTCGGCCTCGGCAGCGAGCTCGGCCTGCAGCTGCGAATCCAGGGAGTTTACGACGTTCTGGGCTTCAGCCTGCTGGGCATTAAGCTCGTCGACCTTCTTTTGCGTGGTGGCGACGTTCTTCTCCTGCTCGGCCTGCTTATCGGTGAGCTGCTGCTTAAGCTCCTTGACCTCTTGAATGGTCTGAGCTTGCTTATCGGAAACTTTGCCGTAGTAGAACAGACGGTTGAGCATATCGCTCAGATCATCGACACCCGTCAAAACCTGAAGCAGGCTCAGACCGCCGGTTTTGTACTCGCCGGCGACATAGGTCGAGAGCTTGGCCTGACCATCGGCGATCTCCTGCTGCTTTTGCGTGATCTCGCCGGCAGTCTGATCGAGCGCCTGCGTCTGCGTGGCAAGCTCATCGTAAATCTGCTGGGTTTGGGTGCCGATCTGCTCGAGTTTCGTACGAGCAGCGGCAAGGTCGGATGCGGTATCGGCGTAGGCAGGAGCCGCGAGGCCCAAGCCCAAAACACAAGCGAGGGTTGCCGTAGCAGCGCAGCGTGCCATGTTTTTGTGCGTGTTTGCTGTGCGCATGTAGCTTCCTTTCCAGTAACTAAGGGTAACGGCTAGCTACCGTCACCAGGCTAAAGAGCTCCACATCGTCATCAGACGGCGTGAGCTTCTCGCGCGGGTTGAGAAACGCAAGCTCAAGTATACAACCGTAACCGATAAGCTTTGCGCCCATATCTCGCACCAGTTACCTGTTGCCTCGACGGTTCCGCCCGTCGCGACCAAGTCGTCCAGAATCAACACGGTATCTTTAGAGCTGATAGCGTCGGCATGGATCTCAATTGAATCGGTGCCGTACTCGAGCTCGTAGCTCTGGCTTACGGTCTCGCGCGGCAGCTTGCCCGGTTTACGTGCGGGAACAAAGCCGGCGCCAAGGGCTACAGCCACCGGTACGCCAACCATAAAGCCGCGAGCTCGGGACCCACGACCTTGGTGATCCCCATGCCGGCAAAGTGCTCGGCGAGGGCATCGGTCATGGCTTTGAGCGCCTCGGGATTGCCAAAGAGCGGCGTGATGTCTTTAAAGACGACTCCGGGCTCGGGATAGTCGGGGATGTCGACGATTTGAGATTCGAAGTCGTACATTGCATGACCTTTCAATGAGTTGCCGAAATATCAGCAGCGGTTATTTGCCCGCGGTGACGGTGCCGGAGTGCGAAGGGGCGACGACCTTGAGCGGCTTTACGAGAGAATCCTCGTGCGAAGCAGGCGCGGCAGTTTCTTCGTTTTTGGCCTTGGTGGACTCGGAGCGAGCGATTTCCTCATCGAGTGCATCGATGTCGGCGTCCTCGACCACGGCGTTGAGCGACTCAAAAACGCGGTTTTTGAGCAGCGCGGTGTGCACGCCCTCCGTCAGGTCGTGAAGCTTCTTAAACGCACGCTCGAGCTTGGCGTCGCGCTCGTCATCGGAGGTATCCATGCCGAGCATGCTCACGAGCACCTGCTCAAACATCGAGGACTCGCGGTTGGCGGAAGACACGTACTGACGCAGGTTGCGCGGCTCGATATGGAAGCGTGACAGCTCGGAGCAGTAACGGATGATCGGAAAATCGCGACCATCGACGAGCTCACGATTCTGCGGACTCTTGATGATGCGAATAAGGTCGTTCTCGGCGAGCGAGCGGATAAACGAAATCTCGACGCCCAACATATCGGGAATGGTCTCGATGGGATGCAGCTTTTGTTTAGTCTCCTTGGGCTCCGTCTTGAGCGGAACATCGGACAGTAAGCCCACCTCGTAGGCGAGCGTTGACAGGTCCGTAGCGTTTTCCAAGCGCTGCTTAATCACGTTGAGCGGCATGTAGCGGGTCTTCTGCAGGTGCAGAATGACCTCCAGGCGATCAACGTCCTCCTTGGAGTACTGACGGTATCCCTTAGGCGTACGATGAGGGGTAATGAGCCCTCATCCTCTAGAAATCTAATTTTTGAGTTCGAAAGATCGGGGTATGCGCCTCGAAGAAGGTTGACGACTTGGCCGATACTCAAATAGTTGCGTTCGGCCATGCCCTACTCACCGGTTTCGATGCGCTCCGGCGTGCTCTCGTGGTAGATGAGCGTAAACGTACCGATCTGGACGGATGAACCATCGTGCAGCGGGGCTGCATTGACGATGCACCGTCGACCCAGGTGCCATTGAGCGAGCCCAAGTCCTCGATGCGAGCCTGGAGCCCCTCACGAATAATGCGCGCGTGGCTGCGCGAAACGGTCATGTCATTGAGGAAGATGCCGTTCGCAGGATCGCGGCCGATGGTGGTCACGTCGTCCTCGAGCTCAAAGGCGGCACCAGTCTGCGGACCCTTGACGATGGACAGAACGGGGGCGGTGATGCGCACGTTGGCCATGAGGTCGGGAACGGTGACGTCGCTTGAAGGCACGCGGAATACGCAGGTAGCGTCAGCAGTCTTATCATTCTGAGGCATATTGTTAACCATGTTGTCCATGACAACCCCTAACTTATCGCGGACGTGCCGCAAATAATGAACCGTACGTAATCATACCCCAACGAATCAGTCTTCGATTTCAGGTTCAGAAAGTCGATGTCCTCGTCCTCGGGATGCGCGAGAGCCTGTTTAATGGCCACTCCGCCCTTAATGGAATAGATGACAGCCGTGAGCATGGAGAAGATCACGCCGCCGTACACAAAGAAGATGCCGAGGGGCACCGAGCTTCCGTTGAGGCCCGGGAAGGCCGTAAGGGTTGAAGGTAAAAGATGCAGGCCGTCAATAACGGGGAACCCGAGCAGCATGAGCGAGAAGCCGGTCATGAGCAGTGCAGTGGCAATCTTTCCGGGAAAGACGACATCGATGGGGCGACGGTGATAATGACGAACGATAAGCGTGCCGATGCCAGATAGATGTCGCGGCCAATAATGAGCACGCAGACCCAGATGGGCAGCTCTCCGCGGACCACCAGCCCAAGTACGCCGGTGAACAGCAGCGCACGGTCGCAGATGGGATCCATGACCTTGCCGAGCCACGAGACCGTCTTGGTCATGCGGGCGATCTGACCGTCCATCCAGTCGGTAGAGGCGGCAACGGCGTAGATAACGATGGCGATGACGCGGTTGTTATCCGTCACAAACAGGTACAGAAATACCAGGGTGAGGATCAGGCGCGTAAAGGTGATGAAATTGGAGATCGTAAAGATCTTATTCGACGGGTAATCGGAAGTGCCGATAAGCTCCTTTTTGATCTTCTTTTTGATGCCCACAGGACTCCCCCGCTGGTTAACGACAAAACTTTCGATACTATACCCGTTCCGGCGATGTCTATCCAGCGTAAGCATAGAGAGTCCAGACATATGGAGGATGCTACTGGGTTGTGCGGGATTCTGCATTTGTGTACATCAGCCTCCAAATATGACATTTTTCGGCATCTTTGATGGCTGATGTACACGTTTGATTCGGTGATTACATCTATCGGGAAAGTTGTTGACCTTTAAGCAATTAATCATGATGTGCGGGTCGAGAA
>ENA-OQCP01000287-OQCP01000287.1-human-gut-metagenome-genome-assembly--contig:-NODE-287-length-22701-cov-1.621689_pt1 | contig 22701 bp, 24 predicted proteins | sample MGYA00242760_ERZ504583 | MGnify/ENA primary metagenome ERZ504583 (study PRJEB26092, sample SAMD00036308) | human gut metagenome | host: Homo sapiens | study: EMG produced TPA metagenomics assembly of...
ATTCAACAAATATTCGTAGCCTTTAAGCCCATGCCGCACGTAATTCGGACCGTCGAATTTCAGCGGTCCACCGTCGGAACCGTCTTGCTTGAGCAGAAAATACGTGCCGATATCATGCAGCAGACCACCGATCACCACCAGATGCTCGTCGATCAGCCTCGGCGGAACGGTCCCACCCGTAAGCCCGTCCGATGATGGAATGGAGGGGATGCGAAGCATACCGAACGATTCGCTTCCATTGCCGTCTTGCGTAAGCCTAAGGCCGAAATCGCCCGCTTTTTCAGGGGCATCGTCCGGTAGTGTGCAGCGGCGGGTGAACAGTGCATTCTGCCTGCGTGCCATGCGACGTGCGATGTCGGCGACGACTACGCAATGTCCGTGAATCAAATCGTATGCGGCTTGCGATTGCGCGATTTTTCGATGCAGTTCGTCAACTTGGGCGAGTGTAGGAATATATCCGGTTGTCATACCGCCTATCTTAGGCGCTGTATGACGATTGCCGCATGCTGAATCCGGTCGAAAAAAAAACTGGAAATCCCCGATGAAAGTTTCAGCCGAAAAATTCCGAAATACGGATTTCAGATTACGGATTTCAGATGGAACGCACACGAAATGCGCCGGTACGGTTGGAAGCACGATCATCTGATTGTTTTCCAAACGAGTCCAGCCATCTTCGGCACACTGATCGAAACCGGAGCTGGCCACAACCACGCCCTTCGGCTGGCCTGCAGCCTGATCCGCTTCGGATTCACCGAGCGTACGATAGCGCATCACACGATAGTCATGCGCCTGGTCGCCACGGCCGTACTGGTCATAGATTTCCACAATGCGCTTGGACGTGACCTCACGACCGGCCGCGCACAGAGCGATGAATTGGTCTTGGCTCTGGATCATGCAGTTGTAGCTGGACTTCGGATAGCTTTTGCGCAGTTCGCGCACCGCCTGCGCGACCGCCTCGTCGAGTGCGAAACCAAAACCGATGTACTGCAGGATCACTGCGAAGAAAATGGCGGAATCGGAACGGCCGCCAGTGGACTGCACGATGTTGGGATCGACCGGGAACGCGCGGTTGGTGATGATGTTGCGACCCTGATCGTCGGAAATATCGCCATTGTGGATGAAGCTCAATCCGTTGGCGTAGAACGGCTGCTGGTTTTCGAGAATCAACGGCAGGTTCGAGCTGGCCAAACGCAGGTGCCACAGGCCTCCACGAGCCGGAGTGTTCGCAAGCTCGTCGAAAATCGGATCATGTCGGGCTGCGATCGTGTTCTTGTAGACGGCGGTGCCGGTTTCCGGGTGGGAGCGCCACCGTCACGCAGGTACGGCGACTCGCTCGGCACGGTGACCAGCGCGGAGCCCCAGCCATCGTTGTGGATTTCGCTCAGATTCCGGAAATCGCGTACGGCCTGCATGCCGAGCACGCCATTGAGACTGGTGTTGCTTCCGGCTGCCGCGAATCCAAGTAATCTGCACATGGTTGATTACTCTACAGGGCTTGTAATGCAACGCGCGCATATGGCTATCGACATTGCTTATAGCGTGCGAAAAACAGCGTGATTCCAACGATTCTTCGAGATAAGACCATGCAAAAACCTACAAAATGCCCTACGAAAACGGGCTGCGCGACGATGGCAGATACGATCGCCATCATCACGCAGCCGTTTCACGGCTTGTTTCACACACGCTTTAGCCGCGGAGGACGCTGAGTCGCGAGGAACAGCGGCTGTATCTCAATCAGCGGATTGTAAGGCGCAAGGCCGAACCATTTGACCGGAGATCCCGCAAAATGACGAATCGCATACTTGACTTCCAAAGAAATCGCGCCACGCTGCGACACCTTCGACTCAGGCATAAGCGCCTTGTGTATCAGCACATATCGAATCGGACCGATATTCGGATCAGCATCAAGCTTCGGATAGCGGCTTTCCTGCCTCGGCAGATCCCCCGACTTCGACAAATCGTTCATGATCTGATGAATGTAAGCTGGAATCGACTGAGAAACCTTGAAACCAAGCCGAATGCGAACACGGAACATATAATCCGTACCGAAATTCTCAACCGAATACTCGCGGGTGAACGGCTCATCGGCAGTCTCGACGGAAACAGCCCACCAAGCGCGGGCACGTTTTGGATGGTCGGCGAAAATCGAGAAGAAGATATCGGTATCGATACGCTTCGTCTCCGGATCCGACGTGAGATAGACGATATTGTCGGCAAAATACGGAATCGTATCGTCATCATGCAACCGCTTCAGCACCGGTAGGCATTCGGCGGGCTGCATATGGCGACGCTGCGCACGTTCCAGCTTCGTGCCTTCGTTCCACGTGTACATAACCAGCAGAATCGCGAAGGTAAGCAGCATCGTGAACCAACCGCCATGCAGGAACTTCGCCATGGAAGCGAAGAAGAACATGAATTGGATCGCAAGGAACAGCACGGTGAATACGACCGCTCCGATACGACGCCCCGAATGCCAGATGTAGACGGCAAGCAGAATGGTGGTAGTGATCATGGTGATGGTCAACGCCAGACCATACGCCGCGGAAATATGCTCGGAATCACGGAATAGCGCCAAAACCAACAGCGTGGAAACGCAAAGCACCGCATTGACCACAGGAATGTACAGCTGGCCGCGGGTACGGGCCGGGTAACGGACCTGAAGATGCGGCATCCAGTTCAGATGGGTGGCTTCAGACACCATCGTGAACGCGCCGGTGATCAACGCCTGCGATGCGATAACGCCCGCGACCACGGAAAGCACGACGGCCACGTAACGCACGCTGGGCGTCATCATTTCGAAGAACGGGTTCAAACCGTGCGTGCGGATGTAAGCCGAATCATCCCAATGATTGAGCATCCATGCGCCTTGGCCGAAATAACAGAGCACAAGCGCGATTTTGATGAACGGCCACGTGAAATAGATGTTGCCACGGCCAACATGCCCCATGTCGGAATAAAGCGCTTCGGCACCGGTGGTTGACAGGAACACCGTACCCATGATGGCAAGCCCGGCGGCATTATGGCTGCTGAACAGGAATCTGACACCGTACACGGGGTTGAGCGCCGCGAACACGCTCCAATACTGACTGAGGTTCGCCAAGCCGACAACCGCCAGGAACGAGAACCAGACAAGCACGACCGAACCGAACGCCTTGCCGATACGCTCGGTGCCACGCGACTGCACAGAGAACAGCATCAGAATGATGCCGCGGTGATCATCAGGTCAGCTGCTTGTTTTCAGTAAAAAGTTTTTCAAAAGCTGGCAGCGTCTCCAAGCCTTCCACTGCCGAGCTGATGGACACAGCCGGGGTGAGTACGGAATCGGCGAGAACGCGGCGCCGCCGAGCATGGCAGGAATCGCAAGCCATGCACCGTACTTTCGAACCAACGAGTACAGCGCGAAAATGCCGCCTTCGCCCTTGTTGTCGATACGCATGGCAATCAGCACGTTATTTGACGGTGGTGATAAGCGTGATTGACAGAACACCAACGAAAGCACGCCGAGCACGGCTTCGCGGTCGGCATGCGCAAGTCCGCCCTGCCCGTTGAGGAACGTCTGCATGGTGTACAGCGGCGAGGTGCCGATATCGCCATATACCACGCCCAACGCCACGATCGCCATGGCGGGCGTGATTCTGTTTGGACCGGATTGCAGACGGCTCCACCAACGACCGACGGGACCTTGCTGGCCACCTGGTCAAGTTTGGCGGCCTCCTGCTGTTTCTCCTCGTGCTGCTTGATCAGCACCTGTCGCTCTTCCTTAGTCAGCACCTTGTGCGAAACCTTCGGCGCCTGCGTGTATGTGGCTGCGTGAAACAGCGGCTCATCCTCGTTTGGCTCGTTAGCCATAACGCTACCTCCAAGTGGCGGGCCTTCCAACCCACTCCCCAAAATAAACGCAAAAAGGCACGTTAGGAGCCTTACGAAGTCTTGTCAAATCTTCACATTGTTTCTTGCGATTCTTGATCTCGCACGAAGTAAACTTCCTGTGGGTTTTTTCTTATTTTACCTCTTGTCTTTCTCTTACTCTCTCTTATTTTCGGATAAATCGTTTCCGTCCTGTCGATTTTCGGAATTTGTTCAGATTCCGTACACTTCGCGCGTGGTCTTTCGCGTTGCCTGCGCGACTTCCGTCAGCGGTTTATCGAGATAATTCGCCAACGACTGCAGGGTGTAGGGGATCATGTATGGCGCGTTGGTGCGGCCCCGATACGGCATCGGACTTAGGTAGGGGGCATCTGTTTCGACCATGACATGGCTCAATCCGACAATGCGCGCCGACTCGCGAATACCATCGTTGCCCTTATAGCTGGATGTGCCCGAAAGGCTGAGATACCAACCGTTTTCACGTGCGATCTCACCCATTTCGGCATCACCGGAATAGCTGTGGAACACGGTCCGTTCGGGAGCGCCGTCCGCCAGCAGCGTTTCGATGACTTCCTTATGTGAATCGCGATCATGGATCTGCATGGGCAGGTTCAGTTCTTTCGCGAGCGCGATGTGCGCGCGGAAGGCTTCTCGCTGCAGTTCTTTGGCGGCTTCTCCGGTGCGGAAGAGGTCCATGCCCGTCTCGCCGATGGCCACAACCTGGTTGGGGTAGGCGGTGGCGAGGCGGTGCACTTCGGCCATGGCGTCTTCGAAGCTGGTGTCGTGCCATGGCTTGTATTTGAGCGGCAACCCGTCTGGGCCCGGCACCCCGCGGTGACCGTGGAGCACGGATTCGTTGGGGTGTATGGCGATGGCCGCATGCACGGTTTGGGGGTGTTCGCGTGCCATGTCGATGGCCGTCATGAGGTTCGGCAGTTCGCATCCGCAGTCGATGACGCCTTCGACTCCGACTTGTTGCGCTTGGTTCAGCAGTTCGTCGACGCTGTATACGGGGACTTCCGGCTGTCCTTTTTCTTGCGCTTCGTGGCTCATGGCCCGCGAGAACGGCACGACGGACGCCACATGCGTGTGGTTGTCGATGACGTGCGCGTTCTCGGGAAGTGGTTGCGGTGCTGGCGCCCAGCTGCGGTCACGATGGTGTTTGCTCATGCCTCCAGCCTACGCTCGATGGCAGTCTTGCTTCGGAAGCCGCGTTATTCATCGATGGCAGTGGGATTGACCAACGCACCTCCATATGTTTTGCGGCGTAGCGCTGAAAGCTTTCCGCGATTAGTCATGGAGGGTGAGGGTGGTGAAGGACCAGGAGGGGGCGGTGTAGGCGCCGCTGGTTAGGTCGATTGCGGTTTCAACCGGAACGGTTGGCGAAGCCTTGCCGATTTCACCGGCGTACGGGTCGGTTCCGGCGAGCACGGTGGCGGTTGCCGAAGCGCGGGATTCCGCGGAAACACCAAGCTCTTCAAGCACTTGGTTCAGATCAATCTCGGCTTCAGCGTCGAGCGCGTTGACGATACGCACGTAGGTGACGCCTTCAGCATCATTGCGAGCCACGGTGACGGTACGGCGGGGCTCTTCCGGCTTCTCAACACCCTGCGCAACAAGCTCTCCATCGATATACAGCTTCATGCTTTCGCCGCGATCGGCCACTTCGATGCGCACCTGCCACACGGTTCCGGGGAACACTTCGTCCATGGACCATTCGGTGCCGTCAAGATTGTAGGCGGTACCGTCGCGCACCACCTTGATTTCGAAAAGCACGACCGAAGGAGGTGATGTTGTGGTTCTTGCCGTTGATGTCGCCGTGCACCAGCTGCAAGCCCCAACGACCCTGATAGTAGGTGATGGTGGCGTTGATGGTGTAGGCGTCAGAGTCAATGTTGAGGCTCGTGTTCATCGGACCATTGCCTGCGTAATGGCAGTCCTCAAGATCGACATGGCGGCCATCAGCGGTGTCAACGCTGAAGTTGGTGATGTCGGCGTGAGCGGCACCTTCCAAGCGCAGTCCAACGGTTGGTGGCAGTTCGCGACGCAGCGTGGTCTTGCCTTCCACCGCGACCGGCCATGCGGTATCGGACGTGGTGGTGGCATACATCTGCTGCACCCAGTAGCTGTACGGCAGTAGGTACGTTCGTTGTCGAAGTAGATCAGATCAGGATTCCAGCTGTGATGTCCGTTCTTGGCAAACAGCGGCGCATACGAAGACATGACCACGGCATCGCCGTTCAATTCCATGCGACCCATGAACGCCGCTTCGGAAAGACCGTTGATCAGCTGCGTGTTCCACGAACCATACTCGCCCAAGTACACCTTCGGGCCCTCACGATCCGTGGTGTCGTAGTGGTCGAGATTGTGGAACCACCAGCTGGAGGACTGATAGGAATGCTCGTCAACGATGGGAACGCCGGCTTCACGCGCATACTGCCAACCAGCCTCGTAGTCGGGACCGCTCGGAGCCGGACCGACCGTGCCAACCACAACAATATCCGGGTAGGTGGCCTTGACCGCGTCGAAGATCTGCTGGAAGCGGTTCCTGAACACGTCATCGATGAGATCTTCGTTGCCGATGCCCAAATATTCAAGGTTGAACGGTTCCGGATGACCCATGGCGGCACGCTTGGCACCCCATTCGGTGGTCGCGGCATCGCCATTGCAGAATTCGACCAAATGCAGCACTTCATCGATGTATGCCGGCATGTCTTTCTGCGCGATCGGCACCGGGCCCTGACTGGTGTTCTGGCAGCTCACGGCGGCGGGCAGCACCGGCAGCGGCTTCGCGCCAATGGTTTCGCACAGGCACAAGTATTCGTAGTAGCCGATACGGAACGACTGGTGGTAGCCCCACAGGTTGAAATTGTGCGGCCGATGCTCAACATCACCGATGGTGCGATCCCAGTGGTACATGTTATCCATGCCAGACCGTGGTGATGCAGCGCCCGGGAAGCGCATGAAGCGCGGCTGCAGATCGGCGAGCGCCTTGACCAAATCGGGACGGAAATGCTTGAGCCCGTTGTAGGTGGTGCGTGGTTCGAGGGTAACGAAATCAAGATCAACGGTACCTTCCGTGGTGAAGGTGAGTCGCAAAGCGCCTTCATGTACAACGATGGCATTGCTTTCACCGGAAACCGTCAGCGAAACCTCTTGCTTACGCCAATCGTTGGAATCGACGGTGATATCTTGTTCTGCAATCGCATTTCCATCGTCGTCAATCAGAGCGACGGTGACGGGAAGTGCGGAAGCTTCGCAATTGCTGGAAATACGCATCCATGCGGAGAAATCGTAGGTTTCGCCGGCACGGAAGACCATGCCGTCCCAGCCGATATTTTCAAGCGAAGCCGGCGCCTGTTCGACTTCAACGGACGCATAGTGCGGGTTTTCTTCGGCTACCGGATTGTCGGTGAGCACGTCGAAGGCTGCGAAGGAGCCGGCGGGCACGATTTTGCGCCAGAAGCTGTAGTTGCTCCAGTCGGAGGAGTCGGCGCGATTGTATTCGAATGCGCCGTTCTGTACGAGGTCGGCGTTGAGTCCGCCGTCGCCGGAGTAGCTGATGTCTTCGTAGAAGATGCCCCACAGGTCGGTGCTGATGTTACGCACGCCCGCCTTGTTGAGGGTTGCGATGAGTTTGTCGGTCATGGTGTGTCCTTGGATGGTGTTGGTTGTTTGTTGGGTTGGATGGTGTTGCGGTACGTGCGATTGGTTGCGATTCGACGTCTGTCTGGCACCGTTTCGCCATCGGTCGACCGCCGGCCGCGCTCGGGGAAGCGCCGCTCATCGGGAATCTGGCGACCGTACGCATCGATGCACAGCGGGGTGCGTCGGAGTAGCCGTGCGCATGGGCGTTGGGATCGAACAACCCGCATCGATGACTAGGGTGTCTCAGCCGGCGTCCTTGAGGTGGTCGCCATGAAGCGCGCGTTGGCCAGGACCTCCCGATCGGTGACGGTGGTGCCGTAGGAATCCCAGCTGTTCCAGCCCATTGGCGGTCGCCATGCTTTTGGCAGATCCTCGGTAGTCGCCATTGCCTTCTCCTTGTACAACGTTAGAAAAGCGTGCCGTTTACAGTATCTGACGTCATCCTTGACTTACTTGTTCGACTTCATCATCTTGGAAAACTTCAGATATGTACCGTTACATATTTTATAGCATATTTCAGAAATCACAATCATGATAGGATATCGGTGATTCTTTGAAATTTCAACGATTACCAGAAAATCATCATATATAATATCGTTACAGAAAAACTTGGCTGTAAGGAGCGGTGCATGGCAAACGGCAAACCGACATTGCGCGACGTGGCGGCGGAAGCCGGCGTCTCCCCCATGACCGCATCGAATGCGCTGCACGGCAAAGCCGGCGTCAAGGAATCGACCGAGCCAAAGTGCTGGCAGCAGCGAAAAAACTCGACTATCGCATCAATCTGACAGCCAGCATGCTCAAATCAGGTCGCAGCAACATTATTCACATCATCGTCAACGAATTCGATTCGCCGTTCTATTCGAAGCTGACGCAAACATTGAGCCGCGAGATCACCTCACGCGGACTCACGCCGTTCATCGAGCAAACCCAGTATTCGCCGGACGCGGCCGAACATGCGCTGACCAGCAATCCGTTCTCAGGCAGCTCTTCGACGGTGAGATTCTGCACGCCACCGGATTGGGCACGAATCTACCGCTCGCCAAACTCAACGGCGGGCGCCCTCTCGTACTGCTCGACGCATGCGAGGAAACGCCAACCGTGGATGCCGTGAATTTTCCCAACGAGGAGGGCGAACGCGCTGCGATGCAGTATCTGATCGCCCAGGGATGCCGGAATATTGCGATTGTCGGGCATACGTTCGTGCCGCGCGCCGAGTTGCGCATGCGCAGAACGCATTTGCATTGCGACTTCGAGGAGCGTGCGCGGCGTTGCTGGACGCAGGATTGCCATATGACGAAACCATGGTGTTCGAAGGCGGTCGCTCCGACGAAGGCATTACCGCCGGGCACGCGATCGCCGAACGGATCATGGCGGCGCGAAGGACGGGCTGCGGAGCCGGCGCGGGTGCTGGAGACCGCGAAACAGGCACGGCCGGAACCGCCGATTTCAACGATGCAAGCGGCAAGATTACGGGCAGATCGATCGAAACGACCGACAAGATTCCCGCAATCGCGTTCGACGGAGTGTGCTGCGCCAATGATTTCGCCGCATTCGGCGTGATTCGCGGCCTCGCCGACTATGGCATCCATGTGCCGCAAGACGTGAAGGTGATCGGATTCGACGGCGTGACTTCCGGAACCTACGCCACCCCTTCGCTGAGCACCATCCAAGTGGATCTCGACCAGCTTGCCAAATTCGCGGTCGATATGATTGTCGAACGGATCGAACGCGGCGAAGTGAATGATAATTCCAACAATGCCGGAAATTCCAATGATGCAGCACGGTGCTGCCGCCGAGCCGCGCAACCATCGGATATCAGTTGGTCGAACGTGAATCCACGACCGCGATCATATAGCTATCGTGCGTTCCGCACCCGATAGCAGCGGAACGCACGATAGCCGGAATACGGCATTTCAGCGATTGGTTGGCTCAGCCCGATCAGTCGCGGCGGCGAATGGCGAAGATGCGGGCGGAGGGTTGCTTGGAGGTGGCGGCGTTCAGACGAACCGTTTCCGGATCCATGCGTTCGATAGTCCACGGTTTGGCATTGGGCGCATGGTCCGGTTCGGCAGGATTCGGGAACACCTGTTCGATGGTTTGATCCGCATCCAACGGCATGTTCACGGACGGTGTGCCGCCGCGACGCCACACGATGATGTAGTCGGGCTTATCTTCCGGCTGAGGTTGCTGATCGTTCTGCTCGGCAGCCTGCTCATTCCAAGCGGATTCGCCGTACACATACGCGTCACCCATATCCGTTTCGACATGACGCAAGCCGACGGCAAGCCAATCGCCGTCGAAGTCGGGAAGTCCGGACGGCCAGAACGGCACCATATGCTGCTGGTCGGCAAGTACACAACGATGTAAGGCGATAGCGTCGCGAACGAGTGAAAGACGCGGCTCCGTCATGCGATCGATGAAACCAGACAGATACAGCCTGCCGAGCACACCCGTAGCAAGCGTGAACACAGCAGTCTCATCATCCATCTCTTGCTGAGCGTAACCCCAATTACCCTGCTGTTCCGGCAGAATCGTCATACCTGCACCAGCCGCAATCGCAGCATAAATCAGAGGATCGCACTGGTCGGAAGTGGACTGCAAATCCAAGCGGGACAACTGCGCGTAATCGGCGCGCATGGCACCGGAACCGCAGTTTTCGATCATCACATCCGGATGACGGCGACGCAGATCGTCAAGCCAATCCACATATGCGCGGCAATGCTCGAGCAGGCCATCGCCAACGGACTCGGCATTCAAATCAGTGCCGACGCCGGGAATGGTGTTGTAGTCGAACTTGAAGAACACCGCACCGAAATCGTCAATCAAACGATCAACAGTACGCGTAACATGCTCTCGCGCTTCGGGAGAACGGAAATCAAGCAGATAACGACCCGAATCGCACACGCGAACACCATGACGCTGGAAGAACGCGGAATCCGGCAACATGCTCGCAAGCGGCGATTTCGCGCCGATCACTTCAGGTTCGAGCCACAGTCCCAAGCCCATGCCATGAGCACGAATCGTGTCGGCAAGACCGCGCAGACCGGCGTCGCCGAAACGGTTGGTGGAGGCCTGCCATTCGCCGACCATGTCCCACCAGCCGCCGTCGGTGCTGTCGTACCAGCCGGCGTCAATGCAGAAAACATCCGCGCCAACGCTTGCCGCACCTTCAATCAGCGGCAGTTCCTTCTCAATACGAGGGTCACCGAACAGCGTATTCATGTAATCGTTGTAGATCACAAGACCCTGCGTATGCTCGACTGATCGACGCGTCCCAACTCACGAGCCTTGGCAATGCGCAGCGCACGACGCTGCAACGTCATTTCGGCAACAGCCCGCTGCCAATCGCCTGCGGCAATGGCAAACGACACAGGAACGGACTCGAAATCATTGCCTTCACCAAGATTGGTGAACCAACCATGATCCTTATATTCCGGACCGAACGCAGTGACGTGCAGACCGGGATCGTCCTCGCCGACTTCCCACTCCCACGGACCGTTATGCTCGATCTGCCACATTACGGAAAAATCGCGGGCGCGGCGTACCGAACCTTCCACCTGCAGAATGCCGGCCGCTCATGCTCTCCCGAGCTCCATGTAGAAGTCGAGCTCATGGCAAAACGCAACTAGACTGACCAGGATTGATTTTCTGGTTGCGGTTACGCACCTGAGTGTCACGCAGCGGACGAACACGCCAATCGTTTTCCACAGCCCAAGCGGCATCGCCCCAGAAAATATTCGAACGATGTACCTTGCCGCAGTTGACGCGCATCGGAACGGTCAGATTCAACGATGACACCGCTTCAATCGGCAGTTGCCTGGCGGACTGCAGACGCGTGTAGGTGCGCACTGCGGAAAGATTCGGGAACGCCTCGAATACGGAAGTGGCCACCAAGCCTGCATTGGAATCGGCGGAAACCGCCTCGGACGCGGAATTCGCGGCGGAATCGGCTGCGTCACGTTCGCTTGCCGTCGGCTCGAATTCACGACCTTTCGGTTCAAGATCGGCATACGGCGCGAACTGCGTGATCTCCAAACGGAACGGATCGGCGGAACCTGGTTCAGGTTCGGAAGCAAGCGCGGAAACGAATCGCAATTGGCTGCCGGCAACTGTGGCAATCAGCGTCAGTCGGTTGTCTTGCGAACCGGTATTGGCGGCACACACCTCAACAATCGGACGCGGATCCTTTTCAACCACTGGCTTCCATCGTCAGACAAGCGACCATCGATCGGAACCATGTTGCGCCCTACAACGTTGCAGAGGCGAACGGGGGAATCGGCGGCAATGTCAAACAGCATGGAGACCACACCATTGCCCCATTCAAGGCGCCCATCCTGCCGAGGAACAAGGGGAGTCATATTGCCGTTCTCCATTGCCATCTCCTTCGAATTCCGAATGCCGCCTATCCGTTGACGTGCATCGTTTGACGTACCCTCACTAGCTTAAGCGGAAAACGGGGCAACCGCGATGTGCGTGTCTACGCACATTCAGCAAATATTCAGCAACTGAAATGACCGTTCGAAGACCAGCAAATACCTACTCGAATTGCAGATATTCCACGAATTGAATCGGCATATCCTTGGATTCCGTGATATTGCTGAATCCGAGAATAACCCCTTCTTTCGGCAGTCCCTTCATGGAAGTCCATGTTTTCGAATGGGACAAGTCGAATCCGACAGCGTCGTTCACATCGGAAACCGGATTGCCTTTGGCGTCGACCAGCGCATCCTTGACCTGCTCAAGATCGGCGGCACTCATCACTTCCGCGGGTTTGGTGATGTCGCCGCGATCATTGACTTCGGCGAAAATATCGGTTTCGGCAACAATCATGTTGATCTGACCTGCCGAAACGCGAGCCGTCAACGATGCGGAACCATCTTGCGCGGCATTCTCGCTAATCGCAATGGAGGCATCCGTCCGCACGAGACGCTCGTCTTCAATACCTTGCGTCTTCACAAAATCAGCGCCCAACGCATCAATCTGTTCGGAATATTCCGCCATATCGACACCTTCAAGACTCAGCTCGGCCTCGGGACCTTTGGTCACATACGAGATGACGAAAGCAAGTACCAAGCCGACCACTGCGATAATGATCAGCACATCGGTCAGAAAGTTCTGCTTGAAGTACGGCCACTTGTCTTTCGGCGGCAGCTCGCGGAAGGTTTTGAATTTCGATTGCTTCGCATACACGTTGGTGGATGCGAGCGCTGCGACCGCATCTTGCTGCTCCTGGGTGAGAACTGGCTTCTCTACTGCCATACCAAACCTTCCCGCGTTGTTTCATCGACGCATTCACGCGTCATCTTCATGCGCAGCAACATGCGTTGCTTTCTGACTTCCCTATCTTCCGCCTCGTACCTGATAATTTGCGGCTAGCCGCCGGCCGAAAAACGACAAGCGGCTAGCAGGAAGGCTGATTTCAAGCCAATCAGTCCAAGCCCTAATCAGCCCATTTAGACCTTGATCATGGCGTATTGGGAGTCGTAGAGGCGATAGTAGGCGCCACGCTTGGCGAGCAGCTCGGCGTGGTTGCCTTGCTCCATGATCTGCCCATGATCGATGTAGCAGATCATGTCCGCGTTCTCTATGGTGGACAGTCGGTGCGCGATGATGAAGCTCGTGCGTCCCTTCAGCAGGTGGTTCAATCCGGCCTGAAGTGCCTCTTCGGTACGCGTATCGATATTCGACGTGGCCTCGTCGAGAATCAGAATGCGCGGATCGGCCAGCAGCACGCGGGCGAATGCAATCAGCTGACGTTGACCAGCGGAAAGCGTGGAACCGCGCTCCTCCACCACCGTGTCGTATCCGTTCGGCAAATCCATAATGAACTCGTGCGCATGCACCGCCTTCGCGGCCGCTTCGATCTCAGCATCGGTCGCATCCAACTTGCCGTAACGGATGTTCTCGCGCACATTGCCGGAGAAAATGAACGTATCCTGCAGCATGACGCCCATCTGCCGACGCAACGATTCCAATGTGACAGAACGCACATCATGACCATCAATTGTGACCGAACCTTCTGCAACGTCGTAAAAACGCGACAGCAGATTGATAATCGTGGTTTTGCCGGCACCGGTCGGACCAACCAACGCAACGGTGCTGCCTGGCTCAACATGCAGATCGACCAGATTGAGAATATTGCGACCGTCAGGCTCGTAACGGAAAACTACATCGTTGAAATCGACACGTCCTTCGATTTGCGGCAGTTCAGTCGCGTCAGGCGCGTTACGAATCTCCGGCTGCACGTCAAGCGTTTCGAAAATACGCTCAAGATATGCGGAACAAGTGATCAGCTGATTGTAGAAATTGCCGATGCTGATCACCGGATTCCAGAAATTATTCGCATAGCCAACGAACGCGATCAGCACGCCGGTGGAAACGTTCACCGCGCCGAAGCCCGTGACGCCACATAGTAGATGAATGCGATCGTCATGACGGAAATGGTTTGAATGCCCGGCACATGAGGAACTGGATATGCACGGCCTTCATCCACGAGGTGCGCACGTCGTCTTGCTGCTCTTGGAAGGTTTTGAACTGCGCCGCCTCCTGGGCGAAGGTCTGCGTGGTTTTCACGCCGGTGATCGACTCGTGAATGAACGCGTTGAGATTGCTCTGCTTGTTCGACAACACCTGATACGCGCGGCGCTGGAAATGCTGCAATACCAGCACCCACGCGATCAGGAACGGGAAGAGCACCAGGCTGAACAGCGCAAGCCGCCAATCGACCACGAACATGACCACCAGCGTGATCAGGAAGGTGAACACGTCGGAAATCACATTGATCAGGCCGGAACTCAACGTGTCGGAAAGCGTGTTCACATAATTGACCACGCGAATCAGGATTTTGCCGTGCGGACGCGAATCGAAATAGCTGAACGGCAGCGTCTGAATATGCGTGAAAATATCGCGGCGCATGTCTTTCAACATGAGCTGACCGACGCGAGTAATTTCGACGGTACGATAACGCAATCCAAACTCATACATCACAATAAGTACGGCCATCAACCCCGTTAATTCACCAAGTAAGGTGAGATTTTTCGAAGGAATCGCGCTGTCAATCATGATTTTCGTCAAATATGGCACGACTACCGCAATGCAGCTCATCATGACGACGACGGCAAGAATGCGTATGATTCGCGACATATACGGCTTTACATAGACGCCGATGCGCAGAATATCATGCAGGTTGATCTGTTCTTCCAGCTCTTCATCTTCGCGGTATGTGTTACGTTTTGCCATGGGTTTTCCCCCTTTCCTGCTTTCCCGCGCCTACGCTTCGAAACCTTGCGAACGACCCGCCTGCAAGCCGAGCTGCCTGTAGTAGATCTCCCAATATCGGCCGTGCGCGGCCACCAGTTCGTCATGCGTGCCGCGCTCCACAATGCGGCCATGCTCAAGCACGAGGATCAGATCGGAATCTTTCACCGATGAAATACGGTGTGCGATGGTGACGATGGTTTTCTGTTCGTCCAGTTCGCGCAGATGGCGCTGGATTTCCGCTTCCGTTTCCATGTCGACGGCGCTGGTCGTATCGTCCATGATGAGGATCGACGGATTGTCGGCGAGCGCGCGTGCGAGGCTCAGGCGCTGTTTTTGGCCGCCGGAAAGGCCGACGCCACGCTCTCCGACCACGGTATCGTAGCTTCCGGCATGCTGCGGATGAAGCCGTCCGCGCCGGCGATGGTGGCCATGCGGCGAATGTACTGTTCGTCGTATTCGCGTTGTTCGCCCGCGCCGAAGCTGATGTTGCCGCCGATGGTGTCGGAGAACAGGAACGTGTCTTGCGCCACGACGCACACTTGCGAGCGCAGTGTGGCGAGCGGCCAGTCTCGCGCGTCGACGCCGTCGATGAGCACATGGCCTCGGTGGGGTCGTAGAAGCGGGAGATGAGGTTGACGAGGGTGGATTTGCCCGCGCCGGTTTCGCCGAGAATGCCGAGTTTGGCGCCTGCCGGAACATGGAAATCCACATCTTCAAGCACGGGGGTGTCCGGTTCGTCGGGGAAGGCGAAGCTGACATGCTGGAAGTCGATGCTGCCTGCGATGCGGGTTGTGTTGGTTGTTGCAGCGGTTGCAGCCGCTGTGCTGGCGTGATTCGCGTCGGCGCTGCCTCCCGGTTTTTCCGTATTTTCCGGCTTTTCCGTAATACGTGACTGAGCGGTGAGCAGTTTGCGGATTTTGATGCAGGATGCGTTGAATCGCTGCCAGTCGTTGATCAGCCATCCGGATTGGCGTACCGGCCCGTCGATCATCCACAGGTAGGAGTTGAACGCCACGAGATTGCCGAGGGTCATGCGCCCGGTGATGACCAGGAATCCGCCGAATCCAAGCGTGATCAGCTGCAGTGAGAAGCCGAGACCGTCGAGCCATGGCATGTATTTGCGGCTGTTGTAGGCCTGGTCCATGTTGCGTTGCATGTAATCGTCGTTGTGTTTGTCGAATTTTTCGGTTTCATACGGTTCGCGCACGAAGCTTTGACCACGCGGTTGCCTTCGATGTTTTCTTCGACCATTGAGTTCATTTCGGCAAGCGAGTTGCGGATGGCGAAGAACAGTGGTCTTGCGTGCGTGGAGAGTCCGCGCGTAAGGATGAAAATGAACGGCGTGACGCATGCGAGCGCGAGCGCGAGCCGCCAGTCGATGGTGAACATCATGCGAGCGCGCCAATGAACATGACCACGCAGTCAAGCACCTGGTAGCTCACCCAGCTCAGCGCGTGGCGTATGGCATCGGTGTCGGAGGTCATGCGGCTCATGATGTCGCCGGTACGCGTGTGGTTGAAATAGGTGAAGTCGAGTTCGTGCAGTTTCTCGTATTCGTCGCTGACGAGACGGAATACGGAGTTCTGCCCGAAGCGTTCCATCCACATTTGGTAGCCGTAGCGCGAGGCGACGCGCACGATGGTGAACACGATCATCATGATGCACAGTCGCGTCAGTTCGTCGACTTGGCCTTGCACGATGACACGGTCCACGATGAGCCTGACAATAGCGGAATGATGAGCGCCATGGTGTTGTTGACGCAGAACAGCACTATCGCGCCGGCCACTCGTGGCAGGTCGGGTTTGCAGTATGGCAGGATCCATTTAAGGTTGCCTGCTTCTGTATTACGATTCGGATCGACGTACATACGTAGCGTTCCTTCGGATTGTTTGCTGGTTGTCTGGGTTTTCGTGGGTTGGTTTTGCGTTTTTGCGTTGCTTTTACGGCCATTCGTTGCCGTTACGATTCACGTCCGTCGTTTGTCGAGCGTCCCGTTGCCGTCTCTCTCGGTCGAAACCCCTGTTCGGATTCGCAAACGCGACTTATTCTATGCGAACCGTTTTTTGATGCAACGTGAGTGATTTCGGCGTGTCGCAATCGCAATAAAATCAACGCATGTACCGTTACATAAATTCGCTCTGGACGTAAAGGAATATGGGTGATCGCAGTAGCGCTTTCTATATCGAACCGGTACGATATATCGAGGTGCGGCATTCCGATGACGGAACGGCCGCAATCGCATGAACATCATGAAAGGACGGCGTCGATGACGAGCACACAGACCATTGAGGAACTCAGCGCACAATGCGCGGCAAAATATGGCATCACCCGTGAGATGATCGACCATGCGGAACGTTGGACGGAAACCGACGGCGATCTCGAAGGCCTTTCCGAAGAACGCGTCCGCGGCATTCTCGACATGCGTTTCGGCGCGATCGCGGTTGACACCCCGCGTTCCGAACTGTGGCACACACCTGACACAATCGACGTGATCGAAGATATTCCATACCTGCCTGACGGTGCTACGATACGGAAGCCGGGCAGTGCAGAGGCATTTGCTCGACCTGTATCTACCGCACGATGCGGTGCTGCGCTGCGGGCATACGCTGCCGGTGTACATCGATATACACGGCGGCGGTTTCACTTACGGATATAAGGAATTGAACCGCAACTTCAACGTGCATCTGGCCGAAACGGGCTTCGCCGTATTCTCACTGAACTACCGACCGGCCCCGCAAACCGATTTGAGGGGTCAGCTGGCGGACGTTCAGGCGGCATTGCGTTGGATCAAGGCGCATTTGACTGATTATCCGGTTAATCCGAACGCCGTGTTCCTCACCGGCGATTCGGCAGGCGGCGCGTTGACCATGCTGACGTTGGCGATTGAAAACAATGCCGAAGCCGCGGCCGCATTCGGCGTGGATGAGCCTTCGGGCATTGGTTTCGCCGGTGCCGCTCCGGTGTGCGGTGCCTACAGTTCCGCATCGTTGGAAACCATGGGAAGCGAACTGACCGTAGGCTACGATCCGAATCGCCGCACCGGACTCGAACAGATGCTGGGCGTCGAATTCTTCGACAGCATCGAAGCCGCCGACCCGAAGTTCCTCACCGCCGAAGGCCTGGCGTTCAACGTCAACCTGCCGCCACTGTTCATCGTGACCTGCGGCGACGATTTCCTCGAGCCGACAATCTGGCGCTTGCTGCCGCACTGGCCCGCAAGGGAGCCGATTTCGAACTGTTCGACCCGAAGCCACGCCGCCACGAAACGCTCGGCCACGTGTTCGTGATCGGCATGCCATGGCTTGACGAAAGCGTGGAATGCTTCGAACGCCTGCGCAGGTTCTCGTACGAGCGCTGCTGAATCACGAATGCCTGCACGCGACCACGCATAATCACCAGCATCACAAACGCCGACCATGCATTACTCACGCATGGTCGGCCGTTTGTCTTGCAACTCTTTTCGGCAAAATCGCGAAACATAAATCGCGAAATCGCACGAATCGCATGAATCGTGTTCAGAAAAGAAGAAAGCCGGCGGGAAGAAGGGCCGCCGGCTGAGAGAGAAGAGAGAAGAAGGGTTCAGTTATGGGGTTCTTCAGGAACCTCGCCAGCCGCCGTAACTGCTGACATGTTCTATATAAGCGCCCGAGTCTTGGAGGAATGATACGTGTTCCTGCCAATTAGCTGAGAAAAATGTATCAGACATGTGAGCGGCCATACACATTCGTGAATTCCGTCGAATGATCGCAACATTACTTCCGATTTGCCCAATCGCACGTCTATATCACTCACCCACTCCGCAAAAATCATCCATTTCACTGGACGATTCTGAAAAAACGCAAAATCATCCATTTCACCGGACGATATGTCGAGCTCAAGATGCTGCCGTTGTCTTTCTCGGAATACCGAAATGCATTGCAACCGACAGCAAATGACAATGCGCTGTTCGACCGGTATCTCACATATGGAGGTCTCCTCTACGTCACACAGCTCACCTTGGATACCATCGGGCTCGGCGACTACCAAGACATTCGACACCGCAACATCCTCGACTGGCTGCTCGAGTAGGACACACTCTCCCGACTGCACAATTTGCATCCACGGATCACAAGGTACGAAAAATAGCGGGACCAAATAGTTCCTGCATAACGTGCGCCGTGTTCCACCTATGATGGATATATGAAATATTTCGAATATGAAATTTCCGGCATCGACGGCAGCGCAGCGAAATTCGTAGGATATTGCTTGATAACAGCGAAGAAGTCGTTCCCGACCGTGTGCGTCCGTCTGTGCTTGTGATTCCGGGCGGCGGTTACGAAATGACGTCGGATCGTGAGGCGGAGCCGATTGCGATGCAGTTTCTTGCGGCCGGTTTCAACGCTTTTGTGCTGCGATATTCGGTGAAGCCTTCCGTTTTTCCAGTTGCGCTGTTGGAAGCTGCCGATGCGATGACGATGATTCGTGAGCATGCCGCCGAGTGGCATGTCGATCCGGATGCGATTGCCGTGATTGGCTTTTCCGCAGGCGGGCATCTTGCTGCGAATCTCGCCACCTCCACCAGCGACGATGTTCTTGTCGCTCATGGTTACGATCCGGATGCGGTGCGTCCGAATGGTTTGATGCTCGCCTATCCGGTGATCACGTCTGGCCCGCTCGCCCATCGCGGCAGTTTCGATTCGCTGCTTGGTGAACGCCGCAACGATTCACAAGCGCTTGAATCCGTGTCGATCGAACGTCATATCGACGCCAAAACACCGCCGGTTTTCGCATGGCATACCGTTCCCGACGAAACCGTGCATACGAAAAACACACTGATGCTGATCGACGCTTGCAAGAAAGCCGGAGTCAGCATCGAAGCGCACCTATTCCCGCAAGGCGGGCATGGACTGTCGTTGGGCACTGCGGAAACCGCATGGCAGGGCGTCAACGGCATTGAACCGAGTATCCAGATCTGCCGCAGCTGGCTGTCTCTTGGATGCGCAGAACGTTCGCACGATAATCAGCGCAGCAGACGCCGTGACATCTAACCCCATCTAGTCACGTTTCCCGCCTGCGCAACCCGCACCCTGCATCTGCACAACCCATAAAATCGGGTTAAAACCCGGGTTGTGCAGACGCAGAACGCAAGTCGCGCAGACAGCACAACACCCCCGAACCGACCGGATAGCCGAAAATCGTAAGCTTGGGGGCAAAAATCAGCGGGGCTGACGGAAGCGACGATCGCCAATCGGATCGAACGGTGCATGCGGCTCGAGCTGATACCAGTACGCGACGGAAGCGACGTCGTCCTGACGCTCGAAATTGCCGCCCTCCTCAGTACCGATCTGCTGCCATTCCACACGCAAATCATGTTCGAAATAAATCGGATCGGGAATGTGCCAGCGATACAATCCGCGGGTCACCGGCGTATTCACATCCCAATACGCGCTCTCGCGATGCGAGGCGAGACGCTGCGAATAGAACGGGAAACCGACGTACGGCGCACAGAACGTCTGCTCATGCATACGCCCATGCTCGTCGAAATCGGCGAAACTCCACGCGCCACCGAAATAATCCTCGGCACCGGTGCTGCACCACGTGGGATACTGGTCGTCCCCATCGATGTACATCTTGACTTCACCCTCGCCCCACCAGCGGCTTTCCAACGCGGTGAGCGCCAGATACGTGCCGATATACGCGCCACGACCATGCACGCCGTCGAGCACCACATAGTCGCGGGCCAGTTCGGTGACGCGCTCGCGACGCCACTGCGCATGGAAACGCATGGTGCCGGCCGGAAGCGCATCGTATTCGGTGTAATCGATCTGGTAGAAGAACGCGGGAACGTCTTCATTGTGATCGTTGCGGAGCACGATGCGCGCATGTTCGAACGGCATGGAGAAGTAGCAGTTGAAACCGCGATTGGGCACGACCACCACCGGCATCGAATTGACTCGGCAGGCCTGCGCGTGGCCGCAGCAGAAGAAGTCGCCGACCGGGCATTGCACGGACGGGGTCTCCTCGCCATCCCAATAGAATTCCAGGATCAGGTTGCGAAGCACGTTCGGACCGGTAGACGACGTGCGGTCGGTGACCGTCATCCAAATATGGCGGATCACGCCCGGACCGTCCACATCCATCAAAGTGACGCTCTCCCCCGCTTTCACGGTTTGAATGCACGGACTGCCCTTGCGCGATGGGCCAAGTGCACTGGCTGCAGTGGCCGCAGCGCCCTTGCCGCCCGTGGGATTCTCGGCGTTCACGCAACGTGTGCGCCTGGTGCCGCAACCGCAAGCAAGTCCAGCGGACTGCGCGCGGCGAACGCACCCAACGAATCAACCTGCATATCGTGACGTGAGCTGTTTTGCATGGTGCTCCAATCGTTATCTCGAGTCATAAGAAACCCCTTTTCCCGCTACTTTACGGCACCAGCGGTAATGCCCTGCGACAACTTGCGCTGGAAAATAATGAAGAAAATAATAGTCGGCACAATGCTCAGCAGCGAAGCCGAAGCAAGTGTGGTCGCATCCATCGTGCGTTGGCCCTGCAATGTGGCGAGCGCCAGCGGAATGGTCTGCACGTCGTCGCCCATCAGGAATGCCATCGGAATCATGTATTCGTTCCACGTCCACACGAAGAAGAACACGAACAGCACGTTGATGGTCGGCCAGGAAATCGGCAGCACCACCTTACGCAGAATCTGCCAGCGCGAGGCGCCGTCAATGGCTGCCGCTTCGAGAATGGCCTGCGGGAACGTACCGTATACGGACGACAGCAGATACGTGCCATACGCACTTTGAATGATGGTGAAGATGATGATGATCGCCAGTTTGGTGTTGTACAGTCCGACCTGCTTGAACATGGTGTACAGCGGGTAGAGCAGCGCTTCCTGCGGCATCATATTGGCAAGCATGATGGCGAGCACAATCCAAGTGTTGCCTTTGACCCTGCCGATGCCGAGCGCGAAGGAGTTCAGCACGGAAAGCACGACGGCGGCCACAGCCACTACCAGCGAAATAACCAAGCTGTTCCAGAATTTCAGCGGGAACTTGGTGGTGGTCCAGAAGGAGATGATGCCGTCCATGGTGAAATGCTTCGGCAGCGAAAGCGGGCCTGTTGCATTGTAATCGGCGGGTGTTTTGAACGCGTTGACGGTGAGCACGAGCAACGGGAAAAGCACGAGCAGTGCGGCTGCGATGAGCACGATGAGGTGATCCAGTCGCCGGTCGAGCGCACATGTTGGGTTTTCTTGGATGCTTTCCGCGCTGCCGATGCGGTCATGGTTTGCGTCATGGTTGTTTCCTCGACTTTCGAAGTCTTGCGAGTCTTGCGAGTCTTACATGTTACGGGTCAGTTGCGGTTTGAACCGTTCAGACCAGTTCCTTTTCGACGTGCTTCTGCACCATGGTGAACACGATGGAGAACACGATGATGACCACGGTGAGCGCTGTGGAGATGGCCGCGCCGTAGCCGACTTGTTGCACTTGGAAGAATTGATTGTAGGAATAGTATGATGGCACGGTGGTTGCCGTTCCCGGCCCGCCTTTGGTGAGCAGATAGACCGGTGCGAAGGTTTTCAGCGCGCCGATGGTGGCGGTGAGGATGACCACCAGCAGCTCGGGAATGATGGACGCAGCGTGACCACACGGAATTTCTGCCACCAGTTGCTCCGTCAAGACCGGCCGCCTCGTAAAGTTCAGGATCCACGCGCTGCAGACCGGACATGAAGATCACGATCGGATAGCCCAACTGGATCCACACCAGAATGAACATCAGCACCGGAAGCGCGCTATCAGGCTGCCGAGCCAGTTATGCTGCAACGATCCCAGGCCGAGCTTGACGAGCAGCGCGTTCACCGCGCCATCTTCCGGACGGAAGATCCAGCCATGATGATGGCCGCGACAGCAACCGGCAGCAACTGCGGCAGGTAGAACATGGCTCGCA
>ENA-OQCP01000292-OQCP01000292.1-human-gut-metagenome-genome-assembly--contig:-NODE-292-length-22611-cov-2.481142_pt1 | contig 22611 bp, 26 predicted proteins | sample MGYA00242760_ERZ504583 | MGnify/ENA primary metagenome ERZ504583 (study PRJEB26092, sample SAMD00036308) | human gut metagenome | host: Homo sapiens | study: EMG produced TPA metagenomics assembly of...
CTCCTTGTGTACTTGAAGGCACTGGTTCATACTGTCCATATTTTTTCGGACAGCTTCTGCCTGTTTTGTACCTCTTTCAAACTGAGATGTAACTGTTCCAACTGCTGCCCGCATTCCTGTTTATTTTCTGCAAGCTTCTTAAGTTCTACGCACAATTCATGCTCTTTCTTCTCTAATTTTTCTTGATAGCTGCCACGAACCTGTTCCATCTTTTGAGTATATTCCTGATACATCCGAACGCTATCTGCAAATTCCTGCCTTTTTGTTCGAATCGCTTTTACTTCCTCATAATGACTCAGAAATTGTTTATATATACCTTGATTCGGCAGATAATCTTCTTCCAAATATTTGTGGATATGCTTCATGTTCGTGAGGATATTGCTCATATTATTCGCTTTTCCACCTTCAAGTGAAAATACTCCCCAAAACTTTTCTTCTCCCGGAACAGATTCTTTTACCAGTTCCTCTCTTTTCTTCCCGTTCTCATCTTCCAGCCACTCTACCGACACCTTCGCATTCGATATCTCACAAAAATAGTCCGCTTCTTTCAGTTCATTGATTAGAAAATTGTCAATCTCCTTACTCAACGGAAGTTCGTTCACAATATTTTGAACCGCACCATTATTCGAACTTGCAACCACGATATTATTTTCGATAATATGTTCCGGGATCTCTCCAATCGATGCATGATTAAAATAAATTGTTTTCTCTGTTCCTTTGATAAAATGGTCCGAAAGTTTCGCAATACTATACGCCTGCTGTACCACTAACTGCGCAAATATGTCCTTCAAAAGCGTCGTTTTTCCGGTTCCAGGCGGACCGTTGACACTTCTCATCTGATTGTTGTCAAAGCCGATGGATAAGTTTACCGCAACTTGCTGCATCAGAGAAAGCGCATATGTCGTATTGCTTGGAAACCTTCCCAAGGGATAATTCTTCGGCTGCAGAATTTGTTCAAACAGATGCGGATGAAAATTCACTGAATCTTTTTTGCTGTCAAGTTCATGCGTTCCTTTTTATTTCCATACAAATAAGCATTCAAATTAACCGTTTCGATTTTTTTTGCTTTTTCCAGATCATCGATGAAAAAAGAATGCAGATTCGTCGCTTCAGTCTCGATATTTCCCAAAATCTTCATCCGGCAATTTATTATATCAACCTCATGTCGCAGGAGTTCCTTTTGCATCGCAGCATTAAACTTCGCCGAATCCCCTGCTGTCTCATCAAAATCCTGAGCAAGCTGATTTTTAAAATCTTTCTCAAATTCCCGAAACTCTTTCTCATAGGGAACTTTTTTGAATTTCCGTATGTAAGCACTTTCTGTAAAGAATGTCATATCCTCCAGAAAATTAAGATTCTTATCGAAATACAGCGCAAAACTGAACTTGTCTCCGAAACGAATATCCTCATCCGTCGCTTCCAAACCATACTCTGCATGAAGTATGTCCACAACTTCCTGAAATTTAAAAATATCAAAATAGACAACGACTCCTCCTTTTTGCCGTCGATTCCATTTCTTTTTCTCAATTTTATGCAGAAACAGAGAATAGAAATCCTGTTCCTGCAAATCATTCAGAGTGAGAATAGCCTTATCATTCAAACCGATGTCTCCCTCCGATAAATGTTCCACCATTATCCATGATTCTAAAATCTTATTTTTTTCTATCATTTATGAACAAAACTCCTTCGTATCTGTTTGAACTCTCTATCTATCTTCCGATACGTATTCACGTTTCTTCAAATGTAAAATTATGTCCCACTAACCAAAACTAACAAAGGGACTTAAAGAACCAAGTCAAAGAAAAAGGATTCTCCTATTTCTACGATATCGTCATATCATCCGAAAATGTTCCAGTGCCTCCCTTATAGCCGCTTCTTTCCCTGGCGGACACTTCAGCTGTCTAGAGTTTTCCAATTTTGACAGGTTATAATTTGCCCTCTCAATAATGCCGCATTTCTGCTTCACCTGTGCGATATACCAAGTTGCTAACTTTCAATCCGCTTTGCTTTAGAACATAATCCTTGACTTCCTCATAGGTCGCTTTACTCTCCGCCGCCATCAAATCAAGCTCATCCATCTCTAATTCCACATTGATATGCTTCAACTTATTTGATTTAAGTTTGGAAAGCAACACGATACTTTCCACATGCACCGTCTGTGGGAACTGATCCACCCTCTGCACACCGTAATCTCATACCCATTCGCACACAGATACTTCAGATCTCTCGCCAATGTCGCACTGTCACAGCTTACATACACAACCTTCTCCGGCTGCATCTTCACGATCGTCTCCAGCAGTGTCTCGTCACAACCCTTTCTCGGTGGATCCACTACGATCACGTCTGCATGAGCTGTCTCACCATTATGCTCTCGCTCATACTCTGCATAATATTCCGGCAGAACTTCTTCTGCTTCCCAACGAAAAATTCTGCGTTATCAATCGCATTGATCTTTGCATTTTCTTTGGCATCATCGATTGCCTGTGGCACGATCTCAACTCCGTAAACCTGTTTTGCCTTCTGAGCAAGGAAGAGGGAAATCGTTCCGATTCCGCAGTACAGATCCCACACGGTTTCATCACCTTTGAGGTCTGCATACTCAAGTGCAAGTCCGTATAGTTTCTCTGTCTGTACCGGATTCACCTGATAGAATGATAATGGAGAAATCTGATATTTTACATTTCCGATATAATCTGTAATATATCCCTGTCCCCAGAGAATTTCATAGGATCTCCCATGATCACATTATCTCTTCGTGTATTCGGGCTGATCGTGATACTTGTCATGCCTTCAATCTGAATAAGCTTTTCAATCAGCCGATCTGCTTTCGGAAGTTTCTTTCCGTTGACCACAAGGCAGACCATAATCTCTTTTGTCTTGAAGCCATAGCGGATCAATGCATGCCGGATCAGACCTTTTCCAGTCTTCTCGTCATACGATTTGATCTTGTTTTCACGCATATATTGTAAAATAATCTCGAGTATTTCTCGGTTCTGATCTACGCCAAGAGCGCAATCTGTGTTTGCAATAATATCATGTGTTCTTCCGGCATAGAACCCCGTGATCGGATTACCTTCTTTGTCTGTTCCAAATGGAAACTGTGCTTTATTACGATAACTAAACGGATGCTCCATTCCAACAACCGACTGCATCACAGCTTCAATCTGCTCTTTTGTAAAGCCACCAATTCGTTCCAGATTTCCGCGGATCTTCTGATCTTTAAACACAAGCTGACGATCATAAGACATTTCCTGAATCTGGCAGCCTCCGCATCTTCTGGCAAATGCACACTTTGGTTCTACGCGATATTCTGACGGTGTGATGACTTTCATTAATCTGGCATAGCATAATTCTTCTTTGCCTTCATGACTTTCGCTTCAACCACATCACCGATCACTGCGTCTTTGATAAAGAGCGTGTAACCATCCACATGGCCAATTCCTTCCCCGCTCACTCCGATATCTGTTATTTCAACTGTTACAATATCATTCTTATTCATACTTTTCTCTCTTCTATTTTACTCTTAATTATACAAATAGCCACTGCTCACATAGAATCTGCAAACAGTGACACTTGTTGTTCTCATTGTTAAATTTAATCCTCAGATGCTCTTCTTAAGTTAGACTCGAACAGACGGTTATATCCCAGCCAGTCTGTTCCTGTTTTTCCTTTGAACAGTTCTGTCAATGTCTGAAGCTTTGCATCTGTTGAATCTGCATGTTCAGTGCAACTGCCTCTGCCAGTGCCGGTTTCTTTGGAGAACCGTATTCCAATTCCCCATGATGTGCAACGATACAATGCTTTAGCTCATGTGCAAGCTTCTCCGGAAATCCTGGAATGGAACGGATTGCATCATTGATCATCTCAACACCGATCACGATATGTCCGATCAGCTGTCCCTCATCTGTATAATCATTATCCGGAAAATCAGAAAGTTCTTTCACTTTTCCAATATCATGGAGAATTGCAGAACTAAGGAGCAGATCTCTATTCAAAATAGAGTAGCTTGTTGCAAAATAATCACACATACGAGTTACACTGAGTGTATGTTCAAGCAATCCCCCGGAAAATCCGTGATGTACTGTCTTCGCTGCGGAATGTGCCTTGAATTTTTTGATAAATGCTTCATCTTTTATATAGTAGAATTCCAACACCTGTCTTAAATATTTGTTAGAGATCTGACGAATATAGCTGTCAGCTCCTCGTACATTCCATCAACACTTTTCTCTGTTGTCGCATATATCTGCCGGATTGTATTCTCCCTCTTCCGCCTTTCTGATCTGACGGATGTTCAACTGAAGATTTCCGTTATAATTGATCACATCTCCAAAAACTTCAATAAAGTCCTTCTCATCATAATCTGCGATTCCCTGGGAGTTCGGATCCCATACTTTTCCATCTAATGTTCCTGTCTTATCCTGAAGGATCAGATTATCATACGGCTTTCCATTTCTTGTCTCTGCGGAACGTTTTCCTTTACAAAGATATACATTCCTGATTGTTTCTCCCTCGCATAATCCATCTATAAATCTCATTTTCTGCCTCTTTCACTTGTTATTCTTTACTTTCAATCGTAACATCAAATTTAATATCTACATATCCTTCAGATCCTCGGCGTTTCCCTTCCACTTTGATCTGATCTCCTACTTTCAGTGTCAACATCAGTTTACGGTAAGCACTCATGCTTACAATTTTCTCTCCATTCACAGAACAGATCACATCTCCACTCTGTATACCCGCTGCCATTGCAGGTGAATCTGCTGCCACGTCAATCACATAGATCCTGACGGCATGCCCTCTTCTTTCTGAATTCCACTTGTCACTGCTGTTCCTGACACACCGATATATGGTACACTTGCACCGTTCGCTAACAGCTGGATAACCAACTTCAGATCTGAAATCGCATAAGCATTCGCAGTACGTACTCCCCGGTCTTTCCAAATATCAGAAGAAATCATTCCGATCACTTCTCCATCCAGATTGAATAAAATACCCGTTCCTTCGGATGCACTGCTCATATCGGTCGCAATCACACTATACTCTCCGTCGCGTCCGATTTCTTTATAGTTTGACGAACTGACAATTCCGTAACCGCTTCCTCCAGCATAGCCGAAAATATTTCCCAGTGCGAATATAACATCACCCTGTTCTGTCAGATTTGAATTGCCAAGTGATGCTACACTTGAAGCACTCCATGTGGCATCTGAAAGGCTCTTTTTATCTACCGCAAATATTGCAAATCCACTATTTTTATCCTTTTTTTTCAGGCTTGCCTTATATTCTGATTTATCTGAAAATGTAACGCACCACTCTTTTGCATCTTCGCAGATCGAAGCATAGGACAAAATCAGTATCTCCTGTCCGTTATCTGCAACGATCACACCAGATACGCTCTCATCAATTCCGGTCGCTTCTGCATTCCAGTTCTCCTGTTCTGCCCCCTTCGCAACAGATACCACACTCTTCTTCGCTGTCAGTGCTTTCTCATATGCTTTGGACATCATCTGTACATAACTGATCTCCTGCTGATCCTGCACGTCATTCTGCTCTGTCGTGTCGTCACCTTCTGCTGAATCTTCCTCTGATTGATCGTCCTCCTGGATTGTCACAACTTGTGTCTTTTCAGGAAATAAATGCTGTGCAAGTGGACGCAATGCAAAGAATCCCAAGCATGCAAAGCCTCCTAAAACCAGTCCGCATATTGCAATCCAGATGAGCTGTTTCATTCCTTGCTGTCTGCTGATCTTCTTTGGTTTTATCGTCTCTTCGAGAAATGCAAAAGATTCCTTTTTCTCTGACTGATCTAAATTTTTCCCGTCAGGACCCTCTTCCGGAACCTGACCATTACTTCTCTTTTCTGACATTGACATGAACCTCATTCGTGACTGTTCACTTCCGTGTCAATTACAAAATCAACCGACACGGACATTTCCATTACTTAGTATAACTGATTCATATAGATTGTTCAATATCTATAAAAGCCTTTTATTTAGTGAAATAATAAGGTACAATAAGACTCGGAAATAGTTATCGTTCACATGTATTGTGAACAGCTACATGATTAAAAAATTAGTATTAAGTTGAAATGACAGAGGAACATAAATGAATCAAAAAACATTATTTAAACTGGAATATGATAAGATCATTGCTCTTCTTGAAAAGGAAGCGACATCTTTCCGCGGAGGACAGCTCTGCCGTCGTTTGAAGCCAATGACCGACCTGCATAAGATCAACACTTATCAGGAACAGACTGCTGCCGCTTATACACGAATCGTGCAAAAGGGACGTATTTCGTTTGGTGACGCTGCACCGGTTGAAGAGTCCATGAAACGTCTGGAGATTGGCGGCTCACTCAGCAGCACAGAACTTCTCCGTATTTCCCGCCTGCTTGTAAATGCAGCCAGGTAAAGGCCTACGGAAGACATGATACACAAGAGGACGCTTGCGACTGCTGGATGAATATTTTAACCTGCTTGAACCACTGACACCACTCTCAAATGAAATCGACCGCTGTATTATCGGCGAAGATGAATACAGTGATGATGCCAGTTCCACACTGAAGCAGATTCGTCGAAGCATTAATAACATCAATGACAAAGTACACGCCACTTTAACTACACTGGTCAACGGTTCCCTTCGCACTTATCTGCAGGATGCAATCATTACCATGCGTGGAGACCGCTATTGTGTACCTGTCAAAGCGGAATATCGTGGACAGGTACAAGGACTCATTCACGATCAGTCTTCAACAGGTTCTACTCTTTTTATTGAACCTATGGCAATCGTAAAACTGAACAATGACTTAAAAGAACTTTATGCAAAGGAACAGGAAGAGATTCAGGTGATTCTTGCAAATCTAAGTGAAGAAGCCGCACAATATATCGAGGAAATCCGTGTGGATTACCGTTCTCTGACGGATCTTGACTTCATTTTTGCACGAGGTGCTCTGGCAATATCCATGCGCGCCAGCCGGCCGCTTCTGAATGAAGAGGGACGCATCCGTATCCGTGAGGGACGTCACCCACTGCTCGATCCGAAAAAAGTTGTTCCGATCACCGTGACACTTGGGGAAGACTTCACACTGCTGATCATCACAGGACCAAATACCGGCGGTAAAACTGTTTCTTTGAAAACGGTCGGCTTATTCTGTCTGATGGGACAGTCCGGACTTCACATTCCTGCCGGAGACCGCAGTGAACTGGCTGTATTCCATCAGATTTATGCAGATATCGGAGATGAGCAGAGTATTGAGCAGAGCCTTAGTACATTCTCTTCTCATATGACCAATATTGTCTCTTTCCTTAAGAAAGTAGATGAACGTTCGCTAGTTCTCTTTGATGAACTTGGAGCCGGTACAGATCCGACGGAAGGTGCCGCACTTGCAATTTCTATTCTGTCCCATCTTCACCAGAGAGGAATCCGTACAATGGCTACCACACACTACAGCGAGTTAAAAGTCTATGCACTTTCCACTCCGGGTGTGGAGAATGCCTGTTGTGAATTCGATGTAGAAAGTCTTCGTCCGACTTACCGTCTGCTGATCGGTATTCCTGGTAAAAGTAATGCATTTGCGATCTCCGGGAAGTTAGGTCTGCCGGATTATATTATTGAAGATGCAAAGAAACGGCTCAGTGAACAGGACGTTTCCTTTGAAGATCTTCTCACTGATCTTGAGACAAGCAAACGGACGATTGAAAAGGAACAGGAAGAAATCGCACGATTGAAGAAAGAAGCGGAAGACCTGAAAGCCCAGGCGAAACAGCGCCAGGAGAAATTAGATGATCAGCGCGACCGCATTTTACGCGAGGCAAATGAAAAAGCAAACGCCATTCTGCGTGAAGCAAAAGAAGTTGCCGACAAGACGATCAAGGATTTCCGTAAATTCGGCAAGGAAAACATTTCTGCTGCAGAGATGGAAAAGGAACGTGAGAAGCTGCGTAAGAAGATCAAAGATACAGCATCTGCGTCTGCAATGAAAGCACAGAAACCAAAGAAAGAGCATAAAGCATCTGACTTCAAGCTCGGAGAATCCGTTAAAGTTCTCAGCATGAACCTGACAGGAACCGTAAGCTCTCTACCTGATGCCAAAGGGAATCTTACCGTACGTATGGGAATCCTCAGCTCCCAGGTCAACATCTCTGATCTGGAGATTATCGAGGAAGTCTCTCCGTATGCACCGAAGAAAATGAACCGTACTTCAAAAGGCAAAATTAAAATGGGAAAATCTCTTTCTGTCCGACCTGAGATCAATCTGCTCGGACGTACTGTTGATGAAGCCGTTGCTGAGCTGGATAAATACCTGGATGACGCAATCCTCGCTCACCTGAATACTGTCCGTGTAGTTCACGGAAAGGGAACCGGAGCACTCAGAAAGGGAATTCATGAATATCTGCGTCGTCAGAAACATGTAAAATCCTATCACCTTGCCGAATTCGGTGAAGGTGACGCTGGTGTAACAATTGTAGAACTTGGCTAATTATTTTAAACAGTTATCAACTACCTTATCATGGTTAATGGGGGGAAAAAAGAATGTTTGGAAAACAGAAAATCCTAATCGTAGATGATGATGAGAATATCGCTGAACTGATTTCTCTTTATCTCACAAAAGAATGTTTTGATACAAAATTAGTATATGATGGAGAAGATGCGCTTGCAGCTTTTGACAGCTATCAGCCAAATCTGATCCTTCTTGATCTGATGCTTCCAGGAATTGACGGGTATCAGGTTTGTCGTGAGATTCGTTCCAAAGCTGCCACACCGATTATCATGCTTTCGGCAAAAAGTGAAGTATTTGACAAAGTTCTCGGACTGGAACTCGGAGCAGATGATTATATCATGAAGCCATTTGACCCTAAGGAAATGGTGGCCCGCGTAAGAGCTGTCTTGAGAAGATATCAGGTTGGACAACAGAATGATACTTCTGTTGAAAAAACAAAATGTGCAGAGTTTGACGGATTGACAATCAACTTACAAACTACTCTGTTGTTTGTGACGGACATCCTGTTGATATGCCGCCAAAAGAATTAGAACTCCTTTACTGTCTTGCTGCATCACCGAATCAGGTATTCACAAGAGAGCAGCTCTTAGACCGTATCTGGGGCTATGAATATATCGGAGACACTCGTACCGTTGATGTTCATATTAAACGTCTGCGTGAAAAAATTAAAGACCACCCTCACTGGAATATCAGTACTGTATGGGGAATTGGTTACAAATTTGAGACAAAATAGATTTAAATCATCGATCCTGGATACTGTAAACAGCATCTGGTGACCGATGAGTACTTAGGGAGAAATTATGAAAGCAGTTCTGCATTTAAAATTTATTGTACTTTATATTATTTTCGGGTTTCTGTGTGTTTTCACAACGGCAACATTGACCACAGAACTGATCACCGAACGTCTGGAAAAAGATACTTCACAGACATTATACAGAGAAGCAACCATGATTGCAGATAATTATCTGCCTTCCTATTTTTCAAACGAATCTTCCAGCTGGGCTGTTCATTCTCAGTTGTCTGCTATGAAGACGTATCTTAATTCTTCTCTGTGGTTTGTTGAAAAAAGATGGTACAATGATCACCTCTGCAACCTGAAAGGATACTACTGCACCACAATCAGTCAATAATTTTTGATCCGGCCGAAAATCGGGTAGCAACCAAGTAACATGATCCGGAAACCTATCATAATTTATTTTCAGGAAGAATATGATTACTGTAAATGGCTCCTGTCACACAGGGATTTTATACAAAGGGATATCTGATCATTCACAGCCCTGTCTCTCTGATCAACGAAAGATGCCGCACGCTGATGGTTCCGGTTTATATTTCTCTTGGAGTTATTTTCCTGTTGTCCTTCATCTTCCTGCTCGGGTTCCATTTCTTCGTCCATCGTCCATTGTTGCTGATCACAGAAGCTGCGAAGCAATATGCCATGGCAATCTGGATTACGAGATTCCGGTAAACAGGCATGATGAGATCGGATATTTATCCGCATCACTGAATTTTATGGCTGCACAACTGAAGGATTCTGATGATTATCAGAAAAAGATCGTAGCAAATGTATCCCACGATTTCCGTTCTCCGTTGACTTCAATCAGGGGTTATGTAGAAGCAATGGCAGACGGAACAATCCCACCAGAGCTTCATGAGAAATACTTAAATATCATTCTCTTCGAAACGGAACGACTGACTGACCTGACAACGGATCTTCTTACTTTGAACGAATTTGATACAAAAGAGCTCCTGCTCAATAAAACTTCCTTTGATATTCAGGAGATGATCAAACATACTGCCCAGTCTTTCGAGGGTGTCTGTACTCAGAAGCATATATCCATTAAGCTCTTTCTACTGTCTGAACAGATTGATGTAATGGCTGACCGACGCAAAATCCAACAGATTCTTTATAATCTTCTGGATAATGCGATCAAATTCAGTGAGAATGACTCTTCTATTACAGTAGAAGTAACAACAAAAAATGACAAAGTCTTTGTTTCTGTAAAGGATCATGGAATCGGAATCTCAAGAAAGGAAATCAATAAGATTTGGGAGCGTTTCTACAAATCAGATCTTTCCCGTGGAAAAGATAAGAAAGGAACCGGACTTGGACTTTCGATCGTAAAAGAAATCATACAGGCTCACGATGAACATATCAATGTAATCAGTACGGAAGGGGTTGGCACCGAATTTATTTTTTCTTTAAGCAAAGCTTAAAGGACAACGTGAATAAAACAAAGAAAACATCAGGTTTTATACTTCATTCTGAAATTCAGAAATATAGAAGTAATAAAATCCTGATGTTTTTCTTTTGCCTGACAAGCTCTTTTCTTTTATGAAATTGTTCGATTTATTTTCAACTTATTCGTAAAGGAACGGTGTTATCGTATCGTCATTCATATTGTCTGCTGTCACCCACACATATCCTGTGTTGACCTCAGCTTCATTTCCAATCTCAAGAACTGTACGTGCCGCTGCAACTACTGTCGCATATCCCATTCCAAAAGGATTCTGCACAATAAGTCCATCCACCTTTCCATCTTTCAATGCATTGACCTGCTCTTTTCCTGCATCAAACCCTACTAATGTAATATGTTTTTCTGAATCAAACTGATCCAGCGTCCTAATTGCAAGCTGGGTTACTGTCTCGTTCGTAGCAATACATCCCTTTAAATCAGGATGTTTCTCCATATAATATTGAATTGCATCTTCATCACTCATCTTTGCCGCGCCATCGTTGACCTGCTGCATCTTCTCGGACAATTCATTGTCCGCTTCCTGTGCTGTCTCATTCGCACTTTCGTCTGCTGATGAAGAAGCCGCATTCGATGCTGCATCTGCAATTGTCTCGGAAGCATCACCTGTTCCTGTTGTCTCTTCCTTCTTTTCTCCTGCTTCTGCGGCTGCCAGTTCTTCTGGTGTTACCCCTACCTGTTCAGCCACAATCTGTTTCTTCAACATTTCCAGCTGATCCAGATAAATTGTCTCTGTAACAGTCACATTCGGATGATTTGCTGCAAGTTCATTTTTGATTTCTGCCTCACGCTCTTTCGCCGTATCTGATACTGTATCATGCACAAGCAGCAGAATTTCTCCACTGTCACCGATCTTCTCACAGAAATTCTTTGTTCCTGTTGTTACCGCTTCTATATTATTCGTTTTGCAAGTACTTTGGATATTCTGATAGCTGTTTCCCGAATCAAATGCTACGATCGGAATTCCATTCTCAATCGCAAGATCAAACTGGACGGAGCATGCGCTTGCATCTACACTGGAAATTGCGATCACATCCGGATAACGTGCAAGCTCTTCATCCAGAATATTCACCTGCTGATCGATATTATCATTCTCATCCGGTGCACTGTATAATACTTTTACCTTATCATTTCCTGAATAGCCCAGTGCTGTATTCAAGTCCGTTGCTGCCTGCTCTACCCCTGCCTTTACCTGATTCCAATATGGTGTTGAAGATGCCCTTCCGATTACAGAAATATAAGTTCCAGGTTCCAGATCTAGATTGTCTACCGATGCATATGCAGAAGATTTGATTGCATCCAGATTCGCCTGATATACCGGTGTTTCTGTCTTATCTCCTGTAAAAACCGGATCATCTGCTTTCTTTCCGCAGCCGGCTGCAAGTACCGTCATACAAAGTGCTGCCGCAATCGCTGCTCTTACATTTCGTTTCCGCATAACCTTCTCCTTCTTTTCATTTACACAATTTTATCTCTATGTTTTCTACTTTTTAACTCTCAATCCATTATGATACACGAATCCTTGAAAAATGGAAGAGATAATTTCTTAAAATCTCGTGAATTTTTGTTTTTTACTAATTTAGGATAGAAATCTTCTATTTTCCACGTTTACAAGTTCTATAAGACTAACTTATAAATTACTCAAATAAATACATCAGGAACTCTTGTATATTTCCCCATCTTGTATTAAATGAGGATAACGAAAAGGGAAAAACCTATCGTAATCCAAAAAAGGAGGGTACATACAATGGCACACGTAATTAGTGATGAATGTGTAGCTGTGGTACTTGCGAAGGCGAATGTCCAGTAGGCGCTATTTCTGAAGGAGATGGCAAATATGAGATCGATGCTGATGCTTGTGTAGATTGCGGAGCTTGTGAGGCTGCTTGTCCTACAGGCGCTATCTCTGAGGCATAATTTATAAGCGCTAAGTGATCACAAAACGCAGAAATCCTGCTCATCCGATTGATTCGATGTAGCAGGATTTCTTTTTTGCCACAATTTGATCGAACGATTAGCACTCCTTTCATAATTTCTCTATGCTATAATGAATGTAGCGAAATCAGAACAGTAATCGCAATGATTCTAACAGGAGGATAGAAAATCAATGGGTGAAGTCAGATTTATGATCTCTGAAGCTGCCAAGAAGGTTCAAGTAGAATCCCATGTCTTAAGATACTGGAAGATGAACTTCATATTCCTATCGGCCGCACAGAGATGGGACATCGATATTATACCCAGGATGATATCCAGCTCTTTTGCTGTATTAAAAAACTTAAGAATGAAGGGGTTCTGCTTCGCGATCTGAAGCCATTGATCCCAGAGTTGAAATCTACACGCCAGATAATGAGACACGCTGAAAACAAGGAAAAGAATGCCATTGCCAAAACACCCGCACCTGACCTGACATCTGAGTGCAAACCGGCCACCACCACTACTCCGGTCGAAGTCATCACAAATACCCAGCTGGAACATGTACGTTCACTCATCGGAGAGGTACTTACGGAAGTCGTTACTGAAAATAACAAAACATTAGAAAAAGAAATCAGACTCAGTCACCGCAGATGTCATACGTGAGATGGATTTTCTTTTCCAGGCAAAAGAACGGCAGGAAGAAGAACATTTCCGTAAACTGGACAGCCTGATTCGCCAGCAGCAGCGACCCGAAGAGAAACTGTGAAGAATAGTCCGGTACTGAGATTCAAAAAAAGATTTACATAGCATTTCTTCGATTTCTAATTGCACACTGCACATACCGGTAGATTTATTGGATTTGTATACCGAAAAAGGACAGGCTCTCCAACAAGTGCCTGTCCTTTTCTTTTTTACATCTCCTGATCCTGCTGACGCAGCTCGTTTCCAAAACGAGTGTACTGTGGCATCCACGCAAGACGCACGGTACCGATCGGGCCGTTTCTCTGTTTTGCGATAATAATTTCTGCAATATTCTTATCTTCCGTGTCAGGATTATAATAGTCATCACGATAGATAAACATACAGACATCGGCATCCTGCTCGATTGCTCCGGACTCTCGGAGGTCTGAAAGCATCGGACGCTTATCTGTTCTCTGCTCGACCGCACGGCTCAACTGTGACAGTGCAAGCACCGGCACATTCAATTCTCTGGCAAGACCTTTCAAAGAACGGGAGATCTCGGAAATCTCCTGCTGACGGCTCTCATTCTTTCTTGAATTGCTTCCGCTCATCAACTGTAAGTAGTCGATAATGATCAGGTCAAGTCCCATCTCCAACTTGTATTTTCTACACTTTGAGCGCATCTCTGAAATCGTAATACCTGACGTATCATCAATGATCATTCTTGATGATCCTATTGTTCCGGCTCCTTCGATTAACTTCTCCCAATCCGTATCTGACAGATTACCGGTTCTTAGTATCTGTGCATCCACATGAGACTCCAATGAGAACAAACGGTTTACCAACTGCTCTTTGGACATCTCGAGACTGAAGATTGCTACTGCTTTATTCTGACGAAATGCCACATGCTGTGCGATATTCAATACGAACGCTGTCTTACCCATAGAAGGACGGGCTGCGATCAGTACAAGGTCTGAGCGCTGCAGACCGGACAACTTATAATCAAGATCAATGAATCCTGTCGGAATTCCTGTTACTGTTCCTTTTGTCTTGGACGCACGCTCAATTACATCCAATGCATTGAGTACAACCTGCTTGATCGGTACATACTCTTCTGAATTCCCTGTCTCTGCAAGTGCAAAAACCTGCTTCTGTGCATCTTCCAAAATCTCCTCTAATGGCTGATTCTGCAGATAACAGGCATTTGCTGTCTCTTCATTTACTTTGATCAGGCGACGCATGATTGATTTTTCACGTACAATTTCAGCATAGCTCTTGATATTCGCAGAAGTCTGTGTTCCCATCAGCAAATCTCTTGCAAACTCCATACTGCTGATCTCTGGCGGGACATCCTTTTCTTTCAAATATTCCTGCAAGGTGATCAGATCGACCGGTTTTCCCGCATGAAACAGTTCCACCATAGAATTAAACAAGATTCCATATGCTGTCTGATAAAAATCATCCCCTGATAATATCTCGGAGGCCACCGTAATGGCCTCCTTGTTCATCAGCATCGCACCGAGCACTGCCTGCTCAGCCTCCGCACTGTGCGGAGGAATTCGTTTCATTGCTGCTTCCATATCCATAAAGATTTCGTCTCCTTATGCTTCTTCCTGTACAACTACTTTCAGCTCTGCTGTAACCTGTGGATGAAGCTTTACAGACACGTTGTGTGTTCCGAGTGTCTTGATCGCTTCTTTTAACTGGATCTTCTTTTTATCAACATTAAGATTCAACTGTGCTTTTACTTCCTCTGCAATCTCTTTGCTTGATACAGAACCGAAAGTTCTTCCGCCTTCTCCAACTTTGATGTGTGTTACAATTTTAGCTTCTGCGATCTTAGCTGCAAGCTCTTTCGCTGCCTCCAGGTTCTCCTCCGCAACTTTTTTCTCGTTATTCTTCTGAAGCTTCAGATCATTCAGATTCTTTCCTGTTGCTTCCAGTCCAAGCTTCTTTGGAATGATAAGTTTCTAGCATATCCATCATTTACGTTTACGATCTCTCCTTTTTTTCCAAGAGATTTTACATCCTGTAATAAAATAACTTTCATTATCAAATATCTCCTTCTTCTATCATTTTATCAATAGTCTCTTTCAATGCACTGACTGCTTCATGCATATTCGTGTGGTCAAACTGTGCTCCCGCGGAATTAATATGACCGCCTCCACCGAGCTTCTCCGCGATAATCTGAACATTCACTTCATCGATAGAACGCGCACTCATATAAATCTTATTTTCATATTCTGTCAATACAAAAGAAGCCTTTATTCCGCTAATATCCAACAATTCATTCGCCGCTTGTGCTGCAAGCACTGTAGGACTGTCAATATCGCTTGGGCATACTGCAATCGCATACTCCTTACGATAAACTTCTGCATTGCGGACTGCCTCAGCCTTTGCCTGATAAGATGCCATATCATCACGGAACATCTTACGTACCGTGTAATATCTGCACCACATCTTCTCAAAAATGCTGCTGCTTCAAAGGTTCTCACACCTGTGCGGTTCATAAAGTTTCTCGTATCGATCATAATTCCGGCATACATGCACTCTGCTTCAAGTGCCGGGAATTTGATGTCATCTACCATATACTGTAGAACTTCTGCGATCATCTCGCAAGTGGAAGAGGAATACGGCTCCACATAAGAAAGTACCGCGTTCTCAATAATATTACTGCTCTGCCTGTGATGATCCAGCACTGCAATCATCTTTGATCTCTTCAAGAGTTCCGGACACTCTGTCATCTGTGGCTTGTTTGTATCTACCACAATGACCATTGCATTGTCATCCACATAATCCAATGCCTGTTCTGACGTAATAAAAATATCATCCTCATATGCAGGGCTCTCCAGAATCTCATCATACAACGGGCGAACAGATCCGGTAACTTCATTGATCACGATATGTGCCTTTTTCTCCAGACTTACTGCAGCACGGTAAATACCCATACATGCACCGAAAGAATCCGGGTCAGCAATCTTATGGCCCATAACAATAACTTTGTCTCTGGTCACAATAAACTCTCGAAGTGCCTCAGCCTTAACACGCGCCTTCACTCGTGTATTCTTCGCTGTCTGCTCCTTCTTACCACCAAAATACGTAATTCCGTTGCAGTCCTTAATAACTGCCTGATCCCCGCCTCTGGCAAGTGCAAGGTCGATTGCCACACGTGCATACTGGTAACTCAACGCATACGTTGCCGTATTCAATCCCAAACCAATACTCAGCGTTGCTGATCTTGAATTACCGATATTAACCTGTTTTACCTCTTCCAGAAGGGAAAACTTGTCTTCTTTCAGCTTTTTGTAAGCATCCTTTCGAAGTACGATAAAATACTTATCCTTCTCCAGTTTCTTTACGATACCATCTACGTCTCCGATATACTTATTGATCTTACGGTCGATCAATGCCACAAGAAGGGATTGTCTGACTTCCTCAACACTTTCCATGACCTCGTCATAGTTATCGATATAAATCAATCCGGCAATCATTCTCTGGTCTTCGTTCTCTCGGATGTAGGCATTCAGTTCTGTCACATCTCTTAAAGAAACTGCAACAAAATATTCCTGCTCTTCCGGAATCTGAAGCAACTCTTCTTTCTCACTGAATCCCTCCAATGATACTTTTCGAAGCTCTGCCTGATAACTTCTTTCACGATAAGTTACTTCCAATTCTACATGATCCACATCATTTTTTGGAAACACACCCGGATGTAATTCTGGAATCATACGGTTCAGATAACGTTCTTTTCTCTGACCCTCTGTCAGATTTAAAAAACAATCATTCTTCCACAGAATCCTCCCGTCTTCAAGCGCAATCGCATAGGGAATTGCCAGTTCTTTGAGCAGTCGGTTTTCAATACCTTTGTACTGTACTGAAAACTGGATCAGATCTGCCAGGATCAAAGATCTGTTATAGAAATATAGCGAAAAAGCGATTCCTACATATATAATTATGATCACTGACATCAAAAGTCCGGCTTTCTTGTCTACCATGTACACCCATACATCCATGCCAATCAAGAGAAGTGTCATGATCAGCGGCCATCGCATGTACATTCTGAGCTGTCCCTTCAGCTGCATTTTATTCTTTTTCATAACTAATACCTCACCTGGGACTACTATCAATCACCACCATATGTGACTAATTACAATATAGCTAATCTATTATAGCATCTTTTCCCCTAAGATGCTATAGGTTGTATTATGCAAAAATGAGTTAGAAAAAAGCAAAAAGATCGAATTTCTGAATTTCTCCAAAAATTCGATCTTGTTATTAGCTAATTATCTCAATTAGTCCTGAACGTAAGGCATAAGAGAAATGTGTCTAGCTCTCTTGATTGCTACTGTAAGAGCTCTCTGGTGCTTAGCACAGTTTCCTGTAATTCTTCTAGGAAGAATTTTTCCTCTTTCAGAAACATATTTCTTTAATTTTGCAACGTCCTTGTAATCGATTTCGTTATTTTCTTTACCACAGAACACGCAAACTTTTTTTCTTCTACGAGCTGGGCCTCTTCTTTTGAATCCACCTCTGGTCTGCTTCCTTTTTCGTAAGCCATGATGGTTATCTCCTTTCCGACTTAGTTAAACGGTAACTCCTCATCGATACCATCCGGGATATTCATAAAGCCATCACCTGCATCTGCGCTAGGTGCCGGACTCGGTGCAGACTGACGCTGGAACTTGCTCTGTTAGCTTCGGCCTCGGCTCTGCTCTCTGCAAACTCCTGTTCTTCCACGATCACTTCTGTTGTGTATACTTTCACACCATCTTTGTTCGTGTAGCTTCCTGTCTGGATACGTCCGGAAATTGAGACACGCATTCCCTGATGGAAATACTTCTCAGCAAACTCTGCGGAACGTCCGAATATAACACACGGAATAAAATCCGCTGTCGGCTCACCGTCTCTTCTGAATCTGCGATCTACAGCAAGTGTATATCTTGCAACCGCTGTAGCACTGTCTCCCTGTGAATATCTCACCTCTGGGTCTCTTGTTAACCGTCCTACTAAAACTACTTTATTCATATATACCTCTTTCCGCTTATGCTTCCTGTTTCACGCATAAATATCTGAGTACATTGTCCATAATGCGGATACGCTGCTCTACTTCAGCTGGAACTGTACTTTCAGCCTCGAAGTGGATGAAGTAATAAAATCCTTCTTTCATTTTCTGGATCTCGTAAGCGAATCTTCTCTTGCCCCACTCATCAACGTCTGTTACATTACCGCCGAAACGAGTGATCATTGCTTTCACTTTCTCGATTACTTCCGCTCTTGCTTCGTCTTCGAGTTTTGCGCTTACAACAACAGCTAATTCATACTTATTCATCTTATTTTACCTCCTTATGGTCTCTTGGCCCCCGGTTCCTCCCGGGAACAAGGAAATTGAATGACTGATTGGAATTGTTCCATCAGCATGTCACATTTTCTTATAATACCATAAAGAATTTGTTGTTTCAAGCCTTTTTTGTAATTTGTCTTGTATTTTTTTCTACCAATTTTCTTGGCACCATAATCTGGTGCCCACACCCCATACATTTGAGACGAAAATCCGCTCCGACCCGGAGAATCTCCCACTGCTGACTTCCGCATGGATGCGGTTTCTTCATCTTAATAATGTCGCCTACATCAAATCTGTCTGCCATTCTAATTTTCTCCTCCGTCTGTCGCCGTCAATACTCCCTGCAAAAGGAATCTCTCATCTTCTCTTACATTGGTACAAGTTGAAAGACTGACAATCTGAGACTGCGCATTCACTTCTGTTCCTGTGTCATATGCTGAATCTTCTTTACACATTTTCAAATAACTCTCAAACGCTTCGTCTGTCGCATAAGTCAGATTATACTGATCTGAAGTATCCTTCACAACAGCTGCTGAAAACACGGTATAAGTCCTTGTTTTTCCATCCGGTGTATAAATATAGAAATTCGGATGTTCTTTATAGAAAGATTCTTCCTCATACTCTTTCAGCTGCGAAAACATCTCTCCGCCTATTTTCATATTATGACCATAAATCATTGTATTCTTGTCTGAGAAATCACTTGTATTTCTCATGTCCATGAAAATCGCACCAAGCTTATTATCACTTTCCGTAAATGTCTTTGTAAGGTATTCCTTATTATCCGCACTTTTCACAACCGGATAACTAATGATCGACGGTTCATCAAAACGGATCCATGCAACAGTATCCGGATTTTCCTGCAAGAGTACATCAAAATCCACCTTAAATCGAGCTTCCGAGGTGTCCTCTGAATCCTTCGTAGTCTCTATCGTAATTGCTTTATCTTTGAGTTTGTCGTACTCTTTTCCACCGGAATAGTACGGTATCAGCATTTTAACCAACTGAAAAAGTGAAAATGCAAAAACACAGATTGCCACGATCAAAATCGTCGTTGTTACTACATCAAATGCAACACGTTTTTTCTTTCGCCCGCCTCTTCTCTCTGCCTGCCGTTTTGCCCCTCTGCGGCGTACCGGCTTTTTTACGTTTCTTCCCATTTGTTTTCCCCCACTTATTCTATTCTCTAAAAGCCAAGATTCTCGTCTACAAGGATAATTTTAAAGCGCCCCTTTTGACGACTGAATCTTGTCATCAATATCTGACAGCAGATACATTCCGGACTCTTACAGTCAAAGCAGCTTCCAGCCTTGGAACATGGTGTATCAATTCCAAAACGCTGTGCATTTACAGGTGCAGCTTCATTTCTCGCCCTGCTCATTGCATCTTCCTGTGTCTTTACAACTTTGTTCATGCCAACAATTAAAAGTACATTCTTGGGTCCAAATGCATATGCTGCCACACGGTTTGCATTTCCGTCAATATTAATGAAGACACCGTCCTCACTCATCGCATTCACGCTTCCGAGGAACCAGTCGCAGGAAAAAGCTGCTCTCGCGATTTTCTGTTTCTCTTCCTGTGTAGATGCTTTATCTCTGTCACAGAAATTATAATTTCCGGAACAGATTGCATCAATCAATCCACACTCACGAACAGAAGAGGAACCTCCCATATTAATCGTGCTTCCTTCCGGAATCCACTCCAGTGCTTTCTTCACTGCTTCTTCCTTTGTCTCAGCATAATAAGCATCCATATTTCTGGATTCAAGCGCTTTCACCACACGTTCTCCAAGTACTTTGTTTCTTTTCTGTCTTGCATCCATCTTAATTGCCTCGCTTTCATTTTGTGTTATCAACATACAGTTTCATTTTTTGAAAAGTTATTCACAATTTGAGTAACTGTTCAGAGCCAAGCAAATTCAAAAAACAGGTGTAAAATGCTTGCATTTTTAAGACTGTTTTGAAATTTTATTTGGCGGATACGCCACACCTCAAAATGCATAGCATTTTGGAGGTTGGCTCTGAACAGTTAGCAATTTGAATTAGTTATCCCCTGCTTTTTCAACAGTTCATGAATGGTATATGCCACCCCTAAGTCTTCATTTGACTTTGTAACATATTTTGAAACCTGCTTCACTTCATCATCTGCATTTCCATCGCAACAGTTGCGCCAAATCCATAGACAACATAGAGTAATCATTCAGGCTGTCACCAAATACCATCACTTCATCTTTTGTATAACCTAAAGATTCAATATATTCCTGAATCGCAGGTCCTTTCTCCGCTCCTTTTACCGTGATTTCCAGATTATTATAGAAGGAAGACGCAACTGCGAGCTCCGGATTCTGCATCAGTCTGCGCTTGATCTTATCAAGCATCTCCAGATCGCCTGTAAAAAGGAAAATCTTATGGATTATAATTCCCTGTTTCTCTAATTCGTCCACAGAATCGATTCGTCTTGAACTTGCCTTCACTCGCTTATAAAGTTCTGACTGCTCTATTTGGTCTCTGCACTCAGATAAATGGAACAACTGAATCTGACGAACAATACTCTCCTCTACTTCCTCCGGTGTTCCCACACGATACTCATAAGGTCCGGCACAATACAATACCGAGATTGGATATTCTTCCAATACCTTTGCCACCTCATTGCAGACCTCATATGTAAATCCTATGCTTTTTAGAATTTCACCCTTTGGGTTGCGTACCTCTGCGCCTGAGCCCACAATAAAATCACAGCCAAGATCCAGATCTTTTAATTCTTCCATTGCTCCATTATAACTTCTTCCGGTTGCTATCATAAAGCGGATTCCCGCCGCCTGTGCTTCACGGATCGCTTCTACTGTCTCCGGTGCTACTTTATGATTGTCTCCAAGAAGTGTTCCATCCATATCACTTGCTATTACTTTGATCATAATCCGCTTTCTCCTGTTAAAATTGTTACTGTTTTTACCTTTGTCTATGAGTATAACTGTTTTTTTCAAGCTGTGCAAGACACGTCTGTTGAAGTTAATCTATTGTTTTTAAAACCTTTACTGCTTTCACGATTTCTTCTTCCGAAGTCTGCCAGAGCGCATAATCTCCACGCTCTGACAATCCAAGTCCTATTCCTTCTTTTCTATATTTCATCGCACTGTCCACTACGATTTTTCCAGACATATGATAAGAAGTAATTCCAGTATATGGAAGAAGCTTTTCTATTGATTCTGCACCAATCCCACTTGCGGCAAGGATTTCTATTCTTCCTGCGCTTTTTTCCTGAAGTGCTTTCAGCATCTCTCTTCCTTCCCATGCTGTTTCCTTCTGTCCACTTGTCAGAATCGTATCAAATCCAAGTTCAATGGCTTCTTCGAGTGCTTTCATCGGATCTATGCAGACATCAAATGCACGGTGAAGCGCTTTCTCTTTATTTCCTGCTGCCTTAATAAGCTCTGCCATATGCTCTGTATCCAACGTACCATCCGGATTGAGCATTCCGATGACAACTCCAATCAGCTCCCATCTCACAGTACTATCTGAACTTCCTCTTTTAGCTGTTCAAACTCATACTGGTCATAACAATAATCTCCATATCTTGGACGAAGAAGAACTCTTGTCTTGATATTCGTATATTTTTTTACAAGATCAAATAATGCTTTTCCCGGAGTAAGTCCTCCGATCACAAGATTACTACAAAGCTCGATTCGGTCTGCGCCACCTTTCTGCGCATTGATCGCTGATTGTACACAATCTGTGCATGCTTCTAATATTGTTGTTTTCATCTGTTCTGTTTTCCTTCAATAATTAAGAATTTGTAACTGTTCAGAGCCAAGCAAAATTTCAAAAAAAAGGTGTAAAATGCTTGCATTTTTTAGACTGTTTTTTGAAATTTTATTTGGCGGATACGCCACACCTCCGAAATGCATAGCATTTTGGAGGTTGGCTCTGAAT
>ENA-OQCP01000293-OQCP01000293.1-human-gut-metagenome-genome-assembly--contig:-NODE-293-length-22596-cov-8.755841_pt1 | contig 22596 bp, 32 predicted proteins | sample MGYA00242760_ERZ504583 | MGnify/ENA primary metagenome ERZ504583 (study PRJEB26092, sample SAMD00036308) | human gut metagenome | host: Homo sapiens | study: EMG produced TPA metagenomics assembly of...
TAATCTCCACTTTGAGCCCCCCAAGCAGGCCAAAAACGGGAGATTATCCACTCTCATTCTGCAGGCACTCATTTAAGTACGTCCCCAATGAGTACCTGCCGATGCTTTGGCAAAGTCAGCGAAAACGCCCTAAGCGAGCAAGGTGACGTGAAAGAGGAGGCATTGACCTTCTGGTCATGCCCGACGATTGAACGTCAGATTGCCGCTTAGGGGCGTTTGCAGCGTCAAGTGGTTACGCGGTTCGTAGAACCGCGTAACTTAAAGAATGAGCATCGCGTCGCCAAAGCTGAAGAAGCGGTAGCGCTCCTCGATGGCGGCGGCGTAGGCATCCATGATCTGGTCGCGGGTGGCAAGCGCGCTCACGAGCATCATGAGCGTGGAGCGCGGCACGTGGAAGTTTGTGATCAGCGCGTCGACCACGTGATAGGTCGAGCCGGGCATAAGGTAGAGCTGCGTCGTGGCGTTCTCGCGCACCACGATGTCACCGCGGCCAAGTGTATCGGCCCCGTCCTCGCGGTCCTCAAAATAGCGCGCCGTCACGGCCGGATCGGACACCGGTGCCTCAGCGTCAAAGGCGCTCTCGAGCGAGCGCACTGCGGTGGTACCGACAGCAATCACGCGATGCCCCTCGGCCTTAGCCTTATGCACGGCGTCGACAACCTCCTGCGACACGTGGTAGCGCTCGGTGTGCATCACGTGCTGCGTGGGGTCGTCCTCCTCCACCAGACGGAAGGTATCGATACCCACCTCGAGCTCGACGGCGGCAAACTTCGCACCCTTGGCCTCGATAGCGGCCATAAGCTCGGGCGTAAAATGCAGACCCGCCGTAGGAGCGGCAGCCGAGTGCTCCTCCTTCATGGCGTAGACGGTCTGGTACTTCTCGGGATCGCCCTCGTAATCGGTAATGTAAGGCGGCAGCGGCACGTGGCCGGCAGCATGGATGGCCTCGTCGAGCGTGCGCGGGTCACCGGCGGCATTGCAACCGGCCGGCTCAAAACGCACCAGACGACCGCCGCGGCTATCGGTGACAAAGTCGATGACCTCGGCCATCAGCACCACGGGAGCCCCCTCGGGCGCATGGGCGCCACCGGCGCGATACTCAATCTGAGCACCGGGCTTCAGGCGCTTGCCCGGCTTGACCAGGCACTCCCAAACGTGACCCAGCGGGTCAACATCCTCGCGGCGCTTGAGCAGCAGCGTCTCGACCACACCGCCCGAGCCAGCCTTGCGACCGATAAGACGGGCCGGCATCACGCGCGTCTGGTTGATGACGAGCACATCGCCCGGCTCGATATAGTCGATGATGTCGCGGAAGATGCGGTGCTCAACGGTACCGCCATGCTCTAGCGGCGTTCCTGTCTCGGAGCCTTTGCGATCAACCACCAGCAGGCGGCAGGAGTCGCGCGGCTCGGCAGGCGCCTGGGCGATGAGCTCTTCGGGCAGGTTATAGTCAAAATCATCGGTACGCATAGACACGTCGGATTCTCCTTATATAGCTAAAGTCCGCTCTACATCCTAGCAGGCTGACGTCCCAAGTGAACTACTTTTTGGCGGCTTTGCGCTCGTCGCGGATGCGGGCGCGGTCCATGGCCGCCTCGACAGCCGAGAAGCGGCAACCACAGTAGTTCTGCCGATACATGCCAAGCTCGCGCGAACGACGTGTCGCCTCGGGGTAATACGGGCGAAAATCGCGAATCACCGGGGTGAGCCCGTGTGCCGCCGCCAAGCGCTCAAGCACGTCATTGCAGGTATCGAACAGCTGGTACGGCGAGACGGCGAGCGTCGTGCCCACAAACTCAAACCCGCGCTCCTGGGCCACGCGGCACGCCTCGGCCAAGCGCAGGGCATAGCACGCGCGACAGCGACGAGGCCGATCGACACCCAGCGGTGCCACGCCGGTCTCCCAGCGATCGCGGTCCTCCCCTGCCTCGATGAGCTCGATGTCGCCATCGGCACACCACCGGCGCAGCTCGTCCAAGCGGCGCTGCCATTCATCGCGCGGTTGAATATTGGGGTTGGTCCAGCAAATCGTGGGCTCAAACCCCTCCTCGCGCAGCAGGCGAACCGGCTCAAGCGAGCATGGTGCACAGCACGCATGCAGCAACAACGACTTCATCGACATCTCCTCACCCAAAAAAGCGCACGCCAAAGGACGTATCCTCGCAGGCGACAATGCGGCGGTCGCGCAAAATGGCCCGCACGTAATACCAGTCGCCCACACAGCCCGACAAATGCAAGCCAGCCGCCAGGTAACACAGCAGCGGATAGCCCGAGAGCGCAAAGCCCAGGGCAAACGCCACCGTCAAAACAACCGTGGGCGCCAGGCAAATGGCCATGTACCGCCGACGCGAATACACAACGCCCTCGGCGCAGGCATAGATCATCGCCGTCTCACGATTCGCGCCAAAGGTCACATGCGCGCCCGCAGGCGCCAGCAGCTTAAAAAACACCGCATGCACCAGCTCGTGCACGGCAAACGACGCTGCAGAAACCGCAGCCACACCGACCATCCAGCCCACGACGGTGGTCCAGCCGCCCGCCTCAGCCGCGTCCAAGTCCGCAGGCCCGCCCAGCAGCATAAACACCGGCACCAGGCACACGGCAAACACGCCGACTACGACCATCCCCCACACAAAGCAGGCGTGCAGAAAATCCTCGTCCTCAAACGCATGTATGTTGGAAATCTCATTCATAGCATCTTAGGATAGCGCCCCTGCCACGTACCCGTCCGCATGTGCGATAATGTCGAACGATATGCACGAATTGACCACCGCGTCGCCAGGCCTTGCGCCCGGCCGCGCTCCCACCATATGCGAAGGAGTCCCATGGCATCCAAATATTCCATGAACGACCGTCCCAGCTGGCCGCGCCGCGCCATCGTTACCGCCGGCGAGCCCTACGGCAACAAGGGCCTGCACTTTGGCCACGTCGGCGGCGTCTTTGTCCCGGCCGACTTCTTCGCCCGCTTCCTTCGCGACCGCCTGGGCCGCGAGAACGTCATCTTCACCTCGGGCACCGACTGCTACGGCTCGCCCATCATGGAGAGCTACCGCAAGCTCAAGGAGAACGAGGGCTACGATAAGTCCATCGGCGAGTATGTCGAGTCCAATCACTCCCGCCAGGCCGCGACCCTCAACAACTACAACATCAGCTGCGATATCTACGGCGGCTCGGGCCTTGAGCCGGCTGCGCAGATTCACAACGAGGTAACCGGCGAGATTATCAAGCGCTGCACGAGCAGGGCACCATCTCCAAGCGCTCCACGCTGCAGTTCTACGATGCCAAGCTGGCACGTTCCTCAACGGCCGCCAGGTGATCGGCCGCTGCCCCATCCAGGCTGCAAGTCCGAGAAAGCCTACGCCGACGAGTGCGACCTGGGTCACCAGTTTGAGCCCGAGGAGCTCATCGCGCCCAAGAGCCAGCTCACCGGCGAGGTGCCCGAGCTGCGCCCAGTCGACAATCTCTACTTTGATCTGCCGGCCTACCTCGACTTTATGAAGACCTATACCGCCAAGCTCGCCCAGAACCCGCAGGTTCGCTCCGTGGTCTCCAAGACCATGGAGGAGTGGCTGCTGCCGGCTCAGCTCTACATCCAGAACAAGTTCCGCGAGGCCTTCGATGCCGTCGAGGACCAGCTCCCCGAGCACACCGTGCTGGAGCCCGAGGGCAACAAGAGCAGCTTTACCGTCACCTTCCCCAGCTGGAAGGAGCGCGACGACGCCCACGCGGTGCTCGCCAACGGCGGCGTGCGCTTCCGCAGCGGCAAGGCACTCGTGCCCTTCCGCATCACCGGCAACATCGACTGGGGCGTTCCGGTGCCCGAGGTCGACGGCGTGACTGACGTCACCTGCTGGTGCTGGCCCGAGAGCCTGTGGGCGCCCATCAGCTATACGCGCACCGTGCTCGCGCGCGATGCCAAGGCAGCCGGCGTGACCGAGGGTGTCGCCGCCCAGGACGCCGCCCTCATGGGCGAGCCCGCCGCCGACTCCACGCAGGTGCCCGCACCCACCTACCAGCACAGCTCGCTCGACTGGCGCGACTGGTGGTGCTCTGACGACGCTCAGATTTACCAGTTCATCGGTCAGGACAACATCTATTTCTACTGCATCGCGCAGACCGCCATGTGGGAGGCCCTGGCTGGGACCTCACGCAGAGCACCGTCAGCGCCTGCTACCACCTGCTCTACATGGGCAAAAAGGCCAGCTCGTCCTCGCAGACGCCTCCCCCGCCGGCAGACGACCTGCTCAACCACTACACCTGCGAGCAGATGCGCGCGCACTGGCTGTCGCTCGGCCTATCCGAAAAGCCGGTGAGCTTTAGCCCCAAGGCATACGACACGCGTGTGACCGGCAAGGACAAGGACGGCAACGAGGTACGCGCCTGCGACGACAAGCGCGTTATCGACCCGGCCTTAAGGAGAGCGCGCTGCTGACCGGCGTGTTCAACCGTCTGGCCCGCAGCTGCTTCTACGGCGTCGCCGTCAAGGAAGGCGACGAGAGCCCCTACCGCAACGGCTGCATCCCCGCCGGTGCCGCTTCTGACACCGTGGTCGAAGCCGCCCAGCAGGCAGCCCTCGCCTTTGAGCAGGCCATGTACAAGTTCGAGACGCACCGCGCGCTTGCCGTGTGCGACGACTACCTGCGCGCCGCCAACAAGCGCTGGAGCGACGCCTCCAAGGCCGCCAACAAGCTCGAGGGTAACGAGGCAAACGCCGCAATGACGCAAGCGCTCGTCGACGCCTTTACCGAGCTGCGCGTGGCGACGTGCTCATGCACGGTATTGTGCCGGCCGGCTGCGAGCTCATCTGCAAGTACTTCGACGTTGACCCGGTCGCCTTCTTTAGCTGGGATAACATCTTCGCCTCCACGGATGAGTTTGTGGAGAGCTTGGGCGAGAAGCCCGGCGAGCACCGCGTAAAGCCGCTGCCCCCGCGCTTCGACTTCTTCAGCAAGCACGAGAGCCAGTACTAGGCAACAGCAACGCGCCCGGGAATGATTATTCTGGGACGGGGATTAAAAAATCATTCCCGGGCGACGCAAAGTAGTCTTTTTGGGACGGGGATCATTAAATGATTTTTTAATCCCCGTCCCAGAATAATCATTTAGGTGGAAGGAAAGACGGATGTCCAAGCCGCGTCGTCGTAAGCAGAAAAAGCAGGTTAAGCCCGAGCTCAAGCTCAGGCAGTTTGCCGCCACCGAGCTTTCCGACCAGCTTGCCGCCCAACACTCCGCCGCCGACCTGCCGCGCTTTATGGTCGACACGGTCGCCGGCGCTATGCGCCCGCCGAGGCCGAGCTCATGATCAAGGGCTTCGCGCCGCGGCCACACGCCCGGTCACGCTGCGCGCCAACACGCTCAAGGCAACCGCCGAGGACATCGCTGCGGCGCTCGATGCCGCCGGCATCGCTCACAACCCCGTCACCTGGTACCCAGACGCCTTCATCCTGCCCGAGGCCCAGGTTTCCGACCTGTGGGATCTCGACATCTACCGCGACGGCAAGATCTACCTGCAGAGCCTGTCGTCCATGATGCCGCCGCTGGTCCTGGGCGCTCAGGCAGGCGAGGACATCCTGGACATGTGCGCAGCCCCTGGCGGCAAGACGACGCAGATCGCCGCCCTCACGCAGGGGCAGGCGCACCTTACCGCCTGCGAGATGAGCATTCCCCGCGCCGAGAAGCTCGAAGCCAACCTCCACCGCCAAGGCGCAAAAAACGTGCCCGTCATGCGCATCGACGCACGCGAGCTCGACGAGTTCTTCCGCTTTGACCGTATCCTGCTCGACGCTCCCTGCACCGGCACGGGCACCGTCGTCAGCGGCAACGAGAAGAGCCTGCGCGGCCTCACCGAGCAGTTGCTCGGCAAGTGTGCCCGCTCGCAGCGAGCACTTCTGGACCGCGCCATGGGAGCCCTCAAACCGGGCGGCACGCTCGTCTATTCGACTTGTTCGATCTTGCCGCAGGAAAACGAGGACGCCCTGCAAGAGGCCCTCGACAAGCATATGGACTGCGAGCTCATCCCCCTCGACGGCACGCCAAGCGAAAGTGAGGCACGCCGTGCCCAGGAAGCTGGTGAGGAGCCGCGCATCGAGTCCAACGCCCTGACCGAGGCCATTGCCGCGGGTCAGGTATCGGCCATCGCCAACGGCCTGCCCAGCACGCTCACCATTCCGCCCAGCCGCGAATTTGAGGCTTCTACATTGCCCTGATCCGAAAACGCAGCTAGCGCACGGATCCAAAACTCAACAAGCTATCTCTGTGCGCGTTTGCTCTGCTGGTCGCGATGCTGTTTAAGCGTCGCGCGCTCCTTGCGTTCGGCCCTTTTGCCTTAATGGCCGTGACCACAAAGTAGATGACCGCGGCGGCAACAATTGCGCCCACACACAGGCCAATCGAGCCAAACATTGCTGTCAATTCCATACCGCGTCACCTCTCTTTTAAACGGGACTTTCAAGATAGCACCTCGATCACCGCCACCACAGCTCCTTCACGTTCGCCGGCCCTTCGGTCTAACGGATGGCGCGGCGGGGAAAAATCAACTCGTCAAACGATTTAGCAAGCACAACGCTGCCGGCACCCTGCCGGCCGTCATCACATAGAATCGAGCCCACATGGATACCCTCAACGATCTAAATGAGCGCGTCGACGCCTTCGTCGGCACCAGCTCCTTCGACACGCCCGCCGCGGCAAACGACCAAGCTCCCATCGATGTGCCCGCCGAGGTTCACGAGGACATCGTCGCCTCGGTCGATTTCTCCGAGGTCGAGCTTGCGGACGAATTTACCGAGCCCCAGGTGGCCGTAACTCCCAACGGTCTTTTGCCCATGGAGCCGCTGCCCATCGACGGGCGCCTGCGCAAGGCGGCCCTTCGCATGCCCGATGAGATTGAGGAGGCCAGCGGCTTTACGCTCTTTGGCCGCCGCATCAAATCGCTCATCTACACCACCGACGTGGCGGTCATCCGCAACTCCAATGCCGACGCCGTGTTTGCGGTCTACCCCTTTACGCCGCAACCCGCCATTACGCAGGCGCTGCTGACGGTCGCCGAGTGCCCGGTCTTGTGGGCGTTGGCGGCGGCACCACCACCGGCAAGCGCTCCGTGCAGATGGCGGCCGTCTCCGAGATGCAGGGCGCGGCGGGCTGCGTGGTCAACTCCCCCGCCACCGCCGAGATGGTCGAGCACATCACCAACATCGCCGACATCCCCGTCTCGCCACGGTCGTTCGTTGCGACGACGATGCTCACGCCAAAGTGCGCGCCGGCGCCAAGATCCTTAACATCGCGGCCGGCAAGAACACGCCACAGGTCCTGCGCGAGCTGCGCGAGCACTATCCCAACCTGCCGCTCATCGCACCGGGCGGCAAGACGCCCGAGAGCATCCGTGAAACCATCGCCGCCGGTGCCAACGCCATCATTTGGACGCCGCCTTCGGCCCAGCAGCTGCAGACCGACATGATGCAGCGCTACCGCAAGATGAAGGAAGACGCCACGCCCGTCATCTCGCACGACGATGTACCCATTATCGACCAGGTTGCCGCCGCCGAGGTCAGTCAGGTCGAGAACATGAATCCCGACGTGCCGATTCCCGACGAAGTCATCGAGCGCGTTGCTTCGATCCACGATCATATCGAGGAGCGTCGCGCCAACCGTGGACTCAAGCCCTCGCTGCACGGCTTCTTCTTCCGCGGAAAGAAACGCTAGCAAAACATCTTGCCCGCCCCACAAACGTGAGGCGGGCCGTTTTCGTTTGAGCAATCATGCAGCGATGTGATGGGGCAAATTAATCCACGCGCTTGTCGCCCATAAAGAAGAGCGCCACCGTACCAGGTCCGGTATGCGAGCCAATCAGAGTACCGATGTTATTGATCTCAATCTTGCCTTTAAGCTGCGGAACCTGTTCCTCAATCAGCGCCGCAACTGCCTCGGCATCCTCGCGGCACGCCGAGTGCGACATGATGCACTTACCCGAATAATCCGCACCGTCCTGCACGTGTGCCATCATGGTCTTAGCCATCTCGGAAATCGCGCGCTTCTTAGTGCGAATCTTCTCACGTGGCGACAGCTTACCTTCGCAATCGACCGTCATAAGTGGGCAAATCTTAAGCGCCGTGCCGATGATCGCGCTCGCAGCCGAAATGCGACCGCCGCGCAGGTAGCTCGACAGATCGGTCGAGAAGAACCAGTGGTGCAGGTTGAGCTTATGCTCCTCGATCCAAGCGGCCGTCTCGTCGAGTGAAGCCCCGCTATCGCGCACGTCGGCGGCACATTCCGCCAGCAGGCCAAAGCCCGAAGACGCTGCCAGCGAATCGATGACGCGACCTTGCCGCCCTGGGGATAGCGATCCGCGAGCATCTGCGCCGCAACGCAGGCCGATCCATACGTGCCCGAAATACCCGACGACAACGTCAGGTGCAGCACGTCTTTGCCCTCGGCAACAAGCGGCTCCCAAAACTCTTCGTACTCACCCACGCTCACCTGAGACGTCTTGGGCATGGCGCCCGCGGATATCTGGGCAAAAAACTCGTCCGGCGTAATAGACTGATACAGATCGTCCGTATAGACAACATCGTCGATCTCGTAATGAAAACACACGACGGGGATATTGCGCGATTCAAAGAACTCACGGGTTCGATCGGCGGCAGATTCACAGGTCAGGACAAAATCACTCATATGAGGCTCCTTAAGTATTGCTGCGCAAATTATCGCACAGCAAGCCTAAATACGATACAAATGTCCGCTATTTACCAATGCGAACCATTTGCATCCAATATCTTTATCATGAACATCCCCATCCCCCGCCATGGGCCAACGTGGGCAAAAACACCCGCTTCGTCTCCACTCAACCGCCATATCTACCTCCACTAAATCGATTTAGCAAACCGTTCGGCTAACAATTCGGCCGCCCATCCCCAATCGAAACAAAAGCGGCGCATACTGATAAACGTTTGACACTGTTTATCAGTTTTACCAGCCTATCGGAAGGTGTTTCATGGTCGCATTCGATCGCAATCCGCAAGACTTCAAGTATCTGCGCCTGCTGTCGAGACAGTTCCCCACCGAACAATCCGCATTTACCGAAATTATCAACCTCTCGGCCATCCTCAACCTACCCAAAGGCACCGAGCATTTTATGAGCGACGTGCATGGCGAGTACGAAGCCTTTATGCACATCCTCAACAACTGCTCGGGCGTCGTGCGCGAACATGTCGACGAGATTTTTGGCGACACGCTTTCCTTTGACGAAAAGGGCGAGCTGTGCACGCTCATCTACTACCCGCGCGAGAAGATCGACCTGGTCCGCAGCCGGCGCGAAGACTCGCCCACCTGGTACAGGACGATGCTTGACCAGCTCATCATGGTCGCCCGCTCGCTTTCGAGCCGCTATACGCGCTCCAAGGTGCGTAAGGCCATCCCACGCGATTACGCCTACATCATCGACGAGCTGCTGCACACGCATCCGGACGAGAACAACTATCGCGTGCGTTATCACGAGCGCATCGTGGAGTCCATTCTGGAGACCGCCAGCGCCGACGACTTTATCGAGTCGCTCGCCTCGCTCATCAAGCGCCTGGCCGTCGACCACCTGCACCTGGTGGGCGACATCTTCGACCGCGGCGGCGGCGCTGCCAAGATTATGGACCGCCTGCTCACCTACCATTCACTCGACATCCAGTGGGGCAACCACGACCTGCTGTGGATGGGCGCTGCGGCCGGTGAGCCCGCCTGCATCGCAACGGTGCTGCGCAACAACTACGCTACGACAACTACGAGATCCTGGAGAACGACTACGGCATCTCGCTGCGTGAGCTTGTCGCCTTTGCCGATGCCACCTACACCGCCGGTGAGTCCATCACCCCGCTGATCAAGCCATCAACGTCCTGCTCTTTAAGCTCGAGGGCCAGATTATCCAGCGCCATCCCGAGTTCGACATGACCGACCGTCTGTTACTCGACAAGATCGATCACGGCACCGGCACGGTCACGCTCGCCGACGGCAGCGTGTGGCCGCTCACGACCAACGACTTCCCCACCGTCGACCCGGCGGACCCCTATACGCTCACGTCTCAGGAGCAGCACATCATCGACAAGCTCGTGTCCGAGTTTGTCACCGCCGATCACCTGCATCGCCATATCGATTTCCTCTATTCCCACGGCTCGATGTACAAGGTCGCCAACGGCAACCTGCTGTTCCACGGCTGCGTGCCGCTCAACGAAGACGGCACCTTTAGCAGCATGAACTGCCTGGGCACCTGGCACGCTGGCCGCGATTATCTCGATTTTTGCGACCACATCGCCCGCCGCGCCTGGCGCGTGGCGACCGCGACGCTCTCGACTGGATGTGGTACCTGTGGATTGGCTTTAACTCACCCGCCAGCGGACGCCTGGTGCGTACCTTTGAGCGCGCCTATATCGCCGACAAGAGCACCTGTCGAGCCGATGGACCCGTACTTTACGCTTACCAAGTCGCCCTCGGTCTGCGACGACATCATGCGCGAGTTTGGCGTCGCGCCCATGGCATGCTCACCGACCGGTCACATCATCAACGGCCACACGCCCGTTAAAACCACCAAGGGCGAGCAGCCATCCGCGCCGAGGGCAAGCTGCTGGTCATCGATGGCGGATTCTGCCGCGCTTACCATCCCAAGACGGGCATCGCCGGCTACACGCTTATCTCGAGCTCGCGAGGATGCCGCCTCAAGTCGCACCAGGCCTTTACCACCGTTGCCGAGGCACTCACGCGCAACGTGGACATCGAAAGCGAGACCAACCGCTTTGACGAGGCCGACCGCCGCCGCATGGTGAGCGACACCGATACCGGCGCCAAGATCCGCAGCCAGATCCAGGATCTGCGCCAGCTGCTCGATGCATATAGAAACGGTGCTATCGAGGAGCGCGTCTAGCCCCACCCGCGGGGATTGGCTAAACTTGCTGAGTTTGTCATCCCCACGCGCCCCGGCGCCACCATAAGGCAGGTACCATGCAAAAGCTCCTTGCGCAGATCATGAAATTTGGCGTCGTCGGTGTCATTGCCACGGTTATCGACTTTGGCATTATGAATCTGCTCCACTACGGTCTGGGCCTTAACATCCTAATCGCCAACACCAGCGGCTTTATCATCTCACTCATCTTTAACTACCTCGCAAGCATGAAATACGTGTTTGCGCACAAGGAAGGCATAAGCCGCCGCCGCGAGTTCATTATCTTTGTCGTGCTGTCCGTGATCGGCCTGGCACTCAACGACGGTATCGTGTTGACACTCAACGCCGGCCTGGGACTCGAGCCAATATCGCCAAGATCTGCGCCACCGCGCTTGTCATGGTCTACAACTTTGTGACCCGAAAGATCTTCCTGGAAGGCGACGAGACCAAGTAACTCGCAACCTTACAGCTTTACGATGCCCACGGATGACGCGCGTCGAGCGCTGTGTTGTTCGTGGGCCTTGCTCGTTTACGGGCAAATTTTCAACGTTTGCGGATTAGCTCTTGAAAATTTGGCGAGTTCGTATAGTTCTTGGCAAGGACCTTACGTTTCCCTTGCAAAAGCTCTAAAGTATCCTCTGCTCGATTCATCAACGCATTGGATGTGATTACGTGCGCAAGGCACTGGCACAACCTCATACCAAGCAGTTCCTCAAGTTCGCCGTCGTGGGTCTTGTCTCCTTTGGCATCGACTGGGGTATGCTCATTGCGCTCGTCGAGCTGTTTCACCTCGACTTTTTGATGAGCACCACGGTCTCGTTTACCACGTCCGTCGTGGTCAACTACTGGCTCAGCATGAAGTACGTGTTCGACCATCGCGAGGGCATGAGCCGCAAGCGCGAGTTCACGATCTTCACCATCCTGTCGGTGATTGGCCTGGGCCTCAACGACCTGTATATGTTTGTGGGCGTCACGTTTTTGAGCATCGGCTACCAGGCCATGAAGGCCATCGCCACGTTCCTCGTCACCTGGTACAACTACTTCAGCCGCCGCTTCTTCCTCGAGGGCGCACGGTCGTAGTCGATTCACTATTTGCTTGAATGTATAACCGGTTGGAATTCCCATTTCAACCGGTTTTTTGTTTGCCGAGAGACCCGGCGACCCAATCCCATTCACATGAAAAACGGGCGGTCCGGATGTTTGTCCGAACCGCCGTCTGGCGCGCTATGTCGAGGCCCCTAGCCTGTAACGTAATACCAGACCACGTTGTCGCCGTTGGAGAGAACGTAGTTGCTGCAGGCCGTCATGGGCGTTGTGCCGTTGACGGAGTACATCCAGCCGCTCGTGCCGCCGTACTGTTTCTCGGCCAAACCACCAATCGCAGAAACATACGTGCCGTACGACGAGCCATGTGCGTTGACAGAAAGGCCCAGCGCGCACAGGCATCGTAGACGGTAGCGCCTTCGTTAAAGGTAAAGGTGCCACCAGAAGACACAGGATTGCCCACAGCGCTCGATGTGACCGAAACCGTCACTGTTACGTAGCTGGACTCCTGCGAGCCGCCCTGGCCGCCCGAGGAGGCGTTTCCACCATTAGAGGATGAGGCTCCATCAGACGACTGGCCACCGCCCGAAGAAGCACCGCCAGACGCATTGGAAGTATCACCGGCTCCCGTATTTTGGGCAGCGGATTTATCGCCAGACTTCTTGCCGTCCTGGTCCTCGGACTTCCTGTTATCCGAGTTCTTGTCCGATTCCTTGTTTGAAGACTCGGAATCGTCCTTGGACTTGGACTCATCAGAATGCTTGGAATCATCTTTTGCGTCATTTGATGACTTGGAATCCTTGGAACTGGCCTCGCCCGAAGTCGTAGTCGAGCCAGACACCTTGGTGTCCTTGGTTACGACGCTCTCCCCCGTCACGGTCTGAATGATCCAGTCGATGGACCAGGCACCGCTCTCGGAAGGATGGACGAAACCCAGCGAGACGACGATCAGAATGGTGCACGCGGCAGTCAGGACGCCGAGGAGCGTCTTGCGACGAGGGGCGGACGCCGCCGAAGCGGCGCCCTGTTGCTTTGCATCGTCGAACTGAATGAACGAGGAATCTGGTTGCTTGGGGTCAGCGTCCTTGGATTTATTGGACACAGCCCTCACCTACCGACGTTGGTGAACACGAACACGCCGACGATGGCGAGACCGATGACGCCGGCGGCAACGCCAACAATGGCGAGCGTTGATGCCAGTCTCCTGCTCGGAGGCACTAGAGGACTTCTTAGCAGTGGTCGTGGAAGCAGCACCCGTATCGGACTTGGAATTGGACTTCTTGTCGGACTTGTTGTCCTTCTTGTCAGACTTCTTGTCAGACTTCTTCTCGTCCTTCTTATCGGACTTATCGGTGTCCTTCTTGTCGGACTTGTTGTCCTTGGTCTCGGTCTTGGTCGACACCGTCGTCTTGGTCACCGGCTTCTGACCCGGGGCGATAGCGCCGCCGGCCTGCTGGCCCTTAGAGCCGGAGCCGGAACCCGTGCCAGTGCCGGCACCAGCACCAGAACCGTTGCCAGCGCCACCGTTGCCACCATTAGTGCCAGAACCGCCATTGCCGCCAGGGTTAACAGCATTCTTGGTCCACTTGGCATACAGCGTCAGATCGGCCGTCACCGGCGTACTGAAGTCATACGCCTGCGTGCAAGCCTCATCGGTGAACCAACCGCCGAAAGTGTAGCCATCGCGCGTCGGATCGGCCGGCTTGACCAGCTTGCCATCGGCCGTAGCAACAAACTTAGTGTCGCAAGCAGACCCGCCGTTGGAATTAAAAGCAACCGCCCAAGACTCAACGGCCCCAAGCTTGAACAGCGTGCCCGAGTCATTGATGTAGTACAGGTTGCCAGATGCATCGGCAATGACCGGAGAGTCGCAGTGCTGGCAATGGCCAGCCGCATCATAAATCTGCGTCGCCTCTGCATCGCCGAGCGTATAGCGATACACGCCACCACCAGCAGAGTAGTTGACGTAATCCTTGCTATCCGCGCTGTTAACGGTGAAGTACACATAGGTCTTGCCGCCCTGAACACTCACCAGCGGAGTAGCAGCAATACCGTTAAATCCGGTCGGCAGTTCTTTACCGTCAGCAGCGGTGACCATCGTGGTCTTACCGGTCTTCAGATTATAGAAAGCCAGAGCAGAGCCAGTAGCCGTCTGTCCGCCGACAACCAAGTTTTCGCCAGCCACCGCCGGTGCGCTCATGTTATTCGTAAGACCCAGGTCGACCGTCTTCTGCTCGCTCAGTACGCCCTTCGCCGAAAGCGAAATCACATGGAGCTTTCCATCGTGCGTCATCTGATAGAAGGTCGAACCATTGGACGGATCGGCGACACAGTCGGCGTTCGCGAGAGCGCCGAGCTTCATGGTCGAAACGACATCGCCCGTCGTCTTATCAATGCACTTAAGCGTACCCGCGCTCGTAGGAACGATGGCATACTTATCCGTCAAAGCCGTACCAGTCCAGTAATAGCCCTCGGCAGGGTCGATGTTCTGCCAAGAAACTTCGCCCGTGGCAATCTTAATACGCACAAAGGAGCCGTTGCCGTAGGTCGCGTTGTAATTCTCGTCATACGAAATATCGACCGAGCCTACATAGACGTACTCGCCGTCCGAAACGACGGTGCAGGAGCTCTGCGTCAAGTCCGTCAAACCAGGCGTCAGCCACTTGCAGATCAGCTTGTCTGCAGTAATCGCCTGGACCGCACCGCCGTTGAGCGGAACGATAATAAGGCCATTGGTATAGATCGGACGAGAGGTATAGCTCACCTTGGAGGCAAGCGGCGCAGAGGCCACCTTTTTGCCCGTGGACGAATCGATCTTAATGAGCTCGTTCTCGGTCGCGATGTACACAAAGCCGTTAGCGATGACAGGCTCGCTGCAGTTGGCATACTGCTGGCCAGACTCGGCCTTCCAATCGAAGGCCCACTTAAGACCGGCGGCTGCGCAGGCGTCTTGGCATCCGTTACGGTCGAACCGTTGCCGCTGTTGCCGTAGCCGGCCCACTCGGCATCCCAACCAGGAGTCGTCGCACTCGGGTCCACGACAATCTTGTCAGGATCGGGCATGGCCGAATCGTCGGTGGTATAGGCAAGCGTAACCTTATCGCCGCTCTTGAGCGTAATCTGATTGGCGCAGAGTAAGGAGGGCTCTCCATTGATATACAGATGCCAATATTTATTGGTCGCAGCATCCCAGACATACGGTTTGTGATCGAACGGCGAAGTAATGGAATTCAGGAACCAGTATGCACCGCTCTGGGAGGCGTTGTAATCAACGCTCTTCGCCTTCAGAACCGTCTCAATAAGGTCCTGGGCCGTAGAGCCTTCGGGCAGAGAAACATTGCTTGCCGAGCCCCAGCGAGTATTGTTGCCGTTGACATCGGGGCCGATAACATCGACAGACCCAAGAACTGCCAGGAAGGCATCGGCGTCAGCACCATACATAAAGGTGACGGCATCGCCCTCATGGAGCTCGTAGCACCGGCGCCAACGTCGGCGAGCTTGTACTTTACGTCGGACTTGCCCTTTACGTAGAAGCGCCAATAGCTATTGGTCGCAGCATCATAGCCACAATAGGACTCATCATCGAACGGCGAATAAATGCCGTTGAGGAACCAGCCCCAAGACGATTCGCCAGCATCGAGCTTAAGGCCGGTCTGCTCAAGGAGATCCTTGGCAGTAGAGCCCGCCTTGAGACTCGTCTGACCCGTCGAAGCCCAAACCTGCTGCTTGCCGTCCTTGTCCTTGCCAAGCACCTGAACGGAAGCATGGACAGAATCGGACGGCAACTGGTCGCCCCAGCCACCGTAGAACCACGTGACGGTATCGCCGGCATGGATGGTGACATTGTCCGCCGTATAGTCACTCGACTTGCCGTTGATAAACAGCTGCCAATAGGTCGAATAATCGAGCGGCGTACCCAGCTCAACACCGTTGTACTTAAGGCTCAGAATGAAGGAGCCCGCAGCAACGGCGTCAATATCATTCGCCTCAAGCGCGACCTTCGTAAGGTCAAGTGCGCTCGAGCCGGAGGTCACCACATACTGCGCGTTATCGACCCAAGTCTGAGTCTTGCCTGGGCATCGCGACCAATGACGGTCACATTTGCGGCAACCTGGTCCTTAACGACAGGGGACGAGCTACCAGCCGTATAGGCAAACTCAATCTTCTGCCCCTGGGTGAGCTTGACGCTGCTCGCACCAACCGAGGAAGACGCGCCGTCGACGAACAGCTGCCAGAAGGCATAAGTCGTCGGATCGTAGGCAAGCGTGCGACCATCGCTCGGGGATGTGATGCTTTCGAGGTAGAAACCGTATGCCGTGTTCGGTTCGTACTTCGCCTTGAAGCCCGTCTTCTCCTGCAGCTTAATGAAGGCATCCGCAGCCGTCGCGCCCTCGTCGAGCTTGAGCTGCGTAGGCGCCACCCAGGTCTGAGCCTTGCGTCGGCATCGGTGCGATAATCGAGAACGAGACCTCGACTTGCTTCTTGGCGACATCGCCAGTTTCTGTCGGGTTCTCCGTCTGAACGGCAGCCGCGGCGGCAGATCCTGCTTGGCCAGCGGATGCGTCGAAGACTGCTCGCTCGTAGCAGGGCTCTCCCCCGTCGCCGAGCCTTCGTCGCCAGTTGCTGCCTCTGTTATGGCTGCACTACCTGCAGGCGCGCCCTCGGAATCCGAAACCTCGGCGCCGCTCTGCTCAGCGGTGCGCCCGCAAGCGCTGCGTCCTCGCCCGGCGTCGCAGCCTGAGCCACGGCCTCGGCAATGCCCTCGGCGCCCTCGGCCCACAACTGAGCCGGCGTGGTGCCAAAGGCCATCGCGAAGGCCAGGAATGCCACCAGGCCGCGCTTGGCTACACCGCGTGCAATCGCGCCACGGCGATGCAACGAGACGCGCTCGCGCTCGTCCTCAAACATATCCATTTGTCCCCCATTGTCTGTACTTGGAGCGTTGCCTTGAGGCTGCCCCGCGTCATCGCGCATGTTGCGCTCGAGTTCCCCCATCGGGATCTCTCTTCCCTCCAGAGCCTATGCACACCGGCAGCATACGCCGCAGCCGCATGCAAGATGGGAGGCGATCCGACTTAACCTTAACGCTCAGGCGCGCCGTCCGATCTGCGACGCGAACATCCCGAGCCAAGAGGAATTACGGTTACTGGTACAGCCGGGGACTTGCACCCCGATTCTCCCAAACGCGCAGGAAAACCGCGCATTCGTGCGTCTCCGCACCACCATCTAGGCCATCGATTATTACCGTCAGTATGGTATCACGCAAAAGGGCCTCGCACGCAGCGAAGCCCAAGGTAAAAGCTATTGTTTGCGATAGGAGAATGCGGTGACGGCCGCAGCCTCTAGTGCTTGCCGCCGTGGCTGTTGAGCCAGATATTGCGACCCAGCATAAGCGCCAGCACCAGCGCGCTCACGTAGCCCATAAAGCCAATGACCGGGATACCAAACACAACCGGCTCGATGCGTGCGTAGTACACCACCGACGAACCGATAAACAGGCCGGCGATCACAATTGCCATCGACATGCGGTCGATAATTCCGCCCAGCTGTCGCAGCGCCTTATCGCTGCTCATAATCTGCGTGTTCACCTTAAGCTGGCCGCGCGTGAGCATACGCGAAGCCAAGCCAGATACTCGGCCGCCTCGAGCGAACCCTTGGCCGCGCGATAGCTGCTCGCGGCAAGATCGCGTCCCATATCACGCACGCGCGCATAGGTGCTTTTTTCGTTTTTGATATGCGTCTGGATAATCTGGATCATGTTGACGTTGGGCATGTACTCGGTCAACAGGCCCTCGAGCGTCACCATGCCGCGGGCGAACATCGTCACCACACTCGGCAGCTCAACGTCGTTTTTGCGCGCCAGGTTTAACAGCGAGGTCAAAAACTCGCCGATGTCCAAATCCTTCAGGTCAAGGCCCGCAAAGTCAGCCACGATAAAGTCAAGATCGGACAAAAAGGCCGAATGATCGAGCTCAGCCGAGTCGCCACGCGTCACGGCGAAGCGCATGAGCGAATCCTTGAGCTTGGGCACGTCACCCTCGGCCACGGCGAAAATCATGTCCTTGACGATACCGCGATCGTGACTCGACATGCGTCCGACCATGCCCAAGTCGATAAAGTAAACGATGCCGTCCTTGAGAATAATGTTTCCCGCATGCGGGTCGGCATGGAAAAAGCCGTCGTCGAGCACCTGCGTCGAGTAGTCCTCGACAATCGCGGCACCGATCTTTTCCAAGTCATAGCCCTCGGCCACCAAGCGTTCAGGATCGGCGATCGAAATGCCGTCGACGTAGTCATAACCACCACGTGCTCGGTGCACAGGTCCAGATAGGATTTAGGGCACGTCACGCCATGAACGCTCTTATGGAACTCGTAGAAGTCGTTGAGGTTTTTGGCCTCGGCCAAAGTTGGTCTCCTCGCGAAACGAAGTCCACAACTCCTCGACTACGCCGTGCAGATCAACGAATTGATCGGTGTTGACGAACTTGGAAACGATACGCACCACCGAGCGGATGATATCGATGTCCTGTGCCATAACCTGCTGCGCACCGGGGCGCTGCACCTTGACGGCCACGTCCTCGCCCGTCACCAGACGAGCGCGGTGCACCTGCGCGAGTGATGCGCTACCAAGCGGATTGGGGTCGATCGCATCGAACATCTCCCCAGGCGCAGGCCGTATTCTTCTTCCAGACAACTGAGTACGACCTCGTACGGCACCGGCTCCACGTCGGACCGCAGACGACGCAGCTCGTCGCAAAAGCGTTGCGGCAGAATCTCGGACCGGTTAGCCAGAATCTGCCCCATCTTAACGAACATGGGGCCGAGTTCCTCGAGCAGGCGGCGCAAACGAACCGGCGTGAGGTTATCCCACACGCGGTACTTTTTGACCAGGCGAACAATCTGCCGATGCGCTCGCGGCGACCGCCGGCGTGAGCTGGTATTCCTCATCCGGCGCCATCGCCTCGGGCTCCTCGGGGACCATATCGACAGCGCGCGGCTTCTTGCGAGCGCCCGAGACGCGGCGTCGACCTCATCGACAACCGCCGCCTCGTCACCCAAGGGATCTAGATTGTTGTAATCGGTGGTGGAATCTGCCATCTGCGCTGCTACTCGACCTCTTCGGTATCCTTCGCATCGTCGGGCTCAACGGACTCGACGGGCACCGAGGTCACGTTGTCCTCGACCGAATCGACGATGTCGCGCACATGGGCCAGGAAGGCCGTGCGCTCGGGAGCGGTCATAACGCGGACGCGGGCAAGGATGAGCTCGTCGAGCACGCGCTGGGCCGCGGTCTCGCCCTGCATGCCCAAGCGCTCGGTCAGATCGGAGATGGTGCCACCGGCCTGCTCGAACATGTCGGACACACTGCGGGCGATATCGGGGGTGGCGGTGTCCTTGCGCACCTGTTCGCCTTGGTATTAAGGTCGTCGAGGACCTTCTTGCCGCCTTCGACGGCAACGGCGGCAGCGCCAAAGCCAACGTTGATGGCGCCGTTAACAAGCTGATCGAGTTTCATAACCATGGTTGTCTCCAATCACAAACAACTGCATTGGCGTTCTTGTACCCAAGATTGAGTGAAAGCGACAAAGCGTTTTAGCGCTATTCGATCGACGGGAAATCCCTACCTCACGTTGTCGTTCATCGCGAAAGAGTTCTTCATGGCGCAGCTCGTGGTGTAGAGCACCTTACCCAGTAGAGCATCGGTCTCTACGCGAACACGCTCGGCAAAGGCCTCATTGGCGCGTGCAAGTTCGGCAGGTACCTCGGCCTCAGGCAGAGCGGCTACGGCAGCATCGACGTCATGGATCTGCTTGTGGCCCATGCCACCGACCTTCTCCTGATAATCCTCGACCGCGCGACCGCACTCATGGAAGCGGACGTCGGCCAGCGCGCCGATCAGGCGGTTGGCCCAGTAGAAGTTTTCGGACGTCACGCGAGCCTGCGTGTCGGCATAGTACTCGGGCATGGTCTCGACGTTGGCGTACAGCGGAACCAGCGCGTTAAACGAGTTGGAGCCAAAGGCCATCCACTGCACGGCGCGGTAGGCCGGCTGCGCATAGGGGCGCAGCTGCAGCACGGCGAGCTGGCTGTTACGGTTGATGCCGATGGGACGATAGCGCCGCGTGTGGCGGGCGTACCCTTGCTGCCGTAGCAGTCGTACTCCGTGCCCTGGTAGTGGCTCGAAAGCACGTACTTGATGTCCTCGATGGTCACCTTGCGCTCAGGCACGCGGCTCCAGGGGATGTCATCGCTCTCGGGCGTGTAGTCGGCCTCGGGACCGTCCCACACATCGCTGGGGTTAAGGCAGCGCTGCATATACCAGGCGCGCGGCGTGTTGTAGACGTGGTCGCTGTCGCTGTGCGAGCCAAAGGCCTCGCGCGGGTTGAAGACCGCGGCCGGACCGTCGCCCTCGACGCCCAGCGTCAGGTCCAGATGCCACTCGGCCATCCAGGAGCGCAGGTCGGCGGAGCACATGTGGTCGGCCTGGGCGCCCTCGGCGTCATCCAGGTCAAAGCTATCGATACCCAGCTGGTTGGGCATGGTCACATAAGCGTCATCGGGCACGCGCTTGGCGATCCAGTGGTGACCGCCGATGGTCTCGAGCCACCAGATCTCGTCCACGTCGCTAAAGGCGATGCCGTTGTTCTCGTAGGTGCCATAACGCTCGAGCAGGTCACCCAGAATGCGTACGCCGTCGCGGGCGGATTTGGCATATGGCAGCACCAGGGTCACCATGTCCTCCTCGCCCAGACCGCCGGGCTGCGCCGGAACATAGCCGTCCTCGCCCTCGTTGCTTGGCGGGCACGTAGTCGACGAGCGGGTCGGCGCCGCGAACGCGCTCGTTGGTGGTGAGCGTCTCGGTTGCGGACATGCCCACATTGAGCTCGTTGAAACCGGCCTCGGCCCAGATGCCGTGGCCCGGGACAACATCGGGGACGCTCGTGTAGCGCATGGGGTTATCGGGCAGCTCAACGGTCAGGTGACTCAGGACGCTCGTGTAGACGCGCGGCTGCTCGTCGGGATGCACCACGCGCATGCGCTTGGGCTCAAACACCCCGTTGGACGAGTCCTCGTTGCGAGCAACCAACGTCGACCCGTCGTAGCTCGCGTTCTTACCAACCAAAATCGTTGTGCACGGCATGCGCATCCTCCTTGAGCGAAGAAATCAAACGATAACAGTGTATCGCTTCGGCGCAGAAAGGGCGAAACCGCGGCCTCGGCAGCCCTTGTGGTCAAAAGCCTATTTCGATGCGCGCTCGGCCGCCTCGATCACGTGTTTGGCGAGGATCGCCGTCGTCACAGCGCCCACGCCGCCCGGCACGGGCGTGATGGCGTTAACAACCGGCTCCGCAGCATCAAAATCGACGTCCCCGACCAGCTTGCCAGCGGCCTCGTCCCAATTAATGCCAACATCGATGATCGTCTGGTCCTCGCGAATGGCATCCACGCCAATCGTGTGCGCGCGTCCAACGGCGGCAACCACAATGTCGGCAGCACGGCACTCGGCAGCAAGGTCGCGCGTATGCGTATGGCACGTCGTCACGGTCGCATTGCGCGCCGTAAGCATGGCGGCAACAGGACGCCCGATCACCAGCGAGCGCCCGACCACAGCAACCTTAGCTCCATCCAGCTCAACGCCGTAATGATCCAGCAAAGCAAGCACGGCTTCGGCTGTGCAGGGGGCAAAACCCTCGCCGCGCCCCGAAAGCGTGGTGAGCAGCGAAGCCGGCGTCATGGAGTCAACGTCTTTGGCAGGATCGAGTGCCGCGGCAACCGCGTCCTCGTCAAGGCCGGCGGGCAGCGGGCGGAACATCAGGCAGCATGAACAGACGAATCGGTATTGATGTCCTCGATGGCCGCCAACAGCTCGTCCTGCGAAACATCGGCGGGAAGCAAAACGCGGCGAGCTTCAATGCCAACCTTCTCGCAGCGCTTGAGCGCACCGCGCTCGTAGGATAGGTCGTCCTCGCGTTCACCCACACGCACGATAGCCGACGTCGGAACAACGCCCCGCTCGCGCAGGGCTGCGCAGCGAGCAGCAAGTTCCTCAGTCAACGCGCGGGCGACGGGAGCACCCTTCAGTAGCTCAGCCATGGCTATCCCCTCTTCCTTGCGGCGTCGGCGGCGCGGCGCGCCAGCGCATCGGCGCGCGGCAACCACATGTCGAGCAACTCATCACACGCCGTCTCGAGCTCCTCAGCACGAGCGCGATCCTTCATAGACGTGGTGTTCGCAAAGAGCGTCAAGCTCGCGCCCTGCATAGCAGAACGGCAGAACACGGCGCCGCACGCCACATCGGACAGCAGCTGACGCGAACCCTTGTCGGCCATGTCCTCGAGCAGCGCCAGTGCACGCCCGCAGGCATCCATAATGCGATACGGCGGCATAGCGGCCACATGCAGCGCATCCTGAATCGCGGTCGCTCGAGCCGGATCGTCACGCGGAATACCGTACGCCGCGGACACCTGCCCATAGGCACGAACGTCCTCGGCAACCAACTCGACAAGCTCCTGGGCCAGCTCATCAGCCTGGGCAAACGCGCGCGTCAGGTCATCCGCGCGATCGGCAAGCGTGGGGTTGGTCGCGCCGTAGCGCGCGACCATCCCGCACAGCGAGGCGCCCAGCGCACCCACAAAG
>ENA-OQCP01000294-OQCP01000294.1-human-gut-metagenome-genome-assembly--contig:-NODE-294-length-22591-cov-19.575721_pt1 | contig 22591 bp, 25 predicted proteins | sample MGYA00242760_ERZ504583 | MGnify/ENA primary metagenome ERZ504583 (study PRJEB26092, sample SAMD00036308) | human gut metagenome | host: Homo sapiens | study: EMG produced TPA metagenomics assembly of...
ATTAAGTTTATCGCGAGTTCCGCACGCAAAGGAAAGCACTAAATGTGCTTTCCGTCTTGCGCAGGGCTGTTAGAGCAGGAAACTTAATTCCGCGCCGCTCCCCGCCCGCGCGGGCAAACGTCGTTGGACTTATCGCTGACATGAAATGGCCGCTTGCATATCGTCCACTAGCTTGGCACGGTACAATTGCTTCGGACTTTTCTTTTTCTTTAATAGTGGGGTTAATTCATGGCAGAATCTCGTGCGGAGCGTAGGGCTCGTCGTGCTTTGATCGAGGCGGCTGAGGGGTCGGAGGAGAAAAAATCTTCTAAGAAATCCAAGTCGTCTCAGGATGCGAAGGGTAAGTCAGCCAAGGGCAAGGCTAAGGCCAAGCGCCCCAGTTCTCGTCGGAACGAGGACAAGGCATCTCAGACTCGCTCCAAGCGCTCGCATAAAGATCCGGTTTCGTCTGCGCGTAAGGCTGTGGACCCCAAGTCTCCCTGTTCGATCATGAAAGCTTGCGGTGGGTGTACGGCGCTCAATCGTCCTTATAAGAAGCAGTTGGCGGCCAAGCAGGCTGCTATGGAGGAGCTGTTTGCTGAGCTCTGCGAGCGCGAGGGCATTAGCGTCGACCCCATTCGCGGTATGGGAGTCACCCTGGGAGACCCGGGCAAATATCCTGCGCCGCGTGGTTTTCGTCATAAGGCTGCCACTCCGTTTGCTCCCGGCAAAGAGGGCGCTGTCCGCTGCGGCTTTTTTGAACGTGGGACACACAGAATCGTTGCTGTTCCTGAATGCCCTGTCGAGGCGCCGGGCGCTCGTCAGATTCTCAACGGCATCGCTCGCGAGGCCGAACGTCTGCATATTCCCGCCTTTAACGAAGACAAGCATCTGGGGCTGCTTCGCTATGCCGTCGTTCGCTGCGGCTGGCGCACCGACCAGATTATGGTCACCCTCGTGACCGCTCAGCGCGACCTGCCGCATGCGCAGGAGTTCTTTGAAGCCGTCGCGGCGCTTGATCCGCATATCGTCACCGTCGCTCAGAACATCAACGGTCGCCCCGGCAATGCATCTTGGGTGAGGAGACTCGTATCGTCTATGGCGCCGAATGCATGCGCGACCAGCTGCTCGGCTGCGAGTTCGATATCTCCCCCACCGCGTTCTACCAGACCAATCCGCAGCAGACCGAGTTGCTCTATCAGCTCGCGATTGACGGCATGGACCTGCAGCAGGGTGACATTCTTATGGACGCTTACTGTGGTAGCGGCACCATCGGTCTGTGCGCCGCGAAGGATGCCCAGGACAAGGGCATCGGCATTATGCTGCTCGGCGTGGAGCGCAACCCGGCGGGCATTGCGACGCACGTCGCAATGCCGAGCTCAACGGCCTCACCCGCAGCGCTTGGTTTATGGCCGACGACGCCACCGATTACATCCTGGACGCCGCCGACAACAACGAGCGGATCGATGTCCTTTCCATCGACCCGCCGCGCGCCGGCTCCACCCCCGAGTTCCTCGAAGCCGCCTGCGCACTCAAGCCGCGCCGCATCACCTATATCAGCTGCAACCCTGTGACCCAAGAGCGCGACCTGCACCAGCTCCTCGACGGAGGCTATCGCCTGCTCAAGATCACGCCCGTCGACATGTTCCCCCATACCGACCACACCGAAACCGTAGCGGTCCTCGAGCGCCGCTAATCCACCCCGGTAGATTTTCGAGACAAGAAAGGGGGCGGCCCGTCTGGACCGCCCCCTTCGCTTGGTTTATGAACTCCGCTACATCCCCTTGCGCAGGTCACACACGCCGGCTGCCGCCATCTCGCGCAGCAGCGTCTCGCGGTCGCGCGTCACGATCAAATCCAGCGGGAAGTGAATCTCGTCGAGCATCTTGCGCGCGTGATCGAGCTTGCCAATGGCCATGCCAATGTGGGCATCGGTCGACACGCCAATACCCACGCCCAGCTCGGCGCAGCGCTCGGCGATCTTGCGGCATACGGCCCAATGCTCAGTGTCGACACCGTGTTCAAGACTATGGTTGTTGATCTCGATGATCTTGTGCTTGGCCTTGGCCGCCAACAGCACCTCATCGATATCGAACGGCACGCCCGAACGACCCGCATGCCCAAGCATGAACACCTTGGGGTGCTCCAGGGCATTGATGTACATCTGGGTCGTTTGGGCGAGCGTCGCGCCTTCGGCAAACTGCGGGTTATGCACGCTTGCCACCAAATAATCCAAATTACGCGTCACCAAATCGAACAGCGAATGCTCACGACTATACGGATCGCCGGCGATATCGAGCGAAACGGGAATGTCTTCGCCAAACAAGCTGCCGTCCAGCGAAACGATATCAGCCTCGGCACCACGCAGCACCAGCACGCCGCTCCAAATGCGCGGCCAGATATCCTGGTTAATAAAGAATTGGAAACTGCGCAGGTCATTGGGACAAGGCGTAACCATCGAGCTTAAATGATCGGCGGAACCGAGCACCTGAAGGCCGCGCTCCGCCGCCCAATAGATGTTCTCCTCGATGGTTGAGTACGCATGCGCAGAGAACATCGTATGAGTATGAATATCACAAGAAAGAAGGTAGGGCATCGGGTCTCCTTGTCCAGTATGGCCGTCGCGTATATTCATTGTACGCATAGCTTTCGGCAGTCGTAAAACTGCTTCATCCCAATCACACAACGGCATAGACAACGGGGTCTGGCTTAAAACCAAACCCCGTTTCACGTAAAACATTGTAAGCAGAGCGCTTTACTTTCGACGATATTCGTCGGCCAGCTGCTTCCAGGCAGGCAGAGAGTTGACGATTGTCTCATAGCTCACGCAGTAGCCCAGGCGGAACCAGCCCGGCATGCCAAAGCTATCCGAAGGCACCGCGAGCAGCTCATGCTTCTTCGCGCGCTCACAGAACGCATTCGCATCGGACTCCAGCGCTTTCACCCATAGGTAGAACGCGCCATCCGGCTCAACATAGGTGTAGCCGTACTCCGCTAGTGCATCGGTAAGCGCGGTGCGGTTGCGAGCATAGGCTCGACATCGCTCGGTTCATCAATGCAGTCGATGATTACACGCTGGAAGAGCGCCGGTGCACACACGAAGCCCAGCGTACGGGCGGCACCGGCAACGGCGGGCATTAGACGAGCTGCCTGAGGATTCGTATTGGGAACCAGGATCCACCCGACGCGCTCGCCCGGTAGCGAAAGCGACTTGGAATACGAGTAGCACACGATGGTGTGCTCGTAGATCGAAGGCACCCAAGGCACCTCGGCGCCATAGACAATCTCGCGATACGGCTCATCAGAGATGAGCATAATCGGATTCTCGGGATCGCGCTGAGCGTTGGCCTCGCGCAGAACATTGGCCAGTCGCGTCAGCGTGTCGCGTGTATATACGGCACCGGTCGGATTGTTGGGCGAGTCGATGATGACGCAGCCGTCTTATCGGTAATCGCCTTGAGCACGTTACTCACGCTCAGCTGGAACGTATCTTCATCGGCGAGCGCCTCAACACACGTGCAGCCGGCCTTCTCAATCCACACGCGATACTCCGGAAAGTACGGGGCGATAACAACAACCTCATCGCCCGGGTTCGTAACGGCGTTGAGCGTGCAGGTGAGCGAAGCCGCGGCACCCACCGTCATAAAGACGTCCTTGCCCTCATAGCTCGTGCCAAAGCGACGGTTGAGCGAGTCGGCGACGGCCGCTCGACATTGTGGCAGACCCGGCGCAGGCGTGTATCCATGCAGCTGGTCGCTCGGCAGCTCCAATGCCTTCTTAATGGACTCAGCAACAGCAGCGGGCGCCGGAACACTCGGGTTGCCCAGCGAAAAATCGAATACGTTCTCCGCACCGATCTGTGCCTTGCGCTCAAGGCCATAGCTAAAAATCTCACGGATGATGGAGCTTTCCGCACCGCGAGCATACATAGTTTCGTTGATCATCTGTTCCCCTTTCGCATAGGCGCTATTGTACGCTTTAGCTGAGCAAAGTGCCGCAGCAATGTTGATTGGGGACAGACTTAAATGCGTGAAAACGCTCATTTAAGTCTGTCCCCAATCAACATATCGCTCAAAAGAAAGAGCCTCCACAGGTTTCCCCGCGGAGGCTTTCGCTACAAGAACTATTTGTCGGCGTCGATGTTGCCGTCAGCGTTGGCAGCATTGCCATCTCCGGCATCATCGGATGCGGCTTCGGCATCCTCCTGCATGGCCGCCTGCACAAAGGCCGCGGCATCAGCCGCCAACTCCTCCTCGCTCATGCGAAGCGAGCGCTTCTTGGTCGGCATGCCAGCCGCCTTGGCGTTGCGCTCCTCCTTGGCCGCCAGGATATCGCCCTCGCGCTCAAGGTAAGCGTCCCACTCGTTGTCGAGCAGGGCGTTCACGGCGTCACCCTCGACGGTCTCGCGCTCAAGCAGCACCTTGGCCATCAGATCGAGTTGATCGCGGCGGGCATCCAAAATCTCGACCGCACGACGATGGGCCTCACGCATAATGCGCTGGACCTCGATGTCGATGCGACGCGCCGTCTCCTCGGAGTAATCCTGGTGATCGGCATAGTCGCGACCCAGGAACACCTGATGCTGCGCCTCGCCAAACACTTGCGTGCCCAACTCCTCGCTCATGCCCAAGCGCGTGACCATCTCGCGCGCCATCTTAGTCGCGCGCTCCAGATCGTTGCTCGCGCCCGACGTGATGTCGTCGCACATGAGCTCCTCGGCAACGCGACCGCCCAAGAACACGGCGAGCTCGTCGAGCATCTCGTTCTTGGTCTTGAGGAAGTGATCCTCCTGCGGAAGCTGCAGTGTGTAGCCCAGGGCCTGACCGCGGCTGACGATCGAGATCTTATGAACCGGATCGGAGTGCTCCAGGATGTGGCCCACCAAAGCGTGACCGCTCTCATGGTAGGCAATCGTGGTGCGCTCGGCTTCGGTCATCACGCGACCCTTGCGTTGCGGTCCGGCAATCACGCGCTCCATCGACTCCTCGACCTCGTCCATCGAGATCACAGAACGATGACGGCGAGCGGCCAGCAACGCAGACTCGTTGAGCAGGTTCGCCAAATCGGCACCAGTAAAGCCAACGGTCATCTGGCGAGCTTCTCAAACTTAACGTCCTCGTCCATCGGCTTGTTCTCGCATGCATGCGCAAGATCTGCTCGCGGCCCTTCACATCCGGACGGTCGACCGTAACCTGACGGTCAAAACGGCCGGGACGCAGCAATGCCGGATCCAGGATGTCAGGACGGTTGGTCGCAGCGATCAGGATGACCGACTCGCTTTCCTCAAAGCCGTCCATCTCGACCAGCAGCTGGTTGAGCGTTTGCTCGCGCTCGTCGTGACCGCCGCCCAAGCCAGCTCCGCGCTGACGTCCCACGGCATCGATCTCGTCAATAAAGATGATTGACGGAGCCTGAGACTTGGCTCCTTAAAAAAGGTCGCGCACGCGGCTGGCGCCGACACCCACGAACATCTCGACAAAGTCGGAACCCGAGATGCTAAAGAACGGCACGCCCGCCTCGCCGGCAACGGCCTTGGCCAGCAGGGTTTTACCGGTACCCGGAGGGCCAACCAGCAGCACGCCGCGCGGAATCTTGGCGCCCAGCTTGCGATAGCGGTCCGGATCGCTCAAAAAGTCGCGAATCTCCTCGAGCTCCTCGACTGCCTCGTCCACACCGGCAACATCCTCAAACTTGACCTTGGGGCGCGTTGCCTCGTTGGTCTTGGCGTTGGTCTTGCCAAACTGCATGTTCCTGTTGTTGGCGCCCATCATCTGGCGCATAAAGTAGAACATGATGGCGATCAAGGCAATCGTCGGAAGCACACTCATCGCCAAGTCGCCCCAAAAATCGGGATCGTTGGTGTTGACGATGTACTTGGTATCGGGGTGCTCCGCCATGAGCTCGGCAAGCGAATCGGAACCGACATAGGTCGAGGAAAAGCTCTTGAGCTCGCTCGTGTCGCCCTTGTCCTTTTTCGTCTTCCAGTAATGACCCGTCACGCTTCCGTCCTGAACCGTATAGGTCAGATCTTCGACGCGATCCTGCTTGATGGCGCTGACCATCTCACTCGTCGCGAGCTTAACGGTATTGCTGGAGTTGGCAAAGCCGGAGCCCATGTTAAAGAAGGCGTAGCCCAGAAGCGCGCAAGCCAAAATAAAATACAGCCAGCCCGTACGCGTGGGCTTCTTGCCTCCGGGCATCCCCGGGATCTTAGGCTCCCGGGGAGTCTGGGAATTGTTGTCGTTACGGTCGTCGGGCATCTTACGAATAAACCTCCGGTTTCAAAATGCCCAGATACGGAAGGTTGCGATAGCGCTCGGCATAGTCGAGGCCGTAGCCCACCACAAAGGCATCGGGGCAATGGGTTCCAACATACTTGGGCGTGACGGCCGAGGTACGGTCCTCAACGTCCTTCCATAGGAAGGCGGCGACCTCCAGAGAAGCGGGCTTGCGGCTCTCGAGGTTCTTCATCAGGTACTTGAGGGTCAGGCCCGAGTCCAGAATGTCCTCGACGATCAGCACGTCGCGACCACGGATGTCGATATCCAGGTCCTTAATGATACGCACGATACCCGAAGACTTCACACCGTCGCCATAGCTCGAAACAGCCATGAAATCGATGTTGGTCGGCAGCTCGATCTTGCGCATCAGGTCGCCCATAAAGACCACGGCGCCGCGCAGGACCGCAATCAGCACCAGATCCTTACCCGCGTAGTCGCGAGTAATCTGCTCGCCTAGGCGAGAGACGATACCGTCGATATCCTCCTGCGTAAACAGAACCTTCTCGATATCCGGATGTTGAGAAGCCATGACAACCCTTTCTTGTGCTTATCGCCCACGCACCGCCGCATGGACGCGAACTACACATTCTAGCAGCGCACGGGGTATATTTACCAGCACGTGCGCCATCAGCGCGGGAATACCGTCAACGTCGCACAGAATAGCTGGCGCGAAGCGCTATTCCGCATCGACCACACGAAGCAGATATGCCACGCGCGTTGCGGCCGTGCATTTAAAACGCTCGTCCGCGCGAACGCCCGCGACCCATACTACGGCACCTCCCGGAGCCGTTCTTACCACGGGTACGCCAGAGCGGTCTGAAACAGGAATGCGCGCCTCGTTCAACAGGTCTGACACTTTCTTGCTTCGGCCGTTCATCCCCAACGGGCACATCACGTCTCCCGGCACAGGGCTATCCACCACAGGCGCGCCAATCGCGCCTCGGCGGGAATCTCCCCGCGCGAGCCGGCTAGCATCCGCTCGCTATCGCGGTCGGCGAACCCCAGGGCCGCCGCATCCACCAAGGCCGCAACCTCTCCGGCAGCAGCAAGCTCGCGGGCACGGTGCACGATATCGCGTCCCGGCTCCACAGCCATCGGCTCTGCTGTCAGCATACGCCCCGCCCCCAGCGGCAGACGACCGGGAACGGAGATCCAGTCGGCCACTAAGTCCTCGCGCGCCGCCGGGGCCTTGAACGCCAGCATGCCAAACTCCACACGGGCATCAATTCCCGCAGGAAGCGTTACCGAGCCCGAGCCCGCAGCGACGCAGGCGAGCACGCGCTCCACGTGCCGCATCTCCGGTCGCGCGTCGGGATCGATGCGCTTAATCGCCAACCGTACGATACGCCGTGCAATCACAACCTCAGCGGCGGCAAGACGGCGCGCATCGAGCACCAGTGCGCCCGCCGCTTCCTTGCGCAGGCAGCTTCGAAACGCCTGTGCCGAAAGCTGAGAAAGAAAGGCATCCTCATCGCCTAAGATCTCGCAGGCGGCGCCAATCGTCTTGCAGACGCTCGCATTGCGCTGCGCCACCACTGGCATCACTCTATGGCGCACGTAGTTTCGCAGATACGAGACATCCTCATTGCTCTCATCTTCACGCCACGGCTGACCATGTACCTGTAGATAGCCCACGAGCTCGCCATGAGTTAGGTCAAGCAAGGGGCGCACCACGATATTCCTTCGACGGGGAATGCTCGAAAGCCCAGCCGGGCCCGACCCCTTAATGGCGTTCATCAAAAATGTTTCCGCGCGGTCCGACGAAGTATGCGCGGTACAGATACGAGCCGCCGTCCGCGGTGCGCCCGATTCGGCACAAAGTTCGCGAACATATCTCCGTGCCGCGGCATAGCGCACCTCGCGAGCCGCAGCCTCGATATTGCCCGATTCGTCATCAAAATAGGCATGCTCAACACACAGCGGCAAGCCGTATTGCGCGCACAGGTCACGTACAAAGGCCTCGTCGCCATCGGATGCCTCCCCGCGCAGATGATGGTTTACATGCAGCACGTGCAATCGCTCGCGCGCAATGGGAGCGACGCCGCGCCCGTCCTGGATATCCAGCTTTGATGTGCAAGCCATAAGGAGCAGCGCCGTCGAGTCCGCACCGCCTGATACCATGAGCACTACGGGGGCAGCGGCCTGCCGCGTTGCAGGGCGCTCTTATCCGTCCTCGGCGCGGCATGATGTCCATAGTGCTGAGATACCGTTGGCATTCGCTTCCTCCTCTATTCATCCGCACCCATTGTATCCTTTGGAATCTTATGTCTCGCCTGCACCTTCATATCCTCGGCAGCGGCTCAAAAGGCAACTGCGCACTCGTCGAGGGGCCTCAGGGCTCATCATGATCGACAACGGCCTGTCCCGCCGCGAGACACTTAAACGCATGGCGGAGCTTGGCCTCTCGGCAGACGACGTCGCCGCTCTAGTAATCACCCATGAGCATGGTGACCATATCAAGGGGCTCGATGTATGGTGCAAGCACTGGCATGGTCCCCTCTTTGCCAGCAGGGACACCCTTTCATGCAAAGAAAACCTCGCGCACCTGCCCGTAGAGGAATTTGACCCCGGCGACACGCTCCCCATTGCCGGCATCCACGTGCAAACCTACTCAACATCGCACGATGTCATCAATCCTGTCGGCTATCGATTTAATGCTCTCGATGATTCCATTGGGTTTGCCACCGACACCGGAGAGCTATCGAGCCAAGCCATGAACATCCTCAAAGATTGTCGAGTCCTCGCGCTCGAAAGCAACCACGATGTGACCATGCTGCGCGAGGGAGAATATCCCCGCTTTCTTCAGGAGCGCATCCTGTCTGCAAGGGGACACCTCTCCAATGGCCAAGCCGCCGAAGCCGCGCGCGAACTCGTTACCGATCGCACCGAACAGCTCATCGCCATGCATATCAGCCAGGACAATAATCGTCCAAGCCTTACCGTCAAAAGCTATGCCAACGCGCTTGATGCAAGTCTCGATGATGAACTCGGCAGTTCTGCCACCCGTCTTCAAGGGCCACGGAAGCTCTCGATACGCCCTGCAAGCCAGTATCAACCGACAACCATTCAATAGCCCCTCAAGACAACAAGGGGGGGCTGGGAATCACTTCCCAGCCCCCTTAACTCATACTCTCGATTGAAGCAGAGCCATCGTTAGTCGATGGAAATCTTCGTAACGTTCTTCTTCTCGACAATCTTGGGAACCGTAACGGTAAGGATGCCGTCAGCATACTTAGCCGAAAGGCCCTCGCTCGAAGCGTCCTTCAGATACACGCCGCGCGTCGCGCTGTACGAGCCGAACTCCTTCTGGAGGAAGTTCTTGCCCTCGTTTTCGGCGCTCTCCTCGACGTTCACACTGATCGACAGGCGACCCTCATTGAGCTCGACGTCGATGTCATCCTTGGCGACACCGGTAAGATACGCCTTGACCTCGTAGCCATCGCCCTTGTCCTCAACGTCAACGGGGAACGCCTTGGAGGCAATCGAGCTATTCGCCAGGTCGGTCATGTCATCAAACAAATCGAACAGCGAACTTGCAGAAGGACGGACGCCAAAAACCGAACGATAAGGAACCATGCTTGCCATGTTTACCACTCCTTGTAAGGACTGCCGAGTCATCTTCTAGGTGACTGGGACTTCTTTTGACGCTGTTATATATGCCCAGCCGCTTCTTATATATACATCGACTATAAAGTTTTTTGAGTCTATTTATATAAGCATATCTAAGTCTGGTTGACTAAGGTTTTGTCTAACAAACGGAATTTGGACGTAGGCTTAAATAATGTATGCAATCCCATCAAAACTAGACGGCTGGCTTACAATGGGCGCATACACGATATTGATGACGAACTAAGGGCATCATGGACGATCAAAAACAGGACAACACGTTTATGCCGGAGCAGGACGAAGCATCCAGCCCGCAACCGATTCGATTCCATCGCCCCCACATCTCGCAAGAGCCTATCAATGACCCAGAGCCCAAATATGTGACAAGAAACCGATATCAAACACTCGAAGAAGCGCAAACGGGGCGCAAACATATGGGCGTCGCCTCGGGAGACCCTGTATATCTGAAAGACGCACCATTATCTAAAAACAGCGCAGCTAGTGATGAGCCGATGAAAGCATCCGCCGCTCATCAACAAAGAGGGCCTCGACCCAAGCAAACCTTGACGCATTCGGCTCGCTATCTCGAAACGCCAAAACAGGGAAAGTCAATCTTCGTTTCGTCAAGTAAACGACGCAAGCAGCATCAACTGACAATCCTGCTTATGATCATTGCGGCCATAGCAGTTGCCCTTGTTATACGATTTATTTTCTTTAAATAAAGGCTCAATACCGAAAACAACAAGATCGTCTGGTGTAATTGAGTCATTTACACCCCGTTAACGCAAAAAAGGGGGAGGCCGCGAGGCTCCCCCTTCTTCAAGTCATCCGACGGCTCGGTGCCGTCCACCGGTCAGCGGCGCCCTGGCCTCCCACGGGCTGGCCCCGCAGTACTCTCGGCGCGATGGGGCTTAGCTTCCGGGTTCGGAACGGGACCGGGCGTGCCCCCCATGCTCTGGCCGCTGACCGGTGGGCGGCGCCCACCGTTACGGTGTCCTGGGTCTCATCTACGTGCCTGGGGGCCGCATGGCGCATAGGAAAGGGAACTGACTCGGGGGCATCCTCGTGCCCGGACCGCGCTTCAGAGCGCATGTCCCGCGGGCCGCGAGGTGCGGTTCCGGAAGAGCTCGGGCGATTAGTGCGGCTCGGCTGAGGCTGTCGCCAGCCTTGCACCTGCCGTCTATCGACAGGTAGTCTACCTGGGCCCTTACCGGAAGGAGAACTAATCCCTGGAACGGCTTCCCGCTTAGATGCCTTCAGCGGTTATCCGCGCCGCACGCGGCTACCCGGCCGTGCCGTTGGTCGACAACCGGTTCACCGGAGGTGCGTCCACCCCGGTCCTCTCGTACTGGGGGCAGCCTCCATCGATTCTCCTGCGCCCACGGAGGATAGGGACCGAACTGTCTCACGACGTTCTGAACCCAGCTCGCGTACCGCTTTAAACGGCGAACAGCCGTACCCTTGGGACCTGCTCCAGCCCCAGGATGCGATGAGCCGACATCGAGGTGCCAAACCTTGCCGTCGATGTGGACTCTTGGGCAAGATCAGCCTGTTATCCCCGGAGTACCTTTTATCCGTTGAGCGACGGCCCACCCACTCGGGGCCGCCGGATCACTAGAGCCTGCTTTCGCACCTGCTCGGCTTGTGGGCCTCGCAGTCAAGCCCGCTTGTACTCTTGCATTCAAAAGGACGGTTGCCGACCGTCCCGAGCGGACCTTCGCGCGCCTCCGTTACCCTTTAGGAGGCGACCGCCCCAGTCAAACTGCCCGCCTGGCACGGTCCCCGAGCCGGTCGACGGCCTCGGGTTAGGACGCCGGTCGCGCGAGGGCAGTATTCCAAGGGCGGCTCCCCGGGGGCTGGCGCCTCCGGATCTTTGCCTCCTGCCTATCCTCTACACGCGGGACCAGCGGCCAATGCCAAGCTGCAGTGAAGGTTCACGGGGTCTTTCCGTCCTTCCGCGGGTAAGTCGCATCTTCACGACCAGTGCAATTTCACCGGGTCCATGGTCGAGACAGCGCCCAAGTCGTTGCGCCTTTCGTGCAGGTCGGAACTTACCCGACAAGGAATTTCGCTACCTTAGGACCGTTATAGTTACGGCCGCCGTTTACCGGGGCTTGGCTTCGGGGCTTCGCGCGATGCGCTAACTCCTCCGCGTGACCTTCCGGCACCGGGCAGGCGTCAGACCTATACGTCGCCTTGCGGCTTCTGCAGAGTCCTGTGTTTTTGGTAAACAGTCGCTTGGGCCTCTCCACTGCGGCCCGCCTCCGCTCCCGGAGCAAGTCCGTTCACGTACGCGCGGGCACCCCTTCTCCCGAAGTTACGGGGCCATTGTGCCGAGTTCCTTGACCATGGTTGACCCGATCGCCTCGGTATGTTCTACCACCACCTGTGTCGGTTTGCGGTACGGGCGCGCACGCGCCTGCCTAGGGGTTTTTCTAGGGACCTCGGGCTCACTCGCTTCGCTCAGTCGCTTCGTCCGGAGCCTCGCCCTCGTGCGGACCGGATTTCCCTGGTCCGCGGGCCGCGCTCCATCACGGGGACGTCCAGAACCCCGCCGAGCCACCCCCATCCGTCGCCCCGTCGGTCGTAGCGCCGCGTGCGCGGTGCAGGAATGTCTGCCTGCTGCGCGTCGGCTACGCCTACCGGCCTCGCCTTAGCCCCCGACTGACCCTGGGAGGATTAGCCTTGCCCAGGAAACCTCGGGTTCACGGCGGACGAGTTACTCTCTCGTCTCTCGCTACTCATGCCAGCATTCTCACTCCCATGCGCTCCACCGCCGGTCGCCCGGCGGCTTCACCGCCCATGGGAAGCTCCCCTACCGATTCTGAAAATCAAAATCCCGCCGCTTCGGTGTCCAGCTTAGCCCCGTGTATTGTCGGCGCATGTCCACTCGACCAGTGAGCTGTTACGCACTCTTTGAATGGATGGCTGCTTCTAAGCCAACATCCTGGTTGTCTGGGCGGACGCACATCCTTTGCCACTCGGCTGGAACTTGGGGACCTTAGCGGGCGGTCCGGGCTGTTTCCCTCTCGAGCACACAGCTTAGCCCACATGCTCTGACTGCCGCGCTCTGGGCCGCCGGCATTCGGAGTTCGGTTGGATTCGGTAGGCGGCGAAGCCCCCTCGTCCATCCGGTGCTCTACCTCCGGCGGTGAACGCGCGACGCTAGCCTAAAGCTATTTCGGGGAGAACGAGATATCTCCGGGTTTGATTGGCCTTTCACCCCTATCCGCAGGTCATCGCCGCCGTTTTCAACCGACGTGCGTTCGGCCCTCCACGGGGTCTTACCCCCGCTTCAGCCTGCCCACGGATAGCTCACCCGGCTTCGCGTCCGCGGCGCGGGACTCAAGTCGCCCTGTTAAGGCTCGCTTTCGCTCCGGCTCCCTTTCGGTTAACCTCGCCCCGCGCCAGCGACTCGCTGGCTCATTCTACAAAAGGCACGCCGTCACACCGTATAGGTGCTCCGACTGCTCGTGGGCGCACGGTTTCAGGTACTGTTTCACTCCCCTCCCGGGGTGCTTTTCACCTTTCCCTCACGGTACTGGTGCGCTATCGGTCACAGGGTAGTACTCAGGCTTGGATGGTGGTCCACCCAGGTTCGGACCGGGTTTCACGTGCCCGGCCCTACTCAGGGACCGCGTCGCGCCGTCCGGTCTGGGTTCGCGTACGGGGCTGTCACCCGCTGCGGCCGGCCCTCCCATGCCGTTCCGCTCCCCAGCCGGACCTGCGCCCGGGGGCGGCAGCCCCCGGATGCGCGGCCCTGCAACCCCGTCGGCGGAACCCTGCCGGGTATGCCCGCTCGACGGTTTGGCCATCGGTCCCCTTTCGCTCGCCGCTACTCGGGGAGTCTCGAGATTGATTTCCTCTCCTCCGGGTACTTAGATGTTTCAGTTCCCCGGGTTGTCCTCCCCCCGCCTATGCGTTCAGCGGGGGGGATATGCACACTGCTGTGCATGGGTTCGCCCATTCGGAGACCCCCGGGTCGAAGGATGTGTGCTCCTCGCCGGGGATTATCGCAGCTTGCCGCGTCCTTCATCGGCTCCCTGTGCCAAGCATCCGCCGTGCGCCCGTGGTATCTTGCGGGACCGCTCTCGGGCCCGCGGGATATCCACGTGTCGCTAATTAAGTTAAATTAATCGATATCATGAATAGCGCTCGTATGTCGCAATTCGGGTATCTCATACCGCGGCACAGTGTCTTCACTGTGCTCGCGATCAGATGCTCCTCACTCATTTATAAGTGAATTCTTCTTGTTTGGATCGGATGAATGATTGCTATCATTCTGTCTTTAAATCGCAGAAAAGAATCGAGTCTGGAAGAATGATCTTCCATCTCTCTCCTATCGCTATGCGGCTCTCAAGGTACGCGGGTGCGACCCCGGGGACCGGGTGCTGCGGGGACTTCCCCCGGGCGACATCCACCGGACGGGCTCCTGCCCTCTATTCGAGTTAAAGTTTGTCTCTCTAAGAACTTATCTCCCTAGAAAGGAGGTGATCCAGCCGCACCTTCCGGTACGGCTACCTTGTTACGACTTCACCCCCCTCACCCTCCACACCTTCGGCGCCTCCCCCCTCTCGGTTGGGCCGGCGACTTCGGGTGCAGACGACTCGGGTGGTGTGACGGGCGGTGTGTACAAGGCCCGGGAACGCATTCACCGCGGCATGCTGATCCGCGATTACTAGCAACTCCGACTTCATGGGGGCGGGTTGCAGCCCCCAATCCGAACTGGGGCCGGCTTTCCGGGATCCGCTCCCCCTCGCGGGGTGGCATCCCTCTGTACCGGCCATTGTAGCACGTGTGCAGCCCAGGGCATAAGGGGCATGATGACTTGACGTCGTCCCCGCCCTCCTCCGCCTTGACGGCGGCGGTCCCGCGTGGGTTCCCGGCATCACCCGATGGCAACACGCGGCGGGGGTTGCGCTCGTTGCGGGACTTAACCCAACATCTCACGACACGAGCTGACGACAGCCATGCACCACCTGTATGGGCTCCTCTCGGCCACGGGGTCTCCCCCGCTTCACCCATATGTCAAGCCCTGGTAAGGTTCTTCGCGTTGCTTCGAATTAAGCCACATGCTCCGCTGCTTGTGCGGGCCCCCGTCAATTCCTTTGAGTTTTAGCCTTGCGGCCGTACTCCCCAGGCGGGACGCTTAATGCGTTGGCTGCGGCACGGGGGATCGTCCCCCCACACCTAGCGTCCATCGTTTACGGCTGGGACTACCAGGTATCTAATCCTGTTCGCTCCCCCAGCTTTCGCGCCTCAGCGTCGGTCTCGGCCCAGAGGGCCGCCTTCGCCACCGGTGTTCCACCCGATATCTGCGCATTCCACCGCTACACCGGGTGTTCCACCCTCCCCTACCGGACCCAAGCCGCGGAGGTTCCGGGGGCTTCGGGGGGTTGAGCCCCCGCTTCGACCCCCGGCCTGCCGGCCGCCTACGCGCGCTTTACGCCCAATGAATCCGGATAACGCTCGCCCCCTACGTATTACCGCGGCTGCTGGCACGTAGTTAGCCGGGGCTTCTTCTGCAGGTACAGTCTTGACTCTTCCCTGCTGAAAGCGGTTTACGACCCGAAGGCCTCCGTCCCGCACGCGGCGTCGCTGCGTCAGGTTCCCCCCATTGCGCAAGATTCCCCACTGCTGCCTCCCGTAGGAGTCTGGGCCGTGTCTCAGTCCCAATCTGGCCGGTCGGTCTCTCAACCCGGCTACCCGTTGTCGGCACGGTGGGCCGTCACCCCGCCGTCTACCTGATGGGCCGCGGAGCCATCCCCTCCGTCGGGGCTTTAGCCGGGGTGCCATGCGGCACCCCGGGGTATCCGGTATTACCCCGTCCTTTCGGGCGGCTATCCCGGGGGAGGGGGCAGGTTCTCCACGTGTTACTCAGCCGTTCGCCACTCGCTTCCCTCCGGAGAGGGGTGCCGTTCGACTTGCATGTGTTAGGCGCGCCGCCAGCGTTCATCCTGAGCCAGGATCGAACTCTCCGTCCAAATATGTTGGGCTTCGAGCCCGTCCGGTCCTCACAACTATTAGCTGATCGGTTCCGTTCGATTCATATGGTTTTAGTATAGGAAAAGGAATTTCTCGGGGCCGCCTCTCGGCGGCCTTGCGAAAAACAAATCCAAGTTAGACCATTTCAAATGGTTCGATGTCTGCCCGGATGCGACACTGAATGTGTCCATCCTCGCAGTATCCGGTTCTCAAGGTGCACGCCTGGCGGCTGATCCGGTCCGACCGGGCCGCGCGGCAAGGAGATATATTGCCAGACCGGAGGGCCCCCGTGGGCGGGAATCTGGGTGTACACATTTCCTACACAATTTGGGATCCGACTAACGTTTGCCAGCCGTTAACTACCGCTCACCGAGCATCTCTTTATATAAGGCAGTCTCATGGTTAAAGCGGATACGTTCCCCTAGCTAAAGCACAGCCAGCATCGAGCAACTCATCACGTTCTTCCACCGAGAACCCCTCGGCGTAGACGCGCACCACTGGTTCGGTCCCGCTAGGACGGACCAGCAGCCACGTGTCATCCTCGAATGCTAAACGCAAGCCATCCATATGACTAACGTTTTGCGGCACCTTGCCACAAATCGACTTGGGGTTTACGCCCGGCAGCAGGTTCGTAACGTTTCGGCATCTTCGGCCTCAAGGCGCAAATCGCGTCGACCGTAACTCGTCTTACCAAAACTGTCCTCGAGTTGGTCGACCAGAACGCCCAAAGGCGCGTCCGTCTTTGCCATAAGCTCACACAGAATCAGACAGGCGAGGATTCCATCGCGCTCGGGCATATGCGCGGCGATGCCGATACCACCGGCTTCCTCGCCGCCTATGAGGACGCCACCCTTCTTCATCTCTGCCGCTATATATTTGAAACCGACTGGTTTGACGGTCACGCGGCAGCCAAGCGCCTCGGCAATGCGACGCACGAGCGTCGAGCACGAAAGATTGACGACGACGCGTCCCTCCAAATTACGAAATTGAACCAAGTCGCCCAAAACGAGCGCCATGATCTGATGCGGATGTATATATCTGCCGCGCTCGTCAACCGCGCCGATACGGTCGGCGTCGCCGTCGGTCACCAGGCCAGCGCAAGCTCCGTCCTCGATAACCGTATGCTCGCAAGCGTCCACCCACGGCTCAACGGGGTCGGGGCAGATATCTTCTTGGTCAGGCGCCTGCCCGGCGTGAATCTCGTGCACCTCAACGCCAAGCTCGCGCAGCAAGTCGGCTAGATAGCCTGGGCTGCGCCGCCCATGGGGTCAACAACCACGCGCAGGTGCGCGGCGCGGATGGCTTCGGCATCGACAAACGATGCACCGCTTGCATATAGTCAGGAATGATATCCGCGGTGCGATATTGCCCCTCGATCCCCATTGGCTCGGGAGCATGGTCTCTTCGAGCTCTTCGATGACATCCTGGTTGGCGGTCGAGCCGTCACCCATGCGAATCTTGAGACACAGATAACCCTGCGATGATGGGACCCCGTCACCATGAGCGCGCCGCACGCCTCACCGTCATAAGCCGCCGCCCACGTAAGGGCAGGGGTCGGAACAGGTCGCGAAGCGAGCACGGCGTCTAGCCCGTGCGCTGCTAGCACACCCGCCGCAAGCTCAGCGAACTCGCGCGCCAGGGGCCGAGTGTCGAACCCTATATATACCGTTTTGCCCGGATTGGTCTTTTGCCACAACTCGCCGACGCATCGGCGATACGGGCAACGTTATCGGCAGTGAAGTCCTCATCGACGCGAGCGCGCCAACCGTCAGTTCCAAAATGAATTATCGCGCACACGCGCAGACACCTCACAGTGTTTGGATCATGGTACGCATGAGGTATACCCGCGATACACGCTCGGCAACCTGCCGGCACCAGCATTCACCATTTGGGCAAATGCTGCCGAGGACATGCAGGCAATAAAAAAACCGCCCCGTATGGAGCGGTTTTGCCCTTTATATATCGAGCGCCTCGGCCATCGCTGCCGTAGTGATTGCCGTAGTTCCACAGCAACTGCCCACCATTGCGGCACCGGCATGTCTCCATTCGATGCATGCGCGCGCGAAAGCTTCGGGGTTCTCGTGCCATACGGGGCCATCCTGAGTCTGGACCGGATCGCCCACGTTGGGACGCACCGTGACGGGAGTAGTCGCCGATGCAACCATCCTGGGCACCGCCGCGTTCGCGGCCGCAAGCGAACAGCAATTAACACCAACCGAGTTTGCGCCGTGTTTTTCGGCGTACAAAACGGCTGCCTCGATGTTGAGGCCATCGCCCAACAGGTCGCCCTTATCGTCAACGACAAAACTCACCAGAACAGGCATGCCGTCGGCGGCATCTCGGGCGCCGGCAAGCATGGGCTGCAAATTACGGATAGACGTCACCGTCTCGATCAGCAGACCGTCAACACCAGCATTGAGCAAGGCGTGCGCCTGTTCGCGCGCAATGCCTCGGATCTCACGAAACTCGGCCGAGTCCTCGGCAAACCACTCAATACCGATCGGACCATCGAGCCCAGCAGCAGCTGAGGGTGCGCCTGGCGGGCATCGTCGACGGCCCCGCGATTGACCTCCGCCACGGACGGCGCAATCTGGTCGTGCTTGAGGGCATAGCTTGATGCCTGAAAGGTATTGGTAATGAGTACCTGCGCGCCGGCGGCGACATACAAGCGATGGATACGAGAAACGGTCTGCGGCTCTGCCAGATTCCAAAACGCCGGTGGAATATCGGCGGCGTCGTACTCACTCAACAGAACACTGCCCATGGGGCCCTGCGCCAACAAGGTCTCGCTCGACAAGCGGCGCGTAAGTTCCTCGGCACCAAAGCGATTGTAATAACTCGTATCCATATATATCCCGCTATTCCTCGACGCTGATTCCCTGCTTTTCGAGATAGGCGAGCCAGCGGTTCATCGTGTCCTCGGATAGCGCATGCTCCATCATGCAGGCCTCGGAATCGGCTCGCTCAAATTCGACACCGAGCTCCTGAACCAAAAACGTGCGGACGAGGCGATGACGGTACCAGATAGCCGTGCCAACCTCGCGGCCGCGATCGGTCAGGACTACCTTGCCGTAGTGCGATTGCTCGACAAGCTCGGATGCCTTGAGCGCCGAAACCGCTTTATTGACCGATGCCTTGGAGACGCCAAGCGCTGCGCGATGTCGACCGATCGCACGCCGTTGGTTTCCCCCTCTTCGCTTTCAATGCGAACCATGCACTCCAAGTAGTCTTCGTTCGCCACCGTCAGATGTAGTTCGCGCGAGCTATTTGTCGTATCCATGATCTTCCGTCCCTTCTGCATTCAATGGCTGATTCTACCCCATCCAAGCGTCGCGGTATGCCGTGGCATACCGTGCTAGAGTTCTTGTTGCACACGACGACCAAGATTGGAGCGGTCTTTATGGAAAACACCACCACGAACCCCGATGTCCTCGAGCGCTTTTTGCGCTACGTCCAGATCAACACGCAGTCCGAGGATGCAAACTGCGACCAGGTACCCTCGAGCGTCGTTCAGTTTGACCTTGCCAACGTGCTGGCTGAAGAGCTGCGCGAGCTTGGTGCGGAAGATGCCCACGTGACCGAGCATGCCTATGTCTGCGCGCATATCCCCGCAAGTGCGGGCGCTGAGGACAAGCCCGCCCTTGGCCTGATCGCCCATCTCGACACCACCGAAGTTGCACCGGGCGCCGGCGTGAAGCCGCACATCGTACACTACGAAGGCGGCGACCTGGTCTGCGGCACAGTTGACGGTAAGCCCGTTGCCATGAGTACCGCCAAGCTTCCCGCCCTGAACGACCTCGCGGGTGAGGACCTGGTCTGCAGCGATGGCACCACGCTGCTGGGCGCGGACGACAAGGCAGGCGTCGCGAGATCATGTCGCTTGTCGCGCGTATCGCTCAGGACCCCTCTCTGCCCCATCCCGCACTCGGCATTTGCTTCTGCCCTGACGAGGAGATCGGTCACGGAGCCGAGCTGTTGGATATCGATACCTTTGGCTGCAAGTACGCCTACACGGTCGACGGCGGCCCCATCGGCGAGCTGGAGTGGGAGTGCTTTAACGCCGCCGAGGCGACCATCCGCTTTGAGGGCCAGTCCATCCACCCGGCGACGCCAAGGGCCGTATGGTCAACGCAGGCAATCTGTTCTGCGACTTCAACGCGTTGCTCCCCTACGTGCAGCGCCCGGAGTATACGGAAGGCTACGAGGGCTTTTATCACCTTGAGAGTGTATCTGCGACCGTCGATCACGCCACGGCGCGCTATATCGTCCGTGATCACGATGCCGCCAAGTTCCAGCAGAAACTCGACCTTATTGATGCCGCCGCCTCGATGCTCAACCAGCGTCTGGGTGAGGAGCGCGTGACGGTCGAGATTAAGCAGCAGTATCGAAATATGGCCGAGATCGTTCGTGACTATCCCGAGCTTATTGATGTTGCCAAGGAAGCCTACCTTGCCTGCGGCGTTGAGCCCAAGTGCTGCCGATTCGTGGCGGCACCGACGGCGCTCAGCTGTCGTTCCGCGGTCTGCCCTGCCCCAACCTTTCCACCGGCGGCTATTGCTACCACGGCGTCAACGAGTTCGTCCCGGTCAGTTCGCTCGTCAAGATGACCGACGTGCTCCAGGAGCTCGTCGCCCGCTTTGCATAAGCCTGGCCGCTCAAGCCTAAAAGACAAACCGCCCCGTCCTCTACAGAGGACGGGGCGGTTTTTGTACAGGGAGTGTCCCTAACTGCCGGCAGAAAAGGAACGTCCCCAAGTGCCGCAAAATGACGAGATCCACTCTCGCTTTGTGGGTAGTCATTGGGGACGTTCTTGTTTGACTAGTCGTTTAAGAACGTCCCCAATGACTACCCAACGACTAGTCCGGACCAAGGCAACGCCGATGTTTTGGCAACGACAGACACTATGACCCAATTCGAGGGCACTAAAAAGATAGGAGCCCCCGCTCGTGACCGCGGGTCGGGGCTGCGACAATGATGTTGAAGTGCCATAGGCGCAGCCGCGCCGCAACGAGGTTGGGAGCTCCCATGCCAAAGTATTCTACCGCGTTCGGGATGGACGTCCACCTGAGGTCGACCACCGTCTGCGCCCTCGACGCGGACACCGGCGAGGCCGTGACGAGGAGGTTCCCCGGCAACCCCTGGGGCGAGATCGCCGGGTGGATGGACGGGTTCCCCGGGCCGTCGCTCGCGGCCTACGAGAGCGGCTACCTCGGCTTCGCCCCGCAGCGGGAGCTCGCCGGGCTCGGCGTCGAGTGCGTCGTCGCCGCGGTCTCGAAGATCCCCAGGTCGGCCGCCGACTCGGCTCCAAGAACGACAGGAACGACGCCGCCAGGATGGCCAAGGCGATACTCGCCCACGACATCTCCCCCGTATGTCCCCTCCCCCGAGGTCGAAGGCATCAGGGACCTCGCCGCGCCTACGACGGGGCGACCGCGCGCCTGGCGACCGCCAAGCAGCGGCTGCTCGCCTTCCTCGCAAAGCGGGGTTCGTCTACGGCGGCACCACGCCCGCCGGCAACCCGAGGAAGTACTGGACCTACGACTTCCTGAGGTGGCTCGACAAGGCCAGGCCGGAGGACGATGGCGGGGTTCGGACGCTCGCCGCCCTGAGGAACGAGGTCGAGGCCGCGGCGGAGGCCCGGGCGGACCTGCTCTCCGAGTACAGGCCGCCGTGGATGCCAGCCCGATCGCCGCGGAGGTGGCCGCCCTCCAGTCGATCAAGGGCTGCGCCTTCGCGCTGGTGTTAGCGTCAATATATTTTTCACCATTTTCACCAACGTATTTTCGCCAATCGCGCCAACGCGGATGCGCCGGATTCGCCAACGCGGATGCGCCGCTTTCGGCGTCTAGGCTCCCTCCTCCTTCCCGTCCTCGCCGCCGATGGATACGTCCTTCAGGCGGTACGACCGTCCCGTTATCTTGATCATCGCGCAATGGTGGCAAAGCCTGTCGGCCACCGCCGAGGCCGTGACGTTGCTGCCGAACACGTCGCCCCACCTGCCCACCGGCACGTTGGTCGTGACGACGGTCGACCGCTTTAGCGCGTAGCGCCTGTTGACCAGCTGGAACAGCAGGTCGGCGCCCTCCTTGCCGATGTCGAGGTAGCCGAGCTCGTCTATTATCAGCAGGCTGCAGTGCTCGTAGAACCGCATCCTGCGCGCCAGCGCCTCCTTCGCCGAGGCGTGCTTGAGGTCCTCGACCAGCCTCGAGCAGTCGGCGAAGTACACCTGCTTGCGGGCCATCACCGCCTCGTGGCCTATGGCTATCGACAGGTGGGTCTTGCCGACGCCCGGGCTGCCGACGAGCACGACGTTGTCGCCGCGGTCGATGAACTCGAGCGTGGCCAGCTGCTCGACCAGCCCGCGCGGCACGCTCGGCTGGAAGCCCCAGTCGAAGTCGGCCAGCGTCTTTATGTAGGGGAAGTTGGCCATCCTCGTGCGGCGCTCGTCGTCGGCGCGCCGCTTGAGGGCTATCTGGGCGTCGGTGAGCTCGAGCATGGCGTCGACCAGGCCCTTCCTCCCGTCGGCGACGAGCCTGACGTACTCGGGCACCGACGACGCCATGCCCTCGAGCCCCAGCTCCTCGAGGTTGGCCGCCAGGCGGTTGAGGGGGCTGGCCTGCACGGCGGCGCTCACAGCGAGCCCCTATCGAGTCGAGCAGGCCGAGGTTGGCCGCGGCGGCCGCCTCGATGTCGCCGGCGGCGTCGCCGAACCACGCTTGCCGGCCATGGCCTCGGCGTAG
>ENA-OQCP01000296-OQCP01000296.1-human-gut-metagenome-genome-assembly--contig:-NODE-296-length-22542-cov-5.904707_pt1 | contig 22542 bp, 23 predicted proteins | sample MGYA00242760_ERZ504583 | MGnify/ENA primary metagenome ERZ504583 (study PRJEB26092, sample SAMD00036308) | human gut metagenome | host: Homo sapiens | study: EMG produced TPA metagenomics assembly of...
TAAAATTCAGTCTTTTTTTATGACAATAAATTATCAATTTACTGATATTATACATCTTTTTTTTCGTTTTCGCAAGCCATTTAGCATAAATAATCACTAAAAAAATTTTGAAATATATGCTTTGAAATAGCTTTTTTCACAAGAACTGTTAATACTTTAACCCTTATGTTATATTGTTAACAATGTATTCTTGCAAAAACTTAATAATTTTTTATGTACTTCTGACACATTTTTATGTTATACTTGGACAAGATTATCGGGCAAAGCAGCTTGCCCAAAGTGTATATATGAATTGGAGGAATTGTTTTGGATAATACTGTTTTTCTGAATACAAACAGAGAGATGCCTTTACTCGGACTGGGAGTATACAAAGCCACCGGGGAAAATGAGGCCGAAAATGCTATTATTTCTGCTGTTGAATCAGGATACCGTCTGATTGATACAGCCTCCGTATATAAAAACGAAGAAAATGTAGGACGGGGAATCGCTAGCTGTGGAATACCGCGAAATGAACTTTTTATTACTACAAAAGTATGGAATACCGCACAGCGACTGGGAGACATTCAGGGTGCTTTTGAAAGAAGCCTGGACCGGCTCAAACTGGATTATGTGGATTTGTATCTGATCCACTGGCCGGTTCCGGGATGTTATCTCAGCACCTGGAAAGTACTGGAGGAAATCCAGAAATCCGGGCGGGCTCTTTCTATTGGTGTCAGTAATTTTGAAATCCGTCATCTGGAAGAACTGGAAGCCAATTCCGGAATCATACCTGCTGTAAATCAGATTGAATGCCATCCTCTCTGCTATCCAAAAGAGCTGATTGATTATTGCCAGAATAAAGGAATTCAGGTACAGGCATATGCCCCGCTTGCCAGAGGCGCATATCTTGATAACGATGTAATGTGTGTACTTGGAACCAAATACGCCCATACTCCCGCTCAGATCGGTCTGCGCTGGGCTACTCAGAAAGGAATTTCCGTAATTCCCAAATCCGTACATCCTGACCGCATCAGAAGCAATGGCAATATTTTTGATTTCACAATCGAACAGGAAGACATGGATCTGATCGATACTCTGAATGAGAATTTTCACAGTTCACATATTCCCGAGGATTTAAGAGACATTGCATTCTGATAAAGAGTAGTTAAAAAATATTTTATCATGCAAATGCAAAAAGCAGATGTATTTATATAACATCTGCTTTTTGCATATTTATCATCTCTGTCTATAGAATTTCCCGTAAATGATGCATTCGAAAGTTTTTCGTAATCATTCAGCAGTCAGCTATCCCGCGAGGTACTGAACAGTTACAGTTTTTCTATAACATCTCAGTTAGTTTTCTGTCCGTCTTCCCATGGAAGCATCGGCGTCTCCACTTTCTTATCTCTTACCATAAGGTCAATCACCGCTTCCGCTGCACTTTTTCCTTCGAACAGGACTTTGTTTATTTCTGTGATGATCGGCATTTCCACATCATATTTCTCAGCCAGTTCTTTTGCTGCTTTTGCGGAATAGACACCTTCCACGATCATTTTCACTTCAGCCATCGCCTGCTCCATGGTATATCCTTTTCCCATCAGATATCCGGCTTTCCGGTTACGGCTGTGGACACTGGCACAGGTAACGATCAGATCTCCGATTCCGGACAGACCATAAAAGGTTTCCATACGTGCTCCCATTTTAACACCCAGACGTGAAATTTCTGCAATTCCTCTTGTGATCAGGGCTGCTTTGGTATTATCGCCGTATCCCAGACCATCTGCGGTTCCGGCCGCCAGTGCGATCACATTCTTTAACGCTGCGCCAAGCTCCACTCCCAGCATATCCGGCGTGGTATAAACTCTGAAAACAGGGCTCATAAAGATTCCCTGCAGATATTCTGCTGTCTCTCTCTGGTGAGAACTTACCACACAAGTAGTCGGAAGTCCTTTTCCAACCTCTTCTGCATGGCTTGGACCGGAAAGCACAGACACATTTGCCTGTGGAAGTTCCTGTTCAATGATCTCGCTTAAAGTAAGAAGAGTTTTTTCCTCCACACCTTTGGCAACATTTACAATTTTCTGTCCGTTTTTTACAAAAGGCGCCATACGCTTGCAGGTACTTCTGGTATAAGGCGAAGGAACTGCCAGAATTGCCACATCTGTATCCCGCAGGCTTCTCTCAAGATCTATTGTGATATCAATCGGTTCAGGAATCTTTACTCCCGGAAGTTTGCTCACGTGTTCCCGCTTTTCTCTTAATGTTGTTATCTCCTCCCAAGCGCCGACCAGAGAATCACCTCGTGTCCATTATTGTAAAGAAGGATAGACAGGGCAGTTCCCCAGCTTCCCGCACCAAGCACACTTATCTTTGCCATATAAATACCTCTTTTTATTTATTTTTCTTGCTTAAATAAATTTTACTTTCTGTCCCGTCAAGAAGCCGTTTTATGTTCTTTTTATGTCTGTAAAATGCCAGTACTGTCAAGAGTCCCATAACAATATAAAGCTCGATCATATGATAAGAATCCATATGATAAGAACCCATCTGTCCAAATACGATCATACTGATAAATGCAGCCAGATATGCACTTACCGAACACAGTGAAACATAGTGTGTCAGGAAAAACAATCCAAAGAATACAATTGCGCAGATTATAAAAATCCGCCAGTCAAAGGCAATCACAAGTCCTACAGATGCAGCTACACCCTTCCCGCCTTTAAAATTAAGATAAAACGGAAAATTATGCCCCAGAATACACCCCGCTGCTGCATAAAGGCTCAGCAACGGCAGGATATCTCCATAAGAATTTCCAAATATTGCTCTTACGATCAGGATGGCTGCAATACACTTCAGACAGTCACATAACAGATTCAATGCTCCGGCCTTTTTGCCAAGTGTACGCAGTACATTTGTAGAGCCAGATTTCCACTTCCCTGTTTGCGGATATCAATATGATAAATTTTTCCTAAAATGTATGCGGTCTGAAAAAGTCCGCATGCATATCCAATTGCAATACAAATCAGTCGTTCCATGATTATTCTTTTTCACCTCGTTCACGAATAATGAATTTCAGTGATGTTCCCGCAAATCCAAAGGCATCTCTGATCTTATTCTCCAGATATCTGGTATAAGAGAAATGCATCAGCTCTTTGTCATTTACAAAGATAACAAATGTAGGCGGTTTGACAGCACCTGTGTCATATAGTAAATCTTCAGACGTTTTCCCTTGTCAGACGGAGGCTGCTGCATTGCTACTGCCTCAGAAAGGATTTCATTCAGGACACCTGTCTGGATACGCAGTGTCTGGTTTTCGATAACCGCATCAATCGTCTCAAACATTCTTGAGATTCTAAGCCTGTCTTTGCAGAGATAAATACCAGTTCTGCATACGGCATATATGCCAGAACCTCACGGATTCTGTTTGTATGTTTGTAGATTGTCTTATCGTTCTTCTCAATCGCATCCCATTTGTTGACGGCAATGATAACGCCCTTTCCTCTTTCATGGGCAATACCTGCGATCTTGGCATCCTGTTCTGTAACTCCCTCTGACGCATCGATCATAACAATAACGACATCTGCACGCTCCACAGCAGTCACTGTACGGATCACACTGTATCTCTCGATTTCTTCTTTTACTTTACCCTTGCGGCGAAGTCCGGCTGTATCAATAAAGATATAATCCTTACCCTGCCATTTTACTCTGGTATCTACCGCATCTCTTGTAGTTCCGGCAATATCAGAAACGATCACACGGTCTTCTCCAAGAAGCTTATTTACCAGAGAAGATTTACCTACGTTTGGTTTACCTACAATAGCGATTCTCGGAATCTCATCCTCTTCATCGGTATCAGCATCCTCAGGAAAATGTTTCGCTACTTCATCAAGCATATCTCCCAGTCCCATACGGTTTGCCGCAGAGATCGGAATCGGTTCTCCGATACCAAGATTATAAAATTCATAGACATCCATCATAAATTTCTGAATGCTGTCTACTTTATTAACAACAAGGACAACCGGCTTACCGCTACGTCGAAGCATATCTGCTACTTTTGCATCGGAATCAACCAGCCCCTGATGAACATCTGTGATAAAGATAATAACATCAGCTGTATCAATTGCGATCTGAGCCTGTTCTCTCATCTGAGAAAGGATAATATCACTGCTGTCCGGTTCAATACCACCTGTATCAATCATGGTAAATGTCTTATCAAGCCATGTCACATCTGCATAAATTCTATCTCTTGTAACGCCAGGTGTATCTTTTACAATAGAAATCTTCTCACCTGCCAGCGCATTAAACAATGTGGATTTGCCTACATTAGGTCTGCCCACTATCGCTACTACCGGTTTGCTCATATATCTGTCTCCTTCTTATCTTTTTATGGTCGGGTGCTTCGATCAGACAATTTACAAGGTCCGCTCCCGGTTCGTCAACCACAACGATTTCTGTGTTAAGAGCCTGTCTGATATCCTCCACCGTAAGGTCATCCAGAAAAACATCCTCTCCACTTCTAAGCATATTGCAGGGAATCAGAAGCTTCTCGCCCAATTCTCTCCTGGCGAGCTGATCTTTAAGATCAGTACCTGTGATCAGACCCGAAACGGTAATCTTCTCTCCAAAGAAATTATTCTTCACCGCATATACTTCTGCATGCACATTAGGAAATTTCTCCTGTACCAGTTTTATCATTTTACCTATATAGGGCGCTGCAAGCCGCCCTGTCGCAACAGTAGCGTCTACTCTTCTGTCATCGCCTTCAAGCTGTTCAAGTCTCTCTTTTACCTCTGTTTCAAGCAGGCGCATCATACCAACGCCATTTTCAAGCTGCAGATATCCGTCATATCTTCCTTCTTCAGGAAGTTCATAACCTGCAAGAATGTACCATTCATCTGAGGCATGTACAAAATGTATGCCATGCTTTTCTACCATAATTCTCTGCCAGCGTTCCACCTGACTGATCAGATATCTCGCATCCTCTTTGTCAAAAGATTCCAGCGGATACAAGCCGTCACGATATTTCGAAAGTCCTACCGGAACAATCGAAACACTCTGTAACACAGGTGCATATTCTGCCAGCTTTTCCAGGCTGTATTCCAATTCGCCTCTGTCGTTTATCCCCTTGCACAGAACAATCTGCCCATTCATGGTTACATCGCCTTTATAAAGCTTATCAACCTTTGCAAGAGCATCCCCGGCAAAACGATTATGAAGCATTTTACAGCGAAGCTCGGGATTCATGGTCTGAAATGATACATTAATAGGTGAAAGATGAAACTTGATAATACGATCCAGATCATAATCGCTCATATTCGTGAGGGTAACATAGTTTCCCTGAAGAAACGAAAGTCTGGAATCGTCATCTTTAAAATACAAAGTTTCTCTCATCCCGGGAGGCATCTGATCGATAAAGCAGAAAATACAATGATTAGAGCAGGAACGATATTCGTCCATAAGACTGTTCTCAAATTCAACTCCAAGATCATCCTCGTATTCTTTTTCCACTTCCAGTTCCCATTCCTCGCCATTCTTCTTCCGGATAAGGAGCGTGACAAATTCGTCATTCATCAGATAACGATAGTCAAACACATCCTCTACCGGCTGGCCATTAATGGAAAGCAGTGCATCCCCCGGTTCTAGTTCCAGTTCTTCTCCGATACCGTCAGGAAGAACTCTGGATATTATGTGTAAATTTTTTTTCATGAATTTTACTCCATTGGAATGTAACCGGAAATTGTGTGTGGGATAAACTTTTCCGGCACATTTTGTTTCTCGATCATTCAGGAGCCGCTGATTTATTTACTGTGCAGGCACAGTAACTTTCTGACATTTACTCCTGATATCATATGACAGTAATTCCGGACAAAATATACCTGCGCCCAGAATCCACTATCTTTTATATCATAACAATTGTAAAAGAAAAAATCAATAAATTCCTTGACGTATTTTAGGGCAAATGTTATATATTATATTGAAATCTATTTTTTGAGTATAAAATCACTACTTAGGAGGAGTATTATGCCAAACATAGAATTGTTGGAAAAATCCATGCCGGTTGCACCTATCCGTATTGCAGCTCTTGGATGCAGAGAACTTGCAGAAGAAGTTGACAGAAAACTTGTTAAATTCCGTAAAGAGCTGGTTGAACGCAAACAGCTCAGTGCTATTCCCCAGGGATACAGCGAAGAATCATTTATTGTAGAATGTGAATGCCCCCGTTTCGGAACCGGTGAGGGTAAAGGTTATATTAAAGAATCCGTTCGTGGCACTGACCTTTATATTATGGTTGATGTGACCAATTACAGTGAATCTTATACTGTATGTGGACACGAGAACCATATGTCTCCTGACAACCATTTCCAGGATCTTAAACGAATTATTTCCGCTGCAACAGGCAAGGCACACCGTATCAATGTAATTATGCCGTTCCTTTATGAAGGCCGCCAGCACAGACGTACTAAAAGAGAATCTCTGGACTGTGCACTGGCACTGAGGGAGTTAAGCGATATGGGAGTTTCCAATATCATTACCTTTGATGCCCATGATCCACGTGTCCAGAACTCTATTCCGCTGAATGGTTTTGATAACTTTTTCCCTACTTATCAGTTTTTAAAAGCTTTGATCAAGAGTGTGCCGGATCTTCGTGTTGACAATGACCATCTGATGATCATCAGCCCTGATGAAGGTGCCATGTCAAGAGCTGTATATTTCTCCAATATCCTTGGAGTAGATATGGGTATGTTCTACAAACGTCGTGATTACTCTACAATCGTCAATGGAAAGAATCCTATTGTTGCGCATGAATTCCTCGGAGATTCCGTAGAAGGCAAAGATGTTGTAGTTATCGATGACATGATTTCCTCCGGCGGAAGTATGCTGGATGTTGCCAAACAGTTAAAGGAACGCAACGCAAAGAGAGTATTTGTATGCACTACCTACGGTCTGTTCACAGACGGTCTGGATAAATTTGATGAATATTACGAGAAAGGCTGGCTTGACAGAGTGATCACAACCAACCTGAATTACCGCATTCCGGAACTTCTCGAAAGACCATATTATGTAGAAGCAAATATGAGCAAATATCTTGCGAGCATCATTGATATCATCAATCATGATGTTTCCGTTGAGAAGGTTCGTTCCAGCAACGAAAAGATCATGTCTCTTATGGAAAAAGTAAATTCCAGATAGTTTTTCCGGCAGATGAATACGAAAAGGGGGAGCTGTTAACCAGCTCCCCCCCTTTTTCGTATTGTACAGTTAATCTGCAAATTCAGGATTACTCACTTCGCACTGTTGTGCTTATAACAATTTCAGGTTTTATGAACGTATGCCAAGAAAAGCCCCAAGATTTCCCCTTTTTCCATGGGAAGCCCTGTGAGAAAAGAGAAACTCAGGATTACAGCAGGTACAGAGATTTGGCATGGAAATGTTTTCTTCCGGGATTCCCGCTTCCAGAAAAATAATCTTGTTTGCCATCCACAGATTTAACTGATATTTTCCGTTTTCTTTTCTGTAAAACAGCCTGTTCCGGTATTTCTTATCAAAAACCTTTTCAAATTCTTCAATCACATCTTCGCTGACTTCATAACACTCCTGACAGATAGACGGTCCGATGGCCACTTTCAGATCTTTCGGATTACTTCCATACTCTTCAGACATCTTTTCTATGGTAACTGCACCGATTTTCTGAACCGTACCTCTCCATCCCGAATGAGACAGTCCGATCGCATGATTCGCCGGATCAGCAAAATACAGTGGAACGCAATCCGCATAAAAGGTTGCGAGAACCAGCCCCGGAACATTTGTGATCATTCCATCTGTATCTGCATAATCACGCGGGATCACAATTCCCTTTCCGCGGTCTTTCTCTGTTACTTTCCGCACATTGTTGGTATGAGTCTGATCAGATGTAACGATGCTGTTCATATCAAATCCCATAGCATCAGAAATCCTTCTGTAATTTTCTTTCACGCAGGACTCCTCATCACCTCTTGTAAAACTCAGGTTCATAGAACTGTAGATTCCTCTGCTCACTCCACCAAAGCGGGTGCTGAATCCATGAACAAGCCAGTTCATTTCTTCATATGCGGGATATGTAAGAAATGTAACATCTTTATTGTTTTTTACATTCATCTTTGGAATCTGTTCACTATTCCATTTTATCTTCATATTTCATTATTCCCTTCCTGCTGTATGGCAGATTATTCATCAAAGCAGTTTCTATAATTATTAGAGGATTGCAATATATTCAAACGCATTCTTAACCCAGTGTATTTCATCCCCGTCAATTCCTGCCACATCGAAACGGCATGGGATATCCACATTGTGATATTCCACTGTAAGAAAATACCTTGCCACCTTACATATGGTTTTCTGTTTAGCAGGATTTACTGCAGCCAGCGAATAACCGGAACTATTGTCTTTCCTGTATTTTACCTCAACAAAAACAAGATATTCTCCATCTCTGGCAATCAGATCGATTTCTCCAAATCTGCATCTGTAATTATATCTCAGAATAAATAATCCCTGCTGTTTCAGATAATCAGCAGCTTTTCGTTCGTAACAGCTTCCGGTAGACCGGGTATTTTTATGCAAATTCTTCCATCCATTTCTTTTTATATTATATGTAGGCATCTTTTGTTGTTACTGTGCATCACTCAGTGTATTGCTGTGTACTGAAGGATAGTAACCCTTTTGCGACTGTTTATATGAAATGTGTAATAAAGGTCTTTCTGTGGATCGGGGTTTCTCCATATTTTTCAGTGCCGCAATATGATCGGCAGAACCATATCCCTTATTTGATGCAAAGCCATATTCCGGGAACACTTTATCATATTCTTCCATCATTCTGTCCCTTGTCACTTTTGCAACAATACTTGCTGCTGCAATGGAAACACTCTTTGCATCTCCCTTAATAATGGGAACCTGCGGAATGGTGATCTGAGGAATCGTGACTGCATCATTGAGAAGAAGCTGAGGAACCACTTCCAGTTTACTTACCGCCTCCCGCATTGCCTCATAAGTAGCCTGAAGGATATTGATCTCATCAATACGCTCCGGGCTGCGCATACCGATTCCTACTGAAACCGCTTCCCTCATAATCACATCATACAGTTCTTCTCTTTTGGAAGCACTGAGTTTCTTGGAATCGTTCAGATAAAGGATCCGGCTGTCCTGTGGCAGAATTACTGCACATGCCACAACTGGGCCTGCAAGGGGGCCTCTTCCCACTTCATCAATTCCGCATAAATAACCAAGATGTTCATATTTATGCTCATATACCTTCATATTTTCAATACGCTGCTTCTCCGCTTCCAGAGCTGCTTCCTTTTTGCGGCACTGTGCGATCAGCTTTTGCACACCACTTCTTGTATCTTCTTTATAAATTTCATATAAAGCCGGGTAGCTGCTCATATCTGCTGCAGCAAACTCGGCTTTAATCTCAGCTATTGTTTTCATAATGGCGCCCACTCCAATGTGATCCGCCCCATTTTTCCAGAACGAAAATCATCAAACAGTATCAGCGAAGCTTTGGCATAGTCCAGCTCTTCCTGCTTTTTCAGACACCCTCTGGCTCTGGCAATCGCCTCCAGAACTTCCACAGAAGTTCCCTCCTCTGTGATCTGATATCTCTCTGCCAGAATCCCTTTATAATTTTCGCGCAGATAATCGATCAGCCAGAGTGCCAGTTCCTCCATATTCAGAATGTCATCTTTGATAGAACCTACACATGCCAGACGGATTCCCACCTGCTGGTCTTCAAATTTCGGCCACAAAATACCAGGAGTGTCCAAAAGTTCTACTCCCTTATTCAGACGGATCCACTGTTTTCCTTTCGTAACTCCCGGCTTGTTTCCGGTCTTTGCACAGGCCCGTCCTGCAAAGGTATTGATAAATGTAGATTTTCCTACATTCGGGATTCCCACTACCATAGCGCGGATCGGACGGTTTTTAATACCGCGGCGTCTGTCTCTTTCTATCTTTTCCTTACATGCTTCCTGGATCACATTATTGATTGCCTTCATTCCGGAACCATTTCTGGAATCTACTTTTACAACATAAAATCCCTTTGCCTGAAAATAAGTTTTCCAGGCTTCATTCTGGCGCTCGTCAGCCAGATCTGATTTATTAAGAAGAATCAGTCTGGATTTATTTTTCCCAGTTCATCGATATCCGGGTTTCTGCTCGAAAGAGGTACGCGGGCATCCACAAGTTCAATGATCAGATCGATCAGCTTAATGTCCTCCTGCATCTGTCTCTTTGCCTTGGTCATATGACCAGGGTACCACTGTACGTTCATATACACCTAACCTTTCAAAAATCCAAATTTATCTTTCGGGGAAATGACAAACCATACCTTTCCCACAATATATTTCTTATTGATATTTCCGATATCACCATACCGGCTGTCCTCACTGTTATTTCTGTTATCGCCAAGTACAAAATACTCACCGCTTTCCAGAGACACTCCGTCGGATGCCAATCCCGCATTACTGATTTCAGGAAAATTCTTATTTTCATTATATACTTCTCCGTTGATCAATACTGCTCCGTTGGATATCTGTACAGTCTCACCAGGCAGACCGATCACACGACCGATATGCAGAGCCGCATCATCACTTCCACTGGTTTTATATACAATGATATCTCCCCGTTCAGGTGAAGATACTTTATAAACAGCCCTGTTTACAAAAAAGCGTTCTCCAACCTGCAGTGTGGGCTCCATGGCACTCTCCTGTACAGTCACTGATTGAAACAGCGCAATTCCCGCCAAAATGCCAAAAATAAGCACTACCGCTATCTGAAATATCCAGTTAAGGATTCCCCGGACTTTTTTATCTTCAAGTTTTGTTTCCAGCATATCTCGGGTCTCTTTCAGTGCCGGACTATCTTTCCATTTTCTGATATTCATCCAAATCTCCTGACAGATGGAAAAAGAGGGACAATACACAAGTTATTGTCCCTTCTTCTGCTAATTCATGAAATTATTTAACAAGCTCTTTAACCTTAGCTGCTTTACCTACACGATCTCTTAAGTAGTTCAGTTTCGCACGACGTACTTTACCACGACGGATAACTTCTACTTTTACTACATGTGGGGAATGAAGCGGCCATGTTTTCTCAACGCCTACTCCGTTAGAGCTCTTTCTTACAGTAAATGTAGCTCTGTTGCTTCCGCCCTGTTTCTTGAGAACTGTTCCTTCAAAAACCTGAACACGTTCACGATTTCCTTCTTTGATCAGTGCGTGTACTCTTACAGTATCACCTGTGTTGAATGCCGGTACTTCAGCTTTTAACTGAGCTGCTTCGATGTTTTTGATAATTTCGTTCATTGTATTTTTCTCCTATTCTTATATGGATGTTCTTAATACATATCCTGTAACAGAGGACCATCTTTTTTCACAACAGTTGTGATTATACTATATAGCCTGATGTATTGCAATACTTTTTGCAAATTTTTTACCAGCAGATTACTTCACATCCTGTTTCCGTAACCAGAACAGTTACTTCCACTGGGCTGAAGGAAGTCCGTCCTCTGTACGGACTGTCCACTCGTCAATCTCATCCGTATAAATTTCATCGCTTCCCATATTTACCATCGGCTCTATGGTAAACATCATACCCGGAACCATCAGGACACCTGTATTCTCTTCAGAAACAAAGCTTACCCATGGATCTTCATGGAACTCAACTCCCACACCATGTCCACCGATTTCTCTGACTACAGAATATCCGTTTTCTACTGCATGTTTATGAACTGCACTTCCCATATTTCCGATCGGAGTCCATGGTTTCACCTGGGAAATACCAATCTCAACACATTCTTTTGTGACCTTGACAAGTTTTTCTTTCTCCGGACTCACTTTACCGATGCAGAACATTCTGGACGAGTCAGAATAATAACCATTATATATTGTAGATACATCAACATTGATAATATCTCCCTCTTTCAGAATCTGCTCTTCATCCGGGATTCCATGGCATACCACTTCATTTACAGAAGTACACACGCTCTTTGGAAATCCTTCGTAATTTAACGGTGCCGGGATTCCCCCATGCCGTACAGTCTCTTCATGTACCCATCTGTCAATCTCTTCAGTGGATACACCTGGTTTAATATGCTCTTCCACATAATCAAGAACTGCGATATTGATTTTGCAGCTTTCTTTTATTTTCGCGATCTGTTCGGGTGTTTTGATCAGATCATGATCGATCACTGCATATCCTTTCTGCTTCATTATTTCCATTTTTTCATCAAATGCCTCATGGCATTTTTTATATTTTTTTCCGCTTCCACACCAGCATGGATCGTTTCTTCCAATTTTCAAAGACATGATAATTCCTCTTTCTTTTTTCTTATGTAGGGTACAGCGCATCATCACCATTACAGGAAACTGTGTACTGTTTTATCATACCACATTTTCTCTCGGAAATGTGAACTGTTATTGGTAAAATTACTCGTTATCTTTCGTGAATTGTAAGATAAAGCATCTGCATCAAAGCATTTTTCGAACACACTCCGGAATTGAAAAATCCGGCAGTTTAATTGCTGCCGGATTTTCAGAATCAGAAGTCTTATCTGTATTCATAATCTGATTAAGCTCATTTATCATCTCATCATCTTTCAGACGAAACTTTACTTCCACTCGTCTGGATGCATCCTTATCTACATTCCCATCGGAATCCAGAACCGGATTGGCTGAACCATGACCATTTACGGTCAGATAATTCTGAAGTTCTGAAATCTCATCAGAACTCAGGAAGTTCTCCCTGATTTCCGTCAGATACTGTGCAACTGCGAGAGAACGTTTCTGAGAAAGCTCCAGATTGTAATCATAGTCTCCGTCTGTGTCTGTATAACCGTCAATGATGATCTCAGCCAGATACTTCTTATAATCTTTCTGAAGAAGCACCTTACAGTAAATCGGAAGGATATCTGCAAGTTCCTGTTTGCCCTCATCTGTCAGTTCTGACTTATCATAGTCAAATAATACATTTGCATTGAGGGTAAGAGCACCTGTCTGAGCATCAATATCAACACTTACATTGTTTTTGGAAAACTCCTTCTGCAATGCTTCAATAACATCTGCCTTGACACCGATGATATTATCAATTTTCTTCTGCTGTGTGGCAAGAAGAGATGTTTTTTCATCAAGGCTGGCCTGCTGTTCCTTTAACTGTGCTGCCAGTTCTGCAAGAAGCTTTTTCTGCTTGTCAAGCTGTTCATCCTGGGAACTCAACTTACTGTCCTTCTCGTCCAGCTCGCTCTGCTGTGCCAGAATCTCTGCTGTGTACTGCTCCTGAAGAGCTATTTTATCATCTCTCTCTTTTATGCTCTCATTATAGCTTTTCTGAGCCTGAAAAAGAGTTACACACATGATCAGTATAAAAAGGAGCAGCACACCGGCCATCATATCAGAATAAGATCGCCAGACATTAAATCCGCTATCTTCTGATTTCTTTCTTTTGCGCATATTTTTCTCCTTTTTCTATTTAAATAAGCTGAATTTACCTTTCTGGTTTTTGGAAATATTTTTCATATTTTTGTTCATTTCCTCCAGAAGTGCCTCCTGACGTTCGCTCTGTTCTTCCAGAAGCCTGCGTATTTCTTCTGCGGATTCTTTCTGCGCCGCACTCTGAGCCGCCTTTCCGCCGGAAAGATAAATATTGTTATCCTCTTTCTGAACAGAAATGTCTGCAAAAAGTTTGCGCACCTCTTCCATTGTTTCATAGGTCATCTTCTGATAAGATACAAAGTCCTTCATTTTTGCATCCAGTTGTTCCACCAGTCTGCGGTTCGCTTCAAGCACATCTTTTCCTGCCTGATTTGCGGCAGAAACCTTTTCCATTCCCTGTGCAGCAGCTTCCACATACTTCTGCATTGTCTGATTGCAGGCAACCCAGAATTTGGCAGAAGATTTCTCGGATTCATGCAGATAATCCGCAATGCGCTGATAATCCTGCTGCTGAAGCTTCTGGATTTCCTGATTATCCTGTGTGATTCTTGTTGCCGTAGACATATAACGGCCCTGAACCTGTCCCAGTTCATTTACAAGGTCTTTCATAGCTTCGCTCTGTTTTGCATAAGAGGTATTCAGCTGATTACTCATCGTCTGATAGAGCCTTGTAGTATAATCAATATTTTCTTTCTGCGCTTCCTTCAGCTGTACAAGAGCTTCATTGAAATCTGTGAACTGCATTTTAAATGAACCGTTCATCTCCCGCAAAAAAGTACGCAGGATATCCTGAACCACATCCTCCTGACATTTTGTTACAGATTCTGTCAGAATCTCCAGAGATTCTGTCATCTTTTGGAAAGTAGGATTGATTGCTTTCTCAAAACTCTCTGCCATCTGTGAGGTAAGCTGCTCTGCCATCTGTTTCATGGCTTTTGTCTGAACCTTCTGACTTGCAAGCATCAGGTTTCTTGACTCGCTCTCAGCCGCCGGAAGTACATAAAGATGAAATCTCTCCAGGAACCCCTGAAGCTTCGCATCCATTCCGGAATAAACGCTTTTCATTCCGGAACTGTAGATCAGTGCAAATGCAATTCCATAGATAGAAGTAAGGAATGCTACTTTGATACCATCTACCAGGGCAGATACAGAGGTAGTCATTGTCTCATAGCTGGATGGCTCAAAACTCTTAAGCCCCCATACCAGACCAATAAAAGTACCAAGAATACCAAGGCTGGTAAAAATATCCGGTGCCATTTCCAGAATCTTCTTATGTACATGAAGATCAATCTCGTCCTCATTTATGTAATCTTCAACATCTCCGATTCCTTCCTGGTTTTTCTCCATGGCATCTACAAAGCTGTCCATTCTGTCATCCAGATATTTATGTTCAAACATCCCCTTCAGGCAGGAAAGATCTTCGTTTTTGGCTTTTCCGGGTATTTTGAATATACTGGAAAGCTCCTGCGTTCCTCTTGCAAGAGCCTCTCCAATGCTGTCTACCCGAAACATACCGCCAAACAGTCCGGCCAGATAGATCACAGCCATAACAGCGAGGAATGCAAAGTTATAAATCATCGTGCCTGATGAACCATTCCCGGTCAGCAGCGTCATGGCAACACATCCGCCAAGCACCACCAGAAAAAGAACCGTATTCATAATTTTTTTGCCCATAATACACCTCCTGTGATTATTTGCAGATTCTGCACAAAATTACAGACAATTTCCTTTTTCGTATATCATATCACAACGTCATATCTGTCACAAGTAAAAATATAGTTACTGTTCACAGTAACGTAGCCAAAATTCATTCCAGATTGCCTGCGGCAATGGAATTTTGGCTTGTATGTCTCGGGATAGTGGTGTGTAAACAGTAACAAAATATATTAAAAGTCCGGCAGAAAAGCTGTACTCAAAGCACAGTTTTCCACCGGATTATTTTACAGAATTGTTACATTTCAGAATAAACTTTATCTTCTTCCAGAAATCTGGCTTTTCCATCTTTTACTTCAAGCAGATTGATACTGCAGTTTGGAGGCACACATCCATGCCAGAAATGTTCCGGATCCTGATAGACATTCTGAAGCAGTGCACGAACTGCACATCCATGAGAAGAAACAAGAATTGTTTTGTCTGCCAGAGCAGGATCTGTCGTTTTCTCCACCCAGAATTCTCTGGTGCGTTTCAGGATATCAGAAATGTTTTCGCCATTTTGAGGACGTTCAAATTTCTGTGGCTCTTCAAAGAAAATTTCCATTTCATGGCTGATGATCTTCCCTTGTTCATCCTTAAACCGGCTTCCTTCAAGAACTCCGAAATCAATTTCCTGGATTCTTTTATCCTCAATAACAGGAATCTGCCTGTTTGCCAGCACATAATGTGCTGTCTGTCTCGCTCTTGTCAGAGGACTGGTAAAACAGATATCAAACGGAACATCTTTTAATGCTTCTCCTGTTCTTTTCGCCAGTTCAATTCCTTCCGGTGCAAGGGGAATATCCATTGCCCCCTGCACTTTTTTCAGTTTATTCCACTGAGTTATCCCATGTCTTAATACATAAATCAGCATTAACTTCTCAACTCGATTCCAAGGTCTGTCAGACCATTCAGGATTTTCTTCATTGCAGCTGTAATCTCGCTCTCTTCCAGAGTCTTGTCATGGTGACGGAATACCAGAGAATAAGCCATGGATTTATATCCTCCTTTAATCTGGTTTCCTTCATAAATGTCAAATAACTGATAACTCTCCAGAATCTTTCCGCCTCTCTGAGTCAGAATATGTTCAATCTGTCCTGCAAGAACGGTTTTCGGAACGACCATACTTAAATCGCGGGTTACTGCAGGATATTTTGCAATTCCTGTGTATTTATGGTTGAAGCTTGCAAATTCAAGAACCGTAAGGATATCAATCACTGCCACATATGCCTTATCACCGATTCCATAAGTATCTGCAACCAGAGGATGAATCTCTCCCAGATAGCCTACAACCTTACCATCATAAACCATATTTGCCTGTCTTCCGGGATGAAGGTAAGTCTTTCCGCTGTTTGGATCATAATCTACTTTATCTCTCATTCCTACTTTCTCAAAGAACTCTTCACATACACCTTTCATGTCAAAGAAATCGCCGTTTCCATACATACCAAGTGTAAAGTGCATACGCTCATCCGGAAGTTCTGTAAGAGGAAGTGCTTTCGGACGATATACATTACCAAGTTCATAGAGACGTACATCTTTATTTCTTCTGTTATAGTTCGTAGCCAGAGAACTGAGCATACCGTTTAAAGTAGTTGTTCTCATGACACTGTAGTCTTCTCCCAGAGGATTGCTGATCACGATTCCCTGACGGAGCTTACTGTCAGCCGGAAGTCTTAATTTGTCAAATACCTTCGGACTTTCGAAAGAATAGGTCATTCCTTCAGAGAAACCACAATATTCCGCAATATCGCGTGCCACTGCTTCAATACGAAGTTTAAACGGAAGCTTACCTGTTGTAGCTTCACCTGTAGGCAGAGTAGTCGGAATCTTATCATATCCGAAAAATCTTGCAACTTCTTCTGCAACATCAGCTACATAATGGATATCCTGACGGAAAGTAGGAGCTACGATCTCATTTGTTTTTTCGTCATAGGTCAGTTCTACTTTTGCCAGATAAGCAAGCATTTCTTCCGGTGTCAGGTCAGTTCCAAGAAGAGCATTAATCTTCTCCGGTTTGAAAGGAACTCTGGATGGTTCTCTTACTTCATTGCAGATATCTACCATTCCACCTACGACTTCACCTGCTCCAAGTTCCTCCATCAGCTGGCATGCTCTGTCGATAGCTGCCTGCGCATTGTTCGGGTCAAGACCTTTTTCGAATTTACCGGAAGCATCTGTTCTCAGACCGATTCTCTTGGAAGAAAGGCGGATATTTGTTCCATCAAAACATGCAGCCTCGAAAAGAACAGTTTTTACATCGTCTGTGATCATAGAATTCTCTCCACCCATGATACCGGCAATACCAACTGCTTTCTCACCGTCACAAATCATCAGTACCTGATCATCCATGGTACGTTCCTGTCCATCCAGCGTTACAAATTTCTCATCATTCTCTGCACGACGTACAACGATTTCTTTTCCTGCAATCCTGTCCAGATCATATGCGTGCATTGGCTGACCAAATTCTTCCATTACATAGTTTGTAATATCTACCAGATTATTGATCGGACGGATTCCATTGGAAGCCAGACATCTCTGCATCCATTTCGGAGATGGTCCGATCTTAACATTCTTTACGACTCTTGCGCAGTAACGTGGACAAAGTTTCGGATCTTCTACCGTTACTTTTACATAGTCAGAAGCTTTTCATCATTTCCCTTACACTCTACAACAGGAGGACAGAATTTCTCATTAAACGTAGCTGCCGCTTCTCTTGCAATTCCCAGTACGCCGTAGCAGTCAACACGATTGGATGTGATTTCATATTCAAAGACAACATCATCCAGGCCCAGTGCCTTGATCGCACTCTCGCCTACAACAGCGTCTTCAGGGAAAATATAGATTCCGTATTCCGGGGCTTCCGGATACATTTCTCTTGTGCTTCCCAGCTCTTCGATGGAACACATCATACCATAGGAATCGATTCCGCGAAGTTTTCCTTTTTTGATTTCAATTCCACCCGGTGTTTTCTTTCCGTCATGTCCACCGGCAACACGTCCGCCGTCAAGAACAACAGGAACCTTATCTCCCTCTTTTACATTAGGAGCGCCTGTAACAATCTGTACAGTCTCTGTTCCGATATTCACCTGGCAGATGATCAGTTATCTGCATCCGGATGTTTCTCAATTTTTCAATCTGACCAATCACGATCTTATCCAGATCTGCGTCCAGTTTTTCAAAGCCTTCCACTTTTGTTCCTGTCAGTGTCATGGCATCTGTATATTCCTGTGCTGTCACATCAAGATCCGGCACATACATTTTAATCCAAGATAATGAAGTATTCATTTTGTTAATCCTCTTTCTATATTATAGCTCAGACTTATAGCAGCTTTCCCGGACAGAAATTTCCTCTTGGCTGCATAGCTCTGTTGTTTCAGACAGTCATTTCATCAGAACTGTTTCAGGAAACGGATATCATTCTCATAGAGCAGTCTCATGTCATCAATCTCATATTTCAGAAGTGCAATACGTTCAAGACCTACGCCAAATGCGAATCCGGTGTATTCTTCCGGATCAATTCCGCACATGCTTAATACATTCGGATGAACCATACCGCAGCCAAGGATTTCAATCCAGCCGGAACCTTTACAGAAACGGCAGCCTTTACCACCACACTTGAAACAGGATACATCCACCTCTGCACTTGGCTCTGTGAACGGGAAGTGATGTGGTCTGAACTTAGTTTTTGTCTCAGGTCCGAATAATTCCTGTGCAAACTCCTGCAAAGTTCCCTTAAGATCTGCAAAAGTGATGTTCTTGTCAATAACAAGACCTTCGATCTGATGGAAAGAAGGAGAATGTGTTGCATCTACTTCATCTGAACGGAATACACGACCAGGTGCGATCATACGGATCGGCAGCTTTCCTTTCTCCATAGTACGTGCCTGAACCGGTGAAGTCTGGGAACGAAGAAGGATAGATCGTTGATAAAGAAAGTATCCTGTTCATCACGTGCCGGATGATTTTCCGGAATATTCAGTTTAGTAAAGTTGTAATCCGCATACTCTACCTCCGGTCCCTCTACTACTTCATAACCCATACCAATAAAGATACGCTCTACTTCTTCCAGGGCAATGGTGTTCGGGTGACGGTGACCGATTTTAGCTTTCTTTGCAGGTAAAGTCACATCAATCACTTCCTGTTTCATCTTCTCTTCACGTGCTGCTTCTTCCAGTTTCTGTTTAGATTCATCAAGAAGTGCTTCTATCTTGCTTCTTGTTTCGTTTACAAGCTGTCCAACCTTCGGGCGCTCTTCCGGTGCAACATCTTTCATACTCTTTAAAATTGCAGTCAATTCACCTTTTTTACCAAGGTATGCCACACGTACTTCGTTCAGTTTTTCCAGACCTTCGGATTCACTGATCCGTTTTCCGGCTGCTTCAGCCAGTTCCTGAAGTCTTTCTTTCATATCCATGTTCTCTTTCTCCTTTATGTCATAATGTCAGAGAAGAAAAATCGTTACTGAGAACAGAATGAACAGTAACGTAAAATCTGACTCTGACTTGATAGCCACAAATCGCTCCGTTGCAAAAGCAGTTCTCGCAATTCATGTTATAATAGCAGAATTGGCAAACAAAAAACTCCGTCCCACTAAAGGGACGGAGTAAAATATCCGCGGTACCACCCTGCTTCCTGCATTTTCTACAGGCTCTCGGTCTGCTTAACGCGCAGTAACGTCATTTCCTACTCAGTAAATACTGTCATTCAGAAATACGGCTCCGGTGGGAAATTCAGGAAATATCTGAACCTGAGGCAGCTTCCAGCCGATGGCTTCCTCTCTCTGACGGAAAATAAATCCCTGTAAACACCTTCTAAGCTTTTCATGATTATCAACACTAGTAATCATGCCACAGACGTCAAAATCTGTCAAGTACCATTTACATTATTTATTTTTAAGATATTCATCGATACCTTTGGCACCAGCTTTACCTGCACCCATGGCAAGGATAACAGTAGCTGCACCTGTAACAGCATCACCGCCGGCATATACACCATCTTTAGATGTCTTACCTGTTTCTTCTTCAGCAATGATACATCTTCTCTTATTGACTTCAAGACCTTTTGTTGTAGAAGAAATAAGAGGGTTCGGGGAAGTACCAAGAGACATGATAACTGTATCTACATCCATGTCATATTCAGATCCCGGAATTTCAACCGGACGACGTCTTCCGGAAGCATCCGGCTCACCAAGTTCCATCTTGACAACCTTCATACCTTTTACATGACCGTTCTCATCTACAAGGATTTCCTTCGGGTTAGTAAGAAGATCAAAGATGATTCCCTCTTCTTTTGCGTGATGAACTTCCTCTGCTCGTGCAGGAAGCTCTGCTTCACTTCTTCTGTATACGATATGTACTTCAGCACCAAGTCTTAAAGCTGTTCTGGCAGCATCCATAGCAACATTACCACCGCCTACAACTGCTACTTTCTTTCCTGCTGCGATCGGTGTATCATAAGAATCATCAAAAGCTTTCATCAGGTTGCTTCTTGTAAGATATTCGTTGGCAGAGAATACACCGCTTGCATTCTCACCCGGGATACCCATGAACATTGGAAGTCCGGCACCTGATCCGATAAATACAGCTTCAAATCCTTCGTCCTCGATCAGCTGATCGATTGTTGTGGATTTACCGATAACAACATTAGTCTCGAATTTAACACCTAATTCTTTAACTTTTTCAATTTCTTTCTTAACAACTTTCTGTTTCGGAAGACGGAACTCCGGAATACCGTAAACAAGAACACCGCCAAGTTCATGAAGAGCTTCAAATACAGTTACATCATAACCAGCTTTTGCAAGATCACCTGCACAGGTAAGTCCGGAAGGACCGGAACCGATCACTGCAACTTTATGTCCGTTCTTAACTTCTGCTCCAACAGGTTTGATATCATGTTCCAGAGCATAGTCAGCAACAAATCTCTCCAGCTTACCGATAGAAACAGCTTCACCTTTGACTCCGCGGATACATTTACCCTCACACTGGGATTCCTGAGGACATACACGTCCACAGATAGCCGGAAGTGCGGAGGATAATCCGATCACTTTGTATGCTTCTTCGATCTTTCCCTCTTTAATCTCTTCAATAAATCCAGGAATATTAATGGATACAGGACAGCCTTCCACACATTTCGGTTTCTTACAGCCTAAGCATCTCTGTGCTTCTTCCATTGCTTCTTCCTGATTGTATCCAAGACAAACTTCTTCAAAGTTTGTTGCACGCACCTTTGGATCCTGTTCTCTTACAGGAACTTTCTTTAACATCTTTGCATCTGCCATTACTTGTCACCTCCACAATGTCCACATCCGCCATGATGGGTATCACCTTCCTGAAGTTTCAGTAATGCACGTCCCTCTTCAGTCTTATACATCTGGCTTCTCTTCATAGCCTGGTCGAAATCAACGAGATGTCCGTCGAATTCCGGTCCGTCTACACATGCAAACTTAATCTCATCGCCAACCTGAAGACGGCATGCGCCACACATACCTGTTCCGTCAACCATGATCGGGTTCATGCTGACAATTGTATGAATGCCAAGCTTCTTGGTAAGAAGACAGACAAATTTCATCATGATCATCGGTCCGATCGCTACACAGACATCGTAATGTTTGCCTTCGTTTGTTACCAGATCCTCAAGAGTCTTGGTAACCATACCTGCACGGCCATAGGAACCGTCATCTGTAGTAACATAAAGATTGGAAACTTCTCCCAGTTCTTTCTCAAGGATAACCATATCCTTAGTTTTTGCACCAAGAATAACATCTGCTGTGATTCCATGTTCATGGAGCCATTTTACCTGTGGGTAAACAGGGGCTGTACCAACACCGCCGGCAACAAATACCATTTTCTTTTTCTTTAATTCTTCGATATCTTCCTCAACAAATTCAGAAGGACATCCAAGAGGTCCTACGAAATCGCGGAATGCATCTCCTGCTTTTAATTCTGCCATCTTGATGTAGATACACCGATCTCCTGGAATACGATTGTGACCGTACCTTCTTCACGATCATAATCACAGATAGTAAGAGGGATTCTCTCACCCTTCTCATCTAACTTAACGATAATAAATTGTCCTGGCTGACAATGGCTTGCAACACGCGGTGCGTGTACAACCATAAGATGGATCTTAGCTGCCAGTGTTTCAGCTTTTAAAATCTTATACATGGTTTTCCTCCTCGCAAATAATAAACCTCTATTAATAATACGCCAAAATCTGACATATGGCAAGGGTTGATTTGTAGCATATATAAGATTTTTTTTGTTACTGCTCACTCCGTTCTCAGTAACGTAGCCAAAATTCATTCCAGATTGCCTGCGGCAATGGAATTTTGGCTTGTATGTCTCGGGATTTTGGCATATTCATGCCAAAACACCTCGCGGGATAGTGGTATGTGAACCGTAACATTTTT
>ENA-OQCP01000297-OQCP01000297.1-human-gut-metagenome-genome-assembly--contig:-NODE-297-length-22516-cov-3.011792_pt1 | contig 22516 bp, 23 predicted proteins | sample MGYA00242760_ERZ504583 | MGnify/ENA primary metagenome ERZ504583 (study PRJEB26092, sample SAMD00036308) | human gut metagenome | host: Homo sapiens | study: EMG produced TPA metagenomics assembly of...
CAGGAGAATTTGACTACTCCGGTTCGCAGGCGCTCAAGGCATTGAAGGAGGAAGCATCTACACGGTTCTCATCAATCCGAACATTGCCACGGTACAGACCTCGGAAGGAGTTGCCGACCAGATTTACTTCCTGCCCGTCACTCCTTACTTCGTGGAGAAGGTGATAGAGAAGGAGCGCCCGGACGGCATCATGCTTGCTTTTGGTGGGCAGACGGCACTGAACTGCGGTGTTTCCCTCTATAAAGACAAGATTTTCGAGAAGTACGGCGTGACGGTTCTCGGCACTCCCGTGCAGGCCATCATTGACACGGAGGACCGTGAAATCTTTGTGCAGAAACTGAATGAGATTGATGTGAAGACCATCAAGAGCGAAGCCGTGGAGAATGTCGCCGATGCCGTCGCGCAGCCCGGGAACTGGGATATCCGGTCATTGTCCGTGCCGCATACGCGCTTGGCGGACTGGGTTCGGGCTTCTGCGACAATGAAGAAGAGCTGAATGTGCTGGTGGAGAAAGCCTTCTCCTTCTCCCCGCAGGTGCTGGTGGAGAAATCGCTGAAGGGATGGAAGGAAGTGGAATACGAGGTGGTGCGCGACCGCTTCGACAACTGCATCACGGTCTGCAACATGGAGAACTTCGACCCCCTGGGCATCCATACGGGTGAGTCCATCGTTATTGCCCCGTCACAGACGTTGAGCAATACGGACTATCATAAATTGCGTGAACTCGCTATCCGCATTATCCGTCACATCGGCATTGTGGGAGAGTGTAACGTGCAGTATGCCTACGACCCGATGAGCGAGGACTACCGGGTAATCGAGGTAAATGCACGCTTGAGCCGTTCGTCTGCACTTGCCTCTAAAGCAACGGGTTATCCGTTGGCGTTTGTAGCGGCAAAACTCGGCTTGGGCTATGGCTTGTTCGACTTGAACAACTCTGTGACAAAGACCACAAGCGCTTTCTTCGAACCCGCCCTGGACTATGTGGTCTGCAAGATACCGCGTTGGGATTTGGGCAAGTTCCACGGGGTGGACAAAGAGCTGGGTTCGAGCATGAAGTCGGTAGGTGAGGTGATGGCTATCGGCCGTACTTTCGAAGAAGCCATCCAGAAAGGCTTGCGCATGATAGGCCAGGGCATGCACGGCTTTGTGGAGAACAAGGAACTGGTGATTGCCGATTTGGACAAGGCTCTGCACGAACCTACCGACAAACGTATCTTTGTCATCTCCAAAGCCTTCCGTGCCGGGTATACGGTGGATCAGGTGCACGCATTGACCAAGATAGACCGTTGGTTCCTGGAGAAGCTGATGAACATCATGGATACCAGCAGGGAACTGCACTCTTTTATGGCTGATGGAGAGTTGCCAATGATTCCCGTGGACTTATTGCGTAAAGCTAAAGTACAAGGCTTCTCTGATTTTCAGATAGCCCGTGCCCTCGGCTTGGAACAAGCAATGGACGGCGAAGAAGCCATCCTTGCCGTCCGCAATTTCCGCAAGAGTGCAGGCATTCTGCCCGTAGTGAAGCAGATAGATACCCTTGCTGCCGAATATCCCGCACAGACCAACTATCTCTACCTGACGTATAGCGGCACGGCAAATGATGTCCGTTACCTCGGCGACCGCAAGTCCATTGTCGTATTGGGCTCCGGCGCTACCGCATCGGTTCTTCCGTAGAGTTCGACTGGTGCGGCGTGCAGGCCCTGAACACCATCCGCCAGGAAGGCTACCGCAGTGTCATGATAAACTACAATCCCGAAACCGTGTCTACGGACTATGACATGTGCGACCGTCTTTACTTCGACGAGCTCACCTTCGAGCGCGTGATGGATATTCTTGAACTGGAGAATCCCCACGGGGTGATTGTCTCTACCGGTGGTCAGATACCGAATAACCTTGCCCTGCGCCTCGATGCGCAGAAGGTACCTATTCTCGCACAAGCGCCAGGAGCATCGACAATGCCGAAGACCGTGACAAGTTCTCTGCCATGCTCGACCGCATTGGTGTAGACCAACCCGAATGGCGGGCGCTGACCTCCCTGGAGGACATCAACGCCTTTGTGGATAAGGTGGGCTTCCCGGTATTGGTCCGTCCTTCCTACGTATTGTCCGGCGCTGCGATGAACGTCTGTTCCAACCGGGAGGAGCTGGAACGCTTCCTGAAGCTGGCGGCGAATGTCAGCAAGAAACATCCCGTGGTGGTGAGCCAGTTCATTGAGCATGCCAAGGAGGTGGAGATGGATGCTGTGGCGCAGGACGGAGAGATTATCGCGTACGCCATCAGTGAGCATATCGAGTTTGCCGGAGTGCATTCCGGTGACGCCACTATCCAGTTCCCGCCACAAAAGTTGTATGTGGAGACGGTGCGCCGCATCAAGCGCATCAGCCGCGAGATTGCCCGTGAGCTGAACATCTCCGGTCCGTTCAATATCCAGTATCTGGCACGCGAGAACGACATTAAGGTGATTGAGTGCAACCTCCGCGCCAGCCGTTCGTTTCCGTTTGTCAGCAAGGTGCTGAAGATAAACCTTATTGAACTTGCCACGAAGGTGATGCTCGGCATTCCGGTACAGAAGCCGGACAAGAATCTGTTCGATTTGGATTATGTAGGCATCAAGGCGAGCCAGTTCTCCTTCAACCGTCTGCAGAAGGCCGACCCGGTACTGGGTGTGGATATGGCAAGCACGGGCGAGGTGGGTTGCATCGGCAGCGATACTTCCTGCGCCATTCTCAAGGCGATGCTCTCCGTGGGCTACCGCATTCCGGAGAAGAACATCCTGCTTTCTACCGGTACTCCGAAGCAGAAAGTGGACATGCTTTCTGCCGCGCGTATGCTTCAGAAGAAGGGGTATAAGATATTTGCCACGGGTGGTTCCAGCAATTTCCTTACGGAGAACGGTGTGGAGAATACGCGCGTCTACTGGCCCAGCGAACCCGAACGCCAGCCGCAGGCACTCGACATGCTGCACCGCAAGGAGATAGACATGGTGGTCAATATTCCGAAGAACCTCACCGCAGGCGAGTTGGATAACGCTACAAGATACGCCGTGCCGCCATCGACCTCAATATTCCGTTGATAACGAATGCCCGTCTGGCAAGTGCGTTCATCAATGCATTCTGCACGATGACGCCGGATGATTTGGCTATCAAGTCGTGGGCGGAGTACAAATGATAATTTAATTTGCTATCTTTGCTGAAAACTAAGTTCGATGGAAACAATTTTGACCCAATACTATCAATCTCCTTATGGCGAGTTGCTCCTCGGCTCTTTCGGCGATAAACTCTGCCTATGCGACTGGATGCTGAACGAGAAACGTAGAGTAACCGTTGATAAGCGCATACGGCAGGTACTGCATGCCGATTATGAGGAAGGCACTTCGGAAGTGATTGCAAGGGCAATCATTCAGTTGGATGAGTATTTTGCCTGTAAGCGGACCATATTCGATGTTCCACTGCTTGCAGTCGGAACAGAATTCCAGCGGACGGTGTGGCAGGAGTTGCAGAACATCCCTTACGGAAAAACAGTGTCCTACGGCGAGCTTTCACGAAAGCTGGGCAATCCGAAAGCCGTACGCGCGGTGGCGGCTGCCAATGGGGCAAATGCCCTCTCCATACTCATCCCCTGCCATCGTGTGGTGGGCAGCAATCATACGCTGATAGGCTATGCCGGTGGACTGGCAGCCAAACAAGGGATGCTGGCATTGGAAGCGGACTCTTGCGACGGACCGTCAGGCTCCCGTATAGGACAGCTGTTTTGAGGTCAGGTTTGTTTCTGGTATTCCGCCGGTGTCATCCCCGTCATACGTTTGAAGAACTTCGAGAAGAACGACGGATTGGGAAAGTTCAGTTCGTCTGATATTTGAAACACCAGTAGATTACGGTGTTTCAGCAATACTTTGGCTTCGAGGATAACTGCTTGATTAATCCATTGCATCACGGTTTGTCCGCTTGTTTCACGTATCACCGAACTCAGATAGTGCGGTGTCAGGCATAGCTTGTCGGCATAGAAGTTGACGTTGCGTTCGTGCTTGCTGTGTTGGTTCACCAAAGCGATGAAGCGGCGGAATAGCTCTTCCTGGCGTGAAAGGCGTGCCGGAGTTGACTTGCATGTGTGCTCGTGGATATACTTAAGGTTATAGAGAAGTGAGACAATCAAGTGCTGTACAGCTCCGCGGCGGTAGGGCAAACAATGTAGTATATTCCACAATAAAGAGAAGAAGCTGCTGATGTGTGCCCATTCCTCGTTGTTGCATGAAAGGCGGATTCCGTTTCGTGTATAAGCTTCCGAAAGAATGGAATTCTGTAGCACGGGCAGAAAATTGGCAGTGGGCATGATGACTTGGAATTCGTAGTCGGGACTGACTTCCGATATTTCTATCAGCGAATTGTCAGGATGATAATAATATCGTGGGCTGTAGCTTCATATTCGATAAGATTGATGGAGATTCGGCCCTTACCTTGCATGATGCGTACAATCCTTCCTTCTTTGGCACGATAAGGTTGCTGGGTGCGGAATAGCCTGAATCCCATTGCTTGAAAACTGATGACCATTCCCAAATCGTCGTTTATAAATCTGTATTCGGAATGTTCTATAAATCCGGATTGTTGCGGATGTCCTCGAATGCGACGCTTATCGGTTTGTTCTTTTCCATATCTTTCCCTTTATGAATAATGTATATTTCCACCGCAAAGATAATAAAGTGTTCCTATTATTTGTCTTTTTCTACGAAATGTCGTACTATTAGAACATCTTTGCGCACAAATGGATTGTAAGGTTATAGGGTTATGCCTTTATCTTTGCATGTGTATAGAACAAAACCATGTAGAATAAACAAGAAACAGAATGGATATGAAACGAACCGTTTTCTTTTTTACCCTTTCTCTTGCCGCCATGCTGGCACATGCCCAGCTCACGTTGGAAGAGTGCCAGCGCCGGGCGCAAGACAATTATCCGTTGGTCAGGCAATACGGACTGATAGAAAAGGCACGCGGGTACGACCTCTCCAATGCCGGAAAAGGTTACTTGCCCCAGTTTTCCCTATCCGGCAAGGCCACGTACCAGAGTGACATCACCCGGCTACCGGTCGAAATCCCTAATCTCGACATCAAGACTGCTTCGAAAGACCAGTACCAGGTGATGCTCGAAGTGCAGCAGACCCTCTGGGATGGTGGGGATATACGTTCCAGAAAACGATTGACGCGTGCCGCCTCGGAAGTGGAACTGGAAAAACAGCATGTAGACATGTATGCCTTGACTGACCGGGTGAACCAGCTCTTTTTCGGCATCCTGCTGTTGGACGAACAGCTGAAACAGAACAGCCTCTTGCAAGAAGATTTGGGCAGAACCCACAAGCAGGTAGCGACTACATAGCCAATGGCATCGCCACCCCGAGCGACCTGGATGCAGTCAGCGTAGAGCAACTGAATACCAGGCAGCACCGTGTGGAATTGGAGACCACCCGTCGTGCATACCTCAGCATGCTTGCTGCCTTTACGGGCAAGGATCTCTCTTCCGAAACGGTTTTATTGAAACCGGCTGCCGAAGAAAACATAGACCGGCAGATGAACAACCGCCCCGAACTTCGTTGGTACGATGCGCAGGGAGAGCAACTCCGCCAGCAGGAGGCAGCTTTGAACACCCGGTTGATGCCGCGTTTCGGCCTTTTTGTACAAGGGGCATACGGCAATCCAGGTTGAATATGCTGAAGGATGAATTCAACGCCTATTACATGGCGGGGGTGCGCATGTCCTGGAATTTCGGCAGTCTGTATACACTGAAGAACGACCGCCGCAGGATAGACAATACCCGCCAACAGATAGAGACCGGCCGGGATGTGTTCCTTTTCAACATTAGCCTGCAGGCTACGCAGCAGGATGCGGGCATTGTATCCATGCGCCGCCAGATGGTGGATGATGACGAGATTATCCGTCTGCGTGGGAATATCCGCCGTGCAGCCGAGGCCAAGGTGCAGAACGGGACAATGACCGTGACCGATATGCTGCGGGAGATTACCAACGAAAGTATGGCACGACAGACCAAGGCATTGCATGAGGTGCAGTTGCTGATGAACATCTGGCAGCTGAAATATACGCTGAACAATTAATGACTATAATCCGTAATTTATAACTTGAAATAGTATGAAATCATTGAAATTATTTCCTTTTTTATTTCTCCTTGCCGCCTGTACCGGCGGTACTCCGAAATATGATGCGACGGGAACGTTCGAGGCTACCGAAGTCATCGTTTCTGCCGAGGCGTCCGGAAAACTGCTGAGTTTCGACATCGAGGAAGGCACGACACTGAAAGACGGGCAAGAAGTAGGCATTATAGATACCGTCCAACTCTATCTGAAGAAACTCCAGTTGGAGGCCAGTGTCAAGTCCGTGGAAGGCCAGCGGCCTGATATCCTGAAACAAGTAGCCGCCACTCAGGAACAGATTGTGCAGGCACGGCGCGAGCGCGACCGCGTGTCCAACCTGCTCCGTGTGGGTGCCGCCAACCAGAAGCAACTGGATGATGCCGAGTCCCTTCTCGAAGTCCTCCGCAAGCAGCTCGACGCACAGAACTCCACCCTGCGCAACAGTGACCGCAGCCTGACGTGGCAAAGCTCCTCTGTCGGCATCCAGGTGGCGCAGATAGAAGACCAGCTGCGCAAATGCCACATCACCTCTCCGCTGACGGGAACCGTCCTTGCCCAATATGCCGAAGCCGGAGAACTGGCTGCTCCCGGCACCCCTCTTTTCAAAGTGGCGGATATGGAGCAGATTTACCTCCGTGCCTACATCACCTCCGAGCAGCTTGCCGAAATCAAGCTGGGACAGCAAGTGAAGGTTTATGCGGATTATGGAAAGGAAGTGCGGAAAGAATACCCCGGCATCGTCACCTGGATTTCCGATACGTCCGAATTCACTCCAAAAACTATCCTGACGAAAGACGAGCGTGCCAATCTGGTCTATGCCGTAAAGATTGCCGTGAAGAATGACGGGATGCTGAAAATAGGAATGTATGGAGGCTGTAACTTTAACTAATATCTCCAAACGTTACGGCAGCGTGGAAGCCCTGCGGGGTGTCTCTCTGTCAGTGGCTCCCGGTGAGCTTTTCGGCATCATCGGGCCGGACGGTGCGGGCAAGACATCGCTTTTCCGCATCCTCACCACTTTGCTGCTTGCCGACGGAGGCTCGGCCTCGGTCTGCGGTCTGGATGTGGTGAAGGACTACAAAGCCATCCGCAGGCGGGTGGGGTATATGCCCGGACGCTTCTCCCTCTATCCGGACTTGACGGTGGAGGAGAATCTCAATTTCTTCGCCACCGTCTTCCACACCACCATCGAGGAGAATTATGATTTGGTGCGCGACATTTACCGGCAGATAGAACCTTTCCGCAAGCGCCGCGCGGAGCGTTGTCCGGCGGCATGAAGCAGAAACTCGCCCTTAGCTGTGCCCTTATCCATAAACCGGATGTCCTCTTTCTGGACGAACCCACTACGGGCGTCGACCCCGTGTCCCGCAAGGAATTCTGGGGAATGCTTCGCCGACTGAAGGAGCAGGGTATCACCATCATTGCTTCCACCCCCATCATCGACGAAGCGCGCCAATGCGACCGCATCGCCTTCATCAACGAAGGAGAGATAAAAGGCATCGATACCCCCGACCGTATCCTGACACGCTTTGCGGGCATCCTCTGCCCTCCGGGCTTGCAGCACGAACGGGTGGAAAACCACGAAAACAAGGTGATTGAAGTGGAAGGGTTGACCAAGCGGTTCGGTAATTTCACCGCTGTAGACCACATCTCCTTCCAAGTCCATCGGGGCGAGATTTTCGGTTTCCTGGGACCAACGGGGCAGGCAAGACCACCGCCATGCGCATGCTTACGGGACTTAGCCGCCCCACCGGCGGCAAGGCATGTGTGCAGGTTTCGATGTGGCTTCCCAACCCGAAGAAGTGAAGAAGAACATCGGCTACATGAGCCAGAAATTTTCCCTTTACGAAGACCTCAAGGTGTGGGAGAATATCCGTCTCTTTGCCGGTATCTACGGTATCCCCGAAGCGGAGATTGCTCCCAAAACGGAGGAACTGCTCCTCCGCCTCGGGCTGGAAAAGGAACGTGACACACTGGTGAAAAGCCTTCCGCTGGGCTGGAAGCAGAAGCTGGCCTTCTCCGTCTCCATCTTCCACCGTCCCAAGATTGTCTTTCTGGATGAGCCTACGGGTGGGGTAGACCCCGCCACGCGCCGCCAGTTCTGGGAACTGATTTACCAGGCTGCCGACGAGGGCATCACCGTCTTTGTCACCACCCACTTTATGGACGAGGCGGAGTATTGCGACCGCATCTCCATCATGGTAGACGGCGTCATCCGTGCACTCGACACTCCCGGGGAGCTGAAACGGCAGTTCAATGCCACTACGATGGACGATGTATTCCAACAACTGGCTCGTCAAGCTGTGCGAACCGCCGACTGAAAATCCGTGAAATCCGCATTATCCGAGCCTAAATATAAATATAGACAATGAAACAATTCATATCTTTCATCCGAAAAGAGTTCTTCCATATCTTCCGCGACCGACGCACGATGCTGATTCTGCTGGGCATGCCCATCGTGCAGATAATCCTTTTCGGTTTTGCCATCACCACCGAGGTGAAGAACGTGCGTGTGGCGGTGCTCGACCCGTCGAATGACGTAGTTACCCGCCGTATCATCGACCGCATGGATGCAAGCGAATACTTCACCGTCATCCGCCGCCTGCATTCTCCCGCCGATATGGAGGCTCTTTCGGAAGAGGGGAGATTGACATGGCGCTTGTTTTCAGCGAGCGTTTCTCGGACAAGCTTTATACCGGCGAGGCGCGCGTGCAGCTTGTCTCCGACGCCACAGACCCCAATATGGCGACTATGCAGGCAGGCTATGCCGCAAACATCATTTCCTCTGCCGGGCAGGAGATGCTTCCGCCGGGAGTGCATGCCGCTGCCATTGTACCCCAGCTCAAGCTGCTGTACAATCCGCAGATGAAGAGTGCTACAACTTCGTGCCGGGTGTCATGGGACTTATTCTGATGCTGATTTGCGCCATGATGACCTCCATCTCCATTGTGCGCGAGAAGGAGACGGGGACGATGGAGGTCCTGCTGGTTTCTCCCGTCAAACCGCTTTTCATCATTCTGGCAAAGGCGGTGCCCTATTTTGTGCTGTCGTTTGTCAACTTGACCACCATTCTTCTACTTTCGGTCTATGTGCTCGATGTTCCCGTGGCGGGCAGCTTGTTCTGGCTGGTGGTGGTGTCGCTGCTATTCATTTTTGTCTCCCTGGCGCTGGGGCTGCTGATTTCCACGGTCACCCGGACGCAGGTTGCCGCCATGCTGGTGTCCGGACTGATGCTGATGATGCCCACCATGTTGCTTTCGGGCATGATATTCCCCATTGAGAGTATGCCCGTTATCTTGCAGGCCATTTCAGCTGTGCTTCCTGCACGCTGGTATATCCAGGCGGTGCGTAAGCTGATGATTGAGGGAGTGGATGTTTCGCTTGTGCTGATGGAGGTCGGCATACTTGCCACGATGGCGGTATTGCTGATAACGGTGAGTTTCAAGAAATTCAAGCATCGGCTTGAGTAAAGAGCGGATATGAATTTTATATTAATTATTCAGGCAGAAGAACATAAGGACAAAAGGATACGGGAAATCTGTTCTTTTGTTCTTATGTCTAAAATCTTTAAAATATCGTCTTATGATAAAGTTTCTCATTGAAAAGGAATTCAAGCAGTTGTTCCGCAACTCCTTCCTGCCCAAGCTGATTTTCATTTTCCCGTGCATGATTATGATACTGATGCCCTGGGCCGCCAATCTGGAGATAAAGAACATCAATCTGAATATAGTGGACAATGACCACAGCGTCTTGTCTCGCCGTCTGGTAGATAAAATCGGTGCATCCACTTATTTCCGCCTGACAGCGCTTCCCGATACATATGATGAGGCTTTGCTGGCCATTGAAGCAGGTTCGGCAGATGTCGTGCTGGAGATTCCCCGTGATTTCGAAAAGGATTGGGTGAAGGGAGAGGCGCCCCGCCTGCTGGTGGCGGCCAATGCCGTGAACGGCACGAAGGGCAGTCTGAGGATCCTACTTGTCTTCCATCATCAGTGACTATACCCGTGAACTGGGTTCGGAGTCGTCTTCGCAAGGGCTTGCCGGGAAGCCGCTTTCCCGGGTGGACATCACTACGCAGAACCTTTACAACCCCACGCTGAACTACAAGCTTTTCATGATTCCTGCCCTCATGGTGATGCTGCTGACGCTGATTTGCGGTTTTCTCCCTGCCTCAATGTGGTGGGCGAGAAGGAGGCGGGCACCATCGAGCAGATAAATGTCACCCCCGTCGGCAAGTTCACTTTCATTGCCGCCAAGCTGATACCTTACTGGCTGATAGGTTTTGTGGTGCTGACCATCTGTTTCGTTCTGGCATGGGTACTTTACGGCATTCTGCCGGCGGGACATTTCCTCACTATCTACGGCATGGCGCTGTTTTTTCTACCGGTGGTGTCGGGGTTCGGGCTGGTCATATCCAATCATTCGACCACGTTGCAGCAGGCCATGTTTGTCATGTGGTTCTTCATGCTTATCCTTATTCTGATGAGTGGTCTTTTCACCCCTATCCACAGTATGCCTGAGTGGGCGCAATGGATTATGCGTATCAATCCGCTGCGCTATTTTGTAGAGGTAATGCGTACCATCTATCTCCGTGGCGGCGGATTTGCCGAACTGCTGCCGCAGTTGGGAGCTTGTTGGTCTTTGCATTGGTCTTCAATCTGTGGGCGGTAAAAAGTTATAAGAAAAGCAGTTAACTGATTTTTCCATATTAGCATCCCATTTGGCTCTTTTTCTTGAAAAAGGGCTACACCATTTGCCTTGGATAGCTACACCCTTTTGTGTTTAAGGCTACGCCATGAGGAGGAAAAGGTGTAGCCCTTTTATTATGGATAATAAAAGCTGTTTTTTGTGCGGAAAAAGAGTACAAGTAGTGATATGTATCTAATGATAAAGACAACTGTTATACTTGTCAATTAATTGATAGAGTTTATATGATATTTATCAGTTTCATTATTGGAGAAAACTCTTATCTTTGCACGCGAATAAATAAATATCTTATACCAAAATGAATACACAGACTACTTATCTTGCCTCGAAACCGCATTATGAGATTCTTGACGGACTTCGTGGCGTGGCGGCTGTCATGGTTATTATCTTCCATCTTTTTGAAGCACATGCAGGCGGCAGTCATCTTACTCAAATTATCAATCATGGCTATCTGGCAGTGGATTTCTTTTTCATGCTTTCCGGTTTTGTTATCGGTTATGCTTATGATGACCGTTGGAACCGGATGACCGTGGGCACTTTCTTCAAACGCCGTATCATTCGCCTGCATCCTATGGTGATTATGGGAAGCATTGTGGGCGCTGCCTTTTTCTATTTTCAGGAGTCGCCTTGTTTTCCACCTATCGAGAATACGTCCATCGGAACAATGCTGCTGGTGATGTTGCTGGGCTGTACCTTGCTTCCTCTTCCGCTGAAGTTCGACATTCGCGGCTGGACGGAAATGCATCCGTTGAATGGCCCGGCATGGTCGCTCTATTATGAATATATCGGTAATATCCTGTATGCGTTGTTTGTACGCAAGTTCAATAAGGTGGCCCTGTCGGTGCTGGTATTTGTGGCAGGGTGTTTTACGGTATACCGTTGTCTGACTGCTCCTGCCGGCGATATTGTGGGTGGTTGGGCCTTGAACTGGGAACAGCAGTATGTGGGTATGGTCCGGCTGATGTATCCGTTCTTCGGCGGATTGCTTCTGTCACGCCTCGGCTGGCTGATACGGCTTGAAAAGCGTGCTTTCTGGTGGTGCAGCCTGCTGATTGTGGTGGTTCTTTCCATTCCCCGTATCGGAGGTGAGGATGGTTACTGGATGAACGGGCTTTACGAGGCTTTCTGTATTATCTGCATCTTCCCGGTCATTGTTTCAATGGGAGCGGGCGGCAAGGTGACCGGTAAGCGCTCTACTGCCGTATGCAAGTTCCTGGGAGATATTTCCTATCCGATTTATATCACCCATTATCCGCTGGTATACACTTATACGGCTTGGGTATGCAACAATAACGCTACAATGGTGGAAGGTATCCCTTATATGATACTTACTTTCGTGGGAGCCGTTGTCCTTGCTTATGCTTGTTTGAAACTCTATGATGAACCGGTGCGCAGGTGGTTGACAGACCGTTTTCTGAAAGGGAAAAAGAAATAGTTCCGCATAGCTATGGATATAAAAAATCTCCCGTTGCATTATCTTGTGCAGCGGGAGATTTTCTTTTTAATGGTCGGGCGTTATTTTACGTCGATGAATTTCTTGGCCTTTTCTTTTTCTGCTTCTGTAAACTTAGGCAATGTAATGTTCAACACGCCGTTTTCTACATGGGCACCAATCTTTTCCTTATCGACATCGTCCGGAAGAATCATGGTTTGCTGGAACTTGGTGTATGAGAATTCGCGGCGCAAGTAGCGGCCTTCCTTCTTTTCGTCCTTGTTGTTCTCTTCCTTGCTTTCTGTTTTCTTTTCCATGCTGATGACCAGGTTGTTTTCTTCGTCGATGTGAACGTTGAAGTCTTCTTTTGTCATACCGGGAGCAGCCAATTCAACTTTGTACTCTTTTGCTGTTTCGAATACATTGATGGCAGGGGCGGTGGCATTTGCTTTTACCATCCAATCATTGTCAAAGAAATCATTAAAAATACTCGGTAACCAATTTTGGTTTCTTCTTACAGGCATCATAGTTATAGTCTCCTATTGTTTAAGTTAAACATGCTATTTAGTTTTGAACTCCGGTTCTTTGTCTTCGGGTGTCTGCCTTTTGGGCTTTTCACCGTCCGTTTCTTGAACCGTCGTTCGCTAACTATATTGCAAACCTTATGCCAACCGGTTTTTGTTGACTCTATTGACTATTTGTCATTAAAAATCTGACTTATTTGCTTGTTTAATGCCATTTTGCTATCTTATTTATTTAAAATTGATAGATTTTCAGACTAATTTAAAACGCATTCTCCAACGCTTGGCTTCTTCGTTCCAATCGTGGCTGATGATTTTGAAGGTTCCGATTTCTGATGTATTCTCCACATGTACTCCGATGCAGAGGCATTCGTCGTAATCGCCTACTTTTACGACACGTACCGTTTCCGAAGCACCATCGGGCAGGCGTTCCAAGTCGAAACGTCCTTGCGCTTCCTCTTGCGTAATGAATTCTGTTGTGACGGGCAGCTGTCGGGCGATTACCTCGTTTACGACCTCTTCCAGCTTCTTTATTTCTTCTTCCGTGGGGCAGGCGGCAAGACGGTAGTCCAGCTTGCTTTTCTTCCGTTCTATGTGTGCTGATATGGAGCGGCCGCAACCGAATAACCTTATCATGGTTTGGTTGATGATGTGCTCCGTTGTATGCATAGGAGGGTACTCCTGCTTGTTGTGGTCATTGAGATGAGGTTGTTGTTCCATGTATAATTTCAATAGTTGATATATAATTTGATATTTTATCGTTTGAGGTTGGCCAGCACTTCTTCTTTCAAGATGCTGTATATATGTATATCTGTATATTCTCCAGAAGCCAGCAGTTCTCCGCAACGTTCTGTTCCCTCATGGACGAAACCGAGGCGAACTGGTACCGCGTTACTGGCTGCATTGCCCACGGCACAGCGAATTTGTATCCGCTTTATCTCTTTTTCTTGTACGGCCCACAGACACAGCTTGCGGACACTTTCAGTAATGATGCCCCGGTGCTGGTATTCCGGCAGTAGCCAATAGCCGAGTTCTGTACGGTGGTTGTCGAAATCGGAGAAATGGAAACCTATCAGTCCGCAGATTTCATGCTGCTGGTTCCAAATGCCGAATATAGGTTCATTTCGTTCGGCAGGAGCAGATAGTACTTGACGTAAAAAAGCTTCTTCATCAGCTGTTGTGCGCATATTATCCACAAATGGCAGCCATGTTCTTAAGTAGTCCCGGTGTGTGTCGATGGCATGGTAGATGGCTGCAGCATCTTCTATTCTGATTTCCTGCAGATAAATGTCCGGAAGGATGGGGAAGGAAATGGGAGAGGAGAGGATATGTACGTCCCCTGATTGGGAAAGCTGTATCCTTTCCTTGATTTTTCCCCAGGCATGTGTATCGAACAGACAGCTTTCACGCATGGTGTGATACATCTCCTTGAACCGGGACATGGGGATAGTGAAGCTCAATAAGTCCGCTTCGAAGTATGGGCGGACGGAGGGGTCGAAGAATCCCAGGAAAGTGCGTTTCCCTTGTTTCCGGTTTTCAATGATGGTTTGGGTAATGACGGAGCAACAGCCGGAACCGAATGGGGCTGCCACGGCATCCAATGCATTGTTGTCGAAGAAGGTCCATGTCACCAGTCCGGATAGAATGTCGGGAGTTGGCAGGAACAGCACGCCTTCCACCTCGTCAAAGGAAGGTATCTTGTCTATGCGGGCAAAATGCAGATAGGCTTTGTCCGCTTTGGGAATCTGTAGCTCATTGACAAAATCTACCACCATTTCGGGAGTTTTCTTGTATTTCTCTTTCAAGGAGACAAAACCCGGGACGCGCTCGGGCATTTCTGTAAATCCGGTATAGAACTTGCCTCCTCCGCAGGTGATTGTTTCGTTGCTGAGACTGACGGTTTTGCCGTCTCTGACTTGTTTCATGCATTTGAAGAGACAACCGGTTACTTTCTCTGTAGATGCCTCCATTCGGTCTGAATACCAAAAGGCGATGGGGAGTTCGGCGTGTTGGCCGAAAGCTTCCTGATAATTGGCAATAAATGTGTGTATATTCATGATGCTCGGATGATATTATGATATGGTCTTTCTTTGGATTTTCCGTAAAGGTAATTCAATATTTTGATTCTTTTGCTTGCAGTATGCCTTTTTATCACTCTGCTTTCGAGCTTTTAATGATAGTAGAATAGGTTTTTATGGTATTTTAATTACTTTTGCATGAGGATTCTCAAAAAGTATTGCCTTTAACTAATCGGAAAGCCGGATGAAAAATATAATCATATTCTTGTGTCTTTGTACCATCTGTATGTGCCGCCTTCATGCTGCAGACAGCAGCCGGGCGGATTCTTTGCTGCTGAAACTGGACCAGGCGATAAAGGAGCGTCCCATATATATGGAGCAGAAGGAGCTGAAACTGGTGGAATTGAAAAGACAGTTGCATCGGCAGATACCGGATGAAGAACGTTTTGCCATTCTTGGCACATTGCTGGATGAGTACCGTTCGTTCAATACGGATTCTGCATTGCACATGGCCGAGGAAAGGGAACAGATAGCCATACGTCTTGGAAACCGGGAATACATAGACAATGCCCGCATGAATAAAGCAGATGTTTTGGGAATGACCGGTATGTATAAGGAAGTTATGGATTTGATGCGGAATATCCATATAGACCGGTTGCCGGTGGATATCCATCCATATTATTACCATATCTACCGTACGGTCTATGGCCTTATGGCCGATTATGCCGTGACGGCATATGAAAAGAAGCTTTATACGGAGCTTACGGACAAATATCGTGATTCGTTGCTGTTGGTCAATAAAGATAATCTTCTGATACATACCTTGATTCAGTCCGACCAGTATAATGTACGCAATGAATATGACAAGGCCATCCGTTTGCTGACGGATTATCTGGCGCTGCAGAAGGACTATGAACACGACGTTGCGATTTGTGCCTATACTTTATCAGAGTCTTACCGGCTGAAAGGGGACAAAGAGAAGGAAAAGGAATACCTGATTGTTTCTGCTATGGCGGATATGAAAACCGCTGTCCGTGAATATATCTCTTTACGCAAGCTCGCCGTACTGCTTTACCAGGAAGGAGACATCGAGCGTGCCTATTCTTATGTAAAGATATGTATGGAAGATGCAGCCGCCTGCAATGCCCGGTTGCGCAAGCTGGAGATTCTGGAAATCTTTCCCATCATTAATGATGCTTACCAGCAAAAGACGGAGAAGCAGCAGGAGCAGATGAAATGGGCACTGGTATCTATCAGCCTGCTTTCACTTTTTCTGTTGCTTGCCATATTTTATGTATACAAGCAGATGAAGAAAGTGGCTGCCGCCCGCAGGGAAGTGATTGACGCCAACAAACGGTTGAAGGAGCTGAATGATGAGCTTCACCTTTCCAATGCACAACTCAAGGAGGCCAACCACAGCATTGCCGAAAACTCCTATCTGAAGGAGGAGTATATCGGCCGTTATATGGACCAGTGCTCGGTCTATTTGGAAAAGATGGACAATTACCGCCGGTCGCTGGGAAAGATTGCCGCTACCGGAAATGTGGAGGAACTCTACAAGAACATCAAGTCTTCTAAATTCATAGAGGGGGAATTAAAGGAATTCTATACCAACTTTGATAATACCTTCCTGCAGCTGTTTCCTACTTTTGTAGAAGACTTCAATGCCCTGCTTGCCGATGATGAGCAAATATCCTTGAAAGCCGGCGAACGGATGAATACAGAGTTGCGCATCTTTGCATTGATACGTTTGGGCATTACTGACAGCGTGAAGATAGCCCAGTTCCTTCGATATTCTGTTACCACCATTTATAACTATCGTACGAAGGTTCGCAACAAGCTGCCGGTGACCGCGACTTGTTGGAACAGGAAGTGATGACAATTGGCAAGTCGAAGAACTGAGAATAGGGGTTTTGAAGCTTGGAAGTGTCTCTTTTACGCTTATATTTTCACTACTTTTTTAGTTGGGTAATAATTTTATATATTATTGGTATATAGTGGTTTAAGCCTTTTTGAATGATGTAAACCACTACTTTTTACTCTTTCCTCCACTATTGGCTTCTCTTATCTGATACATTTGCATTGTTCCTCTTCGGAAAGAGTGACACATGTGATTTTATGTTTTTATTATTAACTTTAAATTCTTATATTATGCAAAAGTACAAAATGCCAATCAGCAGGCTACGGATGATGGTTTGTCTGATAGGAATGTTACTTCCGATGTGCATGTTCGCACAGCAAATTACAGTACAAGGTGTAGTGAAAGACCAGACCGGTGAAACGGTTATTGGCGCCAGTGTAATGGAAAAAGGAACCACAAATGGGACAATAACCGGTATTGACGGTGATTTCTCTTTGAACATGTCTCCGAACGGTACTCTTGTCGTTTCATTTGTAGGCTATAAGACTCAAGAGGTGCAGGTGAAGGGACAGAAACAGCTTCAGGTAGTTTTGTCTGAAGATGCCGAAATGCTGGATGAAGTGGTGGTGATAGGGTATGGCACCATGAAGAAAAGCGACCTTACAGGAGCAGTGTCCTCCATCGGTAACAAGGATATCAAGGATTCCCCCGTATCCAATTTGGGACAAGCCATCCAGGGAAAAATCTCAGGTGTGCAGATTGTAGATGCCGGTAAACCGGGAGACAATGTATCCATCAAGATTCGTGGTTTGGGTTCTATCAACAACTGCGACCCGCTGGTCGTGATTGACGGAGTGCCTACCGACTTGGGCTTGTCTTCCTTAAATATGGCCGATGTGGAACGTTTGGATGTATTGAAGGATGCTTCGGCCACAGCCATCTACGGTTCCCGGGGAGCTAATGGAGTTGTGATGATTACCACCAACGCGGTACGGAAGGAAAAGGAAACTTGCTGTATCTGCCAATTACTCTTTCCAGAATGCTACGAACGTACCTTCTTTATTGAACGCGGCGCAGTATGCCGAGTTGAGTAATGACATGATGGTGAACAGTGGACGCAATCCTAATCCGGAACGGGCCAATCCTTCTGAATTGGGTGCAGGTACCGACTGGATGGATGAATTGCTCCGTACGGGTGTGATGCAGAACTATACGGTAAGTTATTCCGGCGGTAACGAGAAATCCCATTATTATGTGTCCGGTGGTTTTCTGGATCAGTCCGGTATCGTGAAGAGTGTGAATTACCGTCGCTTCACATTCCAGTCCAACAGTGATGCGCAAGTCTTGAAATGGTTGAAGTTCTCCAATAACATTACGTTCAGTGCCGATACGAAGAAGTCGGGCAGCTATAATATAGGTGATGCGCTGAAAGCGCTCCCCATTTATCCGGTTGAAGAATGAAGATGGCAGTTGGAGTGGTCCTGATGGTAACTCGGAATGGTATGGCAGCACGCGCAACCCCATTGGACCGACGGAACTGAACAAGAGTCAGACTGATGGATATAACTTCCTGGCCAACTTGACGGCAGAACTTACTTTTACCAAATGGCTTAAGTTTAAAAGTACTTTCGGCTACGATGCCAAATTCTGGTTCATAGACAACTTTACCCCCAAGTATAACTGGAAACCCACTCCCACAGAGGAGACTTCACGTTATAAGAGCGATAACAAGTCGTTCACTTATTTGTGGGACAACTATTTCCTATTCGACCATACTTTTGCAGAAAAACATCGTGTGGGATTGATGGCCGGTATGTCTGCCCAATGGAACACCAACGACTACCTGAATGCGCAGAAGAATGTGTTTATGTTCGACAATGTGCACGAAATGGATAATGGCGAGGAAATGTATGCCATCGGTGGAAACGAGACAGAGTGGGCATTGCTCTCTTACATGGCACGTGTCAACTACTCTTACGAAGACCGCTATTTGCTGACTGCAACCATTCGTCGTGACGGTTCCAGCCGTTTCGGTAAGAAACATCGCTGGGGTACTTTCCCTTCCGTATCTGTGGCATGGCGTGCCTCTCAGGAAAAGTGGTTTCCAAAAAACGACTATATCAATGACTTGAAAGTGCGTGCGGGATACGGTGTGACCGGTAGCCAGGCAAGTGTTGGAAACTACAGCTATCTGGCATCCTACAATACCAGTGTATATCCTTTCGGCATTTCGAGCGGCAATCAGACAGCGCTGGTTTCTTCTACTCTCGCCAACCCGTATATCCATTGGGAAGAGGTGGCACAAACCAACATCGGTTTTGATGCCTCACTGTTCAATTCACGCGTTATGTTCTCGTTCGATGCTTATCTGAAGGAGACGAGAGACATGCTGGTAAAGGCGTCTATCCCCATCACATCGGGATTTGAAGATACTACAACCACGTATACCAATGCCGGAAAAGTACGTAATCAAGGTATTGAAATGAGTCTGCATACCATCAATCTTACCGGTGAACTGGGATGGGAAACGAACCTGACCGCCACTTACAACAAGAATAAAATTAAGGATTTGAACAGCGACGTTCCTTATTACATTAACCAAATCAATAACTCCTATGTAACGATGCTGGCAAAGGACTATCCCATTAATGTCTTCTACGGCTATGTTACGGACGGAATCTTCCAGAACCAGTCTGAAGTGAATACACATGCCGTGCAGCCGGGAGCTGAGCCGGGTGATATCCGTTTCAGGGATTTGAACAACGATGGTGTCATCAATGATAGTGACCGTACCGTCATCGGTAACCCGAACCCAAGTTGGCTGTTCTCTATGAACAATAGCCTTTCCTATAAGGGTTTCGAACTTTCTGTTTTCTTACAAGGTATAGCCGGAAATAAGATATACAATGCCAACAATATCGACAATACCGGTATGGCAGCTGCCTATAACCAGACTACCGACGTACTGAAGCGTTGGCAAGGAGAGGGGACCAGCAATTCGATGCCGCGTGCCGTGTTCGGCGACCCCAATCAGAATACACGCGTGTCAGACCGCTTTGTGGAGAATGGTTCTTATCTGCGTTTGAAGAATATCACACTCTCATACACTTTCCCGAAGCAGTGGTTACAGAAAGCCCAGATTGAGAATGCACGCCTTTCCCTATCTTGTGAGAATGTGGCTACCATCACCGGATATTCCGGTTTCGACCCCGAAGTGGGTATTAACGGAATAGACCAGAACCGTTACCCCATTTCCCGTACGTTCAGCTTAGGATTAAACTTTAACTTTTAATGATTGACTCGGATATGAAAAAGATAACAAATTTACTATATATGCTGGCAGTATTGCTGCTGGCTTCCTGCAGCGACTTTCTGGACAAGTCTCCTAAAAATACGGTTGACCCGGAAACGACGGTGACCGATGATGTGGCCATTGCTCTGACCAATGCCTGCTATCGCACCCTTCAGTCTTCCAATATGTACAACCAGCGTATCTGGACACTGGATATTGTGGCGGGTAACAGTCTGGTGGGTGCCGGTGGCGGTACCGACGGCTTGAAACGATACAAGCTTCTAACTTCATAACGCAGAGCGACAATGGCATGGCATTGTACATGTGGCGTTCTCCCTGGGTGGGGATAGGACAATGCAACATTGTGTTGAATAGTCTTCTGGAGCTGAAGCCGTGTCAGAGAGAATCAAGAACCGCTGTCTGGGAGAGGCTTATTTTCTCCGTGCACATTATTACTATGTATTGGTACGTCTGTACGGTGGTGTTCCACTGCGTTTGGCTCCTTATAATCCGGGAGAACCGACAGACATTGCACGCGCTACAGTCGAAGAGACTTATGCCCAGATAATTTCCGATTGTAAGAATGCGGTTGACCTGCTTCCTGCCAAGTCTTCTTACGACGACGAGAACGTGGGACGTGCCTGCAAAGATGCAGCTTTGGCCATGTTGGCAGATATTTATCTGACGCTGGCTCCTAATCATACGGAATATTATCAGGAGGTGTCTGATTTGTGTGATGAGATAACAAATTTGGGGTATGACCTTTCTTCCTGCAAGTATGAGGACAATTTCGATGCATTGGTCAATAACGGGCCGGAATCTTTGTTCGAGGTCCAGTATTCGGGCAATACGGAATATGATTTTTGGGGAAACAATCCGCAGTCTTCCTGGCTTTCTACTTTCATGGGTCCCCGTAATTCGGACTTTGTTGCCGGCAGTTATGGCTGGAACCAGCTACAGAAGAATTTGTGGTCAATATGAGAGCGGTGACAAACGTAAGGATTTGACCGTGCTTTATGCCGGATGTCCGGATTTTGACGGTAAGGCTTACAAAAGCTCTTATTCCAATACGGGATACAATGTACGCAAGTTCCTGGTGTCGAAAACGGTTTCTCCGGAATACAATACCAATCCTGCCAACTTCGTGATTTATCGTTATGCGGACGTCCTGCTGAAGAAGGCCGAAGCTTTGAATGAAATGGGACGCTCTGACCAGGCTGCCGTGCCTTTGAATATTGTACGTAAGCGTGCCGGACTGCCGGAGGTTTCGGGCTTGTCACAGGAAACCATGCGTGAAAAGATTATCCATGAGCGCCGCATGGAACTAGCTTTCGAAGGGCATCGCTGGTTCGACATGATTCGTGTCAACAATGGAGAGTATGCCATTAAATTCCTGCATTCCATTGGAAAGAGCAACGTGAACAAGAACCGCTTGCTGTTCCCTATTCCGCAGACGGAGATGGATGCTAATACCTTAATGGTGCAGAACCGGGTTATTAATTAATTTAATCAGAAGAATATGAAGAAATATATTTCACACCTTGTATTTGCCTTACTGGGCTGTGCAGCCTTATCTGCTTGTGTAGATGATGATTACATGGAATTGGATAAAGGACAGAATGAACTTGTACTGACGGCCAGCAAGACGGAAGTTGTTTTGAATGAGCAGGCACATGCCGATGATGCCCTGGAGCTTTCCTGGACTACGGGAACCAATTATGGGACGGGTAATAAAATTTCTTATACGCTGGAATTGGCCAAGACCGGCAGTGATTTTGCAGATTCTTATGTAGCTGTGGAGAATGCCGTACAAGAATACTCATGGAAAAAGAGCGTGGAGGAATTGAATGACATCCTGCGCAACCATTTTGGGGCAACTGCCGGGGAGAACATTTCGTTGGAAGCGCGCTTGACAGCTACTGTAACAGAACGGGACGAAAAACAGGTGTCTACCACTGCTTTCAGTGTTACAGCCTATAAACCGCTCACATCCACCCTTTATCTGATAGGTAGTGCCACTCCGGGCGGCTGGAGTGCCGATGATGCGACAGAGATGACCCGCAAGGACAATGGTATCTTTACATGGACGGGCCGGCTTGTGGCCGGTGAATTTAAGTTCATCACGACCTTAGGCTCATTCCTGCCCTCTTACAACAAAGGAACAGATGGATTGCTGGTTCTTCGTAGCAGTGATGACCAGCCGGATGAACCTTTTGTTGTCGAAGAAGACCATAATTACATCGTCGAGGCCAATCTGTTTACCGGTGTTCTTACATTGACCCAGACAGAGACGTTGGCACCTGCCTACGACCAGCTTTATTTTGTGGGTAACGCTACGGATTGGGGATTCGTGAAGATGAAACAAGATGTGCTCGACCCATACTTGTTCCGCTTCGGCAAGTTCTTTGAAGTGGGCAAAGGAGGGGAATTCAAGTTCGGAACCTCCGATGGAAGTTGGGAGAACATGTATAAGGCCAAGAATGCCGATGCTGCTTATACCGATACAGAAGTGGTGTTTGTGAAAGGGTTCGACCCGGACAATAAATGGG
>ENA-OQCP01000298-OQCP01000298.1-human-gut-metagenome-genome-assembly--contig:-NODE-298-length-22483-cov-5.558821_pt1 | contig 22483 bp, 25 predicted proteins | sample MGYA00242760_ERZ504583 | MGnify/ENA primary metagenome ERZ504583 (study PRJEB26092, sample SAMD00036308) | human gut metagenome | host: Homo sapiens | study: EMG produced TPA metagenomics assembly of...
CTGTGAAATTAACTCCAAATAATTTTCACAGTGCCCCTATTCTTTTATAGTCCGTTACGATATTTTATTGGTGAGATTCCTTTTGTTTTTTAAAATAACCGACTATTAGAACATTATTAATATGAAGAGCTATGCTTTTTTTAAAACAAGTTCGTAGAGTACATTACTCTACAAAATACGCTTTTTATTTAAATTGTTTCAAATCTTAGTATAATTATCATGTATAGTTTACTCTTTTCAAATATTTCTGTCAATGTATATACGTTCATTTTATATATTTATACAATCTCTTAGCAAAAAAAGTCGAAAAATAGACACTTTCGTCATTTTAATCTCCTTTTTTGAATAGTTTTTTTATCTATTCGCCGTCAATTCATGGTCAATTGTCAGTCAATTTACAAGCTATCAGATCTGAAAATCAAAAATATTTATTTCATTTTATCTAATCCATTTCGCACCTTTGTAAACACATGTATTTAAAAATTAATCATAATTATAAATTTTACAGAATTTATTTACCGTCAAAATGATGGTCAACATTCTGACAGCCCTTGATTTATAAGACTTTTCCCCAAAGTTCGTAGAGTAATGTACTCTACGAAATTTTCGAAAAGGATGAGGACTTATGGGAAGAAGACCAACAGACCTGTCAGGAAGAAAGTTTGGCATGTTGACAGCCAAGTATGCGACAGAGAAAAGAGATAAACGGGGCTCCGTTTATTGGCATTGTGTCTGTGATTGTGGAAATGAAGTTGACGTGACGGCAGCAGGTCTTGTGCATGGTAATTATCATAGTTGCGGTTGTTTACAAAAGAAGAACCGTCAGGAAATTGCGCAGAGACGACATCTCGTAGACGGAACCTGTGTTGAAGTACTAGAAAAAAGAAAAAGCAGAAAAGATAACATGAGTGGTTTCCGGGGCGTTTTCCAGTTGAAGAATTGTAATCGGTATCGTGTGGATATCGGATTCAAGGGAAAACGCTATTATGTTGGTCTTTTTGACAATTATGACGAAGCGGTGCAGGCAAGACTCGCGGCAGAGAATCTGATCCACAATGGTTTCATTCAGAAATGGAAGGAATGGAATGAGAAAGAGAAGGAAAATCCGGAGTGGGGGAAGGAGCATCCGCTTGTGTTTGATGTGAAGAAAGAGGATGGGGAGATTCGGGTGAGTGTGTGAGATATGATTGTCGCGCCGAGAGGGAATGGCATCATAAGGAAACACTTAGCCGTGTGATGAACACGCAGGGAATTAGAAAAAGAAATCATTTATGAAAGCGAATGTGCATATAAAGATAATTTTGGGATGAAGGAGTTTAGAGAACATGAAAGTATGTTTAGTTGGTTCATCAGGAGGACATCTGACACATTTATATATGTTAAAGCCGTTCTGGAAAGATAAAGAACATTTTTGGGTTACGTTTGATAAAGAGGATGCAAGAAGCTTGCTTGAAGGTGAAAAAATATATCCATGTTATTATCCAACAAACCGGAGTCTGAAAGCACTGATCAAAAATACAAAGATTGCCTGGAACGTCCTGCATAAAGAGAAACCAGATTTAATTATTTCCTGTGGTGCAGCAGTTGCGGTTCCGTTTTTTTATATTGGTAAAATGACGGGCGCAAAGTTGGTCTATATCGAGGTTTTTGATCGAATTGATAAACCGACAATGACAGGAAAGATGGTTTACCCCATTGTGGACAAGTTTGTTGTGCAGTGGGAAGAGCAGAAAAAGGTTTATCCAAAGGCGGTTAACCTTGGAAGTATATTCTAAGTAGATGACGAGAAAATGATTTTTGTGACGGTAGGAACACATGAGCAGCCATTTAATCGGCTGATTCAGAAAATAGATGAATTAAAGAAAGACGGCATTATAAACGAAGATGTAATTATCCAGACTGGATTTAGTACATACGAGCCGAAATACTGTCAGTGGAGTAAGTTGATTCCATATCAGCAGATGGTGAAAAATGTGGCCGACGCCCGTATTGTAATCACTCACGGTGGTCCGGCAAGTTTTATCATGCCACTACAAATAGGTAAGACTCCTATTGTTGTGCCGCGTCAGCACCAGTTCAACGAGCATGTAAATAATCATCAGGTTGAGTTTGCAAGGAATGTGGCTCAGAGAATGGGAACGATTATTCCAGTGGAGGACATTAATACACTGGGAGATATCATAACGAACTATGATCAGATTGTTGCCGACATGGGACATGGTATGAGTAGTAATAATGCCAAGTTTAATGAGAAACTTGAAAAACTGGTAGACGATTTGTTTGGTGGGGAAAACTGATGAAAGAATTACTAATAATGGCAAAGTCACTAGGTGGCGGCGGATCTGAAGTGGCTTTGATAGAATTAATTAATGCACTTCCCGAAGAACTTTACAATATAACACTTGTATTGCTTGATTCGGACAATGAATATGCTTACCGTCTAAAAAAGAATGTTAATATTGTTCAGTTGACTTTTAATAGTTCTTTTGCAAAATCACTGGTTTCAATGTATGCTTTTCCGGCAAAGGTATTGAAAAAATTATCGGTTAACTCATTTATTGCATATTATGATTTTATTTCGAATTGTGTGACGAACGTTTTTGAAAAGACTTATGACATTGCTATTGACTTCTATGGATATGGTTCATTTGTGACAGCTTTCTTGGCGACGAAAATACAAGCAAAGAAAAAGGCAACATGGCTTCATGATGAAAAACCATACTGGATGAAAAGCGTTCAAAAATACTTATGCGAATATGACAAGATTTATGGCGTGTCCCAGGCAGTTGTTGATGCATTTTGTAGAGAGTATCCGCATTATAAAGATAAGGCTGCCGTATTTTATAATGTAATTGATATTGAAGAAATCAAGCGAAAGTCTGAACAAGATGAGATAATACCGTTCAAGGAAAGCTTTAATATTGTAACTGTTGGTCGATTGACAGAACAGAAAGGCTATGACATTGCTATAAAAGCAGCAAGCATTTTGAAGAAGAGGAAAATCAATTTTGCATGGTATGCTATTGGTGGTGGCAGAGATGAAAAAAAGCTAAAGAAATTAGTAGAGAAGTACTGTCTGGAAAATCAATTTGTGTTTCTTGGTCGTAAAAAAAATCCATACCCATATATGAAGCACTGCGATTTATATGTTCAACCATCTCGCCATGAGGGGTATGTAATTACTTTGGTAGAGCACGTGCATTATGTTTGCCAATTCTGTCTTCGGACATTCCTTCAGCAAGAGAGCAGATACAAGATGGTATCAATGGATACGTTGCTGAACTGAGTGCGGAAGATCTGGCAGATAAAATTGAGTATTTATATAACAATCCTTCTCAAAGGAAAAAGACTGTTGAGTATTTGAAAGAACATCCGATTGATTTCTCTACGGAGTTACTAAAGCTAGAAATTATTTGAAAAGAGATTGTTTATGAGAAAATTTAAAGTAGTAATGATAACTTCATACTTTGATAGAAATGGAGTAACATCCCAAGTAATAAATTATGCTACAAACTTGGACAAAAATAAATTTCAGGTAGCGATTGCCGCTGGAGAGCCTTATGACATCGGCTATGAAAAAATGTGCCAAGAAAACAATATAGAACTATGTAAGTTGCCACAGAAGCAGAAGAACGCTTATGCATATTATAGGACAATCTATTCTTATCTGAAGAAAGTAAAAGCAGATATTGTTCATGTACATGGCAGCAGTGCATTGATTGCCGTTGAACTTCTAATCGCTATGTTGCAGGAGTGCCGGTTCGTGTTTCTCATAGTCATAATACAATTTGTTCTCATCCGCTGTTACATCAGGTGCTAAAACCGATTTTAAAAGTGGTGTCAAATTATCATTTGGCATGTGGAGAACTTGCAGGAAAGTGGATGTATGGCGATAGAGCATTTCAAGTTATTCCAAACGCTTTTGATACGAAAACGTTTGTTTTGAATTCAGATAAACGGTTTTCAATTAGGAAAAAGCTGGGGGTAGATGATAATTTAGTAATAGGACATATTGGCAAATTTAACAGTCAGAAAAATCAAGAATATCTAATTCGAGCCTTTGAAAAACTGTCGTATATAGATGATAAAGCAATGCTGCTTTTGGCGGGAAATGGGCCGGATTTGGAGAATATAAGGGGCCAAGCACAGCGTACGGTCTGTGCAGATCGAATTATCTTTTGGGGAGAAACTACGAATCCTGAAAGTTTATATTCTGCTATGGATATCTTTGCTTTGCCCTCCAGGTTTGAGGGATTACCTGTTGTACTCCTCGAAGCGCAGATTTCAGGATTGCCTTGCATTGTGTCGGACAAAGTAACACGAGAAGTTGATTTTGGAGATATCGTCTGGAAATCAATAGAGGATGACCCACAGGCATGGGCGGATACAATGATCTCAATGCAGCGAAGGACGGAAGAACAGAGGAAGCAATATCGCTTGCAACATGTAAAGCAAATTGCACGTTATGATATTAAAGAATCCGCAAAATTGGTTGAGAATATTTATGAGTGTAAATTACTAAAAAAGAAATAAAAGAAAAATTAAGAAAAAAATTAACAATTAAGCTACATATAGTTTATGAAAGGGGATTAATATGCCAATATATGAAGGATTAAGGCTGAAAGTATTATGAAAATACTTCACAAGTTTTACATTGGTTTAGTGAGTGCATGGAAGATGTTCTGTGCCAAAGTTTGTGCTCATGGGAAGCTTCAAGTAAAATGGGTCAATTCGATTAGAGGAGCTTTCAAGACTGAAGTTATAGGTAACGGATCTATTACAATTGGACGGTTTTTAATGTCAAGAGGCCCATTGTATCTAAAGTCTGTAAATGATGGAAAACTGACGATTGGCGACGATGTGTTTTTTAATCATAATTGCTCTATAACCTGTGCAGAGAAGGTAACGATTGGAAATCATTGTATGTTCGCCAATAATATTGTTATCATCGACCATGACCATGTGATAGGTGGTAATGGCGTGACAGGTGAACTTACTGCAAGGCCGGTAATTATTGAAGATCACGTTTGGTGTGGAGCCAATGTAACGATAACAAAAGGTGTTCATATTGGATCTGGTGCTGTTATTGGTGCGAATGCTGTAGTAGTAAATGACATTGAAGCCCATGCAATTGTTGCAGGTGTCCCAGCTAAAAGAATTAAATAACATAAAATAGTAGAGGAAATAAAATGATACCCAAAATGATTCATTATTGCTGGTTTGGCGGAAAACCACTACCGAAAGATGTTTTAGATTGTATTAAAACATGGGAAAAATATTGCCCGGATTACGAAATCAAACGATGGATGAGTCAAATTTTGATGTGAATAGCCATCCGTTTATGAAAGCAGCGTATGAAGCAAAAGCATGGGCGTTTGTTTCGGATTATGCAAGATTGAAAGTGGTATATGATAACGGCGGAATCTATTTAGATACTGATGTTGAACTTCTGAAAAAACCTGATTTTCTGTTAGAAAATCAGTGTTACATAGGGATTCAGCAACCTGAGTCCCTATGTAACACTGGACTTGGTTTTGGTGCCCAAAAATCAAGTTCAGTGGTACAAAAGATGATGGAATGCTATGATTCGATTTCTTTTACAGATCAGAAAAAAAGCACATTTGCGTGTCCGTGGCTTAATGATAAGGTGATTCGTTCATTTGGTAAGGTTAGCAATGAAGATATTACCTACCTAAAAGAAGTAACGGTATATCCGCCACGTTTTTTTGATCCGCTTTCGACGGGTAATACAAAGAATTTACTATATGTATAAAGCGCAGGTGCTAGATAAAATAGCCAAGGGAAAAGGCTATGAAGTATTACGGAATAAAGTTATAAGTCATATTAGTGAAGTGGAAACACATATTAAGAATGTCACGGGTGAAGAGTTTGTGTTTTCCGAATCGGAGAAGGATGACAAGACATATATATCCATCAAAGTGAATGGAAAAGATATTTTTTCATACGGAAGTGGATTCTTGCAACTAACGGAGATTTTCTCTTCGATGGAATATCTTGATCCGGAAATATACATTTTATTAATTGATGAGCCGGATGCTCACCTCCACTTAAAGTTGCAGAAGAGATTGATAGAGGAGTTCAGGAATATTCCGAATGCTCAAATGTTTATTATTACACATAATGAACGGTTCATGGAGCAAGTCGACGAAAATGAGATTCTGTTCTTAGATGAAAATTCTAAAAGCATGGGGGCTTTGAACCATTTACAAACTGGCACAAAATGGGTGGCTCTTGAGGATTTAAAAGGATGCCTTAATCAACTTGACAAATTGAGATTTGCAAACAAATTGATTATGGTGGAGGGACAAACAGATATAGATTTCTTTAATAATATTAAACCAAAGTATGAGGCAGTCACTGGAAAAAGTGAGCCGATTGCTAATGTGTATATTCCTATGAGGGGAATTGACACACTTAATGGAAAACTGGTTGCATATTCAAGAGCTTTAAAAGGCGTAATCCCTGATTCTTGCAAATGGATTATTATTCGAGATACAGATTGTGTTCCGTGTACTAGGACGGAATCCGCTGGCAATGATGATAAAAAGGATATGGATACCTCTGCGGATGTTAAGGTGTTATTTCAAGACGGTTATGGCATAGAATCCACATTCGCTGCGGAACCAGGAAAACTTTCTAGAATTCTAGGACGGTACTACATGTTGGATGATTCTGCATATACAACTATTGAAACGTACATAAGTGAAACTAGTAGTGATTTTGCACGAAGAGTGAGAGATATTACTGACACGGAGTTATATGGGAAATTTGAAAATCATTTTAATCGTCAAATTAAAAAAAGATCTGGAAGAACTTATAGAAATTTACAATTCCGTGATGTATTAGCGGTAATATCAAGTAATAATATTCAGTATATCATGACAAAAGGAATCATGAACAAATATCTGAAGGCTATTCACGATAAAATAATAATCGGATTTCCGCAGACTGTAAGTATGACACCGTTAGATATAGATTCCATTTTTACTGAGTACTACTCACATATAAATACTGTGGATGATTTATTAGACTGTCATAAAAAAATACTAGATGAGATATATACATAAGCCGCTTGCAGTCGGTATTGTCCTCGTACCCCTGTTCTGCTATACCTAAACAACTATAAAAGGAAAGAGGTTATCACGATTCTCAGAATGAAAGGCAGCAAAAACCGCCCCAAAACTACCCATACCGACTACGCAACCCAAATAACGCAAAAGCAATCCGAAATCACAACCTTAACCACCGAGATCGCATCCAGCTAGAAAGCGATTGATGAGCAGAAGAACACACTGAAAGAGAAGAAGACTGCTCTGAAGAAAGCACAGAAAGAAGTGGCATCCCTGGAATCGAAGAAGGCAAAGGCAGATGCTAAGGCCGCTGAAGAAGCTAAGAAGACCGAAGCAGAGGCTGTGCTGCATAGATATTTTGGTGTCAGGAACTATTAAATTTTAATAAAAAATGTAGTAAAACGCTTGTATATAGCAAACAGATGCAAGCGTTATTAAAAATCTAGTGTTGGAATATTGAGTGCTTACTGTTAATATGCAGATTCTAATTAAGGAGTATTATACGAGAAGGGAGTTTTTACATGAAAGATAAATATAAGAGTAAAATTATAATCTCAATATCGGGAGCGGTGATAGGGGCTGTCTGTACATATTTTGAAGGAAAAAGTAATGGTGCTCAACAGCAGAATGAATATATCATGTCTAAGATTGTCAATATAGATGGGGATAACAACACGGTTGTTTTTAATGACATTGATGATTTTATAGATAATTATGTTCAGGTTGTTAAGGACAATAACAAGTTAAATGAGCAAAACTCAAAGTATTTTGATGAAAATAAGGAATTAAAAGAGAAGAATGAAGAATTGATTTCACAATCAGCAAATAAAGACGATTATAATTTTTCTTCTGTAGGTTTATCTATAGATGGGGAGAAAATAGCGTTTGATAACTTGGATTCAGTTCTTACTTTTAATGGAAAAGAATATTGGAGCAAGGAGCTTGCTACTAAACTTGTGCCGGATAATAAGTCAGTATCAAGAAAAGATGATTGTATATACGTGGGCAATATTGTTGCTGAGGCATCTAATTTATTTGATATGCATATTAATGACAGTAGTACTGCGTGGTTAAAAGATATGGCTACCGATTCTTATGGAAATGCTCATTCGAATGTGCTTATATCTTATAACTGCTCATCAGGGCATGCTACGTTCGTGTTAAATAAAAAATATAAATATATCAAATTTTCAATAGCTGCAAGTGATTCATGTGAAGACGGTGCATCAATGAATTATGTGATAAAAGCAGATGATAATGTCGTTTATACATCTAAGTCATTTACTAAAAAGGATGAACCACTTAGTGAAAGCTCTATTGATATTTCTAATTGTAATTTACTTACAGTAGAATTTAATACTGATAAATGGGGAGAGGGTCAAGCATTTATGTATGATGCAGTTGTTTTTAATGCGGAATAATATCTTAATAAGAACGTGCATAGCTTTCTGTATAAGTGTTGTATGCAGTGACGAAGAAGCACAGTGTGGTCAGGCACTATTAAATTCTTATAAAATATTAAATTCTAATATACGGACTGTTGAAATTGTATATTAAGCCTGAAATCCGCATAGTTACAAGTGCATACTAAGTTTAGACCATTGTAAAAACTGACGAAATTAGTAAAAAATTATGAGGATGATTAAGAAATCATGAGGTCACCAAGAGTTCCTGGTGAAGAACAAATTGCAATTGAATAAACTATAGAAATTACTTTAAGAGTGATAATGATGAAAGAACAAATAGCTAAATTTATTATGGGGATTTTTTGTATTCTTATTGTGGTAGTAGTAGCAATAAGAATATGTTTTTTAAGAGGGCAGTGGATTAATGGATTGTTCTGCGGCCATATTAATAAAGGTTGTACACAAGTGACATTTTCTTCCATTAAAGCGAGACTATGAAGAAAAGTCTGTAAATAATAATCTTCTATGATAATGATTGAGCTGGAAGCGCTAAATTGGAGCATCCAGCTCTTGTTTTATATATAACCGTCTTCCGTCGTAGTACTATGAAAGTTCCGACGTTTTCAAATTAAAAATTTTGATGTACAAAGTTACAATACGGAGCAAAACGCGGCGAAAGTTATTCTCTAATAAAGAATACCAACCGACAGCAGCAAGAACGTTTCGATAGGCAAGACGATGATTTGTACGACGAACTGTACTTTGACGACAGCCCGTATTGACGCAAAAAGTAAATTTAATACCATATTTTTCAAAAAATTGTATTGACAATTCAGAGATTTGTAAGATAATAGTGGTGTGGGATATAACTACTATGAACAATTATGAATTTTTAGAGAAACTCGGCTTTTCGTCAAACGAAGCAAAAGTATATGGAACACTAATTAAACATAAAGTGTTAAACGGTTACGAAATCGCAAAACTTTCGGGCGTTGCGCGTTCGTTGGTGTACGAGGTTATCAATCGCTTGGTGGCAAAGGGCGCGGTTATTCGTATAGACGGAGAGCCGAATTTTTACAAGCCTCTCGAGTATCAAGACCTTATACGTAGCATCAAGGAAGAAAACGAAAAGAATATTGCCTGCGCCGAACGCGAGCTACAACAACTTGCAACGGAAAACGCCGACGTCGATTATGTAATGAATATAGTGGGCGAAGAAAAATACGTTGCTAAGGCAAAGAAACTTATCGACAGCGCGCAAGCGGAAATTTCGCTGTCCATTTGGCGAGAGCCGTTCGAAGTGCTACGTAGTAATATCGAAAACGCAATATCCCGCGGGGTAAAGGTGTATATTTTTACTTTCGAAAGCATTTTGGTCGAGGGCGCAACGGTGTATTCGTACAATATCAACGACGTTTCAACACTGTTTCCATACCGTAGAACAACAATTATAATCGACGGCGGAGAGTGTTTAGTCGGAGAAGAAGGCAATCGCAACGTTTACGCGCATACGCGCAATCATTCGGTTGTTTCCCTTGCCACCGACGAAATTGTTTTGAATGTTTTTTGGAATAAACTTATCGAAAAAGAAAACTTGTTGTCTAAAGGCTGCTCCGGCGCGGATTTCTTGCAAGCCATACACAATTTGGCGGAGCGCTACGGCATTACCGACGAGATGACCAAGAATTTCCTTGTTTACAATTTTCAAAAGGAGAAAACTCAAAATGGCAAAAAACGTTGAACGATTACAGGCGCGCGAAGCCAAGGAACTTATCCGCCGCGAAAAGCAGTTGGGCGCAAGAAGCAACAAGTTTTATTTGATTTACTTGTTTATGATTTTGTCGCTCATCTACATAACGGACGAAATCGCGTCTACTATATCCATTCAGTTTCAGGCGAATATAGTTACAGAATTCTTCGTAAAAAATATGGGTATGGAATACGGTGCGGGATTATCGCTCTTTTCCGCCATAGGTTTTATTTCCTATCCGGTAACACTGCTTATTATTTTCTATCGTCCCCTTGCGGACAAATTCGGGCGTAAGCCGTTTTTGGTTATTAACACGTTATGTATGGGCTTAGGGCTGTTCCTTGTGTATTTATCCAAAAATATCTACGTTTACATGATAGGCGGCACGTTGATGAGTTTTATGGTCTCGCACGATATGCAATGCGTGTACATACTGGAATGCTCCGACAAAAAGTCTCGCGCCCGTAACTACGCAATCGTAAAAGCGGTGGCGATACTGGGCACGTTACTTGTTCCGTTGCTTAGGGCTACACTCATGCAAAACGTAAGCGAGCGTTGGCACGTAGTATATTTGGTGCCGGCAATTATCGGTTTTGTAATGTCGTTATTCGCGCTGCTTTTTGCTAGGGAAACAAACGCATTTTTGACTAAAAGAATAGAGTATTTAAAAACGCCTATAGAAGAACGTGAACAACGCAGCAAGGAAGGACGCGAACAAAACGCACAAGGCGGAATTCTGACCGCTGTAAAATTCGCATTCAGACACAGACAATTGCGCTTTTTGATTATTGCTTGTTGCTGCTTTTATCTCGCTTCGTTAGGTACGGCAACGTACAGTACGGTCATGGCAAAGTCGGCGCTGATGACGGAAGAAGAAATAACTCTTGCTTTGTTTCTGTATCCCGTCGGCAACGCGCTGTTTACATTGATTTCCGGTTTTGTGTCGGATAAATTCGGACGTAAAGTAACTATAGTCGCAATGTCTTGTTCGGCGTTGACGTGTTATTTGCTGTTTATCTTTAGCGGTATGTTCAAGTGGACTCCGTATTTGACGGGTTTTGCTATCGGAGGATTTATGGGCAGTTACTGGGGCGCAGGCGATACCATCGGCGGAATTATGTTTTCCGAATCGACTCCTACAAACCTGCGTTCGTCGGTTACGGTAATCAATACGTTGCTTAACGGAGTTATGGGCGGACTTGCAACAGTTATTACTATGATACTGCTGCCTATCATTCCTGAACGCATGTTCGGCTATATGTATTTGGGCTTGACGGTTCCGGGGCTTGTAGGTGCAATTGTAATAATGTGGCTGTTTGTCGGCGAAACTCGCGGACTTGATCTTAAAACTGTAACCGGTACGGAATGGGATAAGCCTAAAAAGGTTAAAGAAGAACAACAGGACGGTGAATAAAATGAATAACAAACAATTTGAAATCGGCGTAAGCGAACAGCCGTTAGATATTATTAAGGAAACGTGCGGTTTTGCGGGCATTTTTAAGCAAATAGGTGTTATAGGGGATTCTTTGGCATCGGGCGAGTTTGAAAGTCACGATGAAAACGGAAATATAGTTTATACCGATATGTACGAGTACTCGTGGCCCGCCGTTTTAGAGCGCATTACTGGAACAAAATACAACAATTATTCCCGCGGCGGAATGACCGCGCGCGAGTATGTTCAAAGTTGGGCGGACACAAACGGATTTTGGCAATGGAATCAAGCGTATATTATTGCGTTAGGCAACAACGATTCGTTTGTGTTCGGGCATCCTTTGGGAAGTGTCAAGGACGTCAACGCCGATTGTCCGCAGGATAATGGCGATACGTTTTTCGGTAATATGGGCAAAATCGTTTCCAAACTTAAAACAATAGAGCCTAACGCGCGTATTTTTGTTGTAACTCCTCAACTGCGCGGTGAAGCGTGTGATAACGATATCCGTTATATCGCAAGCGAACTCGCCAAATTGTGCGATATGTTTGAGTTTACTTACTTGCTGGATATGACTGCGCATGCGCCCATATACGATGCAGAAATGCGTAAATCGTTCGGGTTGGGCTTTCATCCGAACCCGATGGGCTACTATGCATACGCGTTGATTGTGGGAAATTATATCGATTACATTATCAGAAGTAACCCGCAGGAATTTGCTACGATACCGTTTGTAGGTACGTTGCTCAAAAACAAAGATTACAAATATTATATATAAAAATTATATCCAGGCTATTTTGACATATTTCGACAAATAATTAAAAATCTGATACTCTGAGTTTTGGTGGAATTGCTACGCTTAAATGTACATGATCTATACATAGTGCTACACTCAGACAATGGATCACCGATGAAAGGCGCTACTATGTTAGCCACTTTGTATCAGCTTGGAATTACGCCATCGAATAGCCGGCCACGGAAGCATCCAGTGCCTGTCCCCGGAAAAAAATGAGGAGAAGGTACTGTAAGAAATAATTGACTCCCTTAGGAGTAAATATGTAGTAGCAATAATTCATACCTTTTTAGCTGTATTTTGTATCGTAAACAGAAAGAAAATGCACTATAATCCAAGGCAATGAAAGTACTTAAAAAAGTAGTTTCGTTGCCTTGGTTCCATTTTTAGAAAGAATAATACTTAGGTGGGAAAACTCCCAGGCGCTGTGTGGAGTTTTCTGTAAGAAGCCGGGGACAGACCGCACTGTTTCTTGAAAAAGGAAGAAAAGTGGTGAGGGTCTAAGAACCCAAGCTGTGTGGAGATGACAGAAACAGGAAGAGTGGTGCGGCCTAGCTTGGACTGGGCCAGCTTGCACTTTTGGGACAGGTAATACTGGTAGGGAGCAACATGATATACCTCCTGGAACAGGTGGATGAGCCTGGAGCGGGACAGGGAAACGGTATCTGCCAGATGATCCAAGGACAGACTTTCTGTTAAGTGCATATCGATATAATTGCGGATCGCCAGTGCAGTAGGATTGATGGGAACTTTGTTTGCCAGAAAATCCGCAAGCTCCTGAATATATTGATGGAGCAGTACAGCCAGCTTGTCAGCAGAGTGTACAGGGTCGGCGGTAAAGGCATCAAGGATCCGGGTCAGAGGTGTTTCGTTATGGAAGCGGGGGATCAGGGTGACACCGTCTAAGCCGTAATCGGAGAGAAGATGCTGTACCAGACTGCCGCTGACATTGAACCAGATCTTGGTCCAGGGATCAACTTTGTCTGAATAGTAGTGGTGGTAGGTGCCGGCAGTAAGGATATAGGCATCTCCGGCATTTACAGTGAGGATACTGCCGTTTCGCTCGATATGTCCACGGCCGCTTAAAACGTATTCAAACACACACAGGGGTCTGCGATAAACCAGGATCTCATAGGCAGGATCCGGGTAAGTGATACCGGCCATGGTGGGAGAAAAGCTTTCCGCGGTAGGGCCGGTGTAGACAGTGTATTTCTCAATCTGTGTGCGTGTAATTTCCTGAGGCATGGTGGTTCCTCCATTTTTTGAAAGCAAATTGCAATAATGTAATAACAGCATTGTAGTAAAAAGGAGCAAGCCTGTCAACTATGGCTTTCACCATATAAAATAAAAATGAAATCAACCCAAATAAAATGATCACAGGAGGACTAAATATGACACAAATACCAGACCGGAGCATCCCCAGCCCCAGATGAAGAGGGAGCATTGGAAAAACCTGAATGGAGAATGGGATTTTTCCTTTGACTTTGGATGCAGCGGCATAGATCAGAAATGGCAGGAAGGAAAGACAGATTGGGAGAAGAAGATCCTGGTGCCTTCTGCCGGAAAGTGATCTGAGCGGAATCGGCTATAAGGACTTTATCCCCGGCATATGGTATCACCGCACCATCACATTGACAGGGGAGGAGCTGAAGGGAGATCTTCTCTTACATTTCGGCGCAGTGGACTATGATGCAAGAGTATGGATCAATGGAGTAGAGGCAGGCAGACACCAGGGCGGTTATGTTTCCTTTACGTTTAATATTACAAAGCTTGTAAAGGAAGGAGAAAATGACATTACGCTTTTTGCAGCAGATGATGTGAGAAGCGGAAAGCAGCCCAAGGGAAAGCAGAGTCATTTCTTCTACTCCATAGGCTGTGATTATACCAGAACGACAGGTATCTGGCAGACGGTATGGCTTGAGTGGGTACCGGAAAGCTACATTGAAAAAGTGCAATATTATCCAAACCTGGCAGAGGCAACTCTGGGAATTAAGGCGGTAGTAAAGGGGCAGGGCACACTGGAAGCAAAGGCCTTTTATGGGGGAGAGCCCTGTGGCAGCGTAAGCGCAAAGTCAGAGGGCGGCACCGTTACCATGACACTTCCTTTGTCCCGTCTGGAAAAGTGGGAGCCGGGTCATGGCAGACTGTATGACCTTACATTAACCTATGGAGAAGATAAGGTAGAAAGCTACTTTGGTATGCGTGAGGTAAGATTGGATGGAGAGAAATTCCTCATCAACGATAAGAGCGTGTTCCAAAGACTGGTGCTGGATCAGGGCTTCTATCCGGACGGCATTTACACAGCGCCTACAGAGGAAGCACTTGTCAAGGATGTGGAATTGTCCATGGCTGCAGGCTTCAACGGCGCAAGACTCCATCAGAAGGTATTTGAGCCTCTGTTCTTGTATCACTGCGATAAAGCAGGCTATCTGGTATGGGGCGAGCAGGGCTGTTGGGGACTGGATTACAGCAATCCCGCAGCATTAAAATATTTCCTGCCTGAGTGGATGGAAGCCTTGGAGAGAGACTTCAACCATCCCGCCATCATCGGCTGGTGTCCGTTTAATGAGACATGGGATTATGAGGGAAGAAGGCAGGATGACAGCTTACTGGCCAATGTGTATAAGATGACAAAGCTGTATGACACCACCAGACCCTGCATTGATACCAGCGGAAATTATCATGTGGTGACGGACATCTATGACTTACACAATTATGAGCAGGATCCGGCAAAGTTTGCAGCAACCTACGAGTCCTTTAAACAGGGAGGTGATTTGGAAGATACTCATGGCTACAGGCAGACACCGGTAAAGGGTATCCCTACCTTCATCAGTGAGTATGGCGGTATCAAGTGGGACGAGGAAGGTGTTGAAAAGGATGGCTGGGGCTATGGTGCAGGTCCTGCTACCAAGGAGGAATTCCTGAACCGATATAAGGGACTGACCGATGCCCTTTTGGACAATCCCCATATGTTTGCTTTCTGCTATACCCAGCTGTATGATGTGGAGCAAGAGTTAAACGGTCTGTATACCTATGAACGTAAACCCAAGTTTGATATGGATGTGATAAAGGCAATCAATGCCCGTAAGGCAGCAATCGAGGATTAAAAGCATCCCGCAGAGTATAAAAGAAAGCGTGTGAGAGACATTGGGGTCTGACATTCTTACAAGATGGTAAACAGTAGCGACAATTAGCCTAATCGGATGCTCAACCGAACAAAAAGAGAAGAACCCCCAGTAGCTGGCACTACTGGGGGCATTTGTGTACTATGGAGTACTCATTTCATTTTTGTTAATCAGATTATATCACACCTTATCGACATTTTCAAGTTTGTGTAATTTACGTAACCAAAATACATAAATATCCCCAAATACGTAATATACTGCAGAAAGGACGCAATATTTGATTAAAGTTTGCAAATGAATAAGAAAAACAGAATAAAGATTTCAATTAGTTCTTTTCAATATTTTATCAATTAACTCTGACACAGATTTGACACAGCCTTCTGCATATTGCTTTACAGTAGCTGGAGAATGATGGAATGTATAACCATGCTTTGTTGCCCTTAACATATCAATGTCATTTTCAGCATCACCAATGGCGTAGATTTGTTCATGCATGAATCCAAGTTTCTGACAAAGGATGTTCATGGCGTTCCCTTTTGAACAGTCTCTACACGCCATGTCAACATCCTGGATATTTACAAAAGCTCTCACCTCCTGGTGATCTGACTTTTCCAGCCAGTCTGCAAAAGCTTTTGCAGATTTATTGTCTTTGAAATGGAATGACATTCCATAAAGTTTTTCCGTTTTTAATAAATCAATACTGCTAATAGGTGTTGTTGGCAGGCTGTACTGCTTTTTTTGATTGCATGAAAATACGTTGTCTTTCGTATGAACTGTTAATGGTATATCCGATGTATATTCGTTTATTATTTTTTTGATTGCTGTAAATGATACAGGTTCTTCATGCAGTATTTGTTGATGACTATCCGCGATAATACTCCCTGTACCGGCAATCATGTAATCAGGCAAAAGATATCCTTCCAACGGAGCAACTATCCATGGCAATGCTCTGCCGGAGTTAATTACTATCAGATTTCCTCTTTGCTGGAATTCCTTTATTGCATCTAAATCTGATTCCTTAAAATATGTTTTTCCATTATCAGAGAACAATATTGTTCCATCCATGTCTGTAAATAAAATATTTTTCTGTTTCATATTTTTTCCCTGCTAAATTGATTGTCTTGTTGCATTATCCTGGAAGCTAAAGTAATCAGGGCGATGGCGTGACTGGGTATATTCAAACATAACACCATCACTATTGTAAGTATGAGAGGTGACAACAGCCATACAGTTATAGTCTCTAAGATCCAAATATTTTTCATCAATTTCAGTCATCTTTTCTACGGTCATGATACGTTTACTTGTGACAATGGAAACTCCAAGAGTATTTTCCAGATAATCGTAAATCGACTTTTCTGCAATCTCTTTAGTTAGATCTTTAGCAACGCTTTTCAAAAAATAATTATGGTTTTATAAATTTTTTCCGATCCCCTCAAGTTCGTTCATGGAATCCTTGTTTTTTTCAAGTTCATCTCTGGCTGTTGCGTAATATGATTTTTTGAAAAGCATATCCCATGAAAGATATTTTGCCATACAGTCAAACTGCTTATCAATCAGCTCATACTGGATACTGTCTACGGGAGAACCGCCTACAACAATCGTGCCAACTTTTTTATTTTTTAACTGCAATCCACGGCAGTAGCACTTATCAATGATAAGTTTCAATTGTGCTGACATTCCCCACCAATAAACTGGTGTAGCAAAAAGAATCATATCTGCGGCAGCAATTTTATCAATTTATAAATGCATTGATTGCTGTCAGCGTGTTTCCTTTTCTGGCACTTCCATTAATGATTACAATTTTCATGCGTGTATCCTCCAACTTCAGATTTGTATGTCTCTATTATACCATAATGATAGTAGTATGTGAAAAATTATATATTCATTTAAAGTGAATTTTTATGCAATTTTACCACTTTACTGCATTAAAATTTAATACTTTTTTTATAAAATATGCAAAATATAACAAAAAGTACTGGACAAAATGTCCTATACGAGGTAAAATGCATATATGTAATCAAACAGCACATTTGAAGGTTGTGCAGATAGTATTGGTTATATTTTGCGAATTGGGGGGATTTTTCATGAGAATATATCATGCTAAGGATTATGCAGATATGAGCAGAAAGGCTGCAAATATCGTATCGGCACAGGTGATTATGAAGCCTAATTGTGTATTGGGACTGGCTACAGGCTCTACACCTATCGGCTTGTATAAGCAGCTCGTTGAGTGGTTCAAGAAGGGGGATTTGGACTTCTCAGAGGTTATGACGGTGAACCTTGATGAGTACAAGGGATTAAGCCGTGAGAATGACCAGAGCTACTATTATTTTATGCATCAGAATTTGTTTGATCATGTGAATATTCCGGTTGAGAATACTCACCTGCCAAACGGCATGGAACCGGATTCACAGAAGGAGTGCAAGCGCTATACAGAACTGATTCAGTCTCTTGGCGGTGTTGATTTACAGCTTCTTGGTATCGGACACAATGGTCATATCGGTTTTAATGAGCCGGGCGAGTCTTTTGACAAGCAGGTACACTGTGTGAATCTGACAGAGTCTACTATTGAGGCCAATAAGCGCTTCTTTGCATCGGCTGATGATGTTCCGAAGCAGGCTTATACAATGGGTATCAAGACAATCATGCAGGCTAAGAAGATTCTTATTGTTGCAAGTGGTGAGGATAAGGCAGAGATTGTGCACAAGGCTTTCTTTGGACCGATTACACCACAGGTGCCGGCTTCTGTATTACAGCTACACAATGATGTTACGCTTGTAGCGGATGAGGCTGCACTGAGTTGCTTGTAGATATTTTTTAGTTGAGAAGGTGCATGTATATGATAATAAAAAAATGCAAGGGTATTTACAGAGGATGGCAGCTTTATGCAAGGTGATGTTGTCGTTAAGGATGGCCGTTTTGACAGTGTTTTGAAGAGAACAGCTGACACGGACGCGGCTAATGACAGCGCACCGCAGGAGATTATAGATGCATCAGGTCTTATCATGATACCGGGTCTTGTGGATATTCATTTTCATGGATGCAAGGGAGCTGATATGTGTGATGGCACCAAAGAGGCGCTTGATGTGATTACAGCATACGAGGCTTCTGTCGGAGTGACGAGCGTGTGTCCGGCTACTATGACCATTCAAAGGGATGAGCTTTTGAGTGTCATGAAAAATGCCGGTGATTATAATTATCATGGTGGTGCACATCTTGTAGGTATCAATATGGAGGGACCTTTTATCAGTCCTTCTAAAAAGGGCGCACAGGCGGCAGAGAATATCATGCGATGTGATTATGATTATTTCTGTGAGCTTCAGGATGCGGCCAATGGCTTGATAAAGCTTGTAGATATTGCTCCGGAGGAGCCGGGCGCGATTGATTTTATAGACAGGGTAAGAGGAAGTGTTGTGGTTTCAATAGCACACACAGCGGCTGATTATGACACAGCGGTAGAGGCTATTGAGCATGGTGCAAGCCATGCCACACATTTGTATAATGCGATGCCACCGCTTCATCACAGGAATCCCGGAGTTATCGGGGCTGTGAGAGATTCAGAAAAGTGTCATGCGGAGCTCATTTGTGACGGAGTGCATATTCATCCGTCGGTTATCAGGGCGACATTTGCCATGTTTGGTGCGAAGCGCATGATTTTAATAAGTGACAGTATGAGAGCCACAGGGCTTGAGGATGGCGAGTATACACTCGGTGGACAGGCAGTGACGGTCAGAGGTCCGCTTGCCACACTCCATGATGGGACAATTGCCGGCTCGGCAACCAATCTGATGGATTGTATGCGTTTCACAGTAAGGCAGGCAGGTATTCCTCTTGAAGAGGCAATTATGTGTGCTACAGCCAATCCGGCTAAGGAGATTGGCATCTATGATGAAGCAGGCAGCATTTCTGCAGGAAAGAGAGCAGATTTTGTGCTTCTCAATGATGATTTGGATATTGTGAGTGTGTATATCGACGGAAAGGAGATATCATGTTAGGTTTTTTTAAGAATAAGTCAAAGGGAAAGGTGATCTGTTCTCCGTGTAACGGCAGAGTGGTTCCTATTACAGAGGTTCCGGATCCTACTTTTTCTGAGAAGATATTGGGAGACGGCGTGGCAGTGATTCCTTCTGAGGGCAGGTTTTACGCTCCGGCGGATGGTGAGGTGACAGCTGTATTTGATACGCTGCATGCTTTTACCATGACGACCACTCAGGGAGTGAGCTGCTTTTGCACATTGGTCTTGATACAGTGACACTAAAGGGTGATCCTTTTAAATCACATATTTCTGTTGGTGATCAGGTGAAGAAGGGTGACCTTTTGATGGAGGCTGACCTGAAGCAGATTAAGGCAGCAGATCTTAATGTCATCACTCCGGTTTTAATTGGCAACACTGCTGATTATAGTGAGATAAAGATGCTCAAAGAGGGAAATGTATCCGCCGGTGATGAGATTTTAAGTCTCGCGTAGATTTGAATATAATTATATAATAATAACGAACTTTATTGGAGTATCTCCAGTTTAGTATACATAATGTAAAGGAGGGGAAATTTATGAAATTTCTTCAAAAACTGGGTAAAGCTTTAATGCTTCCCGTAGCAGTACTTCCTATCTGTGGTATCCTCATGGGTATTGGATATTTTTTATGTCCTGCAACCATGCAGGGTGGTGACATCGAGGGAGTGCGTAATTTAATAGGTCTGTTTTTAGTTAAAGCAGGGGGCGCTTTGATTGACAACATGGCCATCCTTTTTGTAATCGGCGTTGGTGTCGGTATGTCGGAAAAGAACGACGGTACCGGCGGTATTGCAGCTTTAGCTTCATGGCTGATGATGACAACACTCCTGTCTACAGGCTTTGTTACAACAATCATGCATCTATCGCTGACAGCGCTACAAAGACACTTGCATTCGACAAGATTGCAAACCCATTTATCGGTATCTTAGCCGGTGTTATTGGTTCTTTGTGTTACAACAGATTTAAGGATACAAAGCTTCCTGACTGGCTGTCATTCTTCAGCGGCAAGCGTTGCGTAGCAATTATCGCAGGTGTTGTTTCAATCCTTGTATCTGTAGTATTACTGTTCGTATGGCCATTACTTTTCGGTGCTCTTGTAGCTATCGGTAAAGCAATCGTTGGTCTTGACGTGTTCGGCGCAGGTATCTATGCATTCCTGAACCGTCTGTTAATCCCTACAGGATTACACCACGCATTAAACAACGTATTCTGGTTCGATACTATCGGACTTGGAGACCTCTCTCATTTCTGGGCAGGCGAGACATCAAAGGATGTTTCATGGAGCCTCGGAATGTACATGTCAGGTTTCTTCCCATGTATGATGTTTGGTATTCCTGGTGCAGCACTTGCCATGGTTAAGTGTGCAAAGCCTGCTAAGAAAAAGGCTGCCATCGGTATCCTTGCTTCTGCAGCTATCTGTGCATTCATCTGTGGTGTTACAGAGCCTTTCGAGTTTGCATTTATGTTCCTTGCTCCTGGTCTCTATGTGATTTATGCTTTACTTTATGGTATTTTCACAATGGTTACAGTAGCTCTTGGATTTAGAGCAGGCTTCTCATTCTCAGCCGGTGGGATGGATTTATTATTCTCATCTTCACTTCCGGCTGCAGCAAGGACATGGCTCATCATTCCTCTTGGAATCGCAGCTTTTATCATATTCTACATTGTATTCTATTTCGCTATCAAGAAATGGAATCTTAAGACCCCTGGTAGAGAGGATGATGATGTCGAGGCAGAGAAGAAGGCAGTGCTTTCTAACAATGACTATACAGCAGTTGCAAAGACTATTCTTGAGGGCTGCGGTGGCAAAGACAATATTGCAAGCATTGACAACTGTATCACAAGACTCAGACTTGAGGTTAAGGATATCACTCAGGTTGATGACAAGAAGATTAAATCTGCAGGTGTTGCAGGCGTTATGAAGCCTGGCAAGAATTCTGTTCAGGTTATTATCGGAACCAAGGTTCAGTTTGTTGCGGATGAGTTTTCTAAGCTTTGCGAGTAGATTTGTTCTGCAATATAGCAGTGCTGATTCACATTAGGTGATTCACATAATTTCATAATACATGATTAAAAGCCACACCGGGTGTTATGCCTGGGGTGGCTTTTTTGAGTTCGGGCCGTAAGCTCTGCCCGGTCGTGGTGCACACGGAAATGTATAGCTTTACAGCAAGGGTTGAAAAACAAACAAACGTTTGCTATAATAAATGAAGCGAGGAAATAAAAGTATATTAGGTTTAGTAATTTAAGTATTCATTTAATTTATTGTAATTAGGGAAAATCCAATATCAATCGATTGATAGAAAGAGTGATTTTATATGAACATATGGCTTAAGTTAAGGAAAACAGCAGCAATTGCAATATGTGAGTTACTTGCAATTGCTACAATTTTTACAGGCTGTGCCTCCACTAATTTATCCGGCACGGAAGGTGCCGGGTATGCCGCAGGAGCTGAAGTGGCAGGTGAGGATTCTTCCGGTGCTTTAGGCAGCAAGGATAATGTGGATGGTGCACAGAGTGGAAGTGATCCGGCGGAAGATGATTCAGGTGCTAACGGTACAGGACAGGCGGATTCAGGAAAGCCACAGGAGGATCTGGTAAATAACAATTCCTACGTTTCCCTCGATGCGATTCCGGCATATGATGGCAAGGCATACGTAGCTGTCAACAATAATGAGCCTTTTTTTACGGATAGCGATATGACTACCACTGCTTTTGAAAATTACAGTGATTTGGATTCACTCGGCAGATGCGGTGTGGCTTATGCCAATATCTGCAAGGATATCATGCGACTGAGGAGCGTGGCAAGATAGGTATGATAAGCATCAGGCTGGCATACGGTGAAGTATGATGTGATAAAGGACAGGTATTTATA
>ENA-OQCP01000299-OQCP01000299.1-human-gut-metagenome-genome-assembly--contig:-NODE-299-length-22461-cov-1.807827_pt1 | contig 22461 bp, 29 predicted proteins | sample MGYA00242760_ERZ504583 | MGnify/ENA primary metagenome ERZ504583 (study PRJEB26092, sample SAMD00036308) | human gut metagenome | host: Homo sapiens | study: EMG produced TPA metagenomics assembly of...
CACCAGTTGTTTTTGCTTTTTATTCAGCGGTATGGTCATCATCAATCACCACCTTTCAACTGGCTGCTTGGAGGCGGAAGGGAATATGGTTGTTTTTCAGGACATCTGCGGATGCCCGGATGAGTTGGTCACACATATAGTTGCTGAACTGTCCGATGTGTGCCTGCTTATCAGTCAGGCAGAACTTATCTGCCACCCATCGGTAGGCTTCCGCTTTACTCAGGATTCCCTGTTTCCAGATCTCATCGAAGATCGGTGTGCCTGAATCCGCTTCAGCCGAAGTTCCCGGTTGGCAAGAGTCCCTTTGGGAGTTTTGGTTCCCGGATGCACGCCGACATAGGAATTGCAGGATGGATAGTGGGAGCAGACATAAACCTGTCCGCCATGAGAATGCGTTCCATATACAAAGGATGCATCTCTTAATATTGCTGTTCCGCCGCAGTAAGGGCAGCGGATGATTTTTGGTTTCTTCATCTGTTTTCACCTCGCTTGTACATACACGATACGTAACGTGTACGTGAATAACCAGTACGTACTGTATACTTATATTGTAAGTAAGCAGGTGATGAATTCCCATAGGACACAAGCCGATACTGGTCCCAGATTCGGACTAAATGGCACGAATCCCCATTTTTCAGATGCCGGGATAGAAAATTGCCCGGATGAGCGGGAATAAGCCGCTGTCTGTGAAACGTGGGTAATTAACCGGTGTAAAGATGAACTTCTCACAGAAAATCCGTAGCAGGAATAAGCTGATCAGTACCAGACAGAGCAGGTAAGTGTTCTTGCGCCTTCTGGTCCATGGCTTTTTCGGACGGAATTTCACATACAGGACAAAAATCATGGGAATAAAGATCAGGTTCGTAAAGACCTGATCGATATATTGGATGATTGAAATTACGTTTAACATAGGCAGTGCTCCTTTCTTTACATATCCTGTACGTATAAGAGCCTGAAAGTGCAACTTTTTGTTACCAGTCATATTGCTGGTTCTCCTGAAGCCGGAGCAGTGCCGGAATGGGGCATGGTTTTAATGGCAGCTTCTGGGCGGTCAGATAGGGCAGATAAAGCTCTGTAAAAGCAGCAATGCTCATGCTTCCGGTACATTCGGTTGGTTCCGGTATCCGGGGAAACAAAAGCGCTGCATCTGAAAGAGGGAGGATGCAGGGGCTTCCCATTTCATCCGGATGGAATAAAAAGCCGGAGTTCTCACAGCTTTCCTGTGCGTTACAAGTGTGGCACCAGACATAGATACAGGAGTGCCAGTTCCCTTCACAGAGGTTCAGGAAATGACGGATGTGCTTGGCATCTGTCTTACAGTGGGGGTGTTTCATATTCATCACCTACTAAAGAAGCAGGCAGTTCCATGTGGGAGCTGCCTGCAGGAGTCTTCGTTATGAGTTACTGATGTTTCTTTTTGCGTTTGAAGTAAACGATGCCCAGGACACTTGCACCTGCAAGTGCAGCTATGGCGATTCCGGCATACAGGAGAAGCGGCGTCTCATCGCCGGTCTTACAGGCGGAGCTACCGGAGGCGTCACCGGTTCTTTCGGAAGCTCCGTCATGTGTACGGTCTGACCTTCATCCTTCAGATCCTCATGGGAAGCAATCTCATGCTCGGTTTTTTCGTCCGTATAGTAGAGCTTTTCAAAGACAACCACATCCTGTCCGGCAAGAGCAGAAGCGTCAAAGGTAAAGGTAACTTCCACAGAGCCGTTGGCTTTTTCTGCTTTAAATTCTGCCTGAGCGGTAACTGGTTTTCCGTCTTTTAACAAAGCCTCTCCGGTTTCCTTATTCATCAGGGTTCCGATGACTTTGTACTCAGATCCAGTCATCAGACCATGATAAGTGACCGTATCTACGATAGTCACTTCCTTGGAAGCAGAGACATCCTGATCCCCGTCACTGCCGTCTTTGGCTATGGTTTTGATTTCCGGGAAGTAAATGGTCTGGTTGGCATCTTTGATATCCGCATGTACCGCTACTTCGTGATCTTCAAAAGTCATTGTTTCAAATGCCACGAGCGTTTTTCCGGAAAGTGCAGAGGCATCAAAGGTAAAGGAAAGCTCTACGCTGCCGTTAGCTTCTTCCGGAGTGAAACTTGTTTCTGCAGTCACAGCTTTGCCATCCACTTCGAAAGGTTTTTCTGTTTCCGCATCCATGAGTGTTCCTGTCAGCTTGTACTCTTTGCCTGGAACCAGGTTTTTGTATTCCACAAGGTCTGTAAGCGTCAGTTCTTTTTCCGGTTTTGCATAGTGTGTGCCGGAAGCGGAATCGCTTGCAGTTGTTTCGATTTCCGGGAAGTAAATAGTCTGTCCTTCATCCGCAATGTCTGAGTGTACGGCAACTTCCTTGTCTTTGTAAGCCAGGGATTCAAAGACAACTACCGTTTTCCCTTTTAAGGAGCTGGCATCAAAGGTAAAGGTAACCTCTACCGTACCAGCGGATTCTTTTGGCTTGAAGGATGCTTTTGCCGTCACCGGTTTTCCGTCTGCTTCGACTGGTTTCTTTGTTTCTTTATCCATCAGAGTACCGGTCACTTCATATTTCTGGTTTGGAACCAGCCCCTTAAAGGAAACCGTATCCACCAGCGTGATTTCTTTCTTTGCACAGGAAATATTGGAGTTCATGTCCGCATCTTTCGCAGTAGTCTTGATTTCCGGGAAATAGATGGTCTGGTTTTCATCGTTGATGTCGGTATGGACTGCAAGCTGCATCTCATCCTGATATAATTCCTCGAAGACAACGGTTGTTTTGCCCTTTAAGGAAGTTGCATCAAAGGTAAAGGTTACTTTGACGGAGCCGGAGGATTTCTTTGCAGTAAATTCAGTTTCGGAAATCACCGGTTTTTCATCCACAAGGATTGGTTCCCCGGTTTCTTTATCCATTAAGGTTCCGGTCAGTTTGTATTTCTGGCCCTTTTTCAGTCCTTCGTATTCCACAACGTCTTCAATGGTCACTTCTTTTGCCGGCTGGCTCATGTGTGTACCGGTCTCGGCATCCAGAGCAGTCGTGCCGATCTCAATGGCATCATCGGTCAGAGTTCCAACCTGTATCAGAACAGAATCCTTATAAACCTTGACTTCAAAGGTTAAAAGATCCATGCCTTTGTTGGAATCACAACGCTGTTCCGCCAGAGTGTAAGTATCGTAAATGAGAGCGCCTTTGGAATCATCCGGTTTGGAGGTGCCGAACCAGATGCCGTCTTCCGAAGACTCACCCCGGTTGGTATTTGCGGTATGTTTGTTCCATTTGGAGGAAGTGCTGGCATAACCGTTGGCATCTGTCACAATCACATGCTTTCGCCTGTTGTTTTGGAAGTGATCTTAAATGGCACATTTGCCAGACGGTTCTGGCTGCCGTCAGCAATCTTGACAAATTCCAGATCCCCGCGGATGACCTGATTGGAGATGGAATTGTCTTTTGCAGTCAGTTCCACGATTTTTCCCTGTTCTGTGATGTCAAATTCTACAGAGATCTTTCCGCTGTTCAGATAACCAGAAGGTGCAGTTGTTTCATCCACACGGTAATGTCCGAATGGGAGAGCATCTTTTGCAGTTGCAGCAGAACCGGATTTATCGGCAGTAAGTGTAAGGACAACCTGATCTTTCGTGTAGGATGTTCCGTCTACTAATACCGGATTTTCATTTAACGTAGTGATCGCAAAGACAGTACCTTCCAATGTGGCAGAACCCTGCGGTTTTGCTTCTCCGGTCTCGCTGTCACGTTTCTGGATCTTCACTCCGCCACGGATGACAGATTCTTCTACGGTAGAAGACTGGTATACCGAAACCGTTTCCTGCTTACTGTCACCTGTAATTTTCTGTACGAAGACAGTTGGATTGAGCTGGTATCCGGCAGGGGCTTTGCTTTCCTGTACAGTTATGGTACCGAGCGGAAGACAGACGGTCTTGCCATCACTGGTATAGTAAAAGGCATCGCCGCTTACAAAGGAATCTTTGGTAAAATGCATCTTTCCGGAAACATCTGTTTTTAATACCCAGGTACGTGCCGGTTTCTTTCCAGCTTCCGCAGGATCACTGTCAGACTGCTCGGTATAGAACTTGACTGTAAATTCTGCGTCTGCAAGGGAAGCTGCTCCCTGTGGGGAGGCTTTCTTTGTTTCGGCATCCAGCTTTTCAAGCACCAGATCCATGGGATTATTCTGCGGGATCTCAGTTACCTTTGCAGCAGAAGTCTGTTCTGCTTTTACCGTAACTTTATGAGAGGAAGTATCCACAATATAGCCTTTGGAAGCAGAGAGTTCTTTTACAGTGTAGTCGCCTTCCTCCAGTTCGCCGGATCTAGCATACCCGTTTTCATCGGTGGTCAGTTTCTGGATGAGCTTCTCACCCTGATAGATCCCATACACAGCACCCTTTAAGCTGTAATTCGGATTCCCGTCCGATACGCTTCCGTTGGCAGAAGATTTTTTCAGTTCGATCCAGCCGTTTGGAACCTGATACCAGCTTCCGGCAATGGTCTGGCTGCCCTGTCCCGGAACGATGAATGCCCGGAAGCCTTCCGGCGGGTTCGGAAGTCCCTGAATGGCACTGGCTACTTCCAGTGCTTTATCAATATAGGACTGTGGGGCGCCATGGAAAGCTCCGGTGTCAGCGGAATTACCGGCATAGATGTAAGCGACAACCAGATGTCCGATGACATAGCTGTTATCATCACTCCAGCCGCTGAAATATTTATCCTTGACGACTTTATCGTAGCCGTAGCCGCCGTTTAAGTAGTAGAGCGCTTTTCTGAGCGGGGAGTTCTGGCTTAAAAGGTCATAGGAATAGGAACCGGAGGAAGGTGTTTTCTTCAGTGGTTCCACGCAGTAGGCAGTATTGCTCCCGTCAAAGCTCATGCGGGAGGTAAAATAGCTGCCGTAAGGGATATTGGCACCTGCCTTATAGCTGATGGTGCCGTCGGTGCATGAACCGGAAAACTGCCGGAAAACAATGCGCCGACTGCGACAAGGACTGCCAGCAGCATAGCCAGCGTCCGTCTGGTATAGGATTTGTATGTCTGTAACATAAGTCTCCTCCTTCTTGAAGTTCAAATGAAAAGGGCAGCGTCAGTGCTGCCCAAAGTTACACAGCCTGTTTCTTCTGTTTTGCAAGGATTTCCAGAAGCTCCTGCCGATCTGTGGTAATCAGCTCCTTTTCCAGATTGGAAGCCTTAAATTCCACAGTGATGTTATTGTTGTTGGTTGAGATCAGACCGTTGCCCCGCTGGAAATGGGTGATGTTCATTACTTCTGTTTCCGATAAATGCAGGATAGTCTTCACCCGCTGTGCCTCTTCATCCTCCATGTTCAGGATGATCTTGGTCTTGCAGTTATTGATGATACCCTTGCCGTACTTTCCGTCATCCAGAGCAAAGAAGTCGTTCAGATCCTGTGTGGCAAAGATGCCGGCTCCGGAGTAAGCACGGATGATCTTGGCAATCTCCAGTACGAATTCCGCTGCAAGCCGGTTGCTGGATGCACCGATGAGCTGCAGACCTCATCGACAAAGATGGCTTTCTCTTCGGTACGGTTTTCCTTCGCTTTATCCCAGACATAATCCAGGGCAACGAACATGCCGACCGTTAAAAGATCGCTGGAACCGGTCAGTTCGGAGATATCCAGTACCGTATATTTATTGGTCAGGTCCACATTGGTCTGCTGGTTAAAGGAAGAAGCAGAACCGTGAACCAGGCGGTTCAGGATATGAGCCAGACGTTTGGTATCCTCGCTTTCCAGCAGGACATTGTAGACATCCTCCAGAATGGGCATCTTTTTGTACTGCTCCGGATGCTGCGGATCTGTCAGGGATTCATTTTTATGTGTAATCCCTTTTCTGGCATAGGTTTTGATTAGGGCTTCATCCAGAAGCTGCTTCTCCTCATGGGACATATCCGGGATCAGCAGACTGAAGAAGATGTGAAGCCTTTGGATCTTGCCTGCCAGTGCGGAGGCATCCAGTGTCGGTCCGTCCAGCAGTTCATTTACAGAATTGTCTACCTTCCGGATTTCCATGATGTTGATACAGTTCTTACTGGCAGGAGAGATCTGGATAAATTCTCCGCCGACATTCCTTGCAGCCCGGTAAAATTCGTGTCCCTTTAGCGGAGCGATGATGAACACCTGGATGCCTTTTCTTCGCATCCTTAGTGCCATGGTCTGCATGGTGAAGGTCTTTCCTGCTCCCGAACAGCCTAAGATACAGATGTTGCTGTTCTTGTACTGCCTGGAATCAAAGATATCCGCAATGACCAGGGAATTGTTATGCTTGTTTACCCCAAAGAGGATTCCGTTATCATCGCAGATACTGTAGCTGACGAAGGGATAGCAGCTTGCCGCCCCGGAAGTCAGTACGTTCCGCTTGGACAGCTTAAAAAGCTTCTTGTCCAGATTTGCCAGCGGCAGAGAGGATAAAAATCCCTGCTCCTGTAAAAAGTAGCAGGAGTGTAAGTTCATATCCTGCGAGATCAGGAGCTTTTTCATTTCCTGAATCCGCCACTGCAGTTCTTCCAACGTGGAAGCAGTAATGGTGATGAGAAGATTCATGTAATAGAAATCTTCGTTGTTGGCAAGTCCCTGCTTCAGAAAATATCCGGAGCGGATGGCAGAATCCAGATCGTCATAATCAGTGTTGGTATCGGACGCATCCTTTAATTTGGAACGGTTGATACGGATCTGCTGACCGAGACGCTGCTGAATCTTGTCCTTTGGCTGTTTCTGGAGAAAGAAATCAATATCAATCCCTTCCCCGGCATTGACAAGGAGTGACAGCCATCCGGGAGTTACCCGGTTTTTGTAGCCGTCAGACGGCACAAGCAGGTAGGAATGGTAAAGCCCATTGATCTGCACATAATGGGAGTGCTTGAAATCCACACTTTCCGGTGCGAGAAACTCGTTGATCCGGATGTGATCCAGTTCCTCCATGCGATTTTCCTTTGTATAGGCGGACAGTACAGTGCTGATCCGGTTCGAAAGCGGAACCTCCGTACAAAGGGTACGGTTTAAAAGGGTGTAGAGAACATCCGTAGTAAATTCATCCTCATTGTCATGGGAGACCACTTCATTCCCGCACTGGTATAGAAAGGTTTTGGCGGTCTGGGAGCTGTCTCAAGAGCAGCAAGGATTTCCCGTTCCTCTTCCTTTCGGTTTGCGTTGAATGGTTCATATTCAAAGATCAGAAAGAACCGTCTGGATACTGCTTCTCTGGAACTTAAGTTCTGGACAAACTGGATGTAGTCACGCTGCAGTTCCTGACAGTGGGGATCGGTTTCCCGCTCCAGCTCCAGCTGGGACTGCTCCAGATGCTTATTGATGTCTGCTTTTTTGGAGATCATCTTGATCTGGAGTTTGACAGGGCTGATCTTTAAGTAACTGATAAAGCTGTAGATAATGCCTGCTGTTCCCTGGCACTTCGAAGCAGAAAGTTGATTGGTTCAATCTCTAGGATCTTCACGTACCGTCCGTCTGTGGTATAGACGATTCCGTTTGCGATTTTTTCCACCGGAAGATAATCCTCCAAGGTCTGGTCTTTCTTTCGCTTTTTCCGGGAAACGGGTTTTGACGTGGCAGATGAGGTGTCCTCCTTGGAAACCACCTTTTTTTTCTGCTCTTTTTTTGCAGCCCGCTTTTCGGAAACTGCCCGTTTTTCTTCCTCCTTTCGTCTCCGGGCTTCCGTTTTTTTCTGTATTTTTATCTGTTTCGCCGCCTCTTTTTTCTGTCGGCTGGCTTCTTTCTGCTCCCACTTCAGATAACGGATATCTTCCTTTGCCTGTTTTTTGATGCCCCGCTTGGTGGAGGTATCAAACTGCCGGTGTTCTTTTTTTTACTTTTTGGCGGAGCTGGTGCGTCCGGTTCAGACTGTGGGGGAGCCGATGCCATTACTTTGGAAGGCTCTGCCATTTTTTCTGCTTTCCGGTGTTTCTTTGTCTTTGGCTCTTTGAACGTGGTTTCCTGCGTGGCTTTCCTTCCGGAAGACTGTCGGACCTCCAGATTACCCTGCGGTTCACTACAAAACGCAGGGCATTCATCAAAAAGGCAGTGATGCTCTCCCCGCCGATTCCAATCAGGGCTACCATTGCCGCTGGAAGTGCGGTCATGCAGAGAATGATGATGCGGGCAGTCAGGGACAGCGGCAGGTGGAAAACAGGGATACCGATTGCCAGGGAAAGAACAATGCTTTCTATGGCATTGCGGATGTCAAAAGTTCCGTTTAGGATCTTGCCTTTCTCAATGAAGTTGGAAGGGATAAAGGAAACCGGTGTTTCTTCTGGCTGTGTCATGCTGCACCTCCTTTTTCGTATCTTTCGCATCTTCCGAAGGTGTGGAGGCACTGCCGGATTCTGTGTCCGGAGCTTCCGGGCTGTCAGAAGTATCCGGATACCCGCCTTCCTGCAGGTGTTCAATGTCCTGCGAAGTCAGGGACGGCAGGGAATCATCGGTTTGCTTTTCGTAAACAGTCGTATCTGCAGAGACCTGTACCCCGTCTTCTCCAAATAAAAACACACCCGTCGGGGTGTGGTAGGTAACCGGAAGCGTATCCTGATCGGAAAGTGAAAACATCAGGCAGACGGTTGTTTCGGTAGGGTAGCTGGTTTTTTCCGGCAGGAAGGTGATGCTTGTCTGTTCTTTTTTGACATACTCTTTTAGGTAGACAGGAAACTGCCCTTTGAGAGAAGCAATCTGGCTGTCGGAGAAAAATGCTTTTAAAGCATCAAAATCCAGATATTCCGGCATGGGGGTATCAGAATTTGTTTCTGTTGTTTCCTTTGCCGGTTCCCTGCCTTTGTTTCCGGAAGCTTCTTTTTCTGGCTTTTCCAGAAACTGGGGAGAACCAGTCCGGCAAGCAGCAGAAACAGCATCAGAAAAATGGAAAGAATCACTTTTGTTCTGTTCATAATGGCTCCTTTATTTTTTGTCGAAGATCCAGTAGGCATTTGCCGTAGCATGGATTTCCGACATCATATCAAATTCACGGTTAATATAGTTCTTTGCGTCACTGTCATTGGGATCATTGACCAGTACCTTGCCGTTTGCCGTAACACCTCGGAGTACGATGAAGTGTCCGCCGCTGGTGAAAAGTCCTGCCCGCTGAGAGGAGATGACCGGACAGCCTTCGGAGAGTGCCTGAAGTACCGTATTGGCATTGCTGGTCTGTGTGACGCTGCCACAGCCGAAATGACTGGCTGCAGCCTGAAAGTAGCTCCAGTAGGTTCCAACTCCCGGCTTGTAATAGGAATTCCCGCACCATGCCACCGCATCCGGAGGGGTAATGGTATTCCCGGTCAGGTAGCTGGCGATCATGGCAAAGCTGGTAGGCCCGCAGCCGGAAGATGCGATAGAGCCGCCGCCATAAGGAATGTTCCCGTAATCGGTCTGGAGATAGTGCGGAATCTGCATTCCGTTTGCCGGATAGCTTCCGCCGGTATTGGTAATCTGATAATACCGGAGAACATGCTCCACATATTCCTTGTCCCCATACCGGTCATAATGCCAGTTCGGACGGGCACACATCATATCCGAATAAGCAATGGCGTTTTCTTTGGTATAACCGCCGTCACGTTCCATTGCCCAGTCGATATAGCCGGAGCCGTAATTGTAACCCTGAAGCGCCAGCTTGATGCGGTCCAGGTCGGTAGGTCCGGTACATCCTGCTTTATCCAGTGCATACTTTAATTCCTGAATCCCACATTCGATGGAATAAGCAGGATCGGTGATGCCGTTGGGGACATGGGGGTATTTCTTATTAAAGCCGCCTTCTGCCGCCTGCATGGGATCGCTTCCACGCCCGCCGCTTTCCTGCATCATGACTGCCATGAGGAGTTCCACATAAGCTTCCATGCCGTATTTCTGTGCGACCTGCTGGATGGTAGCCCGGTAAGCCAGCACCTCATCGCTGACACCTACCGCCATGGCAAGACCGGAAGCGGAGCCGCCAAAGAACATGGTCAGGTTTTCCACATAACTGTCTGCCGTTTTTTTCTGCTTATCGGTCAGATGAAAGACGTGATCTGCAAAGTAGGCATCTCCGGCATAGCTGACCGTGTAGGTATGGCGGGTAAAAGTAACCTTTCTGGGTGGTGCATTTTCCTCTTCCGCCGGAACTTCCACCGTGGCCGTTTCTGAAGTAACGTCATAAGAAAAAGCCCGTCCTCGTTTTCCCGGATCAGGCTTTTGAGTTTGCTGATATTTATATTTTTATAGTCATCCTGGCTGGCACAAAACTGTGCGATGAGCTGGTTCGCATTTACGATGATACTGGAAGCGTAAGGATCGCTGATAGAGGCAGTATCTCCTTCCGGGAGTCTGGCAATTTCCGCATTGATCTTAGCAAGCAGTGCATCATGGCTTTCCTGAAGCACCTCCACGATTGCCTGATTGGAAGCCCGGATATTTTCACTGATTACCGTGTTGCTGGTCAGTGCTCCGGTATTTTCAGAGAGGTCTCCGAAGACGAGTCCCGGAAGCATGACAAGGAACAGAATGGGAAGCATCAGTACACCGCCGACGGCTGCTCCAGTTTTCGCAAGGGTGCGCCTGTGCCGGAATACTGTACCGATGACAGCAAGAGGACTGCCCATCAAGGCTGTTTTTGGCATGTTACATACGCTCCTTTCGCTGTGGGGCTGGCGGCAGTTTCTGGACAATGGATTCATTGTAGCTACTTTGCCGCTGCCGGAAGTATATGGTGTTTTTTCGACCGTATCCTGTGCATACTGCTTGTACCAGGTGGAACCATCCACGGACTGTACCGTAGAGTAGGAGCCCTGAGTAGGAGCTGCATACTGGTCGGCATGGTACAGGGCAAAATCCCGGTTTCCGGAGCTTCCGGTTTCGGTACCGGTGATCCTTCCGCCACCGATTTCTACATTATCATAGGAAGAACCGCCGCCCGGATTGATGCCATATAGGAAGTAAAGGCTTTCTGTGCGTCTGCTCCCTTGATGGAACCTACCTGACCGTAATTTCCCTGTGCAATGTTGCTGATGACCTGATTGGCAAAGTCTCCGCCTTTGTTCAGGGATGACTGGTAGAGCATGTTTCCGATACTGCTGTGTTCGGTATAACCGGTTGCGGAATTGACCGCTTCTCTTTGTACCTGTCTTCCCACTGCCCCGGCAAGCCCGCCGGATAGGAAGCTTCCTGCGACAGCCGCACTTCCGGGAGAAGAGGCTTTGTGGTAGCCGCCACCACCATGGGAACGCATGGAACCGGTCAGGCTCCGTCCTGCAATCAGAAGTTCAGCCATCATGTTTCCTCCGGTATTGCCGACATTGATGCCAAGCGATGCCAGAAAAGAATCAATTTTCTGGGATACCTTTAAAAAGGCAATGGCACACAGGAACCAGACGAAGACATTTCCGGTTACCGCTTCCTTTCCCTGACTGGCAACTGCCGCTTCCACGTCTGCTTCCGTAAGCTCCGCTGCAAAGACCGGCATGGAGCAAAACAGTACCAGACAGGCAGTTAGTACCAGGAATGGTATGAGTTTCTTTCTAAGTTTCATTTTGGTCCTCCTTTCTTATAGGGATAACGGATTGGCAAGGAAGGTGCCGACCATAGAAGTAAACAGCCGCAGGCACCACGCATTCATCAGAAGCAAAAAGAACTGGCCGCCAAGCATCCGGCACCAGCTTTTGAAGATATTTCCGGTTGACTGGCTGGCACCCATGGAAAAGCTGCCGGGGCTGTGTAGACCAGTACCCCCAGAAGAATATAGCGTTCTGCCGCTTCAAAGAGCAGTTTGATGTAGTTCCACGCCAGAATCAGTACCAGAATCAGTGCAATGATGGCTACCGCCCCATTTGCACAGACTCCCAGGATGACTGTGACTACGGAGTTAAAATCCGCAAATTTTAAAGGCGGCAGGTCTTCCGTCAGAATCCAGTTGTACGGTGTTCCTGAAATCTTCAGGAGCAGATCCACAATATCTTTCGCATAGAAGGTGAGAAAGATAAAGAGGAAGGAACGGATGGACAGCTTAATGGGATCTTCCGCTTCGATACCGGCTCCCATAAAGTAATTTTTAAAGAGCTGCCATACCCAGTTTAAGAGGATCAGCCCGATGCCCAGTGCCAGAAAGACCTGATACATGGTCTCGGCAGCAGGAAAGTAGCGAAGAAACGTATCCATGGAACAGCCCAGAGCACCGAGGACTGAAGTGGTGATCAGATCCAGAATGTTCATGACCTGTTCGGCAATCCATTCCACGATTCCGTCAAGTATTCCCATAGTGGCATCTCCTTTCGTCTATCCGTTCCATTTTCCGCCTGCAAAGAACGGGGTGATGTAAGCCATGATAAAGCCAAGCCCGTTTAAGATCGCCCAGGTAATGACGATACGCTTGAGCCATGCACGTGATTCGTCCACGGTTTTTCCGCTTTTGGAAAATTCATCATCAGAAGGGCAACCGATGCCGTTACGACTGCAGCAATGGTGGAAATGAGGATAATCTGGTTATAGACATCCTTCATGATCTCATTGGCTTTGGTCCAGATGGTAGCGGCAAAAACCGGCTGTGTGTATCCGCAGAGGACTGTGACAGCCAGAAATGCAGCATACAGCATCTGCCATAATTGACATGCCGTTTTGTGTCCGGCGGAGCGTTTTTCAGTTTGTGTTTCACGTAAAAGTACCTCCTTTTTATAAGAGCGGCAGGAGAATTACCTCCCTGCCTTTGCTTATGGTTTTCCTGCCTCAAGAAAGGACGCAGCCCGGTCAATGCAGGCTGCGTCCTAAATCAAAGTATGAAATTGTAAAGATCCTCCTATCTTACAGAAAAAACGCAGCTTATTTGCCGCAGGAGAGGCTTCCCATACGGCAGTGCTGCGTTTCGTTCTGCATATAATTTTGACAATATCAATTTTAACATGGGTAAATTACCGCTACAATCGCAGGACTGTGCCAGTTACAGACGATGGAGTGCCAAAAATGTGACCAACGCTAAAAGCGTTATAAATGCAATCCTTATGGATACTGTAAGCGTGATTTGCAACCAATTATACTGGATTTACATGACTAATGCTTTAAGCGTTAGTGAATACTGGAAGGAGGAGGTGTGCGTGTGAAAGGAATGGGAAAGGCAATCCGCAGGTACAGGGAAGAGGCAGGAATTACGCAGGAGAGACTGGCTGAACTGGTGGATATCAGTACCAACATCTGGGTGCGATTGAGCGGGAAGTGAAAACACCTACGATGGAAACATTTGTAAAGCTGTTGAATGTATTAGGTGCGGAACCGAATGAAGTGCTGAAGGAAGTGATTCCTCTTACCAGAATGGAACATACTTCTGTAGTGGAAGGAAAGCTGGAAAGGCTCACACCGAAGAAGCAGGAAAGCGTGCTTCGGATGCTGGATGTGATAATTGAAGAGATGATGAAATAGAAGCTGTCTGCGAAATTGCCGCAGGCAGTTTTTTTGAAAGCTGTATATGCAATAAAACACATAAAAAATATGCGATTTATGATGAAAGTGATTGCAAGATTTGATATAGTAATCCTAAAAGCATTATAAAACTAATTCTTAAAGGATGACTATAATATGAAAAAGGGATATGTGGGATTATTGGCATGTGCGTCAGGAATTCTGATCGGACTGGGAATCAGCCGGCTGGATCTGACAGGTTATCTTGAAAAAACACAGGAGCAGGAATATCACCCGGTAGAAAGAAAGGTGCCTGAATCAGTAGAAAGCAAGCTGAAAGATCCAAAACAGTGCTGGCTGTGTGGAAGCGATGAACGGAGTATGATGGATTATTTCCGGAAGTTTGACGATCTGGGAGTGATCTGTACCAATCACTGGTATGTGATGATATGCATATCCGGAATCATGATGAGGACGGGAATCTTACCGGCCCGCAGGGAAACGGCATATGGGTTATACCGGGACAGGAGAAGGCGGCTGCCTTTTCCATACGGAGCAGATGTCGGATTACGGGATTTCCGAAGTATCGGTGGATTACGGGGAAGATAGTATCTTCGATGTGAAAAAGTACAGAACCATCTGTGTCAGGAATGCCTGGATAAGCTGGTGGAAAGCATGGAGGTATTCTGTGAGGAAACGCAAAAACCCAAGCCCCGTGATCTGGTACTGGTGGATTTTCAGACATTGGAGCTGTACGCCATTCAGGAGCATAATGCGGGATACTTTATCCGGGATTATTATGTGGAAATTGAGTCGGAGGAAGATGGGGTGGAAGTAAAGGCATTTTACTGCCCGAAGCTTAATAACGGGAAAAAGGATGGAGAATAAATTGAGGTTTGCATTGGTGAGGAGTATAATGTAAGTACGTGTTATGTATTGGAAAAACTTGAATTTAGCAGAAAGAAGGATTGTTATGAAATTTATCAATACTAGAAAATTCACATGGATAATTTGTATAATAGGATTTTTGCTTGCTCTTGTAAGTATATTTTTCTTACCGAGTATTATTCCAGTACATTTTGCAAATGGGATTGCGGATGATTATGGAAGAAAAATACAAATATTTTTATTTCCTATATTACAAGTGCTTATCACTTTTTTGACTGGACGAGAAAAAGTAAAATATTGCCTGACACATTCAAAAACTTTCTTAACGGACATTCAGTTTAATTGGATGATAGATGGTGTACTTTTATTGGTAATGTTTGCAGAATATGGGTTATCTATGCTTCATTTGCATAGAAATACTTGCATAACAATTTACATTTGATTGAGCAGATAAAAATGATTTGAGGTGGTAGCAATGAAAAAGCGATTGGGAATCATAGCCGGAATTTTAGGAATTGTATTGGCAGTCATTGGCATTGTACTGAAGCAGAAAGAAAACACAGCCGTTTCTGTTATTGGTGGTGCGGATGGCCCGACTTCTATTTTCATAGCAGGGAAGTTAAATGGTGATAATTTTATTTTTATGATTGTAGTTGGAATTATTTTATTGATTTTGGCAGGAGTTATTTTTTACAAACGTAAGCATTAAGTTACAGTTTTTTAGACTGTGTATGGCGGAAGAACCGGGAAAGTGTAGATATATCATGGGGATTTTGGAAAAAAATAAAAAAAGTAAGGGTACAGCGTTTGTCTATGATGAGAATAATGATTACTATAAGATGGAAATAAACGGGATTGAGTTTGTCTGTGACAGCGTACATTCCGATTATGAAAAACGTGCAGTTGAACTGGCACAGGCGTATGAGAAAAGGCTGCCGGATATCGTGGATTATCTTATGCCGGATATAAAGGAGATGTTTGGAATTACAAATCCAGATGTAATAGCAAACTTACTGGGAAAGCCGAGTATAGATTTGGACAGAGGAACACTGACTTATCTGGAGCACACAATGGACAGCCTACATATTATTGAAATGGAATTTGACGGTATCTTCACGGCATTCTATAACTCCTGTATTGATGGATAGGACTTTAGTAACATAGAGCTGCAGTTGTCTACAGCTTTTTATCCAGACTTCGGATGTTACAGAGAAGCAATCAGAAATGGATTGATCGATTTCTGAAGCAGTATCCGGTGAAATCCTTGAACATATGAAGGAAAAGTATGTATGTTAATTTTATTTTTATTGTAGACAAAAGATAGGACTGATATGATAAAAGAACAGGTTATTACAAATAGAGGTGGAGTATTTGATGCAGAAAATATTATTACTGGAGGATGACTCGAATCTAAATCGGGGAATTGCCCTGTTACTTTCACGGGAAGGGTATGAGGTTCGTCAGGTTTATACAATAAAGGAAGCAAAAGAAGCATTTCAAAAAGGAGATTATGCTCTTGTTATCAGCGATATTACATTGCCGGATGGTACAGGACTGGATTTTGGAAGGATGGTACGTGCAGGTGGAGATACATATCTTATCTATCTTACGGCTTTGGATCAGGAAATAGATATTGTAAATGGTTATGATACCGGGGCAGATGATTATATTACCAAACCATTTTCACTGATGGCTTTGGTGTCGAAGGTGAACGCATTGATGAGACGGCTTTCTAAGGTACAGGCACAGATTATGTCTTCCGGAGAGATTACGGTGCATATGAAAACGATGCAGGTGTATAAAGGGGATGAACCAGTTACTTTAAGTAAGAAAGAATTCTCTCTGTTGCTGTATCTCTGGGAGAATGCAGGACAGATTGTTTCAAAAGAAAGTATCCTGGAGCATGTATGGGATATAGACGGTCAATTTGTCGATGATAATACGGTTACTGTCAATATAAGCAGACTGAAGAATAAACTTGGAACAGAAGAGATAGCGAATGTGAGAGGACTGGGATATATATGGACCGGAAAGGTAAACAAAAATTAAAACGGTATTTTATCGTATATGTAATCTTTGCAGTATTTTTTACAGTAGGAATGTATCTGATAACAAAGTATGAGGAAAATGCGAAAGCAACGCAGATAGCACTGCTCCTTGCAGAACATCCTGAACTGGAAGGGGAAATAGTTGCAATCTGGGAAAAGTCAGGAACAGTAGATTTTATAAGAGACCGGGACGATCAGAAGATAGAAAGAGTCGTACAGATGCTGGAAGAAACTTATGGTTATCACTCAGGGAGTGGATCTTCAGATGTGGTTATAAGGATTATCTGGGGAATTGGATTACTAGTGGGAGTCATAGTATGTGGCCTGTTCTTGCACCTGGACCGAAGAAAAAACTGGAGCAGATACGGTGATGAGGAACAATTACAGCAATTATATGAATGTCTGCAGGAATTCAGAAAAGGAAAATTCCAAACATATCCTGAAGAAACATCAGAATCGGAACAATGGTTAAAGGTGTGGGAATCTGTAAAGGAGCTGGGGCAATATTTCGAAGATTGAAGGAACGTCTGGAGCAGGAAGAAAATGGTACGAAGAGTCTGATTACAGATATTTCCCATCAGTTGAAGACTCCGCTTGCATCACTCCGGATGAGTCATGAGCTGGTGGCAGAAAATCGGGTTACAGGAGAAGAACAGAGGGAGTTTCTGGAGCAGGAATCACAGGAACTTACCAAACTGGAACAGCTCTTGAATGAACTGGTAAATCTTTCAAGGCTGGAAACACATATGATCCAGATACATTCGCTTCATGAAAGCCTGAAGAAAACGCTAACAGAGGCTGTCAGTCAGATTTATATGAAGGCAAGAGGAAAAGATATTTCCATTCAGGTGGAGATGGATGATGATATAGTTGTGAACCATGATTCAAAATGGACGGTAGAAGCATTAACGAATATCCTTGAGAATGCAGTCAAATATTCACCGGAGCACACAACGATTACAGTGAGGACGCAGGAGCTAGCAAGCAATGTGCTTATTGAAGTAGAAGATGAAGGAATGGCATCCTGCGGAGGAACTGCATAAGATCTATCAGAGATTTTACCGGGGAAGGAAAGCAAAGGAACAGGTGAAAGACGGAGCGGGTGTCGGTCTGTATCTTGCCAGAAAGATCATAGAAGAACAGGGGGGACAATAGCAGCCAAAAGAAAGGCTGAGAAAGGTATGATATTTAAAGTGACACTGCCGCTCATAATAGGAGAATAGTCGGAACCCTTACAAAACTGTTATGGTTGTTGTAAGGGTTTTGTAATGCAGGAATGTTATAGTAGGGGTATGAAATGGAAAGGGGACTTGAAGATATGAGTAGTATTTTAAAAGTAGAAGATCTAGTAAAGTATTATGGAGAAGGCGAGAATCAGGTGAGAGCCGTGGATCATACAAGTTTACAGATAGAGAGAGGCAAGTTTACAGCTATCGTAGGACGTTCCGGCTCCGGAAAATCTACACTTCTGCATCTGATTGGAGGGCTTGACAGACCGGATTCCGGCAAAGTATGGATTGATGGAACCGATATCTATTCTCGAAAAGATGATAAACTGGCACAGTTTCGAAGAAAGAAGATAGGATTTATCTTTCAGGATTTTAATCTGATTCCATCGCTGAATGTGTGGGAGAATATCGTTCTTCCGCTGGGACTTGATAATCGCAAGGTAAAGCCGCGGGAAGTGGAAGAGTATTCTCAAAAAAATCGGACTGCAGGATAAGAAAGATGCGATGCCGTCTGCTTTGTCTGGTGGACAGAAACAGAGAACTGCGATAGCCAGGGCATTGGTGACAAGACCGGCGATAATTTTGGCGGATGAGCGACTGGAAACCTTGATTCCCAGACTGAGCTAGAGGTTATGAGCCTATTGAAAAGCTGCGTGTCGGATTTCGGGCAGACGCTTATCATGATTACCCATGATGAAACGATTGCCAGATGGCGGATGAAATGATTATCATTGAAGATGGCAAGGCGGTGAGAAGATAATGAAGATGACGACCAGAGTTGCATATTGCAATATGCGGCATTATAAGAGCAAAAACATACTGATTGGAATTGCCATTATCCTGACAACATTACTGCTGTTCGTAATCCCATCAATCGGAAAAGATATGGTGGAAGTGAACTTTGCGGTAATCAATAAGATTTATCCAACATGGCATGCCCTTTATCGGAACGTGGACGAGAGTACAGTTATGAAACTGGCGGCACATCATGATGTGAAAACTTACGGACTCCGCAGCGATGCGGGGTACATGAATCTGGAAGATGCGACGGTTTCCATGATGTATATGGACAGAACAGGATGGAACTTTATAAAGTGAAGCTGAAAGAGGGGCAACTTCCGCAGAAAGAAAATGATATTGTGGTTTCAAAAGGAATACTGGAAGCATTAGGACAGAATGGGAAAATCGGTGACACCATCACAGTACCTTATCAGATTCTGAAAGATGACGGACTGGATTATACGAAGGAGAAAGAATTTCGAATCTGTGGCTTTTTAGCAGATAATGAGAGCAGCAAAGAACAAAAACAATATACATCATTGGTTTCAGAGGCCTTTCTGAAAGCGGAGATACCGGTAGAACAGGTGAAATATCGGTTTTTACTTCAGGTGAATGGACAGAAAGGAAATACGACTGCAGATTATACAGAGACGATACAGAATATTGCCAGACAGTTCGGGATTTCCGAGGATGACATGAATATTAATAAAGAGTATCTTGCAGCAAATTATGTGGATCCGGCTACAATTCCGGTGATTGTAGGAATCATGCTTATTGTTGTATTGGCGGGCATTATCACAATTTATAGTGTTTATTATGTATCTATGAACCAGAGGGTTCGGGAATTTGGAAAGTTAAAGGCAATCGGGGCTACGAAACGGCAGCTTAGACAAATCGTACTAAGAGAGGGAATGGGAGTGGCGTTGTTTGCCATTCCGATAGGACTTTTGATCGGAACAGTTGCTGTGAAGTTGTACTTCTCCAGTTTGTAGAACATGCAAAGGATTCAAACGTACTTATAACAGAGGCATACAAGGTTGTAGCTAAAGGAGAAGTCCAACTTTATTATTGGTGGATTTATCTGTTGGCAATTGCAGTGACTCTGTGTACAGTGTATCTGTCACTGATGAAGCTATGCGTATGGCGGCGAAGGTATCAGAAATAGAAGCTATGCGTTACCAGGGAGGCAGTAAGCGACAGAAAAGCAGCAGGAAGGGATATCAATTTCTGAATATCGGACGACTGACCAAGAGAAATCTTGCAGAGAATAAAAAGAAGAGTACTATCACGATTGTATCTATGGCCGTTACCGGAATATTTGTCATGATGGTAGCAACGGTGCTGTCTTGTGCAAATCCGATGGAAAGTGCAAAGAGTTCGATTGTGGGGCAATATGAGATTTCTCCAATTGTGGAATCCGGGAATAAAGAGCATCCAGAATATGAATGGGCGGAGGTTCAAAAGAATAATCCATTAAATGAAGGACTAAAGCAGCAGATAGAGGAGCTTGACGGTGTTGAGCGGGTAGATGTGTTTACCGCGTTGAAGGTATCAGGAGGACCTTTTGAAGAAGAAATTGGAAGCGAATTTATCAATGGAGTGCCGGAAGAATACGCAGAAGAGCTGAAAAAAGGAATCACTGAAGGCAATGTCACATACGAGGAATTGAAATCCGGGGATAAAGTGATTCTGGACCGCGCGCTACTTCACTGGTATCCAGATATTAAAGTGGGAGATAAGCTGAAACTCAATATTCATGATGGAGATAATACCTTTCAAAAAGAGATTGAAGTGGCAGCAATTGGTGATTATGGAAGAGGTCTGACAAACTATAACTGTCTTATCATGGCAAAAGAAGGGGCAGAGAAACTTACCATAAATAATTCTTCCAGCTATTTTCAGGTGATTGCAGATAAGGATTATGATGAGGCACTGGAAGCATCTCTACAGGCTATTGTGGATGGATCAGGCAGACTGCAGATGCGTACTTGGAAGAATGAGTACGATACATGGGAAAATGCCATACAGATGACTAGAGGTGCATGTTATGCATTTATCATCATTCTGGCAGCAATCAGCATTATGAACTTGATTAACACAATGATCAATAGTGTCCATGTGCGAAAAAAGGAGCTTGGCATGATGCAGGCAATCGGAATGTCGGACCGTCAGTTGATGAAGATGCTCCAGTTGGAAGGTATATTCTATACAGTAGGCACTCTTATTATCAGTATCGGAGTGGGAAGTCTTGCAGGATATCCGTTGTTTTTATATGCAAAGCGTACAGGAATGTTTGATATCAGCACATACCATTATCCGGTAACAGCAGCTATTATTATAATTTTAACATTGTTTGTGATACAGATGTTATTGGCAATATTCATTGCAAAGTCAGTAAGGAAAGATTCATTGATAGAGAGAATTCGTTTCAGTGAGTAAGAATATAAATTTCTGATGTTTAATGCAGGTACTAATCAATGTCGGTAATAAAAAGGGGGACTTGATTTCTCAAAGCCCCCAGTGTATAATGAACTCAAGAAAGGTATTCAGATGCAAAATCTGATGCCTCAGTTAAATTTTATATTCTATGTATAAGACATAGCATCCAAAACTTTCCTAGGGTCGTGGATGCTATTTCTTATTATGTCGATCTATATAAGTTAAAGCCGCAAAAATTACCAATAGTAAAGTCAATACTTCCATTGTATTCATGGGCATCACCCTCCTTTGTTACTAGAGGGCAAGATCGAAATGCATCCGTCTTTCCAGTTCAGTAATACCGAATCAGTATAACACGTTACCGTTTTCAGTACAATAAGGTAATGGTCTGAAAAATACTTTATTCTGTCACCTTATGTAGCTGTATCGTGTGTATTTGCTGGACTAATTGGTGCTGTATATGAAAAAAAGCTATTTAAAAATAAGGTGGAAGCCTTATATGGTCTGCTTGATGATGCGGGTGATGATGCCGAGGGCAACATTACGCTCTTCATCAATATGCGTCACCACAAAGGATACCTGATCCTTTTTCCCGACTGTCCGGTTGTCATAGCAGGAGTGGGCAATGGCATTGACACCGATGGAGAGCCGGACAAAGACGGTGCCTTTATGGATGTCTTCCACAGTTCCGGCGTATTTTCCCTGAATCTTACATTTTTTCATGTTTTCCTTGCTGGTGTTGCCTTCCACACTTTTGACATCTGCGTGGACAATGACTTGCTCCGGTGAGTCTGCCCGCACATCCAGGATGCGTACCAGGATGTGATCGCCTACCTGGAAGCGTTCTCTGGCATCACCCATCCAGTCGAAGGACAGGTCTCTGGCAAGAATGGAGGTTTCCACACCGAAAATTTCTGCCCGGACTACCTTTTCCGCAACGGCAATGACTCTTGCCTGCACGATACGGTCTTCATAAACTTTCGGCATTCCGGAAGCATCTTTATCCAGATAGAAGATCTGGCGTTTCTTCAGCATCGCTTCTTTCCGGCTGGCGACAATGCTGCGTGTCTTCGGATCTAATCCCTTGATCAGAAAATCAATCTCACATCCAAGCATATTGTTGAGGATTTTGTTCTGCCGCAGGGCAAGCTCCCCATAATCGTGTGCTTCATCCTGCATGAGATGGATCATCATCTCAGTTACCGGGATGACAGTACGGAAATCCTTGTAGTAAACCACGGCAATGAGGCTGCCGTTTTCTGTTTTCTCGATACCGCCAAGCATTCCGGTTAAGATCCGGCGGGTACGGTAGCATTCTGGATCTCATGCCAGGTAAGGTCTGAAATGGACTGGGCTGTTTCCAGCTTTGTATCGGAATCCAGAGTTAAAATAGGTGTGTTGGTTGTTTCGTTTGGCATCATAGTGTCTCCTTTCAAATTATGACATGATAGAATCTTTATCTAAAGGAACCATGTCTGTGTGATACGGATAGTCATCTGCTGAGAAGTCATCCGGGAAATCGTGATAGCCAGGTTCCTGATAAACGCTTTGCTGGTCAAAAATCGGTTCAGTTTTTTTCTTTTTCTGCTTTCCATAAGAAGCAGTTCTCTTCGGGCGGGAAGCAGGAATAGTCGGAGTGTACGTATATTCTTCACTACATGCTCCTTTTCTCCATTCCGGAATATGCTCGGAAGCCTTCCGGGGAATGAGTTTTTGG
>ENA-OQCP01000301-OQCP01000301.1-human-gut-metagenome-genome-assembly--contig:-NODE-301-length-22384-cov-3.141304_pt1 | contig 22384 bp, 27 predicted proteins | sample MGYA00242760_ERZ504583 | MGnify/ENA primary metagenome ERZ504583 (study PRJEB26092, sample SAMD00036308) | human gut metagenome | host: Homo sapiens | study: EMG produced TPA metagenomics assembly of...
CACAATTCTACTACACGCCAGCCCATCCCCGTAAGGATTCACCGCCTTACTCATTCTTTCATAACATGCTTCATCATCCAACAAAACAGCAACTTCACCTATAATCTTATCATAATTTGTTCCTACTAATTTCACAGTTCCAGCTTCCAGCGCCTCTGGACGCTCTGTCGTATCACGCATCACAAGTACTGGCTTCCCAAGTCCGGGAGCTTCTTCCTGAATACCACCGCTATCTGTCAAAACTATAGCGGATTTCTCCATCAGATAAACAAAAGAAAGATACTCTAAAGCCTCTATGAAGAACATATTCCCTAAATTGGATAAATCTTTGCCAAATACCTCATGAATTGGTTTACGAACATTGGGATTTAAATGCATCGGATAGACAAAATCAACATTTGGATATTTCTTTGTAAGAGTCTGAATAGCCCGACACATAGAAACAAATCCGTCACCGAAATTTTCACGACGATGACCTGTTATCAAGACTAATTTTTTTCCATCTAACAAGCGGTTGATGTCATAACCGGCAGTTTTCAAAATGCCTTTCAGCTCTTCATCAAACCTCTTATCACTCTTTATCTTATCTACAACCATGTAAAGTGCATCTATTACTGTATTACCTGTCACTATTATAGCTGATTCCTTTACACCTTCATCCAACAGATTCTGACGACTCAAAGGAGTTGGAGAGAATGATAACTGGCAATACGCCTGTTATCACTCGATTCATCTCCTCCGGCCAAGGGCTATATATATTATGAGTCCGAAGTCCCGCCTCTACATGTCCCACTGGAATCTGCTGATAAAAAGCAGCCAATGCCGAAGCCGTAGAAGTGGTTGTATCACCATGAACCAAAACAACATCTGGCTGTACCTCTTTCAAAACATCAACGCATACCTATCAAAACACGAGCTGTCACATCATACAAATCCTGTCCTGGTTTCATAATATTCAAATCATAATCAGGAATGATTTCAAATATATGCAATACCTGATCAAGCATTTCGCGATGCTGACCGGTAACACATACGATTGTCTTGAACTCCTCCGGATATTTTTGAAATTCTTTCACCAGAGGAGCCATCTTTATGGCTTCGGGACGAGTCCCGAAAACCAACATAATCTTCTTCATGCTATAAGGTATTTATTATTTCTTGTAAATTCCGCAAAAGTCAAGAATTACTTTCCGATCATTATATGGCAGAGATTTAAATACAGAATGAGCAACCAGAAAAACGACGATATCAGCCTTCTCATAGGCTTCTTTATAATCTGTAAGTTTAAATACGTTGTGTTCCTGCACATTAGGTTCCACTACTAAAATATCTGCATTATTACAGCTTTGCATCACTTTAGTAGTAATATACTTGGCAGGAGCTTCACGCAAATCATCAATATCGGGTTTAAAAGCCAGCCCCATCATAGCAATAGTAGGTTTACGATGATATTCCAATTCAAACTTCAACATAGCATTCCGCACTTTCTCTGCACACCAGAATGCTTTATAGTTATTGATTTCACGGGCAATAGATATGATTTTAGATTCCATGGGAAATTCTGCCGTAATGAAATAAGATCAACCGCTATACAATGTCCTCCAACACCACAACCTGGTTGAAGGATATTCACACGAGGATGTTTGTTCGCCAAGTTTATCAATTCCCAGACATTGATTCCTGCTTTATCACAAATCAGAGAGAGTTCATTGGCAAAAGCTATCTGTACATCACGGGAGGAGTTTTCTGTCAGTTTACACATTTCTGCCGTTTTACAATTAGTGCGATGGAGCGTTCCTTGTACAAACTTACTATAAAACTCAATAGCCCTATCTGTAGAAGCTTCATTCAGACCGCCAATGACCCGGTCATTATGAACTAACTCATAAATGACGTTCCCAGGAAGAACACGCTCCGGACAATAAGCAATATAAATTTTATCTCTCAATTCCGGACGTAATCCAAATATCAAATCACACATTTTATCAGTAGTACCTACCGGTGATGTAGATCTATGACATACAAATCTCCCTCTTTCAACAAAGGAATTACGGCACGGGTAGCAGCTTCCACGTAAGAAATATCAGGCTCATGATTTCCCTTAAAAGGAGTAGGTACCACCATAAAATAGGCATCACTCACTTCTGGAGTTGTTGAAGCCTTCAACTGACCGATAGTAACGACTTCTTGAAGAAGCTCCTGCATACCTGGTTCAATGATATGCAACTTACCCTGATTAGTCATTTCTACAACTTTGGGATTAATATCAACCCCGATAATCTGAATTCCGTGTTTAGCAGCAATAATCGCAGTAGGCAGGCCAATATAACCCAACCCCATAAAACATGCTTTCATATCAATAAAAGTTATCTATTTTTTATGATTTCCTTATCACACCCAAATCCTATTCCACTTCCTCAAACGGATATGGATTTTCTTCGATATTTTTCAATTCTTCGATGATTACAGTTTGTTCCGAAGTCAAATTATCTTTGTTCCAACCTTCAATAATCGCATAGGCTTCTTGAAACAAGACCTCTTCATAAGCCTCCCCATATGTATAAGTCAGTAGTCGGACTTTAAGTAAAGAAGCAGGCAACTGCTCCAAAACAAGACAAATCCGATTCAATACCATTTGTTTCTTTTGCTCCTTATCCCCATCATCATAAATGGTAGCATTATACCCATCAAAAGAGCCAGACACAAATTCGCCTCCTCTTCAACATCGGAACTTTGAGCAGAAAAAAGAGAATCGGACTTAACAAGCACTTCCTTATTCAACCGGCAAAAAGTGTCGGAATAGACCGGCTCACCGTCCATACCAAGATACATCAGCTCATGAGCTGCATGCTGAAGCTCAAGAGCACGGGAAGTTAAATCATTCATTATTATGATATATGATTAAAATATAAGATTATACCTATTTAGAAGTCACCCGATTATTTTCAGATAGGATTTGGGGACTTTGACACTTGCCGTCAAAAGATCTTTAATACGGATAACGACGTATGTTTTATTGGCTTCGATGGCAACCTCACCTTCAATACCGCTGAGTTCGCCTTTGATAACTTTTACTTTATGCCCAACAGTCAGAATTTCGCTATCAAGGCTGACACCGTCAGGATTCAGATCCATCACGAACATAAAGTCCTCCATTTGCTTATCTGGTACCACTAGCATGGAATGCGTGGCAAGGTCCTTCATATAAAAAGGGGGACATTATAGATGTTGGATATATCGCAGGCTGTCTGCTTGGTGGAATGAACAAATACCAAATTGCGGATTACCGGAACTTCGCTACGCTTGCGACGATACTTCAATTGAGAAATGACAAAGCGCGTGGGAAGATAATAGTCAAGCTCCAAATGCTCTTCCGATTTAAGTCTGTCCAAAGATTTCCGGACTGTGAATTCCTGCTTGTCACGGGTGCGAGCCGCAAACCAATATTTCTGTTGTTCAGTCACTTAGGAATTTTCTTTCGAATGAATCAGCTCAGTTCCGGGTGCGCTTCGCGGTTTGAACGAGACATTTTCCCACCCAAACCGTATTGTACACTTTTGCAATGATAATAAGTTATTAAAGAAGATATTAGACTCATAAAAGTGTCCAATAAACGTTCGTTTAATAAACGTCTATTTTTAAGAAAATAAGTAGAGGCATAAAAGTTAAAAAGGAACAGAACTTTAATATGTTAAATGTTAGACGTACACTACTGCAATTCAATAGATTAATATGAAACAGAAATCACTTTGGGAATATTTTTATTAAACATTTTGTTAGTTCAAAAAATACAGCTTATCTTTGCGTTCATTAAACGAACGTTTAAAAAACACCTCATCATTTCCAATATATCATTCTACATTCCAATATCTTACCCTTATAAATGCATTATTGAAGTTTCGTAAATATACCTACTGATAAATGGGAATTTATCGCACAGAACGCAAGTGAAATAAAAGCCCACTTCCATAACCTATGGAGAGAGTGAAAGCCCATGGATTTCTATCTAAAACACAAGCATTCCTTTGCGTTTCGCCCTTGCTTGGTCTACTGTTGCATAAGGAATTAGTGACGCCTAACGGCCATGAACAACCCTGCTAACGGCCATGAGGCAATCGTTTAACGACCATAAGCAGGGTTGTCCATAGCGTTAGGCGTCACTAACTCCAAGGCTTTTACAGATGAAGTACGTAGCCCGCGCCTATTGCGCACAAGGCACAAACGTATTGTACAGCAACTTAAAAGACATTAGACTCCATTATTCATAGTCGGGCAAGCTCGAAAATGCAGGAAAACTACACCGACCGATTTATGTAACCCACGCACGGTATTATGGTAGAGGATAATAAGTTAGACAAAACTCAGGCGTTTTCGGCAGGTGGAAGCAAATTTTGCTTCCACCTTTTCAGGTTGCTTCCACCGCAGAGTAAATGCCGATGGATAGGGAGATGCAGGAGGTGGGTGGAAGTGTGGAAGCAAAACAGATGCAAATTTATGTTTCAGCAACACGCCTCAAGTTTTAAAAAAGATGTAGTACAAAGACATAATATATAATAAGTGTTACAAATACACATTTTATGCCCCGACACTCTTCAAATGTCGAAAAAGTCCGTAACATTTGCAATGTGTTTTTCATAGTATTAGATTTAAGGTTAACAAAGGTTGGAGTACAGCGGTACTCCTTTTTTTATGCCCATACGTACCGTCCCGGTTCTCCAATAAAATTTTCACGTAAAATGCAAGGCAACTTTTTATATCCATTTAGTTTTTGGCTATCTTTGCACTGCTTTTGGCGGGCATAGGCACGCATAAAGCAGCTTAACTAACAATAAATCAATAATTAAAAACAGAAAATTATGGCAATGCATACATGGTTTGAATGTAAGATCCGTTACGAGAAAACAATGGAAAATGGAATGAACAAGAAGGTGACCGAACCGTACCTGGTAGATGCCCTCAGTTTTACGGAAGCGGAAGCACGCATCATCGAAGAGATGACGCCGTTCATTTCGGGAGAGTTCACCGTATCGGACATCAAACGTGCCAACTATAGCGAATTGTTCCCCAGCGAAGAGGAAGCTGCCGACCGCTGGTTTAAATGTAAACTGGTTTTCATCACACTGGACGAGAAAAGCGGTGCGGAAAAGAAAACCTCTACCCAGGTATTGGTGCAGGCTGCGACCTGCGTGATGCAGTGAAGAAACTGGATGAGGGCATGAAAGGCACAATGGCCGACTATCAGATAGCATCTGTAGCGGAAACCGCCATTATGGATGTATATCCGTACAGTGCAGAGCCCGACGACAAACCGGAAGTTTAATTTGAGTGATGAGTTATAAGTATGAGTTATTATTGCGACCCATAACTTATAACTCATAACTCATAACTCAAAAAAACGATGATTGCAGAGAATTTAAAACAAGTACTGAGCGAACTGCCTGAAAAGGTACGGCTGGTGGCTGTTTCCAAATTTCACCCCAACGAGGCGATAGAAGAAGCGTATCGTGCCGGCCAGCGTGTGTTCGGAGAAAGTAAGGTGCAGGAAATGACCGCCAAATACGAAAGTCTGCCCAAAGACATAGAATGGCATTTCATCGGGCATCTGCAAACAAACAAAATAAAATATATCGTTCCTTACGTAGCGCTGATTCATGCATAGACTCCTACAAGCTGTTGGCCGAGGTGGACAAGCAGGCTGCCAAAGCCGGAAAAACCGTCAACTGCCTGCTACAGCTGCACATTGCCCGGGAAGAGACCAAGTTTGGATTCAGCTTTGACGAATGCCGGGAAATGCTGGCAGCCGGTGAATGGAGAGAGCTCAAGCATATCCGGATATGCGGATTGATGGGCATGGCCACAAATACGGACAATGACGAACAAATCAAACAGAGTTTGTTCTTTAAGTAGCTTCTTCAATGAAGTGAAAGCCAAGTGGTTTGCCGATGCAGAGTCATTCCGGGAACTGTCCATGGGAATGTCTCACGATTACCACGAAGCCATTGCAGCCGGGAGCACCTTGATACGTGTAGGAAGCAAGATTTTTGGAGAAAGAAACTATTAACCATAAAAAATCATTATCATGGCAACATTAGAAACTACTTTTGCAGGGCTGAAACTCAAAAACCCCATTATCGTCAGCAGCTCCGGACTGACAGACAGTGCCGCCAAGAACCAGAAACTATCTGAGGCCGGTGCAGGTGCCATTGTGCTAAAATCACTCTTTGAAGAGCAAATCATGATGGAGGCTGACTGGATGGGAGACCCGAATATGTATCCCGAAGGCAGTGACTATCTTGTAGGATATATCCGTGAACATAAGTTAGGCGAATATCTGAACTTGATTAAGGAAAGCAAAAAGGTTTGCAACATCCCCATCATAGCCAGCATCAACTGCTATCAGAATGCCGACTGGGTGGAATTTGCCGCCAAAATAGAAGAAGCCGGCGCAGACGCACTGGAAATCAATATCCTTGCACTGCAGACGGATGTACAGTATACGTATGGAACCTTCGAGCAGCGCCACATCGACATCCTAAGCCACATCAAGAAGACGGTCAAGATACCCGTCATCATGAAGCTGGGTGACAACCTGACCAATCCGATAGCTCTGATAGACCAGCTGTATGCCAACGGTGCCGCCGCAGTAGTGCTGTTCAACCGCTTCTACCAGCCGGACATCAACATTGAGAAAATGATACAAGTATCCGGTAACGTATTCAGCAATGAATCCGATTTGTCCAAAGCCCTGCGCTGGATAGGCATCGCTTCGGCAGCCGTAAACAAGCTGGACTATGCCGCTTCCGGTGGTATTCACTCGCCCGAAGGCATTGTCAAGGCAATATTGGCAGGTGCTTCGGCCGTAGAGATATGCAGTGTACTTTATCAGAATTCAGCTACCATCATTGAAGAATACATCCGCTTCCTCAACTTGTGGATGGACCGCAAAGGTATGGAAACCATCAGCCAGTTCAAAGGTATTCTGAACGTAAACGACCCGAAGGGAGTCAATACCTTCGAACGTACACAGTTCCTGAAATACTTCTCTTCACATGAATGAGACAAAAGACTGACAAGAAGACAATAAAATTGAAAGGGTGATAACACTACAATGACGTTATCACCCTTTCATTTTATACTATACCGCTATCTTTTTATTTCTTCTTATCCAGCGCCTCAAAGCAGGAATTCTTGCTCACGAACTCCGGAACAATATCCTTCATGGCAGCAACAATTTTCATCTGGTCATAGGTGTAACTTACATCAATCAGTTTCTGAATACGCTCCTTCACCTCGTCATAGTCATACTCACGCACCGTAGCAATCATAATCTTCTCATGATAGGTGGGCTTTGTAAGCTCCTTCACATTCAAGAGTTCCTCGTAGAGCTTCTCGCCATGACGGAGACCGGTAAATTCAATCTTCACATCCGTACGTCCGGAAAGGCTGATCATACGCTTGGCAAGGTCCACAATCTTCACCGGCTTACCCATGTCGAAGATGTAGATTTCACCGCCGTTGCCCATACTACCGGCCTCAAGAACAAGGCGGCAAGCTTCGGGAATGGTCATGAAGTAACGGATTATCTCAGGATGGGTCACTGTCACCGGGCCGCCACGCTGAATCTGGTCGCGGAAACGGGGAATGACAGAACCGTTGGAACCCAGCACATTGCCGAAACGCGTAGTGATGAACTGAGTGGCATGGCCTCCCTCCTTCTGCAACTTCTTCGCAAGAGACTGCACATAAATCTCGCAAATACGCTTGGAACAGCCCATCACGTTTGTAGGGTTAACAGCCTTGTCCGTAGAAATCATCACAAACTTCTCGGCACCGTATTTCACGGCAAGATCGGCAACGGTGCGCGTGCCGAATACGTTCACCTGGATGGACTCGGAAACGTTGTCCTCCATCATCGGCACATGCTTGTAGGCGGCCGCATGGAAAATATACTGGGGCTTGAACTCCCTGAAGATATCCTCCATGCGCGTGGCATTGGAGATGTCGGCTATGATGGTCTCGGCATCGATGTCGCGCCAACGGTCCTGAAGTTCCAGACGGATGTCGTGCAGAGGGGTCTCGGCCTGGTCCACTAAAATAAGTTTATAGGGATTGAACGAAGCCACCTGGCGCATGATTTCACTGCCGATGGAGCCGGCGGCGCCCGTAATCATCACACGCTTGCCCTCCAGATGAGAGGCAACCTTATGGATATCTATCTCGATAGGATTGCGCTGAAGCAGGTCCTCAATCTGAATTTCCTTCAACTGTGTGCGGCTCAGCGCCTGGCCGTTCCACTCGCTCAAGGGAGGCGCGGTCATCAGTTTGATGTTGTGCACCAGCAGGCGGTCAGCATGTCGGACTTCTTCAGTTCCTCCATCTTGGCAGGAGAAATGATGATGGTCTGCACATCGCGGTCGTTCAGCACATCAATCAGCGTATCATCGTTGGGGAACACCCTGACACCCATCATCACCTTGTTGATAAGCTCAGGTTCGTCCGCAATGAATCCGCGCAGACGGTAGTGGTTGCGCAGATTGACACGCAATGCCTTGGCAATGTTGACCCGGCTTCTTGGCACCGTAAATGAACACGTTGGCACTGTGGGTGCCGTCGAAGTTCAGCGCCTCGAAGAAAGTCTTGACAATCACACGGGAGCATGCCATCATGGCAAAGCTGATGATATAGGACATGAACAGCACGCTGACCGGAGCCAGGTTAAACTCCAAATAGCTTTCCGTCAGGACGCTCGTTATCATCAGCAGTGCATACGACACCGTCAATGACACAAAAATGCGCATGATATCCACAAAGGAGGAAAAGCGCAACACATTGGAATACGTACGGAAAACACGGAAGAAAATCAAGTTGACAACAACCGTCCATAAAATGGTCTTGTCAATGGTAGAGGATTCCAAAAAAATGCTTCTGAAATCATATCGGAGAGCATAGGCCAACAGACTGGATATGACGATGATAAATACGTCAATTAATAGAATAGTCCATATCGGAAGCACTTTCGCGGAAAGATACCGATGAAAAAAATTTCGCTTCATTTCGCTTGACAGTTTTGTTTTAGGCGAGGCAAAGATACACTATTTTAGTCAAAACGGACAAGAAATCGATAAAAAAATGTTATAATAATTATTTATCGTCTATAAAGAAACCATCCCGCCTCCCCCGTTTTAACAGTCGGAAAGCGGGATAGAAATAGTTTTACCCCGGAAAATGCGGTATCCGCTACATCAGATTACTTGCCAACTCGCTCAACTGGCTACGCTCCCCTTTCACCAGATTGACATGGGCAAACAAGTTCTGGTCCCTCATACGGTCTATCATATAGACAAGTCCATTGGACTGACTGTCCAGATAGGGTTGGTCTATCTGCTGAATATCACCGGTAAACACCATTTTTGTGCCTTCACCGGCACGGGTGATGATGGTCTTAATCTCATGCGGAGTCAGGTTTTGGGCTTCATCAATAATACAGTAGGTCTCGCTCAAACTGCGCCCGCGGATAAAGCTAATGCCTCGATGACCAATTGTTCACTTTTTTTGCATATCCTCCAAGCGTTTCACTTCAGAGGAATTGGCAGCGAACTGATGCTTGATTACATTCAAATTATCGAACAAAGGCTGCATGTAAGGAGCCACTTTCTCATTGGCATCACCGGGAAGGAATCCAAGGTCTTTATTGGATAGGGCCACGATGGGACGTGCCAGGAGAATCTGCTTGTAGTCGGTAAGTTTTCCCAATGCGGCGGCCAATGCCAGCAGGGTCTTGCCGGTTCCCGCCTTACCGGTCAGGGCAACCAGCTTGATGTTCGGGTCGTTCAGCACCTCAAAAGCAAAGCTCTGCTCGGCATTGCGCGGCTCAATGCCATAATTCTTTGTCTTGTGGACCCGGCAAATCGAATGGGCAAAGGGATTATAACGCGCAAGCACACTGCTGCGGTCACTCTTCAGCACAAAACATTCGTTGGGACGAATGATGTCCTTAAAATCGAACTCGCTGATGTCCAGTCCTTCTTTGGAAGAATAAATGCGATCTATCAGCGCAGGGTCAATACCCTCGAACACTTCATTCGACTTTTCGAATATATCCACATTGATTACCTTATCATTGATGTAGTCTTCGCACAGCAGACCGATGGAACGCGCCTTCATGCGCAGATTCACGTCTTTCGTGACAAGGATGGTTTTCATTTTAGGCTTTTTGGTGGAAAGCCAGTCCACTACCGACAGAATCTGATGGTCGGGGATGCGTTCGGGAAAGGAATCACGTACTCGGGGAGAGTCCACCATGCCTGCCACCACAAACAGACGGCCCAAGCCCTCTCCCAATGGCGCCCCTTTGGTGAACAGATTATCATCGGTAATCAAATCAAGCTCACGGACGAACTCACGCGCATTGAAATTAATCTGCTCATTACCTTTCTTGAATTTGTCCAGTTCTTCAAGGACTACGATGGGAAGATAAATGTCATTCTCCTGAAAATTCTTCAAACAGTTATAATCGTGAAGAATCACATTCGTATCAATCACAAAATTTTTCTTAGCTCCCATACACGTTAGATTTAAATTGTTAATACCTTTGCATAAGCTTAAGATAAGCTACACTGCAAGCAATTTCAAGCAAGCTTGATTGCGTCCGGTCTGCATTATCTTTGTCGCTTTTAAAGATAACAAATTAATAGGGAGAAAGGATTGCTTCTCCGTTAAATATTATAAAAGATGGATTATCAGAACACTTTAACTTACTTATATAACAGTGTGCCCATGTTTCAGCAGGTGGGCGGCTCAGCATACAAGGAGGGGTTGGAAAATACTCTGACCCTGGACGAACATTTCGGACATCCCCACCGCAGTTTCCGCAGCATTCATGTGGCCGGTACCAATGGAAAGGGTTCCTGCTCGCATACGCTTGCCGCCATACTGCAAGAGGCAGGATACAGGGTCGGGCTCTATACCTCGCCCCATCTGGTGGATTTCCGGGAGCGCATCCGGATTAACGGACAGCCTATACCCGAGGAATACGTCATCCGTTTTGTAGAGCAGGAACGTGGCTTCTTCGAACCCCTCCATCCCTCTTTCTTTGAGCTGACCACCGCCATCGCCTTCCGCTACTTTGCCGATGAAAAGGTGGATGTAGCCGTAATCGAGGTGGGACTAGGCGGACGCCTGGACTGTACCAATATCATCCGTCCGGATGTATGCATCATCACCAACATCAGTTTTGACCATACCCAATTCCTGGGGGACACCTTGGCAAAAATCGCAGGAGAGAAGGCAGGAATCATTAAAAGCGGTATCCCCGTTGTAATCGGCGAGACCACTCCCGAAACGAAACCGGTATTTCTGGAAAAAGCACAGACAACGGGTGCTCCCATCTACTTTGCCGAAGAGAATGACCGTGAAGACTATCCCGGAATAGAATACGAACTGAAAGGCTCTACCAGCAGAAAAATGCCCGGACCATCCTCACCGCCCTCCCGCTACTGAAAGAAGCCGGCTACCGACTGGACGGACAAGCAGTGCGCAGTGGCTTTGCCCGTGTGGTGGAACTGACGGGCTTGATGGGACGCTGGCAAAAACTGCAGGACTCGCCCACCCTGATTTGTGACACCGGCCACAATGTGGAGGCATCACCTACATTACAGAACAACTGAAACAGCAGGCTTACCGCCAGCTACACATCATCATAGGCATGGTGAATGACAAGGATATACGGGGGGTACTGGCCCTGCTGCCCCGGGAAGCGACCTACTACTTCACCAAAGCCAGCGTGAAGCGAGCATTGCCCGAAAGCGAACTACAGGAGCTTGCCGAAGCAGCAGGTCTGGAAGGACATTGCTATCCTGATGTACCTGCCGCCGTGCGGGCCGCACAAGAAAAAAGCCTCCCGGAAGATTTCATCTTCGTGGGAGGCAGCAGTTTCATTGTGGCCGACTTGTTAGCGAACCGCGATGCACTCAATCTCTACTAAGGCATCTTTGGGCAACGCCTTCACTGCCACAGCCGAACGTGCCGGGAAAGCACCGTCAAAATAGGTGGCATATACCTTGTTCATATCAGCGAACAAGGACATGTCTGCCAGAAAAACGGTTGTCTTCACAATATTCGCCATGCTCAGACCTGCCTCTTCCAGGATATGCTTTATATTCTCCAAGGACTGGCGGGCTTGCGCTTCCGTACCTTCAGCTATCACTCCGGTAGCTGCATCAATAGGCAACTGACCTGATACAAATACCATTCCGCCGGCTTCGATAGCCTGGCTATAAGGCCTATGGCGCCCGGTGCCTTCTGGCTGCAAATCACTTTCTTCATGATTGTCAAAGTTTGTTTTTATTAATAATCGAGTCTATTTTCTTTTTTGAAATAAAAAAAATCCGAAGTATATGCAGTATTCCGGAAATCCACGCATTTTATAAATAAAACAACGTAATTTCACTCATAACCTGTTATACCTAGACTTAACTCATTTAACACGGGGGAGTTCCCCAAAACAGAGGCTCTGCTTGCGAAAGCAGAGCCTTTATTCTATCCCATCCCTTTACTTGCAATGCTTCTCAATCAAAGCATCCACATTGGGGTCACCCAATTCCTTTGCCTTGGCAAAGCTGGCACAAGCTTCCTTGTCCTTCTTCATCTGCAGCTGGGCGATACCCATCAGACGGTAGCCTCGGCATACTTAGGGTCTTTCTCCAGAGCAGTCTTCAGCACATTCAACGCCTCTTCGTAACGTCCCACGCGAAGATTCACCACTGCCAGTTCGGCACGGTAAGTCAAATCCTCCGGATTCAGTTCGATGGCTTTCGCCATATCGTCCAGCGCACGCTGGTACTGCTTGGCCTTCAAAGCAGCCTGCTCACGGTAATAGTAGAACATGTCGTTCACTTTACCGTTCACGGCATTGTAATAGGCGTCATAATCCAGCATGGCATTACGCGCCTGGTCTGCATTCATACGGGCTTGGGCACGCTCCACAAATAAGGGGCGGCTTCCTCCGTATAGGGCTGGGTAAAGCGGGCCACACAACTGTCCATCAGAGCCAGTACCTCTTCGGCAGGTGCTGCATCAGTTCCTTGGTCTTGGCAGCACTGAAGAAGGTAGCCGGAGAGGCCAGAATGGTCTTATTCACTTTATCATAGCTGGTAAATGCCGACGGATAGTCCTGCTTGGCAAACTGGATGTCACCCTCCAACTGGACATAAACCGGAAGCTCGTCAATGGCTATCGCTTTCCGTACCTCGTCCAGAGCCTTGTCGAGCGACCAGTCCTTATAAACTTTCTCGGGCTTGCCCAATGCATAATTATAGATTATCTTGGCCCGGTTGTAATACACATCATCTTTCTTTGCGGCAACCTCCAAAGCCTTATCCATATCTGCGGCGACCTTATCCATGGAAGCATCTTCACGGGACATGAACAGATGCTGGGAAGCACGGCGCAGATAACCGTCGGCACTGGCAGGATATTGTGCAATGAAATCGTTCAGAGTCTCCATATACTTCTCCGGAGACAGTTGGGAAGAAGCCATGTAGAGGAACACCAAAGCCTGCTCTTCGGTATCGGGCAATGCCTTCTTAATACCGATGCCCTTCAATGACATATCTCCATAAGACAATGCGGAGATATTCTGCGACATGGCGAAATTGGCATCAATGGCATAGCAGATGGTAGCCGTGTCTTGTCCGGAGGACTTCTGCGCAAGGCCGAAGACCTGCCCGTCCACAGTCATCAGCGGACAACTCACCATCTTGTCCTTCAAACGCATATCAAGTGTATAATAGGAATAGTTACCGGAAATCTTATCAGCTTCCTTTACTTTCCCGGCAGTGAAGGAACGGTCCTTCTGGGTGGAATAAGGCAGCAGATATACATCCGCACCGGCAGCCGGAGCCACAGCAGCCAAAGTGAGTGCCGTGACTTTCTTTCCGGGGATGCCGACACGGAACTTGACAACATCGTACATGTCATCGGCCCCCATAATGGCCTCCACCGGCATCTGTGCCCCGTCCGAGCTCATCACAACGGCGCGCTGGGCACCTTTGAACAAGGTGTAGTCAGAAAGCGCAACGCCATCTTCAGTGACAAAAAAGCCGTTTCCAGTATTCAGTATCTTATCGTTCTGGTCGTAGGTCACCACCGAAAAAACGGCACGTTTGGCTTTGTCTACCCACTTCGGGGCTTGTGCCACACTCCACTGAGCCAATAAACAGAGAGTGAGCATCAACAGCAATTTCTTTTTCATATCTTAGTTGGTTCTTTGTTTTACCGCTTCATAAATCAAAATGCCGGCTGCAACGGAAACATTGAGGGACTCAATGGTTCCCAACATGGGAATCTTCACCCACTCGTCACACAACGCCAGGTTGTCATAGGACACCCCCTTGTCTTCGGCACCCATAATGATGCACATCGGACCGGTATAGTCGGCTTTGGTATAGTCGTAATCGCCTTTCTCCGTGGCTGCCACGATATGGAAACCACTATCTTGAGGAATTGCAGGGTCTCTTTCAGGCTGTGTTCGCGGCAAACGGGCAAAGTGTGCAGGGCTCCTGCCGAAGTTTTCATGGCATCTGCGTTGACTGATACACTGTTCCGTGCAGGGATAATCACGCATCTACCGCCGCACACTCGCAAGTACGGGCAATGGCGCCGAAATTGCGGACATCCGTGATGCCGTCAAGCATCACAAACAGAGGATTCTTGCCCTGCTCGAAAAGGAAAGGTACCAAGTCCTCCGTCTTCTGGTAAGTGACTGAAGAGATGAAGGCAATCACTCCCTGGTGATTCTTACGCGTCACGCGGTTGATGCGTTCCACCGGAACGCGCTGTACCGGTATCAAAGTCCCTTTCAAGACAGCGAACAGCTCTTTTGACAAATCACTCTGAATGTCCTTCTTTACCAATATCTTGTCTATCTCTTTTCCTGCCTGAATGGCTTCTATCACGGCACGAACGCCGAAAATCATTTCACTGTTATCAACCATATATGGGTATTTACTATTTGACGATTTACTATTTACTATTTGATACTTCCAGCAATGCTCTGGCATTGTTCAGTGCGGCTTCGGTCAGCTTAGCACCACTCAGCATATGGGCTATTTCTTCCACACGTTCATCGTCGGTCAGACGACGGATGTGACTGTTTGTTTCCGTCTCGTTGTCCTGCTTGTACACCTTATAATGGGCGCGTCCGCGGGCAGCAATCTGGGGCAGATGGGTGATACTGATTACCTGGCGGTCCTGCTCGCCCATCTCCTGCATGATATCCGCCATGCGGTCGGCTATCTCGCCGGAGACTCCGGTATCTATTTCGTCGAATACAATGGTAGGAAGCTTGACGGCACCGGCTATCATTGCTTTGATGGAGAGCATGACGCGGGCTATTTCACCACCCGAAGCTACGGAGGAGACGCTTTGCAATGCCCCGTTCTTATTCGCGGAAAACAAGAAGTTCACAGTATCCGCCCCGTGTATGCCCGGCTCTTTGCGGGCACCTATCTCTACCTGGAAACGGACATTGGGCATGCCCAACGGAACCAGCCGCGCAGCCATCTGCTTCTCCACTTCACGGGCAGCGGCAGTACGCGCCTTGGTGAGGACGGCAGCCTGCTTTTTCACCTTATTATATAAAGCGTCGCAACGCGCTTTCAGTTCCTCGATGTGCTCGTCGGACGAAGTGATGGCTGAGAGTTTGGCGGCGTATTCATCCGTCAACGCCAGAAGTTCACCGACAGTGGAAACGCGGTGCTTCTGTTGGAGCGTATAAATCAAGTTCAGACGTTCGTTCACTTCATCCAGACGTTCGGGGTTGAACTCTATTTCATCCTCCTTACCCGACACTTCCTGCGAAATATCCTTCAACTCGATATAAGTGCTTTCCATGCGTTCGGCAAGTTCCCCGGCAACCGGATAAACCTCTGCAGGCCGAGCATCGTATTCAGGCATTCCTTCAGCCCGGACAACAAGCCTCCTTCGTCCGAGTAGAGCGTCTGCCCTACCCGATAGAGTCCGGCCTTTATCTCTTCCGCATGGCTCAGCGTATCTGCCTCTTGCTCCAGCTCCTCCTGCTCACCGGCAGACAAGTGTGCCTCTTCCAACTGTTCCAGTTGGAAACGGATATAGTCTTCGTCCGACTTATCCTGATTGGCACGGGCAACAAGGGCCTCCAAATCCTGCTGTGCCTGCTTCCATGCTCCGAAGATATGCTGGTAAGCAGACAAGGCCTCTTCGTTATGCGACAAGATGTCCAGTACATTCAACTGAAACCCTTCCTTGTTCAGCAATAGGTTCTGATGCTGGGAATGCACGTCAATCAGCTGTTCTCCCAACTCCTTCATCTGAGCCAATGAAGCAGGCGTGTCATTGATGAATGCCCGGCTCTTGCCCGAAGCGGACACCTCGCGGCGCAGGAGGCATTCTTCCTCGTACTCCAACTCATTCTCCTCAAAGAAAGGCTGCATACCGTAAGCGGAAATATCAAAACGGGCCTCAATAATGCACTTCGAAGCTCCTACACGAATGGCTTTCACATCGGCACGCTGTCCCAGCAGCAGACCGATGGCACCCAGAATAATGGATTTTCCAGCACCGGTCTCACCCGTTATCACCGAGAAACCGCTGCTGAAGCTGATATCGAGCTTTTCAATAAGCGCATAATTCTGTATGTAAAGCGAACGCAACATAAGGATATTGACGATTTGACGATTTACTATTTACTATTTAAATCTTTCACCAGACGGTCTACGATGTCGGCAGCCACTTCGGCTTTGGACTTCAAGGGGTAGTCCGTCTTTCCCTGGTGGTCTATGATACTGATTTTATTGGTATCGCAACGAAAACCGGCTCCCTTGTCGTTCAGGGAGTTCAGCACGATGAAGTCCAGATTCTTGCGGTTGAGCTTGTCTTCCGCATTCATCTGCTCGTTATGAGTCTCAAGGGCAAAGCCTATGAGGAGGCGTTGACAGTGCTCCGCATCGTTCTTCAGATTGCCTAAGAAAGCGGCTATGTCGCGGGTAGGTTTCAAGTTTAAACTCATCTCCCCGGTCTTTTCGCGCTTGATTTTCTCATCCGCCACTTGTTCGGGGGTGTAGTCTGCCACGGCAGCCGTCAAGATGGCGGCATCGGCATGGACAAAGGCGGCGGATGCAGCTCGAACATCTCCTGCGCCGACTCTACCGCATGGTACTGGTGCATCGGGAAGTAAGTGCCTTGCTGCACCGGACCGGCAATCAGTATCACCTTGGCCCCTCTGGCGGTACATTCATCTGCCAGGGCAAGTCCCATCTTGCCGGAAGAATAGTTGCCGATGAAGCGTACCGGGTCTATCTTCTCATAAGTAGGTCCTGCGGTTATCATCACTGTCTTGCCCACCAGGTCGCCCTCTTTGGCAGCAAAGTACATTTCCAGGTGGCGGATGATATTCTCCGGCTCCTCCATACGGCCTTTCCCCACCAGATGGCTGGCGAGTTCTCCCGTAGCAGGTTCTATGATGTGGTTTCCATAAGAGCGGAGTGTATCCAGATTCTTTTGGGTGGAAGGATGGGCATACATGTCCAGGTCCATGGCAGGCGCCACAAACACCGGAGCTTTGGCGGAGAGATAGGTGGTAATCAGCATATTGTCTGCCACGCCATTCGCCATCTTGCCGATGGTGGAAGCCGTAGCCGGGGCTATCAGCATGGCATCTGCCCACAGACCGAGGTCCACATGGCTGTTCCAGGTGCCATCGCGTTGGGCAAAGAACTCACTGATAACCGGTTTGCTGGTCAGGGCAGAGAGCGTGATAGGGGTAATAAATTCTTTTCCGGCAGGCGTAATGACCACCTGCACCTCTGCACCACGCTTAATCAGTCCGCGAATAATATAGCATGCTTTATAGGCGGCAATGCTGCCCGTAATGCCCAATACTATTTTCTTCCCTTTCAGTATATTTGCCATTTATTTCTGAGTCATTTCACGCAGACGTATCTTGGTCAGCGTGGCTTTGGTATTCAGGGTAAAATCACTGTTCAGAATCCAACTGTAATAGCCGGGATCGCGCTTCAGAACATCGGATACCGACATGCCCTTGTACTTGCCGAAGTTGAATACTTCCACACCTTTGTCATCGTAGACCATACGACCGGCAAAGTCCACATTCTTGTTGAAGCTGGAATAGTCGGCAAGGAAAGCCACGTCATTCTGCAACTCCGGATAGCGGTCCAACTGCGACATCAGCACCTCGTAGGTGGCACGTGTATCAGCCTCTGCCGTATGGGCGTCTTCCAAATTCTTGCCGCAATAGAATTTATAGGCAGCAGACAGCGTGCGTTGCTCCATCTTGTGGAAAATGACCTGCACGTCCACAAACTTGCGGCGGCTCATGTCAATGTCCACACCGGCACGAAGGAACTCTTCCGCCAGGACGGGGATATCAAAACGGTTGGAGTTGAAGCCCGCCAAGTCGCATCCTTCAATGTCATTGGCAATGTTGCGCGCCACTTCCTTGAATGTGGGGCAGTCGGCTATATCGGCATCGTAGATGCATGAACGGCAGATGCTTCGGCAGGAATGGGCATTTCGGGTTGATACGCATGGTTTTGGACTCCTCATTCCCGTTGGGATATACCTTGAGGTAACAGATTTCGACAATTCGGTCTGAGTTGATATTGGTACCCGTAGTCTCCAAATCAAAAAAGACTATCGGATTTTTCAGATTCAATTTCATTGTTTTTTCGTTTTATAAGCTCTGGCTATGAGCTATAAATTATAAGTTTAACTTACAAGCCACGAGCTACAAGTACCGTGCGGCATAATTGCGCAGCCACTTGTAGCTCGTAGCTCATAATCCGATTGCTAATATTCATCAGTCATTCAGCATCATCGGCATCAGCAACATCAGCAAGTCTTCGTTCTCTTCCTGCTCTACCGGAATAATGACACCTGCACGTGAAGGATCTGCCAGTCGATAACGATTTCATCGGCAGAAATGTTATTCAGAATGTCAATCAGGAAAGTGGACTTGAAACCGATGCTCATCGGATTGCCCGCATATTGGCAAACCAGTGTTTCTTCGGCCGATGTAGAGAAGTCGATGTCCTGTGCGGAGATGACAATCAGATTCTCCTGCATACGGAGCTTGATAAGGCTGCTTGCCTGCGAAGAGAAGATGGACACGCGGCGCAAAGCACCGAGCAGTTGCAGGCGGTCTACCGTCACTTTATAAGGGTTGTTCTGCGGAATCACAGAGTTGTAGTTGGGATAGCGTCCTTCGATGAGACGGCACACCATGCGGTAGCTTTCCAGTGTGAACACAGCGTTGCGTTCGTCGAACTCGATAGTCACCATGCCTTGTTCTTTCGGCAGCAGGTTCTTCATCAACGAAGCCGGCTTCTTGGGCAGGATAAAGGCGGCACGTTCGTTACCTTTGGCAGCCAGTGTCTTGCAGCGCACCAGCTTATGACCGTCTGATGCCACCATCGTGATGTCCTCCGTTGTGATATCGAAATAGATACCGTTCATCACGGGACGAAGCTCGTCATCAGCCGTAGCAAACACGGCACGGTTGATACCACCCAGCAACACTTGTGCATCCATTTCCACACGTACGGCATTGTCACCCAACATGGCAGACTGCGGGAACTCGTCCGCATTCTGCCCCATCAGGCTGTATTTACCGTTCTGATACTGTACCGTGATTTCAAGGGAATCCGTATTGATTTCAAAAGTCAACGGTTGTTCGGGAATTTCCTTCAAAGCGTCCAAAAGGGTTTTGGCTGTGACGGCAAAACGGCCGTCCATATCACTTTCATTCACTTCGACCGTAGTGACCATCGTCGTTTCACTGTCGGAAACAGTTGCAGACAAGGTTCCGTCTTGCAGTTCAAAGAGGAAACAATCCAAAATAGGCAACGCATTCTTCGAATTAATCACACGGCTGATAGCCTGCAAATGACTGGAGAGCGCAGTACTCGAAACGATAAATTTCATATCTTCTGTATATTTAAGTTTTTTATTTTGCTAACGTCTTAGAAACCGTTTTTATCTTTTTCAAACTGACGGACAAAGTTAAAAAAAGAATTCCCTACGACAAAGAAATAGCAAGAAAAAACAGCCGAATATTCGTCTCATATTCCTAAAAAATTGTAACTTCGCCGCATCATTTAAAAAGAAAACAATGGAATTTACAGGAAAAATCATCGCTATACTCCAGCCCAGAGGCGGAGTTTCCAAGTCAGGTAACGAATGGAAATCACAAGAATATGTGATTGAAGACCATGGCCAATATCCGCGCAAAATGTGTTTTGACGTATTTGGAGCGGACAAAATCGAACAGTTCAATATTCAGATGGGCGAAGAGTTGACAGTATCTTTTGATGTAGATGCACGCCAATGGCAAGACCGTTGGTTCAACAGTATTCGCGCATGGAAGGTAGAACGCGTAAGCACTGCCGCACCCGCTCCGGGCGCTCCCGTTCCGCCGCCGGCTCCCACTGCCGCACCGGAATTCCTCGCAGGGGATGCAAAGGATGACCTGCCGTTCTAAGAATATGTTATAACTCACCACAGATTGCACAGATTAACACAGCTAAAAATTCTTGATTATCAAAATTCTAGAATAAACTGTGTTAATCTATACAATCTGTGGTGAGTGTGTATTTTGACTTTCCTCGTGCTTATTTTCCCTCAGCACTCTACAGAATGACCGATTAATCACCCTTTATAAAGCAATACGATATTCGGATAAACCACCCCTTCTGTACAAGTGAACTGTACTGCAAGCATGAAATGACGGAAGAAGTTGGATTGACGGAAGAAGAAGTTCGGTATCAGACGCACATACGTTTCAGGCTGGCTCAGCATCATCTCCATATCCACCATCATCACAAAATTATATATGGGTGAAAGACTGCCTATACCCTCTTCGTACACCGGTGTTCCGTCTAACACATCTCCACTCTCCACCGCCTCAATATAGGCCGAAAGGCTCAGTGCATCGGGAGCCAGCAACAGACTACCCCGATAGAAACAGGCAAAGGTATAAAGGGCAGACTCCGTGATGCCCGTCAGTTGGGTGAGCAGCGTGTTACGGGGCAACACATATTTAGGGAACTTCCTTGCTTTGGGATACAACGAATTATTTGAAACCACCTTCGGCATAAGCGGAGCATCCTCTTCCTTGGGGGTACTGTAAAGCAGAGACTGCAAGCGGCGTTCCGCTGCCAGTTCATCCTTGAGAGGGATACACATCACGGCGCAAGGCAGCTTGTCCAACGTGTCTTTAGACTGGAACAAGCAAGACATCACGCTCTCGCCCGCATGCTCATTCAAGTAAGCAATCCACTCCTCGTCGCGCTGCTTGATATAGTCTGAATAGGTGGCCTTGGCATACTCCTGACTGGCAGTAAAGCAAACCAGGAATTTCTGTCAGACATTGCCCAGCGATCGTAAAAGAAAGTGGAAGACGGAAGCAGAGCCCCGGAAAATCCGTCCTCTACCGGCTGCTGCACCCGCAAGGCATTGATAAACGTCTGTGTGGAATCCGACCCATGGCTGATGCCGGAGCAATAAATGGCATCTTCATTGAACTTCATGTCAAACTCCGCCCAACTGCCCAGCTGCGTCTGCGAACGGATACCGTCCGTAGGCTTCCCCATATCCACTCCTTCATACGCACATAGACCGTGGCAGCCACGTTACTCTGCTTGCCCGCGTACATAGTGCGGAAAGAAGGGAGGTTCATCAGGGACTTTTTGCTGCGCCGCGCATCAATCACATGTTCTATCAAACGCTTCTGGAAACTTACAACCAGAAAATCGGGAGTGAAGTAGCAGCCAGGAAACGACCGTCTGCCATGGGATAGATACGTATCTCCTCTCCCTTGTAATCGAAATACTTGGAAGGAAACGAACTGGAGCAGTACTTCTCCACAAAAGACTCCACCAACTCATAATCACCCGAACCCAAACTACAATACAATACTTGGTTCATCGGTGTATCCGGCTCGTGAAAGCTAATCAGCATCTTGTTCATCTGTTTACTCAGTCCATGCGGAGTATCCTCCACCAAAGTATACAAATACTTCTTCAAGTAAACAAAAAGCTCCGATACGTATAGAAAATGATTGTCTTTGCTGCAATTCAGTTCATTGATATCTTCCACGAGGTCTGCCATACGGTCAGTTTCGAGTATGGCTGTGGCATCTTGAGGCACCAAAGTATAAAGATTGAAATCCTGCCGGTTCTCCACCGAATTCAACCGCAGGAAGGAATACACGCCAAAACCGGTACATAGCAGCACTATGGACACAACGACAGCTATCTGTATGAGGAGTCGGAGTTTCATGGCATTTATTCATCAACTTTTGGCAAAAATAGCATTTTCTACTAATAAAACT
>ENA-OQCP01000302-OQCP01000302.1-human-gut-metagenome-genome-assembly--contig:-NODE-302-length-22372-cov-2.086851_pt1 | contig 22372 bp, 33 predicted proteins | sample MGYA00242760_ERZ504583 | MGnify/ENA primary metagenome ERZ504583 (study PRJEB26092, sample SAMD00036308) | human gut metagenome | host: Homo sapiens | study: EMG produced TPA metagenomics assembly of...
TGATGCCGCCGCAGTCGGAGGCACGGTCGCCGGGTTCCTCGTCCACATGAAGGCTGGACAGGCAGTTGGGGCAATGGTTGCGGTGGTCGCTCCCTGCATTTTGCGGGGTGCAGACCCCGTCCGCAAACCTTGCAGGTAAAGGTATCGTTGCAGGCGTGGGTCTTATAGTAACCTTTTTCAAAGGTCTTGCGTTTATTTTCGCGGTTCATGGTATGGTCCTCCTGAAGATCTGTGTCTGCTCGTCTTCGGGAGGCGTGGCTTGTGGTATTTGCCAGACCTCCCGGTCAGGCCACAAGTCCCAGTGCAAATGTAGTATGTTTCAAAAAGCTCTCCTTTGATGATAGCATTTATGACTTTTTTCTGCTTCAACTAAAACTCAAAAATTCCTTTATTTTTCACCTCCCACAATGTTAAAGGTCCGGAAGAACAGCTTTACATGGGCATCCAGTTTTGCAAGGCTTTCAGCTTCCCGTTCTGGCTGGCGGTCGCAGATGCTCAGCAGGACGATGATCGGGGAAACATACATCCACGCCAGCGTATCCGGGTCTTCGTTTCGCAGTTCGCCGTTTGCAACCAGCGCACGGAAGATGCCTGCATGGTAGGAGATCATCCAATCCACATAGCGTTTGGAAAGCAGTTCGGCAAACTTGGGGGAACGGAACTGCTCCAGCGTCATCATCCGGCGGAACTGGCTGATGGTTTTATCGTGCAGCGAATAAAGGAAGATCTGTCGGACTTTTTCAACCAGCAGCTCCTCTGAGATGTGGGAGAAAACCGGGATATCCTTTTGGGAATCCTGTACATGGACCGAGATCTCAGCGGTGTCTTTCTGGTAGTGCGCCGAAGTTGTTTCCAAAATCGCATCAAAAATCGCCTGCTTGCTGGGGAAGTGGTTGTACAGCGAGGGAGCCTTGATGCCGACCGCTTTTGCAATTTCACCCACGCTGACCGCATCATATCCTTTGGTCGAAAACAGTTCCAGAGATTTTTCCAGAATGCGCTGCTTGGTATCTTCCATTTTTCTTTGCCCTTTACTAACTAATATTCGTTAGTTCTACTATAATCGAAAAAGTTCCCATTGTCAAGAGGTTTTTCTGCATCGTCGCCTATGATAGAATAAAGATTTCAGGCTGTCAATAGAAGGTATTGAATGATGCAGAATTCAGGCAGTAAAATGCACATGTTACTCTTAAGCCTTGCAGCTGCAGGCTTTTTCTTTGCCGGGATTTATGCTATACTTATTAAATAAATCAAATCAATGGGCAGGAGGAACCAGCGTGGAGGATTACCGCACCATCCGGGGCACGGCCACCGGCGAATATGAGGAAAAGAAGAGCCGCTTTATTGCGCAGCTCTCCTTTGCGGACAGCGAGGAAAAGGCGGTGGCTTTTTTGGAGCAGGTGCGGGCAGCCAACCGCACGGCCCGGCACAATGTCTATGCCTACCGCCTGCGGGAGGGCAACCGGGAGCGCTACTCCGATGACGGTGAACCGGCCAAGACGGCGGGAACTCCGGCGCTGGAAGTACTGCAGCACAGCGGTTTGACCGACCTCATCGTGGTCGTCACCCGGTACTTTGGCGGCGTGCTGCTGGGCACCGGCGGCCTGGTGCGGGCCTATACCACCGCCACCGCCCGCGCGCTGGAAGCCGCCGAGGTGGTCACGGTGCGCAGTGTGGTGGAGCTGGAAGTGACGGTGGATTACTCGCTCTATGAGCGGGCGGCGCTGCTCATCCAGGCGGCGGGGGCAAAGCTTGCAGACCCTCAGTTCACCGACCGTGTCACCCTGCGCTGGCAGATGCCTGAGGGTACGGAGCCGCCCTTGCTGGAGCAGCTCCGGGAGTTGACCCGGGGTGGCGCACAGGTGAGTGTATCGCAGCCGTTCTACGCTCCGTTCTGACCGGAAAATTGCCTGCCGTTATCACACAGACTTCCCTGCGGGGAAGGCTGGCGAGCGGCAGTAAAATCAAGAAGTTTTATTCGTTCTAAGACAAATACTTTCCCCCTTCGACAGGGCGGGTGTGCTATACTTGCCGCAGACGCGGCATGGGGATCGCTGCGCCGTGCGAGAGGAGGGGAGAAAACAGAAAGTGAGGGTTCCTGATGGATGTACGACAGCGCACCGAAGAGATCGAGCGGCTGACCTTGGCCCCCTGGGCAACATTCAGCGATGCCAGCCGGGGCCGGGTGAGGCCCGAAGAACAGGACCCTATCCGTCCGGTGTTCCAGCGGGACCGTGACCGGATCATCACTGCAAGGCGTTCCGGCGGCTCAAGCAGAAAACGCAGGTATTTCTCTCGCCGGAGGGCGACCTCTACCGCACCCGGCTCACCCACACACTGGAGGTGGCGCAGATCGCCCGCACCATTGCCCGCGCCTGCGCCTCAACGAGGATCTGACCGAGGCCATCAGCTGGCCCATGACCTGGGGCACACGCCTTTGGCCATGCAGGGGAGAGCGCATTGGACAAGCTCTGCCCGGAGGGATTCCGGCATTATATGCAGAGCCTGCGGGTGGTGGACAAGCTGGAAAAGGACGGCAGGGGCCTGAACCTGACCTGGGAGGTGCGCAACGGCATCGTGACCCATACCAAGGGCACCTGGCGGCCACCCCGGAGGGGCGCATCGTCCGCATGGCGGATCAGATCGCCTTTGTGAACCACGATATCGAGGATGCCGTGCGTGCCGGTGTGCTGGACCCGGCCACCCTGCCCAGAGAATGCACCGCCGTGCTGGGTGAGACGAAGTCGCAGCGCATCACTACCATGATCAACAGCATCCTGCGCAGCAGCGAGGGGGATGTGCAGGTGGGCGCAGAGGAGAACGAAGCCTTCCTGGCCCTCAAGGATTTCATGTACCGCACCGTCTATGTGGATCGCAGCGCCAAAAAGGAAGAACAGAAGGTGGAAAAGGTGCTCACCGAGCTGTACGAGTATTACCTGACCCACATCGAACAGATGTCCAACTTCTACCTGCAGCTGGCCTATCAGGAGGGACGCGACCGCGCAGTGACGGACTATATCAGCGGCATGAGCGATGAATTTGCCATCCGTACCTTTGAGGATGTCTTTGTGCCCCGCAAGTGGCATGTGTTATAAAAGGAGCATCGGAATACCAAAATGATCCCACACGAATATATTGAGGAACTGACCCGCCGCACCGATATCGTGGATGTGGTGGGCAACTATGTCCAGCTCAAGCGGAAGGGGCGGCTGTATGGCGGCCTGTGCCCCTTCCACAGTGAAAAGACCCCCTCGTTCTACGTCTATCCGGACACCCAGAGCTTTTACTGCTTTGGCTGCGGTGTGGGCGGCGATGTCATCCACTTCGTCCGCCGCATCAACAGCATCGACTACACCGAGGCGGTCAAGATGCTGCTGCCGCGCGGGAATGCCGGAGCCGCAGGAGGACGACAAGACGGGCCGTCTGCGCAGCCGTATCCTTTCCATGAACAAGGAAGCCGCGCGGTACTTCCACGCCTGCCTGAACTCCACGGTCGAGGAAGCCCGGCAGGCCCGGGCCTACTGGCGGCGGCGCGGTCTGGACGACAAGACCATCGTCCGGTTCGGGCTGGGCTATGCACCGGATGACGGGCAGGGGCTGTACCAGTATCTGCGCGATAAGGGGTACAACCAGCAGGAGCTGGATGCCAGCGGTTTGTTCAAGCGCAGCCAGTCAGGCCGGATCTACTGCCTGTTCTGGAAGCGGGTGATGACCCCCATCTTTGACCTGCGGGGCAACATCATAGCCTTTGGCGGGCGTGTGCTGGACGATTCCAAACCAAAGTATGTCAACAGCCCCGAGACACTGGTCTATCACAAGTCGGATACCGTGTTCGCTCTGCAGATCGCCAAGAAGAGTGCTTCCCGGCGGTTCGTTCTCTGCGAGGGTTACATGGACGTTATTTCCATGCATCAGGCGGGGATCGACACGGCGGTCTGCGCCTGCGGCACGGCCTTGACTCCGGATCAGGTAAAGCTCATCAGCCAGTACGCGGAGGAAGTCATTCTAGCTACGACTCGGATGAGGCTGGCCAGAAGGCCACCCTGCGCTCGCTGGAACTGTTCCGCAACAGCCCGGTCAAGGTGGGTGTGCTGCAGATCCCGGGTGCAAAAGATCCGGATGAGTACATCAAAAAGTATGGCTCCGAGCGGTTCAAGGCACTGCTGGACGGCGTGGGCAACGCGCTGGACTTCCGGCTGGGGCGGCTCAAGAACAAATACGACCTCAAGCAGGATGCCCAGCGGCTGGAATATGTCAAGGAAGCCGTGAATATGCTGGCGGAGCGCTCAACCCCACCGAGCAGGAGGTCTACGCCGGGCGGCTGGCCGAGGAGACGAACATCTCCAGAACGCCATAATGACCCAGCTTGCCGATGCGGTAAAGCGCTCCAACAGCAAACGCCGGTGGGCGCAGAATCAGGCACGGCTGCAGTCTGGTGAGATGCACCAGATCAGCGTGCCTTACAGTGCGGGCGGCTCTCAGGCGCTGGGGGTTGCCTCGGCAGAACAGCGCTGCTGGCCGCCATGCTCCGGGAGCCCAGCTATATCCCGCAGGTGCGGGCCCAGCTCAGCCCGGAAAAGTTCGTTCTGCCCCAGCAGAAGGAGCTGTACGAAGCGTTTCTGCAGTGCCAGGAGCAGGGAATCGAGATCAGCCTTTCCACCCTGCGCCCCTTTGTGAGCGAAGAGGCGCTGAATGAGCTGAGCCGCCTTGCGGCACAATACAGCGATGTAAACTGTACGCCGGACGATATCCGGCTCTATCTGGACCGCATTGCCCGGGGCACCCCCGTGGCAGGCAAGGCGGCCGAAATGTCCAATGATGATTTGATACGGTATCTCCAGTCGATGCGAGAAAAGAAGCAGGGCACAGACCCTGCGGACGACTGACCGTTCCTCTCCTCCGGCTGGAGCTGGAAGGAGAAAGAATCATGCGGAAATTGTCGCAGACGGAAGAACTGGTAAAGATCCTGCAGGCCGGGCCCGCCGCCATACCCTGACACCCGAGCAGATCAGCCGGGCCATGGATGAGCAGGAATACGATGTATCCGGGCTGGATGCGCTGTATGCGGCGCTGGAAGCCCGGGGCATCCGTGTAACCGAAGAAGAAGCGGACATGCCCATGCTGGATGAAACACAGATCGGGAAACTGGAGCACGAGCTCTCGGCCGAAGGCGTAGCACTGGATGACCCGGTGAAGGCATATCTGAAGGAGATCGGCCGGGTGCCGCTGCTGACAATGGAACAGGAGCTGGAGCTTGCCCGGGCCGCGCAGGCCGGGGATGCGGATGCCGGCGGAAGCTGAGCGAAGCCAACCTGCGGCTGGTGGTCTCGGTGGCCAAGCGCTATGCCGGGCGGGGGCTGCCCTTCCTTGACCTCATTCAGGAAGGGAACCTCGGCCTGATGAAGGCAGCGGAGAAGTTTGAACCTGACCGGGGGTTCCGGTTCTCGACCTACGCGACATGGTGGATCCGGCAGTCCATCACCCGGGCCATTGCCGATCAGGGGCGGGTCATCCGCATCCCGGTGCATCTGGTGGAGAGCATCAACCGGGTGAAAAAGACGACAGGGGAGCTTTTGCGCAAACGGCAGGGAACCCACAGCCGAAGAGATTGCCGTCCGGCTGGACATGGAGCCTGACCGGGTGCGGGAGCTGCTGCAGCTGGCGCAGGACCCCATCAGCCTGGAAACGCCGGTGGGCGAGGAAGAGGATGCCCACCTGGAGGATTTTATTCAGGATGAGGAAGCAGGCGTTCCGGTGGACGAGGCCGGGCGGGAACTGCTGCGGCGGGAGCTGGCAAACGTCCTCAAGAGCCTGACACCCCGGGAGGAACGGGTGCTGACTGCGCTTCGGGCTGGAGGACGGGCAGGCCCGCACCCTGGAAGAGCTGGGAAAGGAGTTCAACGTGACCCGGGAACGCATCCGGCAGATCGAGGCCAAGGCTCTGCGCAAGCTGCGCCATCCCAGCCGCGCAAAGCGCCTGCGGGATTATCTGGAAGAATGAGTATGTAAGGGCACCGCGGGCAGCTGCGGTGCTTTTTGCATGGGCAGGGAGAGTGCGCATCAAGAGCCAAGGTGTACAAAATGCACAAGGGTGTTTTTGACGAGAACGTGCAAAACTCAAAAATCAAGAGCCAAAATATGCAAAGCTTACACGCGCCCGTGCGTACCATGAAATCGCGGGCTTGACAAAAATATTGGGCCAAAATGCGAAAAATGGCTTGACAGCAAGGCTTTTGAGGTGTATACTACATTAGTATCACATAATGGCCTAGTGCGCCAAAAAGGGAGCTGCGCTGAAAGCGGCTGGACGGTGTTGACCGAAAAGTTTGTGAAAAGCGACGAACTTCCTTGGAGGATACGGGTCGATTTATGTGTGTGTGCTCAAATCTGACCCGTATAACGCAATATCCGTAGAGTATAAAAGTAAGGAGTGGTTGATTTTATGATGAAAGTCAAGCCCGTAAAGCTCGGCAAAACCGAGCGCATGAGCTTCTCCCACATCGACGAAGTCATCAGTATGCCGAACCTGATCGAGGTCCAGAAGAACTCTTACCAGTGGTTCCTGGACGAGGGCCTGAAAGAGGTCTTCCACGACATCGGCACCATTGAGGACTACACCGGTAACCTGGCGCTGAGCTTCGTGGACTTCCGTCTCGATAAAGAGCCCAAGTACAGCATCAAAGAGTGCAAAGAGCGCGACGTGACCTATGCAGCACCCCTGCGCGTCACCGCCCGTCTGCTGAACAAGGAGACCGGCGAGGTGAAGGACCAGGAGATCTTCATGGGCGACTTCCCCCTGATGACCGACGCCGGCACCTTTGTCATCAACGGTGCAGAGCGCGCCATCGTCAGCCAGCTGGTCCGTTCTCCCGGCGTATTCTACGGAGATGCCAAAGATAAGGTAGCAACGACCTGTACAGCGCAACCATGAACCCCAACGCGGTGCATGGCTGGAGTACGAGACCGATGCCGCCAACGTGTTCTATGTCCGTATCGATAAGAACCGCAAGCTGCCCGTCACCGTGCTGTGCCGTGCGCTGGGCCTTTCCTCTGATGAGGAGATCCTGAACTTCTTCGGCGAGGATGAGCGCATCCTGGCCACTCTGGAGAAGGATACCACCAAGAACCAGGACGAGGGCCTGCTGGAGGTCTACCGCAAGCTGCGTCCCGGCGAGCCCCCCACGGTGGAGTCCGCTACCAACCAGATCAACATGCTGTTCTTCGATCCGCGCCGCTACGACCTGTCTCGTTTCGGCCGCTACAAGATGAACAAGAAGCTGTCTCTGGCCCGCCGCATCACCGGCTTTGTTGCCGCTGAGAACATCGTTGCTCCCCTGACCGGCGAGATCATCGTTGAGGCCAAGGGCAAGATCACCCGTGAGCTGGCCGAGAAGGCAGATGCCGCCGGTGTGGATACCGTTATTCTGAGCATCGAGGGCAAGAAGGTCAAGGTCATCACCAACGGCTGTGTGGACGCACAGGGCTTCTTCTCCTTTGATGTCAAGGAGTGCGGCATCAACGAGCGCTGCTCCTTTGATGAGATCAAGAAGATCCTCGACACCACCTCCGATGTGGAGGAGCAGAAGGAAATGCTCCGCCGCAACCATGACCAGCTGATCGGCCGCACCGTCACCGTGAAGGACATCCTGTCCTCCATCAACTACCTGAACGGTCTGGGCCACGGCGTTGGCACCACCGATGATATCGACCATCTGGCAACCGCCGCATCCGCAGCGTTGGTGAGCTGCTGCAGAACCAGTTCCGCATCGGCTTCTCCCGCATGGAGCGCGTCATCCGTGAGCGCATGACCCTGCAGAGCCAGGATCAGAGCGTTATCACCCCGCAGGCACTGATCAATATCCGTCCTGTGGTCGCCGCCATCAAGGAGTTCTTCGGCTCCTCTCCGCTGTCTCAGTTCATGGACCAGAACAACCCTCTGGCCGAGCTGACCCACAAGCGCCGTCTGTCTGCTCTGGGCCCCGGCGGTCTGAGCCGTGACCGCGCAGGTTTCGAGGTCCGTGACGTTCACTACAGCCATTATGGCCGTATGTGCCCCATTGAGACCCCTGAAGGCCCCAACATCGGTCTGATCTCCTATCTGGCATCCTACGCAAGATCAACGAGTACGGCTTCGTTGAGGCTCCCTACCGCAAGGTCAAAAAGACTTACGACGAAAACGGCAAGCTGATCGATCAGGTCGTTACCGATGAAGTGGAGTATATGACCGCTGACGTTGAGGACGAGTACGTTGTTGCTCAGGCCAACGAGCCTCTGGATGAGACCAAGCACTTCATCCGTCCCCGCGTTTCTGCCCGCCGCCGCGATGACATCCTGGAAATCGATGCCGATAAGGTCGATTATATGGACGTTTCGCCCCGAATGATGGTCTCTGTTGCGACCGCCTGCATCCCCTTCCTGGAGAACGATGACTGTAACCGTGCTCTGATGGGCTCCAACATGCAGCGTCAGGCAGTGCCTCTGATGGTCACCCAGCAGCCCATCGTGCTACCGGTATGGAATACAAGGCTGCCACCGACTCCGGCACCGCTGTTCTGGCAAAGAACGACGGTATCGTTGAGAAGATGGATGCCGACCACGTCACCGTCCGCAATGCACAGGGGGGCGTGGACAATTACCCGCTGGTCAAGTTTGCCCGCTCCAACGCAGGCACCTGCATCAACCAGCGCCCCATCGTTGAAGTGGGCGAGAGCGTCAAGGCCGGTCAGGTGCTGGCCGACGGCCCCGCAATGCGCAACGGTGAGATCTCTCTGGGTAAGAACGCCCTGATCGGCTTTATGACCTGGGAGGGCTACAACTACGAGGACGCTGTCCTGCTGAACGAGAAGATCGTCCGCGAGGATGTGTATACCTCGATCCATATTGAAGAGTACGAGACCGAGTCCCGTGACACCAAGCTCGGACCTGAGGAGATCACCCGTGATATCCCCAACGTCTCCGAGGATGCCCTGAAGGATCTGGACGAGCGCGGCATCATCCGCATCGGTGCCGAGGTCAAGAGCGGCGACATCCTGGTCGGCAAGGTCACCCCGAAGGGCGAGACCGAGCTGACCGCTGAGGAGCGCCTGCTCCGCGCCATCTTCGGCGAGAAGGCCCGCGAAGTCCGTGATACCTCTCTGCGTGTGCCCCACGGCGAGTACGGCATCATCGTGGATGTCAAGGTCTTTACTCCTGAAAACAGCGATGAGCTGCAGCCCGGTGTCCGCGAGGTCGTCCGCTGCTACATCGCTCAGAAGCGTAAGATCAGCGTCGGCGATAAGATGGCAGGCCGTCACGGCAACAAGGGTGTTGTTTCCCGCATCCTGCCGCAGGAGGATATGCCTACCTGCCGACGGCACCCCGCTGGACATCGTGCTGAACCCCCTGGGCGTTCCTTCCCGTATGAACATCGGTCAGGTGCTGGAAGTCAACCTGGGCTACGCTGCCAAGGCGTGCGGCATCAAGGTTATGACCCCCGTGTTCGATTCCGCGCGTGAGAACGACATCGGCGATACCTTCGATACCGCCCGTGAGCTGTGGCACGGTGAGAATGCTCCCGCATATCCCACTAAGCTGCCCAAGATCATGGGTGAGAAGGGCCACATCATCGACTTCTCCAAGATCGAGCTGGACCGTGATGGCAAGACCACCGTTTACGATGGCCGTACCGGCGAGAAGTTCGATAACCGCGTTACCGTTGGTTATATGTACTACCTCAAGCTGCATCACCTGGTCGATGATAAGATCCATGCCCGTTCCACCGGCCCCTACTCTCTGGTCACCCAGCAGCCTCTGGGCGGCAAGGCTCAGTTCGGCGGTCAGCGCTTCGGCGAGATGGAAGTCTGGGCTCTGGAAGCTTACGGTGCCGCTTACACCCTGCAGGAGATCCTGACCGTCAAGTCCGATGACGTTGAGGGCCGTGTCAAGACCTATGAGGCCATTGTCAAGGGCGAACCCATCCCGCAGCCCGGCATCCCCGAGTCCTTCCGCGTTATGCTGAAGGAGCTGCAGTCTCTGGGTATGGACGTTGTGTCCAGGACAAGGATGGCAACGAGATCGATATGCGCCAGAACTTCGACGACGAAGAGACCGGCTTTGATATGCGTGATGTTGCAGGTTCCGAGACTGTTACCAACGAGAATGAGCTGCTGAACGATTACACCATCAAGGATGCTGACGCAGGCTTCGATGATCCTTCTGTGCTGGAAGATGACAACTCCGGCAGTGCGGCTCCCCGCTTCCGACGAAGTGGATTTTTAACTAGAGATTAAGAAAGGGTTCGTTTCATGGAAAACAACGTTTTCGATTCCATTAAAATCGGCCTGGCTTCTCCGGAGCAGATCCGCAACTGGAGCTACGGCGAGGTCAAGAAGCCGGAGACCATCAACTACCGCACCTGAAGCCGGAGCGCGACGGCCTGTACTGCGAGCGCATTTTTGGACCTACCAAGGACTGGGAGTGCCACTGCGGCAAGTACAAGCGCATCCGCTACAAGGGCAAGATCTGCGATCGCTGCGGTGTCGAGGTCACCAAGCAAAGGTTCGCCGTGAGCGCATGGGCACATTGAGCTGGCCGCGCCCGTCAGCCACATCTGGTACTTCAAGGGCATCCCCAGCCGCATTGGCCTGATGCTGGACATCAGCCCCGCCTGCTGGAGAAGGTCCTGTACTTTGCAAGCTATATCGTTACCAATCCCGGTCTGACCCCGCTGGAAAAGAAGCAGCTGCTGACCGAGAAGGAATACCGTGAGATGCGTGAGCGCTACGGCGATGAGTTTGAGGCATCCATGGGTGCTGAGGCCATCCAGGAGCTGCTGAAGGAGATCGATCTGGATCAGCTGAGCGCTGAGCTGACCGCTGAGGTGGAAAAGTCCTCCGGCCAGAAGAAGGTCCGCATCCTGAAGCGTCTGGAGGTCGTGGAGGCATTCCGCATTTCCGGCAACCGCCCCGAGTGGATGGTCATGGATGTGCTGCCCGTGCTGCCCCCCGATCTGCGCCCCATGGTCCAGCTGGACGGCGGCCGTTTTGCCACCTCCGACCTGAACGACCTGTACCGCCGCGTGATCAACCGCAACAACCGTCTGCGCCGCCTGCTGGAGCTGGGTGCTCCCGACATCATCGTGCGCAACGAGAAGCGGATGCTGCAGGAAGCAGTTGACAGCCTGATCGATAACGGCCGCCGCGGCCGCCCGTCACCGGCCCAACAACCGTGCCTGAAGAGCCTGTCCGATCTGCTGAAGGGCAAGCAGGGCCGCTTCCGCCAGAACCTGCTGGGCAAGCGTGTTGACTACTCCGGCCGTTCCGTTATCGTCGTCGGCCCTGAGCTGAAGATGGATCAGTGCGGTCTGCCCAAGGAGATGGCTCTGGAGCTGTTCAAGCCCTTCGTGATGAAGGATCTGGTCGAGAAGGGTGTTGCCAACAACATCAAGTCTGCCCGTAAGATGGTCGAGCGTGCAAAGCCCGAGGTCTGGGACAGCCTGGAGACCGTGATCAAGGGCCACCCGGTCCTGCTGAACCGTGCACCTACTGCACCGTCTGGGCATTCAGGCCTTCAATCCCGTGCTGGTCGAGGGCCGTGCCATCAAGCTGCACCCCCTGGCATGTACCGCATTCAACGCCGACTTCGACGGTGACCAGATGGCAGTTCACCTGCCCCTGGGCGAGGATGCCTGCCGTGAGGCCAAGATGCTGATGCTGGCTTCCGGCAACCTGCTGAAGCCTCTGACGGCGCACCTGTTACCGTTCCTACTCAGGATATGATCCTGGGCAGCTACTACCTGACCACCGTTCGTGAGAACGAAGAGGGTGCAGGCAAGATCTTCCGTGATGAGAACGAGGCCTGATGGCCTATGCAGAGCACGTTGTGACCCTGCACGCTCCCATCAAGGTCCGCCGCACCATGGTCATTGATGGTGTGGAGCGCACCGGTCTGGTGGATGCCACCGTCGGCCGGATCATCTTCAATAACCCCGTTCCTCAGAACCTGGTTATATCGACCGCACCGACCCGGAGCACTGGCTGGAGTATGAGGTCAGCTTCCGCGTGACCAAAAAGACCCTGCCCGACATCATTTCCCGCTGCATGACCCGCAATGGCACCCGTGCCTGCGCAAAGATGCTGGACTCCATCAAGGCTCAGGGCTATAAGTACTCCACCCTGTCTGCAATCTCTGTTGCCGTGTGTGACGCTGTCATTCCTCCGCAGAAGGACGAGCTGATCGCTGACGCGGATAAGCAGGTCTCTCAGGTCAACAAGCTGTTCAACCGCGGCCTGATCTCTGAGAACGAGCGTTACACCCAGACCATCAACATCTGGCAGGCAACCACCGATAAGGTCTCCAAGGCTCTGGCAGCCAACCTGCCCAAGGACAACGAGATCTTTATGATGGCTGATTCCGGTGCGCGTGGTTCTATGAACCAGATCAAGCAGCTGGCCGGCATGCGCGGCCTGCTGGCAAACACTGCCGGTAAGACCATCGAGATGCCCATTCGTGCGAACTACCGCGAAGGTCTGAATATCCTGGAATACTTCGTTTCCGCTCGTGGCGCTCGTAAGGGTCTGGCCGATACCGCTCTGCGTACCGCTGACTCCGGCTACCTGACCCGCCGCATGGTCGATGTCTCTCAGGAGGTCATCGTCCGTGAGATCGACTGCGGCACCACCGACGGCCTGTGGGTCTCTGAGATCCACGAGGGCAAGGAGAAGATCGAGAGCTTCCGTGAGCGTATCATCGGTCGTTACGCCGTGGGCGATGTGATCAACCCCGTCACCGGCGAGGTCATCGTACCTGAGGGCAAGATGATCGACCTGTACGATGCCAACGACATCGAGGCTGCAGGCATCACCAAGCTGAAGATCCGCAGCCTGCTGACCTGCCGCGCCAAGGTGGGTGTCTGCGCACACTGCTACGGCAGCGATATGGCAAACGGTGAGCCCGTCCAGCTGGGCGAGTCCATCGGTGTCATCGCAGCAGAGTCCATCGGCGAGCCCGGTACCCAGCTAACCATGCGTACCTTCCATACCGGCGGTATCGCATCTGCTGAGGATATTACCCAGGGTCTTCCCCGTGTTGAGGAGCTGTTCGAGAGCCGCCGTCCCAAGAGCATGGCCATTATGAGCGAGATCTCCGGTGTTGTCTCTCAGGATGACACCAAGAAGAACGTCGTCATCAAGGTCACCGGTAAGGACGAGAACGGTGCCGAGGTGGTGAAGAGCTACTCCATCCCCTTCACCCAGCATGCTCGTGTCATGCCCGGCGATCGTGTGGAGAAGGGCGACATCATCACCCGCGAAGGTGTTCTGTATCCCCAGGATATCCTGGCCATCAAGGGTCTGAGCGATGTGCAGAACTACCTGATCAGCGAGGTCCAGAAGGTCTACCGTCTGCAGGGCGTTGAGATCAACGATAAGCATATCGAGGTCATCGTCCGTCAGATGTGCCGCAAGGTCCGCGTGACCGACTCCGGCTCCTCCGACCTGATCGGTGGTGCACTGGCAAACCGTCTGGAAGTTGAGAACATCAACGCCGAGCTGCAGAAGCGCATTGATGACGGTGAAGAGGGCATCAAGCTGGTGGAATACCAGCAGGTGCTGCTGGGCATCACCAAGGCTGCCCTGGCAAACGAGTCCTTCCTGTCTGCCGCATCCTTCCAGGAGACTACCCGTGTCCTGACCGAAGCCGCCATCAAGGGCAAGGTTGACCCGCTGGCCGGCTGAAGGAGAATGTCATCATCGGTAAGCTGATCCCCGCTGGTACCGGTCTGCCGGAGGTGCGTGAGGATCTGAAGCGCCGTGAGCAGGAGCGCGACGAGGCTGTTGCCGCTGAGCTGGCTGCAGCAAACCAGCAGTAAAACTCTGTCTGCCCGGAACTGAATCGATCCATGAGCCGCCTTTCCCTGAACGCAGGGGAGGGCGGCTTTTTTGATTTGAAACTCCCTCCGTCATTGCTTCGCAATGCCACCTCCCTCTGGGAGGGAGGCCTGCCTGGCCCGAAGCAGGGGAAAGGCCCCCTCTGAGAGGGGGCTGTCTGCGCAGCAGACTGAAGGAGTAAAGGAAAAATCAGCGGCTGAGTCCTTCGGCGAATAAAACAAAAAAATATTGGAAAAACTGTTGACATTCCTAATCAAAACGAGTATTATATAACTGTTGCGCATCCCCATAGGGGAAGTGCGGCTAAAAAGTCGGAAAATATCCGATGTTCACTATTAAGAAAGGAGAAACAAAATGCCTACTTTTAACCAGCTTGTACGCAAAGGCCGTGAGGTCCTGGTTACCAAGAGCACCGCTCCCGCCCTGCAGAAGACTTATAACTCTCAGAAGAAGCAGTACTCTGATCTGAGCAGCCCCCAGAAGCGTGGTGTCTGCACTGCAGTTCGTACCATGACCCCCAAGAAGCCTAACTCTGCTCTGCGTAAGGTTGCTCGTGTCCGCCTCACGAATGGTATCGAGGTCACCTCTTACATTCCCGGTATCGGCCATAACCTGCAGGAGCACTCCGTCGTGCTGATCCGTGGCGGCCGTGTTAAGGACCTGCCCGGTGTGCGTTACCACATCATCCGTGGTACCCTGGATACTCAGGGTGTGGCAGGCCGTAATCAGGCCCGCTCCAAGTACGGCGCAAAGCGTCCTAAGGCCGGTGCTGCAAAGAAGTAATTGAGGACAACCGCCATAAACGGCTTTCCATTATATAAATAACAAGTCCGCATTGTGCGGAGGGTAACGGTTTATGTAAGGTCAGCTCTTTGTGACACAACGGGAGTTTTATTACTTTCGAGTACCGATGATATCATTCTGTGAAGGAGGGAAGAAAGATGCCTAGAAGAGGTAACATTGCTAAGCGCGATGTCTTAGCTGATCCTATTTACAATTCCAAGATGGTCACCCGTCTGGTCAACAGCGTGATGCTGGATGGCAAGAAGGGCGTCGCTCAGAAGATCGTTTACGAGGCTTTCTCCATGATTCAGGAAAAGACCGGCAACGATCCTCTGGAAACTTTCGAGAAGGCGATGGAGAACATCATGCCCAGCCTCGAGTGCAAGACCCGCCGTGTTGGTGGCGCTAACTACCAGGTTCCTCTGGAAGTCAGCCCTGCCCGCCGCGAGACCCTGGGTCTGCGCTGGCTGACCGCTTACAGCCGCAGCCGTGGTGAGAAGACCATGGCCCAGCGTCTGGCCGCCGAGATCATGGATGCTGCCAACAACACTGGTAACGCCGTGAAGAAGCGCGAGGATACCCACAAGATGGCCGAGGCCAACAAGGCTTTCGCTCATTTCCGTTATTGATCTGTTCTGTAGGAGGTTAATTTCATGGCTACACCCAGAGAAGTTTCTCTTCAGATGACGAGAAATATCGGCATTATGGCCCACATTGATGCTGGTAAGACGACTACCACCGAGCGTATTCTGTACTACACCGGCATCAACCACAAGATCGGCGAAGTCCATGATGGCGGCGCTACCATGGACTGGATGGTTCAGGAGCAGGAGCGTGGTATTACCATCACCTCCGCAGCAACCACCTGCTACTGGTCTCACTCCGAGACCCAGAAGGATCCGGTTGCGTTCAAGAAGAACCGTCACCGCATCAACATTATCGATACCCCGGGCCACGTTGACTTCACTGTTGAGGTTCAGCGTTCCCTGCGTGTCCTGGACGGTTCTGTGACCGTTCTGGCTGCTAAGGGCGGTGTCGAGCCTCAGTCTGAGACCGTTTGGCGTCAGGCTGATGAGTACAAAGTCCCCCGCATGGTGTACGTCAACAAGATGGATACCATGGGTGCCGACTTCTTCCGCTGCATCAAGATGCTGCATGATCGTCTGCACGCTAACGGCGTGGCGATCCAGCTGCCTATCGGTCAGGAGGATACCTTCCGCGGTATCGTTGACCTGGTCGATATGAACGCTGAGTCTACTATGACGACATGGGCAACGATATGCGCACTGAGCCCATCCCTGAGGATATGGTCGAGCAGGCTGAGGAGTACCGCAACATCCTGATCGAGCTGTTGCCGAGAACGACGAAGTCCTGATGGAGAAGTATCTCGAGGGTGAGGAGATCACCCGCGAGGAGCTGAAGGCTGCCATCCGCAAGGAGACCATTGCCAACACTCTGGTGCCCGTGGTCTGTGGTTCTTCCTACAAGAACCGTGGTGTCCAGAAGCTGCTGGACGCTATCGTGGATTATATGCCCGCTCCTACCGACGTTGAGGACATCAAGGGTGTGAACCCTGAGACCGAAGAGCAGGAGACCCGTCCGTCTTCCGACGACGCTCCTTTCGCAGCTCTGGCTTTCAAGATCGCAACCGATCCGTTCGTTGGTAAGCTGGCCTACTTCCGTGTCTACTCCGGTAAGGTCGAGGCTGGTACTACTGTCTACAACTCCGTGAAGGACGCTAGAGAGCGTATGGGCCGCATCCTGCAGATGCACTCCAACCACCGCAAGGATATCGACTGCTGCTATGCAGGTGATATCGCTGCTGTTGTCGGTCTGAAGAACACCACCACTGGTGATACTCTGTGTGATGAGAATCATCCCATCATTCTGGAGTCCATGAAGTTCCCCGAGCCCGTTATCCGCGTTGCCATCGAGCCCAAGACCAAGGCTGGCAACGAGAAGATGGGCATCGCGCTGGCAAAGCTGGCCGAAGAGGATCCGACCTTCAAGACCTACACTGATGAAGAGACTGGTCAGACCATCATTGCTGGTATGGGTGAGCTCCATCTGGAGATCATCGTTGACCGTCTGCTGCGTGAGTTCAAGGTCGAGGCCAATGTCGGCGCACCTCAGGTCGCTTACCGTGAGACCATCCGCAAGGAGGCCAATCAGGAGACCAAGTACGCTCGTCAGTCCGGTGGTAAGGGCCAGTATGGTCACGTTAAGATCAAGATCGAGCCCAATGAGCCTGGTAAGGGTTATGAGTTCGTCAACGCCATCGTTGGCGGCGCTATCCCGAAGGAATACATCCCGGCTATCGACAACGGTATCCAGGTGCTATGAAGTCCGGTGTTCTGGCTGGTTATCCCGTCGTTGACGTGAAGGTCACCCTGTGGATGGTTCTTATCACGAGGTCGACTCCTCTGAAATGGCCTTCTCCATTGCAGGTTCTATGGCCTTCAAGGATGCTATGCGCAAGGCTGATCCCATCATCACCGAGCCCATCATGAAGGTTGCTGTTATCGTTCCTGATGAGTATCTGGGCGATGTCATCGGCGACCTGAACTCTCGCCGTGGCCAGATCCAGGGCATGGAGCAATGGCAGGCACTCAGCGTGTCAACGCTTTCGTTCCTCTGGCTCAGATGTTCGGCTACGCCACCGACCTGCGTTCCAAGACCCAGGGCCGAGGCCAGTATGTCATGGAGCCTTCTCACTACGAGCCGGTTCCCAAGAACATTGCCGACCAGATCATTGCTGGCCGCACCAAGGCTTGATTGCCTGAAACAAAGTAAAATTTTGCCGGGGTAGTGTAGCTCCGGCAAATTTCCTGTAAAAGCACTTGATTTTACAGGACAAATTTAGTAGAATAGTTTTGCAATGCAATTCTGTGTTTGCAGGACTGTTGTAACCAAATTCAATCCGATTAAGGAGGATATTCCAATGGCTGAAAAGGCAAAATTTGACCGTTCTAAGCCGCATGTTAACATCGCACCATCGGTCACGTTGACCACGGCAAGACCACTCTGACCGCTGCTATCACCAAGTACCTGGCTCTGAAGGGCGACGCAGAGTTCATGGACTATGCCAACATCGATAAGGCTCCCGAGGAGCGCGCTCGTGGTATCACGATCAACTCTGCTCACGTCGAGTATCAGACTGAGGCTCGTCACTACGCTCACGTTGACTGCCCGGGCCATGCTGACTACGTCAAGAACATGATCACTGGTGCTGCTCAGATGGACGGCGCTATCCTGGTCGTTGCTGCTACCGATGGTCCCATGCCCCAGACCCGTGAGCACATCCTGCTGGCTCGTCAGGTCGGCGTGCCCTATATCGTCGTGTTCATGAACAAGTGCGATATGGTCGACGACGAGGAGCTGCTGGATCTGGTCGAGATGGAGATCCGTGAGCTGCTGAGCGAGTACGACTTCCCCGGCGACGATACCCCCATCATCCGTGGTTCCGCTCTGAAGGCTCTGGAGGCTCCCAACGATCCCGAGGATCCTGCTTACGCTTGCATCAAGGAGCTGATGGACGCTGTTGACACCTATATCCCCAACCCCGATCGTGAGGAAGACAAGCCCTTCCTGATGCCCATCGAGGATGTCATGACCATTTCCGGCCGTGGTACTGTTGCTACCGGTCGTGTTGAGCGTGGCGTTGCTAAGGTTGGCGATGCAATGGAGATCGTTGGCATTAAGCCCGATCGTCTGAGCACCACCATCACCGGCCTGGAGATGTTCCGTAAGTCTCTGGACTTCGCTGAGGCTGGCGATAACATCGGCGCTCTGCTGCGTGGTGTTGACCGTACCCAGATCGAGCGTGGCCAGGTTCTGGCTAAGCCCGGTTCTGTCCATCCCCACAAGGTCTTCGATCTCAGGTCTACGTTCTGACCAAGGACGAAGGCGGCCGTCACACCCCGTTCTTCTCCAACTATCGTCCTCAGTTCTACTTCCGTACACTGACGTGACCGGCATCATCACCCTGCCCGAAGGCACTGAGATGTGCATGCCCGGCGATAACGTCATGATGCACGTTGAGCTGCTGACCCCCGTTGCTATGGAAGAGGGCCTGCGTTTCGCTATCCGTGAGGGTGGCCGTACCGTTGGTTCCGGCGTTGTTGGCAAGATCATTGAGTGATTTTGACCCTTCGCGCCTGTTCTAAGGCAAAAGGTTAAACTTACAAAGAGCCTTCCCATTCCGGAGAGTGGGAAGGTTCTTTTTGCGCTATCAGATCCTCTGCCCGAGATGGCAGGGGATTTTTGTTTTTGCCAAAAAGTGCTTTACAAATAAAGGTTGTTATGATATGCTGACATTAAAGAAACAAGATGTCGGAGAATGGAGGATTGTACGATGGCGTTTGACTATAAGAAGGAGTACAAGGAGTTTTATCTTCCACCCAGGAAGCCGGGTATTGTGACTGTTCCGCCGATGAATTTTGTGTCTGTACAGGGCAGGGGAGACCCCAATGAACCAGGTGGAGAGTATCAGGCGGCAATGGAGTTGCTGTATGGCATTGCCTTTACCATCAAGATGAGCTACAAGGGAAGCCATAAGATCGACGGTTACTTTGAATATGTTGTCCCACCGTTGGAGGGTTTGTGGCATCAGGAGGGGGTGGACGGTGTGGACTACGCCCACAAAGAATGCTTTGAGTGGACAAGTATGATCCGCCTGCCGGATTTTGTGACCCGGGAAGTGTTCGATTGGGCCGTTCAGGAAGCGACTGCAAAAAAGAAGAAGGATTTCTCCAAAGTGCAGTTCTTCCACTACGATGAGGGACTTTGTGTGCAGTGTATGCATGTTGGTTCTTATGATGCCGAACCAGAGACACTGGAGCAGATGGATGCTTTTGCGCGGGAACAGGGTTATGAGACTGATTTCACCGGGCACCGCCGTCACCACGAAATTTACCTCAGCGATCCGCGCCGGACAGCACCGGAAAAATTGAAAACAGTACTGCGGCATCCTGTTCGCGTAAAATAAAATCGGGAAAGTTCACAAAGACTGTCGATTTTCGTTGTGAGATGTGCTATACTAAGTCTACCTATAGAAACATCTCGAAAAAGGGAGGAGAACATCATGCAGCATGAAACTGTCATCGTGCTGGACTTTGGCGGCCAGTACAATCAGCTGATCGCGCGCCGTGTCCGCGAGAACAATGTCTACTGTGAAATCTATTCCTACAAAACCGACCTGTCGGTCATCAAGGCGAAGAACCCCAAGGGCATCATCTTCACCGGCGGCCCCAACAGCGTCTATCTGGAAGATTCGCCCACCATCGACCCCGAGATCTTCAACTGGGGCATCCCTGTGCTGGGAATCTGCTACGGCAGCCAGCTGATGATGCACCTGCTGGGCGGTCATGTCTGCCGCGCCCCTGAGCGTGAGTACGGCAAGACCGAGGTCTTTGTGGACAACAGCAGCAAGATGTTCGAGGATGTTCAGCCCTCCACCATCTGCTGGATGAGCCACAACGACTACATCGAGCAGGCAGCCCCCGCTTCAAGATCACCGCACACACCGTGAACTGCCCTGTGGCTGCTGCGGAGAACGCCGAGAAGGGTCTGTACGCTGTTCAGTTCCACCCGGAGGTGCTCCACACCGCTGAGGGCAAGAAGATGCTCCGCAACTTCGTGTATAACTCTGTGGCTGCTCCGGCGACTGGAAGATGGATTCCTTCGTGGAGAACAATGTCAAGGCTCTGCGGGAGCGCATTGGCGACGGCAAGGTGCTGTGCGCCCTGTCCGGCGGCGTGGACTCCTCTGTGCTGGCTGCGATGCTGGCAAAGGCCATCGGGAAGCAGCTGACCTGCGTGTTTGTGGACCACGGCCTGCTCCGCAAGAACGAAAAGGAAGAGGTCTGCTCTGTTTTTGGTCCGGGCAATGCCAACGGCTTTGATATCAACTTCATCTGTGTGGATGCCCGCGACCGCTATTTCAGCAAGCTGGCCGGTGTTACCGAGCCCGAGCGCAAGCGTAAAATCATTGGCGAGGAGTTCATCCGCGTCTTTGAGGAGCAGGCAAAGCAGATCGGCAAGGTGGACTTCCTGGCACAGGGAACCATCTATCCTGACGTTGTGGAGAGCGGCCTGGGCGGCGAATCCACCGTCATCAAGAGCCACCACAATGTCGGCGGCCTGCCCGATACCGTGGACTTCAAGGAGCTGGTAGAGCCCTGCGCAACCTGTTCAAGGATGAGGTACGTCAGGTTGGCCGCGAACTGGGCCTGCCTGAGTATCTGGTCAGCCGTCAGCCGTTCCCCGGCCCCGGTCTGGGCATCCGCATCATCGGTGAGGTGACCCCTGAGAAGGTCACTATCGTGCAGGATGCAGACGCGATCTGGCGTGAGGAGATCGCCAAGGCTGGTCTGGATAAGGAGATCAACCAGTATTACGCCGCCCTGACCAATATGCGCAGCGTCGGCGTGATGGGTGACGAGCGTACCTATGACTACGCTGTGGCCCTGCGTGCTGTGACTACCACCGATTTTATGACTGCTGAGAGCTACAATGTGCCTGGGATGTTCTGGGTACCGTGACCAGCCGCATCGTCAATGAGGTCAAGCACGTCAACCGTGTGTTCTATGATTGCACCGGTAAGCCGCCCGCCACCATCGAGCTCGAGTAATCTGCAAACCCTGAAAAGTATTGATACAATGCGATATTTTAAGAGCTGAAAGGCTCTGCGATACTGCTTTGATACTATCGGGCGATTATTCATAAAGAGAGACATGAGAATGCCCTCTGAGAAACGGTAAGTTTTTCAGAGGGCATTTTTGTGTCTTTTATTCTTTACGCCACTTTTTCTTCGGCTCGTATCGGCCGCAGCCATCGGCGGTCTGAGGCCAGTTGAGCTTCCATTCCAGATACTCTTCCTTGGTGATCTCGCCCTCCCGGAGCTGCTTCTTACGAAGCTGCCACTCCTTTAAGAAATCATCCAGCAGACGATACCGGAAACTGACTGCCATGTGCTTTTCAGGAAAATCCGGGTCGGTGGTGTCAGTGACCTCGTAGAGCCGGGTGCCGGGATAGTGCTCGTCCAGCTCGAACAGGGCGTACATCACATCCTCTGCGGCGTACAGGGTCGGCTCATAGAGGGAACGGTAGTTCACGTTCAGTACCTCCGCAATCTTGTGGAGCAGCTCTTCCTTGGGTGTGCGGGTGTTGCTTTCGTATTGTGCGATACGGATGTCTGCGCTCTTCTCCTCAAACCCGATGGCAATGCCCAGTTCTTTCTGGGTCATACCTCGGAGGTTGCGGGCACGTTTGATGCGGTCACCGACTGCCATGCGATTGCCTCCTGACTTAAACATATTTGTTGAACCCAGTATAGCACAGAAAAATAGGAGGTGCAATAGAAAATAAACAAAAAAGTTTAAGATTTTACCCAAAAACCTCTTGACTTAACGGAATGTGTTTAGTATAATGAGAGCACAAAAAGATAAGCAAAAATGCTTAGTAAAATTGAATGACCGCCAAACTGACCCAAACCGCCAAGACCTTCCGAAAGGAAGCGAGCGCTCCGTAAGGGGACGGCACAGCACCGCAAAGGGGATATGCCTGCCGGAAGTCAGCGAGGATGAAGCGGCACCGAAACGAAACCGACAAGGAAAGGACAAAAAATGGCAAACAGCATTTTTATCAAGGCAGACGAGCTGGCAAAGGAGCTGGACATCTCCCAGGGTCTGGCGTACAAGATGATCGCCCAGTGGAACGAGGAAC
>ENA-OQCP01000303-OQCP01000303.1-human-gut-metagenome-genome-assembly--contig:-NODE-303-length-22336-cov-2.596020_pt1 | contig 22336 bp, 39 predicted proteins | sample MGYA00242760_ERZ504583 | MGnify/ENA primary metagenome ERZ504583 (study PRJEB26092, sample SAMD00036308) | human gut metagenome | host: Homo sapiens | study: EMG produced TPA metagenomics assembly of...
CGCTATACGATTTAGCGACTCACGCCGAGCTGAAATCTTCCACCATTTCTACATGGTATAATGACAATGCGATCCCGACCATTCCTTCGCTTGTAAAGATCTGCGATGCCTTTCAGATCACACTTTCCGAGTTTTTTGCAAAGGCAGAGGGAAGCGAGTCTGTCCCGGTGGCACTTACGCCCCAGCAGATGCAAGTCATTGAGAAATGGTCGATACTTCGCCCTGACCAGCAGGAAGCTTTTTTGAATTTGCTGAATACGATTCCCTGATTTTACATGGATAGCAATAGAGTTTCGGCTCTTTTACTATTATGAGGGACATTTTGTACGTCCTTCATACTCCGCCCGACTTGCCATCATCGACAAAGAAAGGACGAAGAACTATGAAAAGGAGATTGATCGAGTACCAACTGAGCCCCGGCAACCAGAACTTGGTTCGCCGCCGACTGTATCTTTGCACTCCGACCTTATGGCGCAGCTTGCGACTGCGTTGCACTGTGGTCGGAGGGCTGACTTATGTACTTTGATTTTTACGCCGCCGGCAAACGTATCCAGTACCTGCGCAAGGTCAACGGCATGACGCAGGAGGAGTTGGCAATCAAACTGAATATCAGTGACCGTCATCTCCGTCGAATTGAACGAGGGGAAGAAGCACCGTCGATTGACCTTTTTGTTGAGATCAAGGAGACTTTTCGTACCACGCTGGACTACTTGATTGTGGGAAGTCCCCCTCTGAGAAAGAAGAACTGTTAAGGAAGAAAATCTGTACAAAATTGCATCGTATCGCGCGTAGCTAGATGCCGTTGCGGACGATTTATAATTACACACGACTGCCTTCTGGATAGTCGGCTCAAATGAGCTGCTATCTGGAAGGGCTTTTTTCTTTGAAAAAAAGCAAAATCGCATTTTTGAAAATTGCAAAACAAAACAAGACGTAAGTGTGTATGATTTTATACAAAACCGGACGTGATAGGTCCGGTTTTAGAGTGAAAAAGCGGACCTATTACGTCCTAAAAAAGCATTCAGCTTTCAGGTACACTATGGTCACAGCAAGGGCAACACCCCAGACGGGGAGAAGCCCAAAACTGTAAAACGTACCTTGAAAACTGAATATCATTCCCTCGGACAAAACAATGAAACTTCCGTAATTCGCGGCCCGGCCATAAAGAAGGCGGGGTGCTGAAAAGCCAATGACGGTGTGGGCGAAACTCCCCACTAACCGAGGTGTATTCCAAACCCACCGGGCGTCGAGGACAAATAGGGTGGGACACTTAAAACAAAATCTTCAAAGCCCACCACCGGGATTCTTCTGAATCAAGGCAGTGGCTTTTTCCATACCGAACATTCACTATAACGATACGGAGGTAATGATTATGAGCCGTACTTTTGACCGTAAGCACCACGATGAAAGCACCCTGACTACCCTCTGCCCCCGCTGCCTGAATGCGTTCCGCAATACACGCGGCATTCGCGTCCGCCGTGCAGACCCCTATCAGCTCACCAAGGAGCCTTGCACCTACTGCCAGACCAGCTTCGGCTACGACTACTACATCCAACCCACCAGCCCGAAATCCACCTACTTTAAGAAGGGACGGTTGATGATGAATCTGAATGCGCTTAAGATTGACCCGGAGTTTCAGGGCAAGATCCCGCCGCTCACTTTTGAGGAGCTGGAACAGCTGGAGAAGAACATTGTCAACGATGGCAAAGTTATCAATCCCATCATCGTCTGGAATGGCGTGATCGTAGACGGTCATAACCGATACACGATTCTCAGGAAGCATCCCGACATCCCTTATACCGTCCACGAGAAAGAGTTTGCAGACCGCTATGAAGCCATCATCTGGATCTGTAAAAACCAGCTTGGGCGGCGCAACCTGACAGTCGAGCAAAAGAAATATCTCGTTGGAAAGCAATATGAAGCAGAAAAGGCACTCGTTCCTAATGAAAAAGGAACGAATCGATATACAGTTTTAGTTGGTGCTCAAAATGAGCACCAACTAAAACGTCAGAAAACCTGCGAGAAAATCGCAACAGAAATAGGTGCAACTCCAATATTTGTTCGACGATCTGAAGAATTTGCAAAAGGTGTAGATGCCGCTGAAGAAGCCGTTCCCGGCACACGCCAGAAAGTGCTTTCCGGCGAGGTCAAGCCGACCGCCGCCGAGATTGCATCTGTTGCCCGTGCACCTCCCGAAGATCGTCCTGCTCTTGTTGAGAAAATCTGTGCGCCAAAAGAAACAAAAAGGCCCCGCAGTAAATCAACATCCAAAGCAAAGAATGTTGAAAAGTCCGCGACTTCGACTACTCCGTGTGAATCACAAGCAGAGCCACCGGTTATTGAAGTTCCATCCGAACAGATTGTTCAACCAAAGCAAAACCAGACTGCGCTACAAACGATTCGCTCATTATCCGCAAAAATGGAATCGGTCGAACAAGTAGCTGATGCAGAAGGAATGCTCAGCGAAGTGGCATCAGCGGCAGATACGATGATCTACCGTCTGGATGTCTGTTTTGAAAATTACCCGGAATTCCTCAAAAACCCAAAAATCCGTCAGAAAGTCGTTGGACTTTTGCAGAAAGCAAAGGATTATATCGTAAAACTGGAAGGAGAATTTGCCTATGATTAAACTTGTTCATCACGAAATGGTCATCAACAGCAAGTTTCTGGAGGTGCCTCGCAGCTACTACCAGCGGACTCTCAACGCCAACCGTGTCAAGCGAATCGCCGCCGAGTTTGACGAGCGCATCGCCAATGCCCCCAAGGTCAGCTACCGCAATGGTCACTACTACGTCTTTGATGGTCAGCATACCATCGCGCACGCAAGCTGCGGAACAACAACTGTGATCTTGACATCCTCTGCAAGGTATACTCCGGTCTGACCGAACAGGAGGAAGCCCTGCTGTTTGCACAGCAGACCGGAATCTCGGCACCGCTTACGGCGGGCGCAAAACTGCGCGCCAAGATCCACGGCGGCGACCCCGGAAGCCATCGCATTCCTGAGTGCTACCCAGCGCGCCGGCTTTGGTCTGAGTTTCAACCAGAGTCACGCCAAGTGGAAGATCGCCTGCATCGCTACGGCCTTTGGAGAGTACCGGCAGCACGGCGAACGCATTTACACAGATGCGCTTCGTGTTCTGGCAGAAGCGTGGGAGGGAGACATCGACTCGCTCCGTTCTGAGGTGCTGCAGGGCGTTGTCCGTTTCGTTGCGCTGTACGACCACGAGTATGACCCGATTCGCCTGATTAAGCAGCTCAAGCGCATCAGCCCCCTGACGATCTACCGCAGCGGGCAGGCGATGAGCGGCCCGAACTATCAGAAGTATATGCACCAGATCCTGAAGGTCTACAACGGCTCCAGCCGCTCTAAGAGCCTTCCTATCAAGCAGTGATGTTCTCCTGTGGTAACAGTCCTAAAACGTCGCAGAAGCCGTCCGCAGGGCGGCTTTTGCCTACATAAGGAAAAGGGGGATGATTGCTACCGTTTATGTAACAAAGAATTTCGGCTTTCGCCGGGGCGAGATCTACTTTGCAGACCTTGACCCGCACTATGGTTCTGAGCAGGGAGGTAAACGCCCTGTTATTGTGATTCAAAATAATACAGGTAATAAATTTGCGCCGACCGTGATCGTAGCTGCTGTAACCTCAAAAGTCTCCAAAAAGCCAAACCAGCCTACCCATGTTCTCATTGAGAAGAACCCTGCGTTCAGCCGTCCGTCTGTGGTGCTGCTGGAACAGATCTTCACCATTGATAAGGAGCGTATCAGCAGTTTTATGGGAATGACCAGTGAGTGGGAGATGGCGCAAATTGAAAAAGCCTGAAATGCAGTCTGGCATTGGATCGGGAAAATATGAACCCAGAAAGGGGGAATCTGTTTGGGTGAGGAAAATTTGAATCCCGTGATGCGTACCGTTTGATGCTCCGGGATTACCCGGACGTGCTGAACATCGACCAGATGTGCGAGATACTGAGCGTCAGCACAAAAACCGGTATGCACTTCTGAAAAAGGGGAGCGTCCAGCATTTGAAGGTCGGACGCTCCTACCGCATCCCCAAGGCACATCTTTTGACTTATCTCATCGGATTCGCACCCGGTCACACCATCCGGGCGTGACATCCTTGCATTCTCTCCTGCCGTTGGGTACACTGATGGTGTCAGCGGCAGAAGTTACATATTCAAGTGGATGCAAAGACAGGAGGTAACACTATGGTAGCAGGGCATCTGCAAGAAAAAAATGACTTCTATTACATCGTTCTGAGTTACAAGGACGCAGCTGGAAAGCGAAAGACCAAGTGGGAAGCCACTGGTCTGTCCGTCAAGAGGAATAAGAAGAAAGCCGAGGCTCTTTTGCAGGAACGTCGGCGGAACTTCATGGTTCCCACCGCACCTGCGGAGATCCGCTTAGACGATGACATTCTCTTTTCGGACTTCATGCTGAAATGGCTGGAAGTCACGAAAAGCACTATCCAAATCACGACCTATGCCAGCTATCAGGGAATGGTGGAGCGTGTGATCGTTCCCTATTTCCGAAAGCGCAATATCAAGCTGGTAGACCTGAAAGCCACCGACTTGCAGGACTTCTACACCAAGCAGCTTGAACGGGTCAAGGCAAATTCGGTGATCCATTACCATGCAAACATCCACAAGGCGTTGAAGTATGCGGTAAAGATCGACTGATCCCCACCAATCCGGCAGATAAGGTCGAGCGTCCGAAGAAGAACGAGTTCAAAGGCAGCTATTACAGTGCCGATGAGATTCATGCTTTGACGGAGATCGCAGAGGGCACCAAACTGGAGATCCCGGTTCTGCTGGCATCCTTCTACGGCCTGCGCCGCAGCGAGGTGCTGGGTCTGAAATGGGATGCCATCGACTTTGAAGCCAACACGTTGGAGATCAAGCACATCGTCACGCAGGCATCCATCGACGGAAAAAAAGGTTCTGGTGCAGGCTGACCGTGCAAAAACGAAGTCCAGCCTGCGGACGCTGCCCCTTGTGCCGCCCATCCGTGACCGCCTGCTGATGCTGAAAGGCCAGCAGGACACCTACCGCCGTCTGTGCGGTAAAAGCTACAACCGGGATTATCTCGCTATCTGTGTGTGGACGAGATTGGGAACATCATCCGCCCCAACTACGTTTCCGAACAGTTCCCGAAGCTGTTGGAGAAAAACGGTCTGCGTCCTATCCGCTTCCACGACCTGCGTCATAGCTGCGCCAGCCTTCTTCTGGCAAATGGCGTTCCCATGAAGCAGATTCAGGAATGGCTGGGTCACAGCGACTTCTCCACCACCGCCAATATTTACGCCCACCTCGATTACGCTTCCAAGCTCTCGTCTGCACAGGCGATGCTGGAGGGACTGGGCTATGGCAATGCGTCAGCATGATGCCATACGCCCCAAAGACAGGGTGGACGGGCGATGTTCCGGCAAAAAAGAATGGACAGACGAATAAAATTCATCTATCCATTCGATTTGGCGGAGCATCAGGGAGTCGAACCCTGGCACCGGTCTCCCGGCCTATCGCATTTCGAGTGCGACCTCTTACGACCACTTGAGTAATGCTCCTCATATTAAATTTTTAGAATGCTCTGTGCATTCCGGGAAAACTTTGGAGAGAATTTCAGGAGAGAACGACCGAAAATCGCTCACTCACGAAGTCGGAAAACCCGCATGAAACCTAGAAAAACCGGAAATCCACTTCCAAAAAGCCAGTTAGATTTCGAGTCGTTCTCGTTACGACCACTTCGATACATCTCCATATTCATAGCTATATAATTATAGCAAAAAGCCACCGTTCCGTCAACACTTTCTGCCGGAGGGACCCACAGCGCCAAAGGAAGCTTCCGGTCAGGGATGAGCGGAAGCCGCTGCCTCCCTCTGCGGGGACGGACACCCTCTTTTTCGTCTCTGCTTCGGGGAGCCTTTTTCATGCTGTGCTGTCGTTTCCAAGGGCCAGATTGTAAAATCGTGGAATCATCGTCTGGATTTTCACAAAATATTACTATTTTGCCAAAAGATTGTACAAACCCTCCCCCCCTCTGATGTGCTATACTGAAATCAACAACCGGCCTGTTTCCGGCATTTCTTCTTCCATACAGGCCGCCGAAACAAAGAAGAAAACCAGAAGGAGCAGTATCGATGAGAGAGATCATTTCCTTGAACGAAAACTGGACCTGTCCTTCCCCAAGGGCGAGCGTCCCACCGAGCAGGTCACCCTGCCCCACACCTGGAACGCTGTGGACGGCATGGACGGCAACGGCAGCTATCTGCGCACCACCGGTGTCTACACCCGCACCTTTACCCAGCCAAGCAGCCTCTGGCTGGCGGCCGCACCTACGTTGAGGTGCTGGCAGCTGCTCTGGCCGCAACCGTGAAGGTCAACGGCCAGGTGGCAACCACCCACGAGGGCGGCTTCTCCATCTTCCGTGCCGATGTCACCGACCTGTGCCACGAGGGCGACAACGAGCTGACCATCGAGGTCTCCAACGAGGACACCCCCTCCATGTACCCCGCTTCCGCCGACTTCACCTTCTACGGCGGCCTGTACCGCGGTGTGAACCTGATCAGCGTGCCCGGCACCCACTTTGACCTGGACTACTTCGGCGGCCCCGGCATCAAGGTCACCCCCAAGCCCACCGAGGACGGCGGTGCCACCTTTGAGATCGAGAGCTGGGTCACCAACGGCGAAGAGGCCTATACCGTGATGTACAGCATCGAGGACTGCTACGGCAACGAAGTTGCTTCCGGCGTGCGCCCCTGCGACAGCACCAAGGTCACCCTGTACGTTCCCGATGCCCAGCTGTGGAGCATGGACGAGCCCAACCTGTACACCGTGACCGCCCGCCTGCAGAAGAACAACGAGACCTTTGACGAGATCTACGCCAACGTGGGTGTCCGCAGCTATACTGTGACCCCGAACGACGGCTTCTCCATCAACGGCGTGCCCACCCCGCTGCGCGGCGTGGCTCGCCATCAGGATCGTCTGTACAAGGGCAACGCCCTGACCGCTGAGGATCACTACGAGGATGCCATGCTCATCAAGGAGCTGGGTGCCAACACCATCCGTCTGGCCCACTATCAGCACAGCCAGGACTTCTACGACGCATGTGACGAGCTGGGCTTCGCCGTCTGGGCTGAAATTCCCTTCATCAGCGTCTTTAAGAAGGACCCCTCCGCTCACCAGAACTGCCGTCACCAGATGACCGAACTGATCATCCAGAACTACAACCACCCCTCCATCATGTTCTGGGGCCTGTCCAACGAGATCCTCATCGGCGGCATCTGCCAGGAGCTGGTGGACAACCACCACGACCTGCAGAAGCTGGTGCGTGAGCTGGATCCCACCCGTCTCACCACCATTGCCCACGTCTCCAACACCCCTGTTGACGGCCCCATGCATCACATTACCGATCTGGAGAGCTACAACCACTACTTCGGCTGGTACGGCGGCAAGATGGAGCAGAACGGCCCCTGCTGGACAAGTTCCACGCCGAGCACCCCGACATCTGCATCGGCATCTCCGAGTACGGCACCGAGGGTATCATCAACTGGCACAGCAACGATCCCCAGTGCAAGGACTACACCGAGGAGTATCAGGCACTGTACCACGAGCATCTGGCTCAGGTGTTCGAGGATCGTCCTGGGTGTGGGCTACCCACTGCTGGAACATGTTCGACTTGGCTGTGCTGCCCGCCACGAGGGCGGCGTTGCAGGCCGCAACAACAAGGGCCTGATGACCATTGACCGCAAGACCAAGAAGGACAGCTACTTTGTCTACCAGGCATACTGGTCCAAGCTGCCCATGGTCCACATCGCCGGCCGCCGCCATGCACAGCGCGCAGGCGAGACCACCGAGATCAAGGTCTACTCCAACCAGGACACCGTTGTGCTGTACGTCAACGGCAAGGAAGTCGGCCAGCAGACTGCACACCGCGTGTTCAAGTTCAATGTCGCTCTGGAAGAGGGCTTCAACACCATCCTGGCCGTTGCCGGTGACGTGAAGGATTCCATCACGCTGGAAAAGGTCGAGAAGGAGCCTGATTACTACACCCTGCCTGAGTTCAACGAGCGTCAGGAGGCGTTGCCAACTGGTTCAAGCAGGTCGCAGCCTGGATCTGAAGGCTCCGATGGAGTTCCCCGAGGCTATTACAGCATCAAGGACAGCATGGAAGATCTCTCCAAGAACGAAGAGGCTCTGGCTCTCGCTACCAGGGCTGTCAAGCTGGCCACCAACTTTGACATCAAGCCCGGCGTTGGCATGTGGGATATGATGAAGCGCATGACCCTGAGACTATGGCTAAGATGATCAACATGCCCGATGGCTTTATCGAGAGCCTGAACGCACAGCTGATCAAGATCAAGAAGTAAGTACTTCCTGCATCTGAACACCAAAAATGAACGAACCGCCCCGGCACTGCACAAAGCAGCCGCCGGGGCGGTTTTTGTATGCGGCAAATGGCAAGATGAATCAGGCCGCCGAGATGGTCAATTTCAAGCCCAGCTGCTGGAAGATCTTCAGCAGGGTATCCAGATTGGGCATCGTCTTAAAGGATTCGATCCGTGCCACCGAGGATTGCGGAATGCCGCACCTCGCTGCCAGCTCCCGCTGGCTCAATCCCATCGCATTGCGCTGCTCTACCATTGCTTTCACGATTGCAGACATTGCTTCCGCTTCCCGGATATCCTTTGCAATTTCCGGGTCAGCAGCTGCCACATGCTCCTTATAATCGTTCCAGGTCCTCATATTCACTCACCCTTTCTTGCAAGCCAATCATCACGTTCTGCTTTTGCTCGTTCAATTTCACGCCGCGCGTTTTTGCGATTTCTTCCGAAACTGGTGCAGCAGCACAAACCGGTCACCCCGCCAACAGAAATAGAATACCCGGTTATTTCCCGGACGCAGCTCCCAGATGCCATCCATCAGATGCTTCGTCACATTCTCGGAAAGCCGTGTTCCGTTGTCCTGCAGCAGCTGGATATACAACACGATCTGTTTATACTGTATTCGCGCATCCTTATTGGATGCGCTTTTTATCCGCAGCTCTTCCAAAAAGTCCCACAGTTCGGAAACGCCTCTGTCGTTCTCGTAAAATTCGACTGTATACATTCATGTTCCTCATCTATGTGCAGCTTATCCCTCAGCCTTATGATAGCACATTTGCTATCAGTCGTCAATCTGTTTTCTCATCTCCCACACTCTCTTGCAAGCCAAAAGGGCCTGCGGCATTTGCAGGGCCTTTCGGTTATGGGAGATCATGAAATATCAAAGCATCTTTACCATGCTGCCCCAGCCTGCGGCTCAGCGCTTTTTGCTGCGCTTCTTCTTGCGCGGGGCAGAGCGGGCAGGGTTCTGGGTGGAACAGAATCATTGGAGTGCTTCTGCTCCATCCGATATCTGGCGTAATTGGGAATCACGACCGCGATCACGATCAGCAGGATCCAGACCGGGATGCTGGGCTGCTCGTGGTTGGTGTTGAACAGAAACTGCATGACATTATCCATAGGGTGTTTTCCTTTCCGGCCCAGCAGGCCGCCAGAGGGCTTTTTACAGCCAGATGTTGCCGTCCTCGTCCGGTTTCATGGGCACGGCAATGATGAAGTCCACGATGGTCATAGCGGCAGAGAAACCACTCCAGAAGGTTGCCAGATACAGCAGGCCCAGCACCGGCGCTTGGCATAGAACTGGTGGGCACCAAACGCACCCAGAATGCACAGGCGCATATATTTCTTGCGGCTGACACAGTGCTTTTCACGGTGTTCTTTCCAGTATAACAGGTGGTCGATGGTGTTCCAGATGATCCCATGATCCGGGTCCTTTACCCACTGTGTCTTTTCTTCCATTTACGATGTACCTCTTGTCTGAATTTTGTTCCAAAAGCAGAAAACCGCCCGCCGCAAGGGCGAGCGGTTTTCCTATTTGATTTTACAGGTTTCCGCAGAAAATTGCAAGTACCAATTAGGCGTTCTCAGCATGGTCTTCATCTTGATCTGAGCGACTCATCCTGGATCTCTTCCATCTTCTCCTTGGTCAGGGGATAGAACTTCATAGCGATCAGGTTGCAGACCAGGCCCAGCATGATCATGCCGTAAGCGCAGAAGACAACGCCGCCGCGCAGGCCCGGGGTAACAGGGTCACCCATAACGGGGTTGTGGTCGGTGTAGCCGCACATGCTGAACATGGCACCGGCGACCATGGGTGCGAAAGAGGAGACCAGCTTATCCACGAAGCTGAACAGGGTGCCCATCAGGCCGGGGACGTACTTGCCGGTACGGTAGACTTCGTAGTCGGCGCAGTCAGCGGTCATGGGGATAACGATGTTGCCGGAGATGCCCTGGAAACCAGCGGCGGTGATAGTCAGAACGAGGTAGAGGATCAGGAAGTAGCCCCAGTTCAGAGCGCCGGTAGCGGGGTTGGAGGTCATGGTGGTGGGATCACCGAGCAGCCACAGGGCTGCCAGTGCGCCGTTGATGACCAGGCCACCCACAGAGCCGATCAGCATTGCCTTGCGCTGACCCAGACGGGTAGCAAAGAAGCTGATGAACACGAAGCACACGATGGTGCTGGGGATGGTCACCAGACCGGTAACATTACTCTGCAGCAGGTTGGAACCGGCGATGCAGGCGAACATGGCGACCATGACGGCGCTGGACTTGCAGAAGAACCCAGCTTATCGGTAGATGCGGACAGAACCAGCATCTGGATGGCACGGTTGTTCTTCAGGGTATCCCAGTAGTCCTTGATGCCGACCTTGATGGGCTTGCCGGTGCCGAAGAATTCAGGACGATCCTTGGGAGTGATGGAGATCACAGCGACCAGGGTGAAGCAGGCGGACATGATGGCGGTTATCATCCACAGGGTGTGCATGAACTGAGTGGAAGCGTAGCCGCCCACATCGGTGTAGGAATCAGCAATACGGGGGGATGATAACGCCCATAACAGCGAACAGCAGGGTGTTGAACACGCCGTCGAAGGAAGCGAACATGGGGCGCTGCTTGGGGTCATTGGTCATGCAGCTCTGTGCAGACTTGGTAACAACACACTGGCAGGTGTAGCCCAGGTAGTAGACCATCAGAACGACCACATAGAAGGGGAAGCGCACGCCCTGAGGCAGCTTGTGGGTGACATGGAAAGCGATGTAGCTGGTCACGCACAGGATGATGTTGCCGATCACGATGAACGGGTGGTTCTTGCCGAACTTGCTGTTGGTCTTATCGACCATGAAGCCGACGAACGGGTCAGTGACACCGTCCCAGATACGCATCATCATGGTCAGGGAAGAAGCGACCATCATGCCAACGCCGACCCAGCCATCAGGTAGTAGGTGGCGAAGTTCATCATCATCAGGTACAGGTTGGTTGCGGTGTTGTTCAGTGCGTAGCCTGCGATACGCCACAGGGGAACGCGGTGGATGCCGTTGTGCTCATAGTCCTTATCATAGAACTTATCCGGCAGACTTCTGGTTTTTGCCATTTCATTCTCTCCTTTGTTCACACGGGAACATTCTCCGTTTTCTCCATGGGGCTTACAGCTGCCACTGCGTACCAGCCCGTCCGAAGCTTTATGTCTATATTATGAACGTTTTTTATATATCTGTTAGTAATATTTTAAGGTAAAACAGGTCAATCTTACGATTATGGGAAAAATTCACTAACGTGAAAAAATCTATTGTGCTTATTGCACAATCAATTGATATACTAGTATAGCACAACGCCAGTTAGCTGCCGCTATGTTCTGTGCCGGAGAACGGGCCTGCAAACACCAGAAAGGGCCCACGGCAAATGCCGCAGGCCCTTTCTGGCGCTAGGAGGTAAATGAATGAATAGAGGAAGATGTCAGATCAGGATGTCGCCGTTCTCATCGGCCTGCATGGGCAGTGCAATGAGAAGGTCGGTCACGCAGAGGAAAAAGGGCACCACGCTCCAGAAGAACAGGGTGTAGAAGGCCGCCAGCGCATACCGCTTTTCATAGTAGCGGTGGCCGCCGCACCAGCCAGAAACAGGCAGAGCAGAAGGTACTTCTTCTTGTTCACCTTGTGCCTTACGCGGTTCTTTTTCCAATCGTGATACTTACCAATGAGGCCCGGGCTCTTCTCCTTTTCGAGATCGATGCCGGCTTCCAGCTTGGCATCCTGCAGCGCCAGCTCCGCCTTGATAAAGTCATCCCGGGTCAGCTCCTCGCCGGTCTCCAGCTTGTGGAACACATCGTCCGTTACCTGCTGGCGGCTGCCGGTGCCGTAATAGCCGGTGCTCCAATCGTCCTTTTCCTCGTCGTAGTGCTCCACATCGCCCAGCAGCTCGCCGGTGGTGGGGGCCTTTTCCGGGGCCTCAGCGGCGGGGGCCGGGGTGATCTCAGGGGTCTGGTTCAGCTTGTTTTCTTCTGCCATAGTGGTATTCCTTCCGGGTCTCAGGGTATCAGAAAGTCCTGCGGCAGAGGATGGCCCGCCGCAGGACATTTCCGGTTACGATGCAGGACAGCGGCGCTGTCCCGGATTCAAAATTTCCGCAGGGAGATGGTTGGCCTTAAGCCTGCTTTGCAGCAGCCTCAGCCTTGATGCGGCCGATCTCAGCCTGGATCTCTGCCATCTTCTCCTTGGTCAGGGGATAGAAGTGCATGGCAACAACGTTGCACAGCCAGCCAACGATGGGCAGCAGGACGAAGCAGCCGATGGTTGCCCAGAAGATGCCGTCAGAGTACGGAGTCATGGTGTCGGGCAGAGCGTCCTTGAAGCCGACCATGGAGTAGAACAGAGCCACAACGGTAGCAGCCAAAGAGGAGACCAGCTTATCCACGAAGCTGAACAGGGTGCCCATCAGGCCGGGAACGTACTTACCGGTACGATAGACCTCGTAGTCAGCGCAGTCAGCGGTCATGGTGATAACGATGGAGGAGGACAGTGCCTGCACGCCGGACCATGCGATGACCAGCAGCACGAAGATCAAAGCGGTGGTGGTCCAGCCGGTGAACAGGGTGCCCCAGGTGTCAGGACGGATCAGGCGGAATGCGGGCAGAGAGAACTTGGAAGCATCGCCCTTGGGGTTGAAGAAGAACAGGAACAGGGTGATGGCGATGGAGCCGATGATGCCGCCCCAGGTACCCACCAGCATGGATGCCTTCTGGCCCATCTGACGAGCGATCTTGTTCATCAGCAGCAGAGAAATCAGGCAGATGGGGATAGAGGTGATCTGAGAGTAGCTGGAGAATGCGGCATAGTTGCCGAAGATGATGCCGAACAGGCAGATCATAACGGTAGCGTTGCTCTTGGTGGACATGAACAGCTTATCGGTAGATGCGGAGACCACCAGCATCTGGATGGCACGGTTGTGAGCCAGGGTGTCAACGTAATCCTTGATGCCGACCTTCTGGGTGGTGCCCAGACCGAAGTACTTCGGATTGTCCTTACGCCACAGGGCGATGATGGCGCAGACTGCAAAGACAGCGGACAGGCCGCCGAACATCAGCTGCATGGTGGTGAACAGGCCGGGGTTGTAGAAAGCAGACAGGCTGCCGCCGGACTTCTCCACGATGCTGCCAGAGCAGGGTTCTGTGCCACCAGAGAAGCGATCTCGGCAGCGTTGGCCTCGCAGTCAGGGTGAACTTGGGCACCAGGACATCGGTGACAATGATGGGGAACATGATGTTCATCAGAACAATGTTATACACAGTATCGCACATTGCGAAGATGGGGCGCTGCTTGGGATCGTTGGTCAGGCAGGTCTGAGCAGACTTGGTGACAACGCACTGGCAGGTGTAGCCAATGATGTAGATCATGTAGATGATGATGAACGCAATAAAGCGGACACCAGTGCCCATCTTGGGGATGAAGTTGAACATCACGAAGGTGGTGGCGAACATGATGATCTGACCGATAACGATGAACGGACGATTTTTGCCGAACTTGCCGTTGGTCTTATCGACATCATACCAACGAACGGGTCGGTGACACCGTCCCAGACACGCATGATGGTAACAATAGAACCGGCCAGCACGGATGCCAGACCGACGATACCGATCAGGAAGTAGCTGATGTAACCGACCACGACCATGTAGGTGTTGGTGGAGGTGTTGTTCAGAGCGTACATCATGATCTCCCACATTTTCGCTCTGTGGATGCCGTTTTCTTCAAGCGGCTGTTTGACCTTTGCCATAGAGAAGCTCTCCTTTCAATTCTGCGGCCGGTGTGCTGCCACTCACTCCGGCCTTTCATTCGGTCCCCCGTGGGCTGCGGCTGCCACATCGCGAACCGGGGGATTTTTATGTATACATTATGAACTATCCCTCAAATTTCTGTTAGTAAAATTTTGTGGGAAAACAGGACAATTTTACTCTCCTTGGGCGAAATCAACAGTTTTAAAAAACAGCGTTCGTCATTTTGCACATGATTGCAAGATACTAGTACAGCACATTCCACAAAACAGACTTGTATTCCAACTGCACACAAAAAAGAATACAAGGAAGTGCGGAAATATCCAAAAATTTTTCTAGTTGTTCCGCGCGGCGGCCTCTTATAATAGGTATAGCATCTGCGGCTCTGTGGCATGGGCCGCTACGTTCAAAAGAAAAGGAGAAAACACTATGGCAGTGAAAGCATCCGAGCGTGTAAAGCGCTACCAGAACCCCAACGGCCCCACCATCAGCACCGTGGAGCGCAAGGTCATCGAGCAGGACGGCCTGTATTTCAAGGACATCGACGGCACCGGCACCGTCAGCGCAGTCAACGACTGGCGCCTGACCCCGGCTGAGCGCGCCGAGGCCTATGTCAAGGTTCTGACCACCAGCGAGAAGATCGGCCAGATCTTCACCTCCGACTGGCGCATGGGCCCCAAGTATCCTTCCCCCCGTCTGGCCGCCAACGGCCACAAGCCCGTGGCGGACGAGAGCGGCCTGCTGGACGAGGCACCCGTGAACGTCTCCGACAGCATCTTCGGCTCCCAGTCCCTGCCCAGCACCTCTGACATGGTCAAGAAGAGCTTCAACCGCCATGTCATCCTGCGCGAGAGCCCCACGCCTGAGGATCTGGCAGATTACCTGAACCAGCTGCAGTACCTGACCGAGACCTGCGATCACTTTGTTCCCATGCAGGTCATGTCCAACAGCCGCAACGAGAACGGTGAGGTCGTGTTCGGCATGAACGATGCCACCGGCGTGTTTGCCACCTATCCCGGCACCCTGGCATTGCTGCCGCCGTCAAGGGCACCGCACGCATCGACATCATCGACAAGTTTGCCGACACCATCCGCCGCGAGTGGAACGCCTGCGGCCTGAAGAAGGCTACATGTACATGGCCGACTGCGTCACCGACCCCCGTTGGCAGCGCACCTTCGGCACCTTTGGCGAGGACCCCGAGCTCATTGAGGAGATCTTCGACACCTGATCCCCGGCATCCAGGGCGGCAGCAACGGCGTTACCCCCGAGGGTGTTTCCATGACCGTGAAGCACTTCCCCGGCGGCGGTGCCCGCGAGAACGGCTTTGATCCCCACTATGCAGCAGGCCAGTGGAACATCTACGCCACCCCCGGCTCCCTGCAGAAGTACCACATCCCGGCATTCCGTGCAGCCATCCGCCACAATGCCGAATCCATCATGCCCTACTACTCCAAGCCCAGCGCCGAGAAGAGCGCTCCGCAGGAGGACTTCAACGGCGACCCCATCGAGCTCCAGCCCTACGGCTTTGCCTACAACAAGGTGTTCATCGACGGCCTGCTGCGCGGCCAGATGGGCTTCAAGGGCTACATCAACTCCGACACCGGCATTGTTCACAACATGTGCTGGGGCGTTGACATGCTGGACGAGCCTGAGCGCATCGGCTATGCCGTCACCCAGAGCGGCGTGGACCTGATCTCCGGCCTGCTGGACAACGAGCTGGGCGAGGAGAGCTACGCCCGCGGCACCAACGACTACTACGACACCCACGCGGTGCCCGCCGGCTTCAAGAAGGAAGATCTGGTGCTGACCGATGCCAGCCTGAACCGCGCTGTCAGCCGCACCCTGACCGAGCTGTTCCGTCAGGGCATGTTCGAGGACACCTACGCCAACCCCAAGAAGGCCGCCGAGGTCGTTGCCACCAAGGCCGACTGAGGAAGCTTCCCGCGTGCACCGCGAGTCCGTTGTCCTGCTGAAGAACGACGGCACCCTGCCCCTGAAGGACGGCACCAAGGTCTACGCTGAGGCCTTTGGCAAGAGCGCCGAGGCCGGTGAGGCCGCCACCAAGGCCCTGCGCGAGATGCTGGGCAATGTCACTCTGGTGGACACCCCCGATGAGGCCCAGGTGCCCTGCTGATGGTCAGCCCCCAGTCCGGTGCATACTTCAACGCCACCCCGGGCTACCTGGAGCTGGACATCTGCGAGGACAAGACGGTCTGCAACGTGGATGAGAGCGGCAAGCCCACCACCGAGACCCACAAGGAGACCACTCTGGTGGCGCAAACCGTCTGGCCGGTATCGCTGCTGCGGTCCACGCACACGGCGCAAGGTCGTTTCCAACATCAACTGCCCGCTGGCCTGGGAGGTCGGCAATGTGGAGAAGGTCTCCGATGCTCTGACCGTCGGCTTTGACACCTACCCCTCCGCAACGCTGGATGTGATGTTCGGCCGCTTTGCTCCCGTTGGCAAGCTGCCCCTGACCCTGCCCAAGGGCGACGAGGTGCTGGCTGTGAACGCGGACGGTGTCTGCATCAGCCCCAACGACGTGCCCGGCTTTGCAAAGGATGCCTACATGCCCGACAGCATGAAGGACGAGAACGGCAAGGCTTACGCCTACCGTGATGCCGCAGGCAACTACTACGAGATGAACTTCGGCCTGACGTTCTGAGGGAAGCCCTCTCCGTCTCGCTCAAACCAAAGGAGACACTTTTAATGGCACAAACGCAGAAAAAACAGCAGGATATGGGCACGGGTGACGTGAAAAAGCTCCTGCTTCAGCTGATGATCCCTGCCGTTGTGGCGCAGGTGGTCAACCTGCTGTACAACATCGTGGACCGCATCTACATCGGCCACATCCCGGGGATCGGCGCGGCGGCTCTGACCGGCGTGGGCCTGTTTACCCCCATCCTGATGCTTCTGAACGCCTTTGCCATGCTCATCGGCTCCGGCGGCGCGCCCCGCACCGCCATCGCATGGGCCAGGGCGACAAGAAGCAGGCAGAAAAGATCGTCAGCAACAGCTTTACCATGCTGCTGATCTTCTCGGTCGTCCTGACCATCGTCTTTTACGCCGCCGCACCCACCCTGCTGCGGCTGTTTGGTGCCAGTGACACCACCCTGCCCTACGCCCTGACTTACAGCCGCATCTACATTCTGGGCACCATCTGCGTGCTGATCGTGCTTGGCATGAACACCTTCATCACCGCGCAGGCTTTGCCAAGATCAGTATGCTGACCACCATTATCGGTGCGGTCATCAACATCGTGCTGGACCCCATCCTCATCTTCGGGCTGGGCATGGGCGTAAAGGGTGCTGCCATTGCCACCGTGCTGAGCCAGGCAGTGGGTGCCATCTGGGTCATCCGCTTCCTCACCGGCCCCAAGACCATCCTCAAGATCCGCAAAGAGGACATGAAGCTGGAAGGAAGATCATCATGCCCGTGCTGGCACTGGGCATTTCCACCTTCGTCATGCTCTCCACCGAGAGCCTGCTGTCCATCAGCTTCAGCTCCAGCCTGGCCCGCTACGGCGGTGACGTGGCCGTGGGTGCCATGACCGTGATCACCAGCGCTCCCAGCTGTGCACCATGCCCATCTCGGGCATCTGCCAGGGCGGCCAGCCTGTGATGAGCTTCAACTTCGGTGCAGGCAAGAAGGACCGCGTCAAGCAGGCGTTCCGCTTCCAGCTGACCCTCTGCCTGGGCTACACCACCATCTTCTGGCTGCTGATGATGCTGGTTCCCGGTACAGTGGCCGGCATCTTCACCTCGGATGCCTCCCTGATCGATTACACCACCTGGGCCATGCGCATCTATATGGCGGGCATCTTCTCCACCGGTGTCCAGATCGCCTGCCAGCAGAGCTTTATGGCGCTGGGTCAGGCCAAGGTCAGCCTGCTGCTGGCCTGCCTGCGCAAGCTCATCCTGCTCATCCCTCTCATCTTCATCCTGCCCCATGTGGTCGCGAACCCCGTGTTCGGCGTGTTCCTCGCCGAGCCCGTCAGCGACATCATCGCCGCTGCCGTGACCGCCACCACCTTCTTCCTCCAGTTCAATAAGATCCTGGACAAGGGCGCTGGCAGGGTCTGATGAGGGCCCCGGCCTGAGCCGCAGACCCTGAGAGAAACCATAAGAACCCCGGAGCTGCAGGAAACTGCAGCTCGGGGTTCTTTCTCGTTTTTACAGACCGGCCAGCAGGATGGCCAGCACGGCTTTCTGCACATGGAGACGGTTCTCGGCCTCGTCAAAGATCTCGTCGGCGTGCTCCTCAAAGACGGCGGTGGAGATCTCCTCGCCCCGGTGCGCAGGCAGGCAGTGGAGGAGCATGGCATCGGGCTTTGCGCCCTCCATCAGCCTGCCGGTCACCTGAAAGCCCGCGAAATCCCGCAGACGGCGCTCACTTTCGGGGGTACCGGGGGCCGTGTTCCATGCGGCGGTCACCACCACGTCGGCATCCTTCACACCCTCGGCGGGTCGGTGAGCAGGTGAAACTTTTCGCCATACTTGTGGGCGAACATCAGCACGTCAGCGGCAGGGCGGTAGCCTCGGGGCAGACGCAGGTCACACGCATCCCTGCCAGCAGGCCGCCTACGATGAGGCTGTTTGCCATGCTGCAGCCATCCCCGATGAAGCAGAGCTTCTGGCCCTCCAGCGTGCCCCGGCGCTCCCGGATGGTCATCAGGTCGGCCAGCACCTGGCAGGGATGGGCGTAGTCGGTCAGGCCGTTGATCACGGGCACACCGGCCAGCTCGGCAAACTCTTCCAGATCGCACTGACGGTAAGTGCGCCAGACCACGCAGTCGTAGTAGCGGCCCAGCACCCGGGCGGTATCCTTGAGGGGCTCACCCCGGCCGGACTGCAGCTCGGTGGCGGCGTTCATGTAGTTGCCCAGACCGCCCAGCTGGTAGACACCCACCTCAAAGCTGGTGCGGGTGCGGGTGGAATTTTTGGAGAACATCAGCGCCACGCTCCTGCCCTTGAGCAGCTCCGGGGTCGTCCCGGCCTTCTGCTCTGCCTTGAGCTCCTCCGCCACATCCAGGATGTGGTGGAGCTCAGCGGGGGAGAGGTCGCTCATTTTCAGCAGATGTTTCATGCCTGCTCCTTTGGAGCCTTCTGCTCCATCTCGGTCAGCACCTCGTTCAGGATGCCCAGAGCCTTTTCCACATCGTGGGCGGTCAGGGTCAGCGGGGGCAGCAGGCGCAGGCGGCTCTTGGCCGTGAGCACCAGCAGGCCCTTTTCGCGGCAGGCGGCCAGCACGTCCGCAGCCTGGATGCCGCCAAAGAACTCGATGCCCCACCATCAGCCAATGCCGGAAAGGTTCTTGACCATGGGCAGCTTGGCCAGACAGCACGCAGCTGGACGGCCCCGCTCGCTGACATTGGCCAGGAAGCTCTGATCCATCCGATTCACCACCACGTTGGCACCGGCACAGACCACCGGGTTGCCGCCAAAGGTGGAACCGTGGCTGCCGGGGCCCATGCCTCGGCGGTCTTTTCGTTCAGCAGAACGGCACCGATGGGCAGGCCGCCGCCCAGGCCCTTGGCCAGCGTGACGATATCGGGCTTGAGATTGTAGTGCTCACAGCACAGGAAGGTGCCGGTGCGTCCCACGCCGGTCTGCACCTCGTCCACGATGAGGACCAGATCCTTTTCATCACAGAGGCGCGCACAGCCTGCACATACTCGGGTCCAGCGCCATCACCCCGCCCTCGCCCTGGATCAGCTCCAGCATAATGGCGCAGGTATGGCGGTCCACCAGTTCCCGGAGGCCCTCGATGTCACCGGCGGTGGTATAGACAAAGCCTCGTTGAAGGGGCCAAAGTAGTTGTGGAACACCTCCTGACCGGTGGCGGTCAGGGTGGCAATGGTGCGGCCATGGAAGCTGTTGACCAGCGTGATCACAACATTGCGGCCCTTGCCGTAGTGGTCAAAGCTATACTTGCGGGCAGCCTTGATGGCACCCTCGTTGGCCTCGGCACCGGAATTTCCAAAGAACACCTTGCTCATACCGGTGCGCTTGCACAGCTTTTTGGCCAGCTTGCCGCAGGGGGCAGTGTAATAGAGGTTGGAGGTGTGCTGCAGCTTATGGGCCTGCTCGGAGACAGCCTCGGCCCAGGTCAGGTCGCAGTAGCCCAGGCTGTTCACGCCGATGCCGCTGGTGAAATCCAGATACTTCTGGCCCTCAGGGCCTTCGGCATACAGGCCGTGGCCCTTTTCCAGTGCAATGGGATTGCGGTTATAGGTGTGCAGGACATATTCGTTGTCCCGCTTGATGACTTTTTCGGAATCCATAGATATACCCTCCTTGGTTAGCGTCCTCGCCCTCTCAGTCTCGCATTCGCTCGCCAGCTCCCCCAAAGGGGGAGCCTATTCATCTTTATTATATCGCCCGATATAATTTTCAGCAAGCCTTATTCCTGATGGCTGCGGCGGTAGAACCGGGTGCCGGAGCCCCGGTTGGAGAACAGCTCCAGCAGGATGGAGTGGGGCACGCGGCCATCGATGATGACCGCCTCGTGGACTCCCTGATAGATGGCATCGGCCATGCCGCCGATCTTGGGAATCATGCCGCCCGCAATGATACCGGCAGCCTTGTAGCCCTCGATCTCGCTGACCTCCACCTCGGGGATGAGGGTGGTCTCATCGTCCTTATCCCGCAGCAGGCCGGCGATATCGGTCATGGAGACCAGCTTCTCGGCCTTGAGGGCAATGGCGATCTGTGCGGCGGCGGTGTCGGCGTTGACATTATAGGCCTGACCCAGATCGTCCATGCCACCGTTGCGATCACGGGGATATAGCCGCCGTCCAGCAGGGTGGAGATCAGGTGGGGTCCACATGGATGATCTCGCCCACATGGCCCAGCGCAGGGTCCAGCTCGGTGCAGCGGAGCATCTGGCCGTCCATGCCGCACAGGCCCACGCCACGGCCGCGCAGCTTTGCCACAAGGTCCTTGTTCACCTTACCGGCCAGCACCTGCTGGACGATCTCCATCGTGGCATCATCCGTCACCCGCAGACCGTTGTTGAAATGGCTCTCCACGCCGACTTTTTTCAGCATCTCGTTGATGGCCGGGCCGCCGCCGTGCACCAGCACCACCCGCACCCCAGCAGGTCAAGGTGACAAGGTCGTTCATCACGGCGTTTTTCAGCGTCTCGTTGATCATGGCGTTGCCGCCGTATTTGATGACCATGGTCTTGCCATGGTATTTCTGGATGTAAGGGGTCGCCTCCGAAAACAGGAGGGCCATTTCTTCGTTTTTCATATACTCTCCTTGCCGCCAGCACGCTTGCTCCGGCATTCGTTTTCCACCAAGACGAACTCCTTCCGTCATCGCTACGCGATGCCACCTCCCTCAAAGAGGGAGGCTTTCAGGCTCCCTCCGTGAGGGGGCTGTCGCCGCAGGCGACTGGAGGAGTTCCATTAAGTTCTATAATCCCCGTTGATCTTCACATAATCATAAGTCAGATCACAGCCCCATGCCTTGCGCTGGCATCGCCGGCACCCATATCCACCTTGACAAGGATATCATGCTCCGCCAGAACTTTGGCGGCCTCGTCCTCGCTGTAGGGGTGGTAGGCGGCGTTCTCGCAGACATAGACCTCACCGGCGGCACTGCTCAGCCAGACACAGACCTTGTCGATGGAGAAATCGCCGGGGGTGTAGCCGATGGCGCAGAGGATGCGTCCCCAGTGCATCGCGGCCAAAGACAGCAGCCTTGAACAGGTTGGAGCAGACCACGCTGCGGCTGACAGCACGGGCCGTTTTCAGGTCGGGGGCGTGGGTCACCTCGCAGGTGATGAGGTGGGTGGCACCCTCGCCGTCACCGGCGTGCTCGGCGCACATGTGCTCAGCAATGGCGGTCAGGGCCGCCACAAAGGCATCGTAGTCGGCGTTCTCTTCGCAGATCTCGGGGTTTCCGGCCAGACCGGAAGCCATGATGATCAGGGTATCGTTGGTAGAGGTGTCCAGATCACGCTCATCTGGTTGTAGGTACCGGGCACCACGGTCTTGAGGGCCTTTTCCAGCAGAGCGGGGGAAACGGCGGCATCGGTGGTGTAGAAGCCAGCATGGTGGCCATGTTGGGGGCGATCATGCCGCTGCCCTTGCCAATGGCACCCACGGTGCAGGTCTTGCCGCCCAGCTCAAACTGGATGGCGTACTCCTTTTTGTGGGTATCGGTGGTCATAATGGCCGTGGCCGCATCG